>ERZ773110.21-NODE-21-length-176819-cov-9.980454_pt1 | contig 176819 bp, 231 predicted proteins | sample MGYA00580568_ERZ773110 | MGnify/ENA primary metagenome ERZ773110 (study PRJEB29015, sample SAMEA2737870) | human gut metagenome | biome: human gut; feature: human-associated habitat; material: faeces | place: China | collected 2012 ... | reverse complement strand
ATTTATATTTATATATATTATATATATTTATATTATTATTATATTATATATAAATAATAAAGAGATATATAAATATTTATATAATTGGCTATACGTTAGTATAGACAATTATGCAGTATATTTTTATTGTGAATTTCACGCATTATGATGAGCAACAAATCGCCCTCATGCGTATATGCATCTTGATTTTTTATTCTGTACATCATATAATATCACTATAATTCAGTGATTAGAGGTATCTTATGACATACGATAGAACAAAGCGAAATTGGGATAATACAAAGAAAAATGAAACAAACATAAACTATAACTATGATGAATTGGCTTCTTTAATGAGAGAAAACGGATATACAACCCATTCTATTAAAACCGGACAAGAAAAAAGCAACATCATAAATTCGTATACTTTTAACAAAATCACAAAAAATTCTGCATCTATTGGTTTAGATATACTGGCTACGCTTATGGACGATATGGAAATTGAAAAATTGGAGATTGTTAAAAACGGTGATATTTTAAGCGTCAAGATTCCGACTAATGTGATTATAAATAAAAATTATTAAGGATTTATCATAATTTTCTTGATTGGTTGGAGAGTAAATAATCATATACCGATTTTATAGGATAAACACCATTTAACAAATAATAAATGAAAAAACGTAAAGAGAGAATATCTAAAAAGAAAAGTGTTCTCTCTTTTTTTGTTGCCTAAAAATATTGAGTTCGGTAAAGCATCGAGGTTGAAAAGAGCTGGAACGCCGATAAATAGCTTATTTTGGCATAATTTTCTTTCTGGTTGGTTCTTGAATTTATGGGGCAAAAATGATAGGTAAAAGCCATATTTTTAATTAGTTCGGAAGAAGCCTTGATTTATGTGGATTTTAAAGGATTACATCACTATTATAGGTTTAAAATTGCGTCTTTTTATAATATTGGAAAAGTCGGAAATCAGCAAAGGGAGCTAAAGTTGTCGAGGTTGGTTACGAGTTCGGAGAGGGTAAAAGAGGGGGTAGACTGAGATAGACCTCGAAGCGGATTGAAAACGCCGGGAATCGCTGCGAAAATGTAAATATACCCCCCCTGGTACGTTCTAAAATAAAAAAATCGCTTGTAAATGGCACTATTAGCGATTTTCAGTGTACCCCGTTGAATATTACTTTTTGATGTTAAGTAATATTCGCAAGGATCAGCACACAAAAGCCGGATTTTATCGCCAGAAATCGCCCCGGAAAATTGCCAGTAAAACCCGGAAAAATCGGAAGTCGGAAAAGTTGCGGAGTTCGGAAGCAAAAGAAAAATTTTAGAAAAAGACTTGACTAATAAATTTTATATACTTTCCCGCTCTTTTCTGCTGCTTTTTTTCTTGAATATCACGGAAAAACAAATTCAGGTATAAAAATATTATGATCTGTATTTTGATTGATGGAGTGGGGGCGAAACTTAGAATATAAAATACAGAGTTATATATTTATCTTGGATAGATTGAATAAATATTATATACATACACTTTATGATTTAACTATTTTATATTCTTTATATCTTTAATGTTATAGTTATATTATTATTATATTATATATATTATATATCTATTATCTATTATCTATATTACTATACTATATATTGTATATATATCTATATATCTTGTATACATGTACTAGATATAGTATATAGATATAGTGTATATGTATACTGGTATAGTGGCGGTAAACTCTACACGCTACAACCTCACACGATCCAGACCACACGAAAAACTTTTAAAAAACACTTGACACATTTATTATTGCGCGATAATATACAATCACAACAAACAAACAGACACAACAAAAACGGAGGAAAACAAAATGAGTATTTTTGAAATTATCGCAGAGGAAACAGTTAAAAGATTCGGTCATGATGATAAAGCCTATAAGGTATATCAGGATGGAATTAAACACTATAAAGAAGCTGCAAGCGTGGGTTACAAAGTTTTATGTGAATATTTCAACGGATCAGCAGACCGTACTGGAATAAGCACTGTATCAGAAGAGAGATGCATTGAGGTTATGGGCTATAATATGATAGAAGGATCACGGGTTCTTGCTATGATGTATGAAATGAATATCACAGAACGTCAAGGCGGTTTAGTAGTCCTTTAATAAACGATAATAAATGACAAAATATAAAAAAGGATTCAGGGCGAAACCTGGATCTTTTTTATTATGCAAAAACATAAACAAACCAAAATAAAAAAATATTTAAAAAGACTTGACAACTTTATTTTTGCGTGATAATATACAAGTACAAACAAACACAACTTAAAAAAACATACGGAGGTAAATGTTATGAAGTATTTCAATAATTGTAAAACACTGGAAGAATTAAGAAAAGAGTATAAAAGATTAGTAAAACAGAATCATCCAGATAACGGCGGTTCTGAGGATGCTATAAAAGTTATCAATGTAGAATATGAAACAGCATTGAACAACTTAAAAAATGCAGATGAAAACGAAAACGCTTGGAAATATGACCAGGAAAAAGACGAGCTTTTCCGTGATGCATTAAACAAGATTATCAACTTAGAAGATGTTAAAATTGAAATTATAGGTTGTTGGATTTGGGTTACTGGCAATACATACAATGTAAAAGAACTTTTAAAGGCTGCCGGTTTCAAATATTGTGGAAAGAAAAAAGCGTGGAGCTGGCACGCTGGCGAAAGATACTATAAAAAATCTAAAAGGGCTTTAAGCATGGACGAATTGCGCAACCTTTACGGATCAGAAGAAATAGAAAAAAGACATGCTGACAGAATCGCATAACAGTAAAAGAGGGATCAAAAAAGATCCCTTTTTTATTTTTATAAACAAACGAAAATAAAATTAAAAAAGTACTTGACAAGCAATCAATAATAATGTAATATACAATTAAACAAAGCAAACACAACTTTAAATTACGGAGGAAAAGATAATGGAAGATATTATTAAAGATATGATTACATATGCAAATGATCATCATGATTATGAAATGGCAGATTTTGCTTATAGGATAATGGATGAAATGCAAGGAACTTTTAATTGCCCTTCAAATTGGCGTGATATTGGCGAAAACATGAAAAATGATTTTGCTGGGAATGATTGGATAGAGGAAAATTGTAAGATGTGGGATTTTTAATGAGGTAAAAAATTTAAAAGAAATTATAAAAATCTATTGACAACAAGCAATAATAAATGTATAATACAAACATAAACAAACAACACACAACTTTAAATTATCGGAGGTAAAAATCATGATGAACGCAAGATTAAAAAATGTATTTTCTTTAAGTAGCAAGGTAACAGTTTATGTACCGGCAACAATTGACATTGACAAGGAAATTGACAATAAGGAATTTGTTGATAGAGCTGCAACACTTCTTTCTGATTGTTTTGGAGGTGCAACAAGTACAGATGCCCTGGGTTACTGGACAAGCCCAACAGCCGGACTTGTAAAAGAGAAAACAACAATGGTTTTCGCTTATGCAAGTGAAAAAGATTTAAGAAACAAACTGGATCAAGTAATTGATTTATGTGAGGATCTTAAAAAAGAAATGACTCAGGACGCTATAGCGTTAGAGGTCAACGGCGAAATGTTTTTCATTTAATAAAACAAACTATAATAAATGGGGCGAGCCATAAACGGCAAGCCCCTATAAATTGGAGGGCGTGCAATGTATCAAGAATTTAATGAAATCTATTTGAAATATAAAAAGTTTTTACCTCAGAAATTAGCTTTTAAAATGGCATATAAAGCCATTCAAGGGAGGAAATAATATGTATACAATTCAGGCAACGGACGGAGCAAGAACACAAGAAAAGCGTTTAAATTGTACAGAGTCGGAAGCAAGAAAGAGAATGCAAGAATATTTTGAAAATGACTATTTAGGTCTTGACTATTTTTTATATGATGCGAACGACAACGAAATTATGAGATTAGAGCAATAACGGGAGGCGTGGCAATGTTGAAAGAAAATGATCTTGTAAAAGTGCATTTATACGGATGCAGCAACAAAGAAATCAAAACGGGGAACTATAACAAGGTTTTCCGGGCATATCGTAAAAATGGCGTTTTAGGCATTGACTGGAATACATCCAGAAGCCTATACACGAACCACGGCGATATATTTACACCTTTTCGATGTTTTGTGTCTTGTGTGGAATTTGAGAAGGTGGAAACGGGCGAAAAATTCCATTTTGATAATATTATCAATGGAATTTCAAAAATTGCGTAAAAGTCAAATTGGAGGATCGTTCCGGCGGTTCTCTTTTTTATTGCATTAAAATAAAGAATTTTAAAATAATACTTGACAATCAAACAATAATAAAGTATAATGCAATTAACAACAAACAACACAACTTTAAATTTTAAAATACGGAGGATCAAGAAAAATGAGAGATGTAAATGTGATTGCTATTGAATGCATGAGAGAACTTGAAAATATCGGGATCAAGTGTGGAAACGTTATTAAAATTGATATAAACACAAGAGCGAAAAAGCGTTGGGGACAATGCCGGAAGATTGGAAACAATTATATTATTGAAGTCAATCAAATTCTTCTTAGAGAAGATACGGATATTGACGGATTGAAAAACACTATAATTCATGAGCTTTTGCATACTTGTAAAGGATGTATGAAGCATACCGGCGAATGGAAACAGTTAGCCGAAAAAGTCAATAGATATTATGGTTATAATATTAAACGTTGTGATAGTGCTGATGAAAAAGGAATCAGTGAAGAACAGAAAGAAAAGATCCAGACAGAAAGAGCAGCAGCAAGAAAAGTTAAATATATTTTTAAATGTACGTGCTGCGGTCAAAAGGTTGAAAGATGTAGAGAAAGCAAATTTATAAAATACCCGGAATTATATAGATGTGCCGTGTGTCATGGAAAATTTGAAAGAATATTTTAAAGAAACGTAAATAAAGGAGAAAATGCAATGAATAAAATTATGGGATATAATACGGGAATCGTTGACGAATGGGAAAACGTTTTTGAATTGGCTATGATTGTGCCAGGTTTCGCATATTATGCAAATTATGAAGAATCAGACGAAAACGGTAATACAATAGTTGTAAATGATAAAAACGAAATTTTATCGAATAACATTTTTGCAAATAATGATTTTATGCAAGCATTGGAGCAAGTGAACGCCGGAAAGCTACAAGCGTTATATATTAGCGATAAAATGAAAGAAAATATTGATTTATTGCGTGAGTCTGGTTATTTTGATTCATAATCAATCAAAAATAAATGAAAACACTATTAACAAACAATCAAAAATAATGTATTATATTTATAACAACAAACACAACTTTAAATCATGGAGGTTTTAGAAATGGCAAAATTAACAAGAGATCAGTTAGAAAAATTCAACGGGAAATGCAAAAACGGCTTTTCTTTAGATTTGTTTTTCTTTTGCACTTGGGGCGAAAAGAGATGCAAGAAAATCGTGAAAATTGGCGATGATTCAATTATTTATGAGGTAATCGTTGAATTTTACGATAAATATGAAAGTTTCAAGAAAGCCGGAAGCGTTCCGACACTTATTATTAACAAGTGTGTACCGACTGGTACAGAGGGCGTTTATAGTGTGCATGAGATCCACCGGGAGGAAGTCGGGGAGATGGTAACAAGAAAGACCGTTAAAATCCTTCAGGAGCTTACAGAAGGATATACAGACAAAAAACTTGTTGATATGATTAAAATGCTGATTGCAGCATAAAAATGGAGGTTTTGACCATGAAAAAGAAGATTTTGACAATATTATCAGTATTTAGCATTGTTGCAAGTTTAACCGCTTGCAATAGTGCAACAGAAGCCGTAAAAGAGCCGGAAACAGCGAAAAACTGGGAAGTTAGCACATATTATATGAACGGGTATTATAATCCAGAAACAAAGGAACTAACAACCGTAGATGCTGCTGGAAATTGTGATATTTGGGACGATATCGAAATTTTAGATTTATACAAGGATGCAGATTATTGGAAGGGTATAGACGAAAACAACGAGGTTTTTGTGTGGGCAAAAATTAGCACAAACGGCACAAAGTCAATAAATGACGATGAAGCGATTGTTTTTCCTGGAAATTACAGTGTTTTCAAGGATCACGCAAAAATATTTGTATTAGATGATGAAATCATTGTAAAGGAGAAATAAAAATGTTTGGTTTACTGTTTACTTTGATTTTCGGGATCAGTGATGAAATCAAAATCAGAAAAGATATAAAAAATGAGCGTATAGAGTCAGCAAAACGATGTGCCGACTTTAAACGCCGGATGAACCAGTGGGAAGAACTAAAAAAGAAAGATTATAGAAGATAGGAGAATCATATCATGAAGAAAATGAATAACATTGTTATTGTTGCGTTGTGTGTGGCTATTTTAGGCGTTTTATTGATGGGATGCGGTAAAATATCAAGCAATAATAATAAAGCCGTTAAAAATGAAAATACGGCGTTTTCTGAGGTATTAGAAGCGGAAGAACTGGAAGCAGAGCAGCCGGAAGCCGTAAAAGACGAAACAGTATTAAAATGCGAAGAAATAGAGAAAGAAATCATTGAAGAATACGGAGATTTTGAAATGTTTTCAACTTCTGAGTTGACCGGCGAAATGTTAGAAAATCGTATGAACGGCGATAAAGTTATCGTTGAGCGTACAAAAGGAATTGTATTAGATGACAAATTAAACGGATCAGCAGAAGATCACTATATCAGTTATAAAAGCGTAGAAGGGGCGCAGCCTGGGGACGAAGTCATAACATATTTAGTATATAACCCGGCAACAAGCTATATAGATGATATTATTGAACGTTATGACGTTATTGTTAAGTAAATGCAGAGAAAAGGAAGATCCGGCGTAAAAGTCGGATTTTCTTTTTTATAAACAAACAAAAATAAATGCAAAATACTATTGACAAACAAGCTAAAATAATGTATTATAATATTAACAACAAACAAACACAACTTTAAATTAGGAGGTACAACATGAAAGCAAATGATATTTCTTTATATGATTTAGTTGGTAAAAGATTTAATACACTGGATCAGTTAAAGATGGCTATTGAAAAGATAAGCAACATGAAAGTTGATATGATTGCTGAGAGTCAAACAGAAAGACCAGAAGATAGTGACGATATGATTGACTTTTGTTATCTTGAATTACAAGATATTCATACAATGTTTTATTTAAAAGATAACGCCGGAAGATATTATATCACAGAGGTTGAATTTTAAGGGGGAAGTGAAAATGGTAGAAAAATCAAAAGTAATCGGAATTATGTTGCAGCATTCGGATGGCGATAAAGAATATTATGAGCCGGAACTGTTAAAAGAAGATATTGAGGCAATTTTCAAGATTCTTGAAAAATACGGCGATGATAATGATTCTATTAGAGGCGATTTAAAAGTTATCGACCAGGAAGAAAACACAGAAGACATTGACAGCGATTTTGAGCATACATCAAAAGAAATGGCAGATAAACTAATGGAATTCAACCGAGACTTTTCGGATGATTCGGAAACTATCGCAGAAGAAGCGGAGTATTTAATAGGTGTATTTGATAAGTTGAAAAAGTCGGAAGATTTTAATATTCTGGCACATCATTTAGATACAATGTTTATGGATGGTGTTTTTAAATAAACTATAATAAATATCGGAGGTATATAAAAATGAAAGTTAAATATATTGGTTTCGGTGGCTATATGGAAGTTCCTTGTTATCAGGACGAAAACGGTAAAATCTATTTTGATGAAAATAACGGGCGTAACGGTTTAGACCTTTATACGGGTGCTTATATGGATTGTGGAGAAATTTGCGGAGAACCTTGCAACAGAGTAACAGAGCCGGTAGAGTGCGAAAATCCTTTTGTAAGAAGTCCAAAAGAAAGAGAATACATGTTATTAAATAGATTGCAGCTTGATTGCAAGTATTATATCAATTGTGCCGGTAAATGTAGATCATCAAGTCTTTGGGCTGATATTGATACCATTATCAAAGAAATGGAAAATATCATGGATTCATTTACAGAAGAAGAGAAGCCGGAATGGTTGACAGATGCGGATTTTGAAGCACTTAAAAAGGAGATAAAGGAGATTCATGAGCATGAAGCGGAAAACGTACAATAATGTATTAAAAGCCGGTAAATTGATCCAGGCAAAAGGATATAGCGAAAAAGAATCGTTAGAAATCGCAGTACAGAAGTTTGACGAACTGGCAAGCCTTAAAAATGGTATGTCAGTAGAATGGTTGATTGACAGAATGGCAACCAAAACAGAAAGAGAGGGCGAAAGCATGAAGTTATCAGAATCAGACAAGAACTATTTCAAAAAGTGCGGATATCTTGACCAGGATATCCCACAAATTGAAAAAGCTATTGAAGTGATGCAGTATGAAGACGAAAACGACAAGAAGGTATCAAGAAAATACGTTCTTGATAATATGGATCGTGAAACCTGGTTATCTGGTATCGGGCGTGCATCTTTTCATTGGAGTGCAACAAGAGAGACAAAAGACGGTAAAACAATCTTTTTTGATGCAAGAAAACTGTTTAAATAGGGGGCAACAATCATGTTGAAGTTTGAAAATACAACCACAAAAGAGAGTTTTGAAAAATCTGTTAAATGGAGCAATAATAAAATTGAAGAGATGGAGAAACCATACGAAAATCAAAGATTGTGGAGAATTTCAGATTGTTTCGGAAACATTTGGAATGTGCTATTTACTGGCAATGTTGATGAGTACCGTATTTCATATAAAGATGAATTTTCGGTTGATATCTTGATGCCTGGTAATATGGTAGAAATTCATAGAGCCATTAAAGACGGGAGAAATCTTAAAGCAGACAGAAGTTTAAAACAGTTCATGCAGTTGGCTTTATTGGTAAGTTGTTATAAAAAATTTGGATTGATACTGTAGAAAGGGCGATATTATGACATATACAGAATTTTTAAGAGATATTGATAAATATGTCGGGTACGTGGTAGAGTTTAAATCCCGTTTTAAGTCCAATGGACAAGAATATACATTTCAACGATATGTTTGGGATAACAAGGAATTTGGAGCATTGAAGCCGGATTCTTTAATTGATATTGTAAGTGTAAAGCCACTTTACAAGAAAGCAACGAAAAGGACAGAGATAGGAATCAATTATATATAAATGGAGGTAAATAAAATGTTAGTTTCATCAAAGAAAATCGAGAAAATGTTACGTGATCGTGATAGACTTGAAAGAATGGCAAAAATTGAATACCAGGAAGCAAAGGATCTTTTTAGCGTTGGAAATATGGAATTCGCTATTGAATTGCAGCTTGCTAATCAGCATTTAGGAGCGTCAAGAGAAATTACAAGAACATTGAAAAATATTGGATATGAAGAATGTAAACGAATGTCAGAAAAAGAGAAACAATTGCTTATTGCTGGCATTAAACAAAAATTGTGTGGTATTGGTGTTATTGGTGTAGGTGTAATTTTTATATCTTCCGGGATGCCGGTTGTATTTATTGCATTGTCAGCAATTGGAAGCACTTTATGTGTTTCAAAAGAAAATGTTGTAACTGTATGTAAAAATAGGCTTGCGTTATTAACAAACGTAAATAAATGATATTGACAATAATAGAAATGGTGGTATAATCGTTTTAAGGATGGATATACCACTTATTCTATATTCAGGAGGTAAAAAATTATGAAGTTATTAAATAGTAAAGTTATGTCATTTGAGGAAGATTGTGTTGAGTACGAAAACGAGCAAGAATATTTAGAAGATCTCGACAGACGAAGAAAAGATGGTTGGACACAAGTGAAAACACCAGATTTTGAAAATGGAGTTATGAAACGTGTAAGTAAACAATTACCAAACGGTCATTTTACACAACGTTATAAGCGGTACAATGGTATTAAATTAAATGTTTAGGAGAGAGATATGGGATCTATATTTTCGTATACTGGCGAAGCAGCCAAAACAAAAGAAATGATTGAAGAAGGGCGAAAAGATATCACTTTGAATACCCTCTACAAGCATTCCAGAGGCTTTTATTGGAAAGTAAATAGCCGTGGTTATATTCATGTTATATTGCCTGGTAAAGTGACTTTAAATGGCAAATTTAGCCATTATGAGGTGCAGGATTATTTACTGACTGGATATAATACATTAAGAGTAAAGAGTGCATACGGCAATTACGACACAAGAAAAGAATGTATAGAAGAGATTGAAAAAGAATTATAAGGAAGGAAAAATGGACGTAGTAGCATTAAAAGATGGAAGTATTGAAATAATTGGAAATCATAGAGATTTAGTTGATATTGTCCGGGATAAATGCGGAGATGATATTGCTAAAAGGGTGGAAGAGCTTGATCCAGTATGTTATGACGAATTATATACAGCAAATTCTACAATCTGGGAAATAGCTGATATTTTAGAGAATAAGGACGAAGACGGAACATTAACAGTGGATCAAGTTGATAGCATAGAAAACAAGTTTGAAGAATTACAACATTGTATTTCTTCATGTATTTAATAAAAATACTTGACAATCAATCAATAATAATGTATAGTATAAATATAAACAAACACAACTTATAAAGTACATTACGGAGGTATTGATTATGTCAAGTAATAATAATTATTATGAATTTAAGGATGCGAAAGTTGCAATTGCAATGGAGCTTGTAAAAAGAGGTTGGAAACTGTACGGTTTTCATGAGGATGAAAGTGACTGGATGACAGATTATTGGAGTCCGGCATGGTGGGAAGGAATTGCCACAAAAGATGGTTTTGTAGTAGTTGTTGATTGCCGTTGGAATGATAAAAGTGGTAAAGAAATCATTCAGCATATCTATAATAGTGAAGAAGTTATTCTTTCAGTGAAAACAAGAAGCCTGATTGAAAGACTTTCAGAAGTCAGACAGGATCGTGGAGCTTCCGCAGCGGAAGAACAGACAGCAAAAGCGAAAATTGAAAAGCTGAGAGCAAAAGCCAACAACCAGACAGAAAAGATAAAAGTAACAGACCATTACCCGGAATATCAGCCGAACCCACCTAGAATGTCATGGCATGTTGAAAAAGATGGTGTTATCATCGCAAAAGGTAACGGAGTCGCAAAGTTTTCTGATATGAAATACTTTGATAAAGAAGGTTATGAAAAAGACTTGAAGGAATGTGACAAAAACAGCTATAGATATGAAAGAGCTGAAAAACTTCTGAAACTGGCAAAACAGTTTGAAAAGTTCATGAATAAAATTGACTCTGCTGCCGGTTGCATGATCGGTGGAAATGGTAAAGCGTATGTATATACTAATGTTGAGACAGTGGAATATAAAACGGAAAATAAAGCCGTTGAATGTCCTGGATCATTAAGAGCTAATCAGTGTTTTGTCGTAAAATCATGCTTTAATCATGGTATTAGCAAAGGTTATGTATATCAGTTAAACGAGCATGAAGGTGTGAACGGCGAAAAGTATTATATTGCATACCGACTTGACAAGAAACTGAAAAAGCAGTTGACGGGAAACGCTAATCCAGCGAACTGTTTCGGATATATTTCAGGATCTTACAAAGAAAGATTTTTGAAATGGATTGAAACTGGCGCACTTGCATGGTGTGAGATTCAGGAAGTTAAAACGCCGTATAAAGTGCAGAAATGTGTTAAAAAGAAAATTGGATAAAACAAACTATAATAAATGAAAGGAAGATAAAAGAGTTGGACAACACCAACTCTTTATATAGAGAGATGACAGCAAGAACAGCAAGGGTTTTATATGACACAACAAAAACAATTACTGTAGTAAGTGGCATTGTAGGCGGTATATTAACTTTTATCGCTGCTGGTATTTCAGACAATTATACATTAGTTGGGCAATCCGTTCCGGGAGATTATGATTTAAAGATAATGCATATAGCGTTTTTTATTATGGCTATTGCTATTTTAGGGATTTTTATAATGGATCACGCTTTATTTGATGCAATGTATGACTTGGAAAGAGTGCCGGTTAAATATAGTGAATATATTGGTTGTTGTTTAGAACGTAACCAGATATTTGATAGACAGATAAAACAAGCACTCGACAGGTACTATAATTTGGATTGGGGTATGGTAGACCGTTTGGACTCGAAAATAAATGATGATGCGGTAGAAAATGGTTATGATCGTGTCCGTGGGATTTATCAAACCATATTAGGAAAAATATTTATTGTTACAGATTCAGAAAGATATGCAACAACTATATATTCTGAAAAGGAATATCTGAAAGAAATAAATTACTAAAGGAGATTGAAAAATGGAAAAAGACAAGAGCATTCATAAAACAAGTACAGGAAAGTTATTCCAGTTGATAGATTTAGAAGGGAATCCGATTGACTATGTAAAGTGTAAGGGTATTTTTACACGGTCATATATGGCAGCATTAGAAGTTGGTCAGGCGTTAAGATCTTCCGATAACGGTATGATGTTAAAGCGTATTCAGTAGGAGGGTTTTATGTCAGCAAGAATTTTAGTTGCCGGTAGATCTGAAATATGCAGAGAATTATTTAATGATCCAGAAGCATATAGTTCACATATAGCCGATAGATTATCATGTATCAATAAGCCAGCTGGTTGTTTATGGGGTTCTACATTACTTCATAATGGAGGATATCCGTCTGATTGGTTAAGATGGGTAGCAAGTGAAGGGTTTATGCTTGATAAGTATAGCAGCATGGCGGTCAGCTTTAAATTGAGCAGAAAAGCCAAAATTTGCACGATTGACACCGTAGAAGATTATCATAGATTGATGCGAAAATATGCAAAACCTAAATATGAAAATAGTGAGTATAGCAGTTTGTTTAAAGAAAAAGTAATTGACTGGAAAAAGTTATCGAAAGATTACGATGCTTTTCATTTGACAGAACGGGCATTTTGGGAAATGCGATTACCACTATCTAATATATTGGAGTGTGAAGATGGTAGCGAGTTATGTGATTTCTATTCATACGATTGTGAAAGTTGGATTCTTTTCAATTTAGATTGTATTAACTGGGGATCGGTTATCAATCAAGATGTGAAAATAAAGTCTTTGTATGATGATTAAGGAAGGAACAAGGAGGGAAATAAGTTATGGAAAAATGTGCAATTTGGAAAGATCATAAAGTTGTTGGTTATATTGATTTAACCGAAGAACAGAAAAGGATCTTGAATAAAGTTCCTGGAATTGGCGTATATTTTGGATTTGACAGAACAACACGCCCAGAGAAGTATGCAGAAAGTTATAAACAAACGTAAATAAAGATTGACATTACACAACTTATAATGTATAATAGGATTATAAGTTAAGGGAGGAACAAACACATGAAAAATCAGTTAGAAAACAATGAATCATATTTAGGTTTCACAGATAATAAGACAGCTTTACAGAAAGCAAAAATTGAGAGCTGCCTAGATAAAGTATTTAGATACAGTAATGGTATTATGGCAAGAAAAGATGCTATGCTTTATGGTCTGAGAAATGGCAAAAAGCCGGAAGTTGCCGATGAAGTAAGAGGAAACGGCACTGTTAAGAAATCATATCGCATGGCATGGGACAACCTTTATAATGACATTACGAAAACAGAATATGATTTTTGTATTTATCTGATAGAGCATGATCTTGTTTCTGAGGAATCTGTAAATGCTTTTATTGAAGCAGAAAACCAGGAAAAAGAAAGAGCTGTGGAAGAACAGAGAAAAGCGGAAGAAGCAGCCAAAAAAGAAGCGGAAAGAACTAAAATTGAAAAGGAAGAATTTAAAATCTGGCTTGCAGAGGCTTCAAAAATGTATAGTGGTACAACCAGAGGAAATTTAGTTGAACGTATTTATCTTGATGTATACGGCGAATTTCGTTTTCCTTTACGAGCTTTTGAATTATTGGTTTGTATTGATAATATTGAAAAGGTATTATGCCGGGAAGAGTTACAAGCACGTTTACATACAGATAATAGAGCAAGTCGAAAAGTATTTCAGTGTGTAACAGGTTTGAAGCTGCCAAACACAAATAGAGATACAATGGCATTTTTGGATAGTGTACAGAAGAGTGACTATCAGGATGCAGTTGAATATAAAACACGTAAGAAGCCAGAAAAGCAGCCGGAAGCAGAGAAAGAAAAGTTCTATGTGCTTATGGGTACAGAAAAAGGGAAAAAAGAATATGTACCAGCAATAGGCAGTAAAATTGAATATCATGGTATAGAAATGTTTATTCATGAAACGCCAGACGGTAAAATTGCTATTTCATCTATAAAATGTGGTTTACGGATGGCAACCGGCAAGAACAAGACAGAAGCAATTAAGGAAATGAAAGAACTTTTTAAGAAAATGGATATTGATACCATAAACAGTAGAATTGATGAGATTACAAGCTATTATGGTGTTAGCCCATACTTAAAACAAGCATAAATAAATGGAGGAATACAAAATGGGAATTGCAGATAAATTCGGAAACTTTCAAATTAAGAAATCTGACAGAATCAGCCAGGAAGATCAAGCCTGGTTGACTCACAGAGAAGAATTATATAAACGTGCGATTGCAGTTTACAAGTCTGTTTATGATATCTATAAGGCAGAAAATGAATCATATTCAGAAGAAGACCGCAAAAATTACAAGTATTCTTCTTTTTTAGTCGGGAATTTTGGTGTCCCAAAATCGCTTTCTGATGTTCAAAATAGTTATATAAGTGGTATTTTCAGTTACTTTTCAAATAAGTATAATGTGCAACTTGAAAACAATTTTGATAGATATGATCTGGATAGAGAATATTACAGATACAATGACTCAGATCCTATCAAAGAGCTTGTTGTTGACTTCATCGACTACCATGCAGTGCTTGACAAAATTTTTGACCAGTTAGGCGGTATGAGTTTTGAAGAAAAGGCTATCAAAGAAGTAAAAGATAAATTGAAAGAAAAATGTTACAACGGCTATCGTGATACATGGGAAATTAAAGTAAAAGGTAATAAATTCACATATACAGGCGGTTATTGTAGCAAAGATAAATATTTTGATTATTACAATTTCGGTAGTACAGAATGGTTACGTGCTTTTATTGATGCGTTGGCATTTAACACATATGGAGAAAAAACACAAGTTTATTCACTGAATCATCTATATAGTTCTTATTCTATAAGACTTGAAGAGGCTGATTTTCAAAATGGATTTTCAGCACCAGAGGTCGGAGTCAAGCATGTCAAACTCTTCAAGAATGGAAGGATTGATGTTACTTTTACAGATGCAGAATTTTGCCGTAAATTTGCAAGAGAATGGTGTGGTTATACACTTATTTAGGAGGAATCATATGCACGACTATAAATGGCATAGGGTCAGTGAAATGCTGCCGGATAAATGTGGAATTTATGATGTTAAAATCAAGAATTGCTATGATGAAATTGTAGAAGTCAAAGCATTATATACATATACAGTAAATGAAGGTTTTACATTTTGCCGGTATGGTAGCACGATAACAAATGTAATTGAATGGAGATATACAAGTCATGAAGTATAAATGTACAAATGAAGTAATCCCACAGGAAATGAGGGAAGATATCAACACAAAAATTGAATATATTGTGAATAATGATCTACCAGAAGCGGAAACAGGTATTTCAAAAGATGATATTTTCAATGCGTATACTGGATTAGGTGGGCTTCATGGTTTAGAGTTTGCTAATTATGATAGTTACTATGATTACCAGAGAGCGAAAGCCGACATTGAGCAAGGGCAGTTCTTTACACCTTATAAGCTGGTTGAATGGATTTATAATTGTTTGCATATTTCAAATACTGATTTAGTAGCAGATCTTACTTGCGGACATGGTTCATTTATCAGTTGTGCGCCGGTTGAATCGAATTTCTACGGTTGTGAATTAGATGGGAAGCCGTACAGAGTAGCAAAATATCTTTATCCAGATGCAAAACTGGAAAATACAGATATTCGTTTTTATGAGCCGAAAGTTACATTTGATTATGTTCTGGGAAATCCACCGTATAATCTGAGATGGAGAAAAGATGACAGCAGCTATTTGTCAGAATATTATTATTGTCTGAAAGCTGCGGAACTGTTAAAACCAGCCGGAATTATGGCTATTATCGTGCCTATGTCGTTTTGTGCCGATGATTTTTCTGATGGTGGCATGATTGACGGAATGAATGAGCATTTTAATTTTATCTGCCAGGTAGAACTTGACAAGAATACTTTTAAGCATTTGGGTGTTGAGAACTACAAGACCAAAATAGCATTCTTTCAGAAAAAATCTGAATATACGAAAGAAGTTCCATATAGTACAGAGATACTTTCCGGCGTTACTTCCGATGAAGTATGGGAGCAGTATTTAAAGCCTATTACAGAAGAAAGAGAACAGATTAAAAACAAGATTTTTCTGGAAACTGTAAGAAATAGTAAAGACGATGAAGCGTGGAGCTTTAAGGTTGAGAAACTTCTGTATGATATCAAACGAAATCCGAAAACATGCAGCCAGTATGCAGAATGTTGTGAATATGTCAATAGATATAAGACACAGAAAAAGCCGGATCATATCAAATGGGACGAATGGGAACAGCTTAAAATCAAGCCGAAAGACGTTATTAAGCATTTAAAAATGGTGTTACGTTCACAGAATCCAGGACTTGATAGAACTGGTAGAATTATTAAAAACAATTATACATTTGAGTATAATGGCGATTTTATATCTATAAATGATGTTGTGTTGCAAGGCTTTTCAATGGGGCATTTTCAGTCAAAATGGATTGATAAGATTGTGAATAAAAAGCGAAAGATGTATGATATCCAGAATATGCTATTTTCTGAAATGCAACCAAACAAAAAAGTAGCAAAGTGGCTTGATGAGTTCACATTGACGGATGATGAAAGAACTATAAAGCTGAATGATGCTCAGAAAGCGGATCTGAATCTATTTATTCAGAAACCGTATAGCTTCATACAGTGGGAACAGGGAAGCGGTAAAACATTCGCCGGAATTGCAATAGGTAAATATCGTTTGCAGCACGATCATGTGAAAAATGTATTTATTGTGAGTACGGCAATCTCAATCAAGAACAACTGGCAGGATGTATTGGATCAGTACGGTATTGATTTTGTTATGATTGAAAGCCTTGCAGATATTCAAAATATCAAAGAAGGTCAGTTTGTAATTATCACTTTAAATATGATGTGTAAATATCATAAATTCATCAAGCGATATGTAAAATCAATCTGCCAGAAAGCCGTTTTGATTTTTGACGAGTCGGATAATATGAGTAATCAGGACAGTAAACGGACAAAAGCCGTATTAAATGCTTTTCGCCGGTTGAAGTATAAAACACTGATGACGGGTACAAGCACAAGGAATAATATCACTGAAATTTATCCTCAGTTTGAATTATTATACAACAATTCTATCAATATGCTGTCTGAATGTGAGTATATTATGGAACGCAACAAAGATGGAGAACTGGAAGACCAGGTAAATGAATATTATTTACAGCCATATCCAGCATATCGTAAGGGTAGTAAGTTATTTGCAGCGAGTCATATTCCAGAGAAAATCACTGTATTTGGCGTATCTCAGTTCACACAAGATATTCTTAATGCAGACATTTTGAAACAGATGATTGATAAGACGATTATCACACGTACATTTGAAGAAATTACTGGCAAACAGCTTTATGAGATTAAACAGATTGCTTGTGAAATGGGAGAAGAAGAGAAACGTCTGTATAAGGTTGCATTGGACGAGTTCTATAAAATGGAATATCTGTTTGCGAAAACTGGGAACAGTCGGAAAGATGCAATGTTGAAAATTTTAAATCAGTTGCTTGCACTTTTGAAGATTTGCGCTGCGCCTCAGACGTTGAGAGAGTACAATCAGTCGATAATGTCAGAGAAATTTAAAACTGTATTATCACTTTTAGACGAATTTTCTGATGAAAGAGTTGCTATTGGTGTGCGTCATATTTCAGTAGTAAATGCATATGCAAAGGAAATCAGAAAAGCGTTTCCGGGCAGACCTGTATTTGTGATTACTGGAAATGAAACTACATTGAAACAGAGAAAGAAAATTGTCAAAGAGTTAAAAGAAACAACAAACGGAATTCTGATAAGCACACAGCAGAGCTTATCTGCAAGTATGAATATTGATTTTGTGAATAAGTGTATTATTCCAGAATTGCACTGGAACAACTCTAGCATGAGTCAGTATTATTTCCGCTTTATTCGTTATACTTCAACGGAATTCAAGCAAGTGTATTTTGTAACTTATGAGAATAGTATTGAAAGCAATCTGTTAAAAATGATTCTTGTAAAAGACAAATTGAATCTGTTTATGAAGGATCAGGATTTGACAGATGATGAATTATATGAACGTTTTGGAGTGGATAGTAATATGCTGCAGAACCTCATGTACAAAGAAAAAACGGAAGAAGGTTATGTAATAAGATGGGGAGATCAAAAAGTATCGTAAAGAAACAACCATATATAAGGAAAGAAATATATTCCATTGATGAAGTGTATAACGCTGTAAAAGATGGACTCTTTGAAGAGAAAAAGACATTTGTTGATATGGATGGAGATATGATTAAAGCAAATAGTCAGAGATATCAGACGTTTTTCACAAAAGGAATTAAGTGTTGCCGGTGTGGAATCGAAGGTAGATATTTTGCAAAAGAGAAAAATCCGAATGCAAGAAGATATCATTTGAATCTGTATGCAGTAGATCAAGATGGGAAAGAAGTGATGATGACAAAAGATCATATCATTCCCGTTTCCAAGGGTGGCAAGAATACGCTTGAAAATTACCAGACAATGTGCAGAAAATGCAACGTGCAAAAGGGGAATAAATTGGTTTGACATATGATAGAGAAAATATGCGATGGATAGAATACACAAAACTATCTAATGGACAATCGGCGGTAATCTGTTTTGATAAGAACTATAGACATGAAATAGGAAGTGGATATGATTATGCAGTTGCTTTTGCTATTGCTAATAAAAAGAAAGTTTTAAGGCAGTGGCTTAATAGTGACGGTTACGGCGATTTAGATATGACAACAACTGGGAAATGTGGTGTTGAGGGATTATTGTGGGCTTTTAAAATGGTTCGTGAATTTATAGGAACACATATGTATGAAAATGATAGAATCATTGTATATGGTTCAGATGCAAGAAGACAAAAGGTATATAGACATTTTCTCACTACTAGATTAGGGTTTGAAGAAATACTTGATCCATACTGGGGAAGATGCCTTGCAAAAAACTTATAAACAAACCAAAATAAATGTTGACACAATAATAAAAATGTGGTATCTTATATATAAAGAAAAACACAACTAATAAAAATTCACGGAGGTATTAAAAATGAAGAAATCAACAATCCCTTACACAGTTATGCAGTTAAAGAAAATGTATGAGAAATCTGGAATCCTGGATTTTGATTGCCCTATTCAGAGAAGATATGGAATGTGGGACGATTATAAAAAGAGTCTGTTACCACATTCAATGCTTATCGGGTTTGTCATTCCACCATTGTATTTTACAAAAGAAAACAAAGGCACAAGAGATAAAAAGAACAGACCAGTATCTAATTATTCTTGCATTGACGGTCAGCACAGACTTCGCAGCTTATTCAGTTTTATCAATGATGAGTATGCACTGCATCCAGAAACGCCGGAAGTTGAAATTGATGGAGAAACTTATGAAATCGCTGGATTGAAATTCTCAGAGCTGCCGGAAGAAATTCAGCAGATGATTAACGGATATGTTTTCACGAATTATAACTTAGAAGAATGCACAGATGAAGAAATCGAGGAAATGTTCTTTAGACTGAATAACGGATCTGGATTAAGTAAAACTCAGATTGCCAATGTAAAACTGGGTATGAATCTGGCAAAATTTGTTAAAGAGATTCTTGCCGGAAAGTTCTTTGAAGATGTTTGTCATTTTACACCAGCTCAGTATCGTAGAGCAGCAGACGAAAAGACACTTTTACAAGCTATGATGCTGTTAGATGTAAAAGACAGAGATTACGAACTTACTTCTATCTCAGAAGGTCAGGTAACAAAGTATGCGGAAAAACTGCATGATTCTTATACAGATGAAAAGCGTGAACGTCTTCTTAAAATTGTTAAGTATCTGGAAGACGGATTCGACCAGAAAGAAAAATTTATGAAGGTTGTAAATATTCCGATTTTCATGTACATGGCAGATGAGGCAATCAACAACGATATTAAAGCAGAAGATTTCTACAAATGGTTTGAGATCTTTGCAGACAAATATAACCCGGATTGTGCCTATGCACAGTATTGTTCTACTGGATCTGTCAAGAAAGAGAAGGTGGAGGGAAGAATTTCTGTTATGAGTAAAGATTTCAGAGATTATTTCAAACTTAATGATAACAATAATGAGGTAGAAGAAACAGAAATGGAGAGATCTGATGAATCTGGCGAACAGGTTGCAGAGTCCAAAACTCCACTGACCGATGATTTTATGGATGATTTAGATAATGAACTTCCATTTTGCTAAAAAGATTTGAGCGGTGTATGGTAGGTAAATCCTGCCACGCCGTAAAAATAAATTAAAATCAAACAAAAATAAAGGAGAATATACAATGAAATTATTTAAAAACAAGAAAACAGGGAAAATGTATGTAACACTTTCAGAGGAAAAAGATTGCCTGGTGGGATTTGATGGAATTCCGTATACAGGATCTTCGGATGATGTTGAGGAAGTTTCGACAACAGCATCAGCACAGGATTTTCGCAAATTACATGAAGAGGCAAATGGTTTTTCTATTGGTTGTAGTGTAAATGTAGAAGATCCTACAAAAGTGACAATAGAAATTACGCATAGTGCAACAAATGAAAATAAAAGAAAATACAAAGTGGGGGATAAGTTTTCGTTTTCTTTAAAAAATGGAGATAGTGTGACAGCACTTGCGGTTAAGGAAGAAACGGATGGAATGGTCTTCATCTTTGAAGATTGTTTAAGCAAAGCATACCCTATGAATGACAATCTGATGGATATGCTCAATAATGAGTTGTATAAATTATTTCCTGATAAGATTCGAGATGCTATGGTTTCTTTTGATGGCAATAGCATGATTAGAATTCCAACCGAAAAAGAAATTTTTGGTGTTAATAAATATGGCGAGAAAGAATCTGATGCTGTAAAGCAGTTTGAGCCGATGAAAAATAGAAGAAACAGAATTGCATTTAGGAACAATGAATTTGAATGGTACTGGTTGAAAAACCGTGGTGTGAGGAGTGCGGCTTACTTCGCTGTTGTGAGCTACAGCGGTCTTGCGGACCACAACCACGCCTCTAATTCTCTTGGTGTTCGCCCGCTTTTCAAAATCCGATTTGTAGAAATCTGAAATCTTTAATCTTACCGCCATTTATGGCGGTATGTTAAAGGCTGTAATTAAGAGAATAGGAGCGTAAAAGGAAATGAAGAAAATTCGTAAAATGATTTGCATTGCAACTATTACATTGATGGCTTGTTTCGCTTGTACGGCTTGTGGGACTACATAAGTGAGTTCGATTTGGAACGATTGGATAAATTAGCAACTGAAAATTCAAATATTTTGACAAAAGAAATTTTAACAGAATGTAAAATCTAAAAGGAGAAAATTATGAAGTTAGGAAGAATCGTAACAAGTTTATTAGAGAATGATCTGTATAAATTCAGTATGGGACAGGCGATTTATCATCAGTTCTCAGACTACAAGACAACATGGAGTTTCAAATGCCGGAACAAAGACGTACATTTCACAAAAGAAATGGTGGAAGAAATCAGAGAGCAGATTAAAGCATATTGTGAGCTGCGGTTCACAGAAGACGAACTGAGTTATCTGGACGGTATCAAGTGGATTAAAGGATCTTACGTTGATTTCCTAAGACTCTGGAAACCACGATATGAAGATTTCACAATTACAGATGATGCAGAATGTGGACTTGTCATTGAAACTGCCGGTACATGGTTAAATACTTCTATGTACGAAATCCCGACACTTGCTATTGTAAATGAAGTGTATTTCAGAATGCAGTATGATTATGATGAGCTGTTAAGTAGCTTCAAGAAAAGACTGGATAACAAGTATGTAAAACTTCGCAATGGTCATTGGTATTGTGGTACATTTTCAGAATTTGGACTTCGCCGGAGATTATCTGCAGAAGCACAGGAACTTGTTGTTGAGAAGTTCTCACATCTGAATGATACGGCGCATTGTGCATCAAGATTTATTGGTACTTCAAACGTATTTCTTGCGAAAAAGTACGGAGTTACACCAGTTGGCACAATGGCACATGAATGGATTATGTGCGTAGGACAGGGAAATCACAAGCACAATCCGGCATATTCTAATTGGTATGCACTTGATGCATGGGTTAAGGAATATGGAGTTTTGAATGGTACAGCACTGACAGATACAATTACAACTGATTGTTTCCTGGAAGATTTTCAGCTTACATTCGCAACATTGTTTTCTGGCGTTCGTCATGATTCGGGTGATCCGATGGTGTGGGGCGAAAAGATGATTAAGCACTATGAAAAACTGGGGATTGATACGAAAACAAAAACATTGCTTTTCTCTGATTCACTGGATTTTGAGAGAGCAGATAAGATTTGCCGACATTTTTCAAAGAAAGCAAAAGTCGCATTCGGAATCGGCACATATTTGTCAAATGATACTTGCGTAAGTCCACTCAATATCGTTATGAAGACTACAAAATGCAACGGTCAGGATGTGGCTAAAATTTCCGATGTTGAAGGAAAGGGAATGTGTAAGAATCCAGAGTATGTGGATTATTTGAAAAGATCAATTGATTGGAGAATGAATCAAAAAAAGATTTTACTTAACCGTTTCGTTGGATATTTGGAAGATAATGGGGAAATTGCTTATTATAGCTGTAATAGTGGAAAAAGAATATAAGAAAGGGAATAGTTGATAATGAGTTTTAATGCAAAAGAAGTAAAAGATAAGTGCGTAGAGTGGATCAGAGAATGGTTCAAAGGAAATGGGAATCAGTGCAAAGCTGTAATTGGAATCAGTGGAGGTGTTGACTCTTCTGTAGTAGCTGCATTATGTGTGGAAGCATTAGGGAAAGAAAGAGTATACGGTGTGTTAATGCCACAGAACAGCCAGGATGACATTGATTATTCTTATGAGTTATGTGAACATCTGGGAATTGAACATTGTGTTATTGATATTGGTAATACTGTAGAGGATATGTTGACTCTTATGTACATTAAAAGTGGGATTAAAGTTTCTAATCAGACAGAAATAAATATTCCGGCTAGAGTGAGAATGGTAATGCTGTATGCAATTTCTCAGTCGATTGACGGGCGTGTTGCAAATACATGTAATTTGTCTGAGAACTATGTTGGTTACAGTACAAAATATGGAGATGCAGCAGGGGACTTTTCGCCACTGGAATCACTGACAAAAACAGAAGTAAAAGCGATTGGTAAAGAACTTGGACTGCCGGAACGTCTGGTTGTAAAAGTTCCAACTGACGGTTTATGTGGAAAGACAGACGAAGAAAAACTGGGATTTTCATATGATGTACTGGATAAGTATATCAGAACTGGCGAAATTGAAGACATGCCAAAGAAACGTTCGATTGACACATTGCATATGTTGAATGATTTTAAAATGAAACCTATGGCACATTTTGAGTATACAGGAGAATAGCATATGAGTAAAAACCACGCAAAAGAACTTTTTGGAAAATTTAATGAGAACACAGATGATTATGACAAGTACATAGACACTGTAAAATATTGCGAATCTATAGAGGATGAAATTAGATCGGAAGAAAATGTAAAATTTCATGCTAAACTTCGCAGATTAGAAGGTTTGTTAAGTTGTCCTAATTGGAGAGAAAGAAAAAATGATATGTTATCACTTATTCATAAGGTACAGGCAGAGATAGAGCTTAAATATGGGGATTGCATAGCAAAAGAAAGTAAAACAATGTGTTCACAAGTCGGAAAGCATATTAAAGGAGAAGATAATGGGAAAAATAATATACGCAGAGAAAATAACTTGTCAGAAGTTTATAAATCTGTTCAAACTTCACGCAAAAACGAAAGATGAAAAAGATATTGAATATATGGTTGCTTCAAGAGCCAAAGAAGTTGATGAACTAAAAGCGATTAATCCAAGTAAACAAGTTGATGCTGTTGCAATTCGTGCAACAACAGAAGAAGGAAAACTGGCACTTATCAGACAGTACAGATATGCAATCGGTGGTTATATCTATGAACTTCCGGCTGGACTTGTTGACGATGGAGAAAGTGTTTGTGATGCAGCAATAAGAGAAATGCATGAGGAAACAGGGTTGACACTTGAAATCACAGATTTGCCGATTGGAAATAAGGGTGGTTATTCAAGTGCCGGAATGACTGACGAAACTTGCACACTTGTAGTAGGCAAGGTAACTGGCGAAATTTCCGATAAATATAAAGAAGCGTCAGAAGAAATTGAAGTATTGCTTGTAGATAAAAAAGAAGCAGCACGTATCTTAAAAGAAGAAAACGTATGTATCAGATTAGCTCTTGTGCTTATGATGTTTATACATGAGTAGGAGGATATTATGAATCTATATGATGGTTGCGAGTCAAATAAAGAAATCATTTATGGTTTTACTTCATTTGATTTTTACGATAAATTAGAAAAACGACAAAATGAAATTTTATCACAAGGAAAGAAAGTTGTGTTTGTGGAATCAAATACAAGTATTCATTCAGGTGCAAGAGTTGTTATATATTCTGATAAAATTCCCGAAATAATGCAGAACTATAAACATAGATACGTCAAAATCAATGGTAAGTGGACAAGGAACAGTCTTCTTGGATATTGTGATTGCTGCGGAATGTATACAGAACTTGTATGCTTAAGTAACAAAGGAAGAACATGTGAAAATTGTTCAGACTGGGATTTCTAATAAAACTAAGATTTCAAGAAAAGGAGTGATACAGAAATAGTGCTGGCTCTACAGAATACAAAGAATTTTATAATTAAACCATAATAAATGGTTGACAAATCAAGAAAACATGATATACTATAATCAGAAACGAGGTGATATGAAATGTCAGGCACGAATTTGAATCGGATTAAAAACAAGCGTATGCAGAAAAATAACACTTCTGGTGTTACCGGCGTTTCTTTTCATTCAGGAATGGGACAATGGTATGCAAGAATCTCTTTTAAAGGGAAAACGTATAGCTTGGGTTATTTTGATGAACTTGATGATGCGGTTAAAGCCAGGAGAGATGCGGAAAAGAAGTTGCATGATGGTTTCATATCTCAAATAAGCCATAATAAAGTTATAGAAGTGTAAAGGAGAAGAAAGATGATTAAACAGTTAATCCAGACAGAAACAAAAGTATTAAGCTCAAATACCGTTATTGATTGTGGCAACGGCGATGTTGCTATCGGTATGGCAGATGTAAAGGGCACGCCAAATGTACTTATTACATTTTCTGATATTCCACAGCAGGAAGTCGGATCAAATGTAAAAAATAAAAACGTTATCGGTATGCCGGTTGTAATATCCTTTGATTCTGTTGAGAGTATCAAGGTTCTGAATAAGTTTGTACAGGCTGCAATGAATAAGTTGAAAAAGAAAGAAGAGGTAGCAAAGAGAGCAGCTTTACCGCATTTTGTTGTAAAGACTGAAAGTATTATGATTCCGAGTTCTTTCAAATGTACAAATCCGAATGCAGAGAAGATCATGAAATGCCAGCAGTATTTCAATGAAAATGAAAAGCTGGACGAAGCCATTGACGTAACAAGTACCCTTACACTTACAGATGGATATGTGAGATATCTGGTTGCAAAATACAATAAACTGGAAAAGGTAGAAGTTGTTGCAGTAAACGGTATTGATATCAAGGTCGGAAACCAGGTTATCAAATTTACATCAGACGATATCAGACTTTCTTATGGTCTTGGAAAAGATGATGAAACAGGTGAAAAGAAGTTCTACTTATCCATTATAAATGGTGGTAAGAGATATGAAATTCCGGCAGAGGATAATGTAGAAGCTGCCACAATGGTTAAGAAGATCACAAATGTATTCGATGCAAAAATCGGGATTGCAGCAGTTAGCACAATGAACTTTGGATTAAAAGAAAGACTTGAAGAAGCCGGTATTACTGTTGCATACGCATAACAAACAAAAATAAAGGACAAAACATTATGATTTACAATATAGTTGGAGATTTATTAAAACAGGATAAAGTAGATATAATTTGTCATCAGACAAACTGTAAAGGTGTGATGGGTGCAGGAATTGCATTTCAGATTAAAAGAGCTTATCCAGAAGTATTCAAAAAGTACAAAGAGTTTTGTGATGAATATGAAAACATTTTACTTGGAAGAACATTATTCGTAAATTGTAATGACGGAAAAGTTGTTGCAAATCTGTTTGGTCAGGATAGCTATGGTAGAGGATTCTGCCAGACAGATTATGTGGCACTTGAAAAGGCAATTGCTACGGTGGCAAAAACCGCAGCCAAATATAAAAAGAGTGTCGGATTTCCGTACAAAATTGGTTGTGATTTAGCCGGTGGCGATTGGTCAATAGTAAGCAAAATCATAGAAAAATATTTTATGGATTCTGAGGTGGATTGCTACATCTGTTCGCTAACACAGGAACAGGAGCATGAATGTTAAATAAGAAAGAATTTATAAATGTGGTCAGTGGCACTACTGGAAAATCTAAAAAAGAGGTTGAAAGTGCCGTTGACCTGGTGCTTGAAGGTATCAAGTATGCCTACAAGTATTATGATGGTGTAAAGTTCGTTGGTTTTGGTACTTTTAAGAAAAAGATAACGAAATCACGAATGGGTACAGATCCAAACACACTTGAACGAATTAAAATAGAGTCAAATGTGTTACCAAAATTCATTCCGGGAGCAGAACTGAGAGGAATCTTTGCTTAGTTCCCGGAAATTCAAAAGAAAGTGCAGATAAATTATGAGAGCGTTCAGGAGTGGAAAAAGAGACTTTGTAAAAGACGAGATAGTATTTGTTGTTGATAAGCTGGAGAATTTTATGAATATATTGATTGGCAAAATCAATACATACGCTGGTTATGGAAAATACTATGTTGATTTATATACGGTTACGGATAAAAAAGAAGATATTGATCCGAACCTTAATATCAGAATTGGAGATGATGCTGGTATTAGAGAGTGGATTAACAGAGGGTATTTAGTATTACGGTCAACCGTTGAACATTACCGTAAAAAGCATCCAGATTCTCCACTATATATTGTTGAGCGAAAAGACAATATTTTTCATTCTTGGAAGGATTCAGTAGATGAATTTAACCGAAGGAAAGAAGAGAAGAAAGTCGAAGAAGAACGGTGCAGCAATATGACAGAATATCAGCTTTGCAGAGAAGACAATGCTGTATATTTGAAAAAGTGTGGTCTTTCCGATGAGGAAATTTCTGAATGTCTCAATTTGATTGATGAAAATGACTCACTACCAGATATGGAAGATATTGATATCAGACGTTTTGGGAATGAGGTTCAGTGGAAATATCGTAGTAAATGGGTAAAGTTAATTGAACTTAACCGACCAGAGGAAGAAAAGCATAGTGAAAAATACTATGCAGATATATACCATGTGTGGGATATGGATCAAGAACCTGTTTTTAGAGGGTATACCAATGAATCGCCGGAGTCTTTGTTTGAGAAATATAGTGATTATACAGAGTATTATTTTCACGTTGCCAACAAAGAGTGGAGCATCGAAAAAGGTCTTGAAATTCCAGTGGGATATGGTAGTTGTGTTGCAGCAGATGAAAATGGAGAGTTAAAACCGGCACTTGTTATAGAGTATTTGACAGAACATGGTTCTTTCGAGCTGGTTGGTGGGAAACTTAGACATTTTGACATTTCCATTGATTATAAACATAGCGTAAATACTTTTTGGATTTCTGTGCTTTCAAAAACCAAACTGAGCAACCAGGAAATCCGTGAATGGTTCTTAAAGAGAATCGGAAAAGTAACGGGGAAATATGAGGATCTTTTCAAAGAGAAAATCAATGAGCTGGACATCAGAAAAGCATAAGGGGATGAAATTGGATTCGATTGGGCATGGAACGGATATAATTCGCAGGAGCGACTACCTAATAGTCAAATTTAAAATAAACGCTGAAGAATTAAGAATGGTAGCGTAAGCTATATCAGTCTGTGAGATTGGGATATTGGTAACAGGCTGTATTAAGAGCTAATATCCAAAAGGAGAATGTTTTCTCTGTAAGTTGACTCTTTAAAAAACAACAGAGTGGTGGACGTTGTAAGAAACCTTTACAAACCCAAAAACGGAGTAGTTACCTGATTCACTGGGGCAACCGTTTTCAAACAAAATGCCCGAATGAATGGTATTGCGTAAAAGATTATATAATTAGTACGTGTTTAAGACGGGGGTTCGACTCCCCCCATCTCCACTGTAATAGCTGGTTATTGTTGTTACGGCTATTACTAAAAACCTTTCTATCTAAATAATGGGGCGATGTAAAAATCGTCCCAAATAAAAAAATCACACAACTTTAAACAAACAATAATAAAGAAAATGCTTGCAAAAGCTATAAAAGTATGATAGTATATATATTGTAAAGAAAAGCTAAAACAAATACGAAGGAGTGAAAAGATGTATTCAATTAACAGACAGGAAACAATTAACCCAGACTTTGATATGATTAACAGAATTGTGGACAAGCTCAATTCAAAGTTTGATCCAAACGATGCATACCATCACAGTAATGCAGAATCAGAAATGTTTGAGTTCCAGATGAAGATAGACGATAAACGCCGGGAAGCATGGCAGATCGTATTCATGGGGCATCATACAGTAGCAAGTGGTAGCTTTTTTGGATTTGATTATTCAGATTGTCAGGAAGAAGAGTATATTACACTGGAAGGGAAAAATGAAAGAAAAATTTATATGCTTGCAGTGTCAAATACGGTTAATGTAATCACAAAATTCATTGAATTTATTTCAATGTCTGATACTTCTTATCAGAACAAAAAGAAATGGATTGACACATTAAAGAAAGGTCTTGAAGACGAAGAGTAAGCCATAATAGCAGAAAGGAGCAGCATTATGGAAGGATATATTATTGATGGAACATCTGCAAGAATCATCAATTTCCCGACAGTAGAGAAGACTTTAGAAGTAGTTGAAAAACCCGAAAAGAAGGGCAACTACAAGAAAAATTATAAAGTTGGCGAAAAACAGGAAGTATATCCGTTCCGTACTCAGGAGGATCTGGAACTGATGTATAACCATTTCGTAGAGAAAAAACAGTATCGCAATGCTTTAATGTTCGTTATTGGAATCAATGTAGGACTTAGAGCAAGTGATTTATTGGAATTGAAATGGAGTCAGATTTTCGATGAAGATGGTAGTATTGCGAATGGAATTACAGTCAAAGAAGATAAGACTGAGAAGTTCCGTACATTTTATCTTAATGAATCATGTAAAACTGCCATTATTGAATATTATAACGGTTTAAAGAAAAAACCGGCAAAAAGCGAATATGTTTTCAGTAGTCGAAAAGGAGATGGACACATAGAGGTTCGTCCGGCTGGTCTTATTCTGAAAAATGCTGCAAAAGCTGTAGGTATCAAGTATAATGTTGGCACTCATTCAATGAGAAAGACTTTTGGTTATTGGCAGTTAAAAGCTCATAAAGATGACGCTTTGTTTTTATGCCATTTACAAGAAATGTTCAATCATTCAAGTCCGCAGATTACATTAAGGTATTGTGGTTTGGCAGAAGAGGAAATGGAACAGTATTATAATGATGTGAATTTGTTATAATATAAACAGACATAAATAAAGGAGAAACAATGGTTACATGTAAAGATTACGCTCAGTTTGTAAAGGATAAACTGAAAACGAAGATTAAGGGAATGGAGAAAAAACCAGTTTTGGCGATTATTCAAGTCGGTGACAATCAGGCTTCTAATTCTTACGTGAAAGGCAAGATTAAAGATTGTGAAGAAGTTGGGATTAGATGCATTGTAAGCAAACTTGATAAAGCCATTGAAGAACATGAGTTACTTTATCACATTGAATTGACCACATGTGTAGCAGACGGTATTATCGTTCAGTTGCCATTACCAAAACATATCAATGTTGAGCATGTGAAAAATGCCATTCCAAAAGAGAAAGATGTTGATGGTTTTCGTCAGGACAGTAAATTTGATTGCTGCACGCCAAAAGGAATCATTGATTGGCTTTATTTCAATGGCTATGACGTATGCGGTAAAAATGTTGTTGTTCTTGGCAGAAGTGAAATTGTGGGAAAACCACTTGTAAACATGCTTATTGATCGTGGTGCAACGGTTACATGTTGCAATAGTCATACAGATTATGGATATGAAACGCAGATAACAAATAATGATGCAGATGTGATTGTATCAGCTATAGGAAAAGCAAAGTTCCTTGATTGGGCAGATATTGGTTCGGATTGTGAGATTGTCATTGATGTTGGAATCAACAGAGATGATGCCGGGAAATTGTGTGGAGATGTAAATAGGGAGTCAGTTGAAAAACTTCGCCCAGATACATATGTTACTCCTGTTCCTGGTGGCGTAGGATTACTTACAAGAGTCTCGCTTTTGAAGAACGTAGTTGAAGCTCATGAAAATGGATATACTGAAAATGCAGTAGAAGATGCAATTTCACTTTTACGGAAAAATGATTATTTCGTGAGAAAGATTCCGAAGAATTTATGCGAAACTGCAAAGGGATGCAGTGAAACAGGATGTGGAGAATGCTTAGACTGTAGTTGCTTTGCATGTATGATTGGCAATGAGTAACAGATATACGAGACTTGAAGAAAAATGCCCATTACTGGGAGATTATTGTAATCAGGAAGAAAAGGATTGCGATAAATGCATCAATCAAGAAAAAGCGTGGCAAGATATACAGTGCTACATAGAATGTCATGATTACGGCATATCTTGTGGTTTTCTTGAAAAGTATTACAAGATGTTCTATTTGCCGGGATTGTATGTGAATCCTATAATCCTTGATATTATTGAGAATAACAAGGAAGCGTGCAAATTATTATTTGAAGATTAGAGGTAAGAAAATGGTCGGGTATAATTACGACAAAGAAAATAAGCAAAGAGATTACACCTATATGGCAAGAGAAAAGAGGTCAAGAGATCTTGTTTGTGGGTATGTCGCAATTCATAAACCGTGGTATGAACCAGAAAGTAACTGGACGTATTATATGTTTTATGACAGCTATCGTCCTGGTGGTTTCTGTGGTGGTGCTATAAATGAAGGACTTAAAAAGGTTGAAATTGATCCGAATACAATCGTGCCATATACTCAGGTTGCGGAGATTATAAGCGTTCTGCAGTCTGGCGATATCGTACATATAGAAGGTAAAGATTTGCCGGAAATGATGACTACAGCAATGATTACAAGTGTTGATGATATGTACAGATATTACAACCGTGAAGACGTTGATTATGTGGTCGAAAGATTTGGAGAGCCAGCCAAAGAGAAAGAATTTATAAATGTCAGAAAGACAGGGCATTTTTATGATTTTGTTGATGGAATAATCGAAAAGCAGAAAACTCAAAAGAGAAGTGAATTGCTTGCAGCTATAACAGATTTTTGGAATGCGTGGAAATCTATTTACAGTGAAGTTATCATTGGCACTGGTGGAGAATATGACTATGAGTATATCGAAGAAGAAAATGGTAAGTTTACCAGTTCTTTGTTAGATGGAGAATATGACAGTTTTGATGAAATTGTCAAAGATTTTTGTAAAGTTGTTGATCCAGATGATGTTGCCGGTTTTAATTATGGCAAGAGAAGGATAAAAGAGCAATGCGAGAAGCAAAAGTGCTAAATAAGTACAATTTAACATTAAAAACCGCCAGAAAACTTGAAGTTGGCGATGAATCAAAAATCTGTGAACCTCTGTTTTGGCGAAACAATGTAATCAATGCATGGTGTATCAGCCGGAGCATTGGAACAGATGCAGACAGAAAGTTTTGTAATGACAATGAGATATGGATAGGAATTTATGATGAACCATATTATCGCAGGAGAGTTCATATTCATGTGAATTGTTGGGGCGGTATGGGAAAATATGAATTTTGTGATTTCTACAATTATAAGGAAATTGAGAATGAAAGAGATTTGCAGACTCAGGAAAAACTTCTGGAAGTTCTCAATATGCTTATAGATGAAAGAATCTTAAAAATTCCAATAAACAAACCATAATAAATGTAAGGAAGTGATAAAAATGAATGGTGAAGAGTTCATACAGACATGTAGCTCAATGGGATATTCGTCAAAGAAACTGGCGAAGAAATACGTTGAGAAAAACCAGAAAGATACTTATGACATGGACGATATTATAAATGTACATAGAAAAAGCGGTAATTTCAAGGGTAATCATGCATGTGGATTAAGCAATATTCCAAATGGGAAAACGACAGCATTTCAGAACGCTTAATAGGAGATTAAAATGAAAATAGATTATTTATACCGGCACAAGGAATTCAAGAAAGTTTTAGAGAAAGAGCTTGATAGACTAATCGAAGGGAAAATCAACCAAATAAGAATCAAAAATATTCCGTCTGATATATTTTGTGAAGCAACGGGATGCGAAGCCAATGATTTTAACGGCTGGCAGTGTGATTGGTTGGGATATTTCCAGTATAAAGGATATAAGTTCGGCGTTTGCGGTTGTGCCTGGGATGGAACGGTTGGCGTGAATTTAGAAAGGTAGGTATGTATGTCAGCATTTGAAGAGATGTTCGGAGATTATCTCAATGCATATAAAAATACATCTCAGTATAGAGATGATAGTATGTTGGATATTGCACTCAGAAAATCAGAGTTTGAGAAAAACTTAGATGAAATGTGGGCGATTTATTCAAGAGGATGTACGCAGCAGATTATTGAGTATAACAAGGGTGTTGAGCAGATTAAAAGTGCAGGATTTAAAGTGTATAGAAATTCTGTTGGGAAACACAAGATTGTAATACCTAAGTGATGGAGGCAGAAATGAGAATACATATAGGTGATGTCGTAAGACATTTTAAAAGAGAGACTGTTACAGCAGAACAGTTGGAGTTTGATAAAAATTTATATCTGTACAGAGTTTTGAATTTTGCAAAACATACGGAAACTGGCGAAATATTTGTGATTTATGAATCACTGTATAACGGCAAAGCAATCGGCTGTAATGTTCATTATGGAGATGTATTTGCACGACCAATGGATATGTTTATGAGTGAGGTCGATCACGAAAAATATCCTGACATTGAGTGTGAATATAGATTTGAAACCGTGGAAGAAGATTGCCAGTGTTTGTGGTGTGGTAGTGATGAAGTGAAACATTTGAATGAAATGTATATTAGAAACTACGAAAATCATAGGTTAAAAAGCCGGGTTATGGTATGTGATGTATGTCTTGGAAATATGTTACATGGAGCTTGCGAAAAGATAATAAAGGAATAGTCATGGAAAAAGTAATGATAGATACTACAGAATATCAACAAAGAGTATTGGAATGTATTGGTTCAGAAGAAGTTAATAAGTTCTTTGGAACAACCATGTTTGTGAATCTTCCAGAAAGTAGTATGTGTAAACAAGCTATGATTCACGGAATGGCTATTGCAAGTATGATGACAAGTCAGTGCAATTCAGTTATTGTTGAAGAAAGACCTGTTGGGCATTGGCTTTTGTTAGATGAATGCACTAATGAAGGAGTATATTGTTCTGTATGTAATAAAAAGGTATACAAGAAACATTATGCAAATCAAAAAGTAAAATCAAAATTTTGTCCGAATTGTGGGACAAGAATGGAGGAATAATATGATAATGCTTGACAAAGATGTTGATTATACTTGCCTTGATATTGAAGTAATTCCAATGGTAAACGAAGAAAATCTTGGTGTAAATTCTCCATTAACACCAGTAGAATACATATGTCCGACTTGCTATAAAAGGTGGATAGATTATGGGTTGCCAAACAAATGTCCTTATTGTAATCAAACAATAAATACAGAATTTCGTGGGAATCCAAGTTATTATAATTGGGGTAGAATAGACGAAACGAAAATTCTGCATAATCCAAATGGAAGATATATAGTAGTGTGTAAAAAATGCTTGCCACCATTATACCCAAATGTTCCGTATTTTGCTGAAATTTATTGGGATTTAGTATACTTTTACAATAATGAGATGCACGATCATAGAATTGGAGATTCTGAATCCGTGGACAATATAAAAATATTGGCAAATAAAGAAATCACCGATAGTGTACGAAAATTGGCTATATGTTTTGGAACAGCATCAAGATATAGAATGCAAAAAGTAAGTGATGAGGTAAAAGTGGCATGTAAAAAAGCATATAAAATTAGCAAAGATAGGAAAGAATTTAATCTTTTAGTTAGTGAAATAAAGTCGAAAATTTATTATTAAATGGAGTGAAAAAGCATGAGTAAACAGGAATTAGTAAGAAGCGAAATGGTTAAATCTATGAAGAAAAAAGACAAGCCTAAAAAAGAAACGCTTTCTCTTTTACTAGCAGCATTGAAAAATGCAGAAATTGACAAAATGGGAATTTTATCTGAATCTGAAGAGGATGCAGTAGTCCAGAAGGAAATCAAACAGACAAAAGAAACCCTGGATCTTGCACCGGCAGATAGAACAGATATCATTCAGGAGTGCAAGTATCGCATTGAAGTGCTGAGTCAGTTTGCGCCGAAGATGATGACAGAAGAAGAGATTGAGGTTACAATCGCTGGTGTGCTGAGTGATTTAGGTATTGAAAATCCGACCAAAAAAGAAAAAGGTAAAATCATGAAGACACTTATGCCAATGGTTAAGGGCAAAGCTGACGGAAAACTTGTAAATCAGATTTTGGAAAAGAAGCTGGTGTAATTATGAATGTAGGCGTGATTATAGGTATTGTGGCATTTATGTCTCTTGATGTCATTGGCTATATAGTTGCAGACTGGGTAAAACCATTACAGAAAATCTATTGTAAAATTGGATGGCATTGTCATATGAAAGATTATGAGCCAATCAGTTTCGATGGTGCGTCGGTACATTGTAAGTGCAAATGGTGTGGATATAAGGGAATGGTAGATAGTCAAGGCAATTTATTTTAAAAGGAGAACGATAGATGAGGATTTTTAATTTACCAAGAGCAGGTGGAAAAACAATGCGTATGCTTTATGCAAGTGAATTTCAAAAAGTACCGATTCTTTGTAGGGATCAGTCTAGTAAGGCATCACTCATGGATAAAGCTGGATTTTGGGGCATAAAGATTCCAGATCCAATTACAGTACATGATTTGGTTCATAGACCAAAAGAGATAAATTCACAGGGAATTCTTGTCGATGAAGCATTGACAGTTTTACGTGAAGTTATTCGGCAAGTAACTTATGGTACTGTCACAGATGTAGTTGCGATGACCTTTTCTGATGAAACAAACGAAAATAAAGTTCAGAGGTTATAAAAATGAGTTCAGTACAGAGTTATTATGTAATTGCCGGAATGGATCTATCTGCATCTAAAACAGACAAATATAAAGGATGGCAATGGTCTGAGGCGTGGGAGAATTACACATGCAATCAGTCAAAAGGAAAAATTCAGTTGTTCGATGATCCAACGTATTTATATATTGGATATATTCTGGCAGCAGGAGATGAATATGATTTCAATACCGCTATGATAAAGCCGGAAGAAATCGAAGAACACCGGCAGCGAGTAATCGAGGAAATAAAACGACTGGTAAAAATCGGAGTTATATCTGAAAAGGTATTAGACTCTATTGATTATGGTCTGATTATTTTTGCAGATTACAGATAGGAGCATTATGAAGATAGTAAGTAATTGTGTGGATTGCGTATATGATTTTCAAATGAGAGAATCGTTTCGTGAGAAACTTGTACATGCAATGCCAACGGATTTAATAGCAAGAATCACTTCCGTTTTAATTATTAAACCGTATGGGGATAAATTCTATGTTGTAAAATCAAGATACGGTAGAGAACTTCTTTATAACATATTACTTAAAGAAGATTTTAAAGTAATTTCCAATTCGGATTTTGAAGGTTGCAAAGATTGGATTGAGTTTGCGGAAAGAGTAAGGGAGCTAATCAATCCAGGAGAATGTGTTATATACAAGATGAACAATAAGAAATTCGATGAAAATTATGAGCTGGTGCGGAATACGAATTACAGTACAAACATCTATTCACTGTATAAGAGGATTATGAAACGTGATCCGAAAGCCATTGATGAAATTGAATCTCTTGAAGAAGCAAAAGAAATCATTGGTATGATGCTTGGAAATCACTATATGCATAATATGGCATATGAAATGCTTAAAATTTTTGGAGGGAAACAACAATGATTTATATTACGGGAGATATTCATGGAAGCCCGGAACGTCTGGGTGTACATTCCTTTTATGAACAAAAGGAAATGACGAGAGATGATGTCGTGATTATTTGCGGAGATTTTGGTATGGTCTGGGAAGAAAGTGGAGAATCTGCATCTGAGCGGTACTGGCTGAAATGGCTAGAAGATAAGCCGTTTACAACTGTGTTCGTGTGCGGAAACCATGAAAATTTTGACAGATTGTATCAATACCCAGTGAAAGAGTGGCATGGTGGTAAAGTTCATGAAATTCGCCCACATGTATTACATTTAATGCGTGGAGAAGTCTTTGATATTGAAGGAGTGAAATTTTTCGCATTTGGTGGGGCAAGCAGCCATGATATCAGAGATGGCATTATTGATCCGGCAGAAGATGAAAACTGGCGTGAGACAGCTAAAAAATGGTATAAAGCCGGGAAGATGTATCGAATCAAAGGGATTTCATGGTGGGAACAGGAGCTTCCGACACAAAAGGAAATGGATAATGGTATCAAAAATCTTGAACGTGTTGGCAATAAAGTGGATTACATTATCACACATTCACCATCTGCAAGTGTGATTGCACTGTTAGGGCATGGATTGTATGAACAAGATGTACTTACAAGATACTTGGAAGATATTCGATCTAAGGTAGAGTATAAGAAACATTTCTGTGGTCATATGCATGTAGATAAGGCAGTTAATGAAAAAGACATTATTCTGTATGAGCAAATCATCCGGCTTGCTTGACAAATTTGTAATCTATGCTATAATATTAACATGCAAAAATAAAGGTTGACAGTCAATAAATAATATGATATCTTATAGGAGAAGCAAATAGTGAATATAGTATTGATTATTATTTTGTTCGGCTTTATATATGGAAGCAGCTATTTCAGATTTCATGAACCATACGGATTGAATAATACATACAATGCTTTAGGTTATTATATGTTATCAGTAAAATGGTGGAATATTGAATTCAACTGGTGTACATACAAAAACAAATGGCAAGTTGATATTAAGCTGAGATTTATAAGAAAATGGAAGCCGAGAAGATATAAAGAAGTATATGTGATATTTAACGGTGCAGGAGTAAGAACCTACACTTTAAATATATATTAAACAAACAATAATAAAGGAGAAAGACAAATGAGAACAGGATTAACAAGTTCTCAGGTAACAAAGAACAGAGAAAAATATGGCTCAAATCAGTTACCTGAAAAGAAACTAAAAACAGGATTTCAGTTCTTCATGGAAACATTTGAAGACAGACTGAACCAGATTCTTTTAGCAATGATGATTGTGTTTACGGTTTTAGCCGTATTCGGGCAAGGATCATATTCAGAGCCGATTGGTGTTGCGGTAGTATTACTTGCAATTGCATTTATTGGAATGAATACAGGATTGAAAAGTCAGAAAAGCGCAAAAGAATTAAAAGACAGAACATCGGTTCATTATTGTAATGTGATTCGTGATGGAAAGGTTGAGCATATCAACTCAAATGATTTGGTTGTTGGCGATCTTGTAATTATCCAATCCGGCGAAGCAATTTATGCAGATGGATATTTAGTAGAAGGAAATGTAAAAGTTGACAACTCTGTTTTAAATGGAGAATCAGATCCTTGTAAAAAGACACCGTGGAAAAACGAAGATTCATCCCCAATTATTGTAGGTGGGAAACGACATGCAAATTCAAATGATTATGTAGATTCATATTCATTATTTGCTGGCACAACAGTAACAGACGGAGAAGGAAAGATGATCGTTACAAACGTAGGTGTTAATACTGTAAACGGTCAGACAATTTCCACGATTGATGAAATCGAAGAAACAAAGACATCACTGGAAATTCAGTTAGATGATCTTGCCGGGCAGATTAGTAAATTCGGATATATTGGAGCAGCTATCATCGTTGTTGCACTGATTGTAACAAATATCATTCAGCTTGGTGGTATTGCTGAATACCTCAATATCGGGTGGATTGGTATTTTGAAAAATGTCCTTACAGTAGCAGTTACGGCACTTACAATTATTGTTGCAGCAGTTCCAGAAGGACTTCCATTGATTATTAACCTTATTACAGCACAGAATGCGAAAGTAATGATTAAACATAACGTGCTTGCGAAACATACAAATAAGATCCCGGAAGCCGGAAACATTCAGTTGCTTTGCACAGATAAGACAGGAACTCTTACGGTAGGTAAACTTGTACCAGTTGAAAATGTGATGGGTGATAAAAATGAAGTACCGAAAGATTCAGTAATTGAAAATATGTTTAAGTTAAACGTAGCGTTAAATAGTAGTGCTATGTATGATGAAAATAAAAATATTGTTGGTGGTAACGCTACAGAACGTGCATTACTTACAATGATTTCAGATAGAGAGTATAAAGACTTTACGGATTCTGTAGAAGTCACAAACAGAAAAATTTTCAATAGTGCAAATAAGTTTAGTGCTATTGAAACGAGTGGAAAAGATGGAAAGATTACCTATTATAAAGGTGCGCCTGAAAAATTGATTGATGCAGCAGTTTCTTATGAAACAACAGATGGAATCAAACCAATTGAAAAGGAAAAATTAAAAGAAATCGTTAAATCATATGCTACAAAAGCTATGAGGGTAATCGCAACTGGATATAGTAAATCCGTATTACCAGAGGAAGGATTCCCCGATGATTTAGTTCTTGTTTCTTTGGTTGCTATTCGTGATGATGTTCGTCCAGAAGTACCGGAAGCAGTTGCAAAAATGCATGAAGCCGGTGTACAGGTAATGATGGTAACAGGAGATGTCATTGATACTGCTAAAGCTATTGCTAAAGATGCAGGACTTATTACAAGTGATTCTGATATCGCAATGTCAGCTATTGATTTTGATGCCTTATCAGACGAAGAAGCAAAAGAGAAACTTCCGTATATCAAAGTAATTGCAAGAGCTACGCCAAATACGAAACTGAGAATTGTAAGACTTGCACAGGAGATTGGTCTTTGCGTTGGAATGACAGGAGATGGAACAAATGATGCACCAGCTTTAAAGGCTGCAGATGTAGGATTTTCAATGGGATCTGGTACGGATGTTTGCAAAGAAGCAGGAGATATCATTATTACAGATGATAACTTTGTATCTATTACAGATGCCGTTCTATTAGGAAGAACATTCATGCACAATGTTATGAAGTTCCTGAAATTCCAGCTACCTATCAATGTAGGGTTAGTAATTTTGAGTATTTTATATCCGATTATTATGGCAGTAGAAGCTGTGGCAGCAGTACAGATTCTTGTAATCAATATTGTAATGGACTCTCTTAATTCTCTTTCGTTTGGTGGAGAACCAGCAAAAGATGAGTATATGAAAGAAAAGCCTATTCCAAAAGGATCGAAACTTCTTTCAAGAGAAACTATTGGACAGATTGCAGTATCAGTTGTAGCATTTATCGGAATTTTTGGAATTACATTACTGCCACCAATTCAGAAAGTATTTGGAAGTGATGAAACCGTTTATGCAACAGTAAGGTTTGCGCTTCTTGTTATGATGGCAACATTTAATGGATTTAACATCAGAACCGATGGATTCAATTTATTTAAAGGAATTGGAAAGAATAAGCTCTTTGTTGAGATTGCGGTAGCAATTTTTGTACTGACATTTGTTCTTGCTCAGTTTGGTGGAGCAATTATGGGATGCACAGCACTGACAGCTACACAGTGGGGCATTACAGTTGGGCTTGCACTCATGATTATCCCAATTGATCTGGTAAGAAAAGCCGTTATCAGAGTAAAAAGAAAGTAGGTAATAATATGGTCATGAGAGATAGAGAATACAAAACGGTTGAAAATATTGTATTGATTTGTTATACAGTTGGATTAGTCCTTACATGCGTAACAAAATTTATACCATTTATATTTTTAACGGTTGTAGCACATCCTATTTCACTTGCTATATTAAACAATAATAAATGTGGGAACAGAACAAAAAACTGTTCCCAGAAAACAAAAAAGTTCAATAAGAAGGAGAGAACATTATGGTAAGTTTGGTAAAAGGACAGAAAGTTGATCTTACAAAAGGAAACGCAGGGTTAAAGAAAATTCTTGTCGGTTTAGGATGGGACACAAATAAGTACGATGGAGATGATTTCGATTTAGACGCATCTGCATTTCTGCTTGATAAAAATGGAAAAGTGACAACTGATAAAGACTTTGTATTCTTCAACAATCTGGTACATCCGAGTGGAGCAGTAAAACATATGGGAGATAACCTTACTGGATCTGGCGATGGAGATGATGAACAGATTATTGTTGACCTGGCAAAAATCCCGGAAAATATCGAAAAGATTGCATTTACAGTAACAATTTATGAAGCAGACAGTAGAATGCAGAATTTCGGTATGGTGTCTAATGCGTATATTCGTATGTCAAACGAGGAAACAGGCGAAGAAATGATTAGATACGATCTTGGAGAAGATTATTCTACAGAAACATCTATGGTTCTTGGAGAGTTATATCGTCATAATGGCGAGTGGAAATTCAATGCGATTGGTGCTGGTTATGCTGGCGGTTTAACTGCACTTTGCAATGGATATGGATTATAAAAGGAGGAAACGAAAATGGCAGTTAGTTTAACAAAAGGTGAAAAGGTAAATCTTTCAAAAGTGGTGGAGAAACTGGCGAATGTAACCGTTGGTCTTGGTTGGGATGCAGCGGAATACGGAGATAGTATTGATTGTGATTCTTCTGTATTTGTACTTAAAAATGTAGTTGGAAAGTCTGGAATGTTCGGCTTATTTAAGAAAGAAGAGAAAGCAAGATTAGTAAATGATGAGGATATCATTTACTATGGTCACAAAAAACATTCAAATGGTTGTATCAAACATCATGGAGATAATTTGGTTGGTGGCAGTGTAGGTGATGATGAGCAGATTTCAATAAATTTGAAGGAAATGCCGGAAGATGTTACTAGACTGGCTGTTGTAATCAATATCTATAATTGTAGAAATAGAGGGCAACATTTTGGCATGATTAAAAACTGTTTTGCACGTATTGTAGATGATGCGACCAAAGAAGAAATCTGCCGATATAATTTATCAAATGACTATAACGGTTGTACAGCACTGATTGTGGCTGAGTTCTACAGAGAAGATGGAGAATGGCATTTTGAAGCTGTTGGAAAAGGCACACATGATGGCAGTATTTCAGAACTTGCAAGAAGATACAAATAGAGTGGAGGAAAAGTAGATGTCAGTAAGTTTGAATAAAGGCGATAGAGTCGAGCTTTCAAAGGATAGCAGAGTGAATGCAGTTTCCGTGTGTTTAGGTTGGGACACAGCTAAATACGATGATGATGGAGATTTTGATTTGGATGCGTCTGCATTTGTTATCGGTAGAAATGGCATGACAAGAAGAGATGAGGATTTCATTTTTTACAATAATCTGCAGCATCCTAGTGGTGGTATCACTCACAGTGGAGATAACCTTACCGGCGGTGGAGATGGGGATGATGAAGTAATCAAAGTCGTTCTTAATAAACTTCCAAAATATGCCGAAAAGGTTGTGTTCTGTGTAACAATTCACGAAGCAGAGAGAAGAATGCAGAACTTTGGAATGGTAGAAAACTCTTTCATTAGGGTGGTTGATGACAATACTGGTAGTGAGATTACACGTTACGACTTAAAAGAGAAATTCGGAGATTCTACTGCAATTATCGCAGGTGAAATCTACAGAGATGGATCTGGTTGGAAATTCCACGCTGTAGGGGATGGATTCAATGGTGGACTTTTCGACTTATGTGAAAAATTTGGAATTGAGGTAAAGTAGAATGACAGTAGGTACAAGTAATTTAGTGATATTCGTTATTGCTATTATCCTGGTTGTTGGAATTATTGCACTGATTTTGAATAAGACATTTTTCAAACAGCTTGTGATTAAATACAGAGGAAGAACAGAAGAGATTGCAAGACAGGATGCAGCGACACCACAAGGTGCAACGGATTATTTCAATAATGCAATCAGAGAAAAAGAAACTTTATATGGGGATGCAGAACGTTCATATGTTGAGATTGCTGGAAAATTAGACGAGTCCGAAAAGGAACAGTATCATTTGAAGAAAGAACTCATGAAGATTGATAAATCTATCAATGATTGTCTGGACGCAAATGACGAAAACGGTGCTAGACAGTATGCAATGAAGAAAATCACAGTTCAGCAGAAAATTGATACTCTGAAAGATACAATCGAAGAGTTTAAGAAAGCGAAAGATCAGCAGGATGAAATCAGAAAAGCGGTTAAACAGGAACTTGACGAACTCAAAGAAGAGAAAGAAAGAACCATTTATCAGATGGAAGCGGATCAGCAGATTATTCAGCTTCATGAAGGTATGAATGCAAGTGCAAGTTCAAGTGAAAGCGATCACATGTTGGAAAGAGTGCGTGAAGGTGCTAAAAAGACCAGAGAACGTGCAGCCGGAGCGCAGATTGCCTATGATACAAGTGCAAAAGCACAGGATCGTAGACTGGAAGCCCAGGCAAGAAACAGAGAGGCTGATGAACTTCTGGCAGAAATGAAAAGAAAAAGAGGTAACAACTAATGATTGTACTTAATATTGGAGTTTTCTGCTTGTGTATAGTTGTTCCGTTTGTAACTGGCTACTACGTAGGACGCAAGAAAAGAAAGTAGTATGAAGTAGTAGTTGGTGAAATATCCAACTACTATTTTTAAAATGAGGTAAATAAATGAGAGTAATTGATCCGAATTTGGACGGAATCACTCATATCAATGTGTATAGTGGAAGCAGGACAGAGCTTGGTAGAATGCTGAGTAATTTCTGTCTGGAAGAGATATATACAAAAGATGGGCGGTTTATGTCAGTTGAGGCATATTGGTTTTGGCTAGGTATTTCGCCGGATTGTAAAGAAAGAGAATGTATGCGTGATTTATTCGGTTATCAGGCAAAGGCAAAAGGTACATATTTGAGAGAAGTATATCCCGGAGAGCAGATAGAAGATTTTCAGGACAGAATCATTCGGGCGATATGGTACAAAGCCAAAAGACATACAGACTTATTTTTGCCGGAATATGAAAATCTGCCACTGAAACATTACTATGTCAACAGAAACGGATCAGTGAGAGATGTGTATGGCAAATACTGGTGGATGATAGAAGCTGAAGAAAAAATGAAGAAATACATTTATGAGGTTAAGAAACAGCTATGAAGAAATTGAAAGTAGTTGCGTTATTAGTAGTTATGATGTGCGGATTGGTCGGGTGTAAGGAAGACGTAGAAGTACATACAGAATATGTCAAAGCGCAGCCGTTACAATTATATACAGAGGAAGTCGTGCAAGAAACCGTAGAACAAGCAAAAGTAAGTGCTGAGATTGCTATAGAGGAAGTGGAGAAGGAATTTTCGCCATATTATGTAGCTGTCAGTTCTTTGAATATCAGACAAGCACCAGATACAAATTCTTCATTGGTTGGCAGCTTGGTATTTGGCGATTATATAAATGCGTATGTAGATGGAGAATGGGCAGAACTTGATAACGGTACATATGTAAGTGCAGAGTATTTGACAAGTGAATTGCTATATACAGCTTATGCAGCACCATATACAAGCGGAATGAAAAGCTATATGCCGTATAGTGTTAGAGATAGAAGTATTTTCGCACAATCAAGTAATCAGTACAAATTACAAGAATTATGCAACACTGGGAATTACGGCATCCGGCAATATAAGGGCAGATATTGTGTGGCAATTGGTAGTTATTTTGGAACTGCAATCGGACAGTATTTTGACTTGATTTTAGAGAATGGCGTTTCAATACCTTGTATCATGGCAGATCAGAAAGCAGATTGCCATACAGATGACAGTAATATTATTACGGTTGCCAATGGTTGCATGACAGAATTTGTAGTTGATTTTGACAATCTTAATAGTGATGCAAAACGAATGGGGGATATATCCTACTGTTCCGAAGATTGGAAATCAAGAGTTGTAGAAGTAAGAGTGTATGATATGAATGCACTTTCTGAATAGGAGAATTGAAGTGGACAAAGAAGATATTAAGAAATTATGTGAAGAACGTGGAATTATATATAAAGCGGATTTCATGGATGGATTAAGCGAAAAGCAGTTTGATGAGGGATGTATCAAGCTCTATATACCGGCAGATGGAAACGGTGGTTGTGGAGAAGGAATCTGGGGTTGGATTACGCCGGAAGATAAAGAGAAGTATATGGACGATAATTTCTACGGAGAGATTAAAGCTGTACTTTGCAATAATCCAATTAACTATTTTGGAATCCTGTTTTGGGGTTGTGAAATCCCGATTATTTGCCAGGGAGAAGATAGACCAATACTTTCGGAAGACTACATTAAAAATGTGTTACTTCCAATCATAAACAAGCAAAAATAATGAATGGAGAACATGATGAGTGAATTAGATATGAACTGGGAACTTTTAGCGAATAAGGATTATGCATTTTTGACAGAAAGCCCCCTCTTAGGTAATAATATTCTTCTTTTGACTTTGGGCGGTTCTCATGCATATGGAACGAATGTGGAAACGTCAGATATTGATGTTAGAGGAATTACTTATAATCCAGTTGATTCCCTGCTTGGGAACAGAGTTTTTGAGCAGTACGAAGACGAAGCGACAGATACCGTTGTATATGGATTAAATAAAATGTTTAAGTTGTTATTGGAGTGTAACCCAAACACTATCGAGCAGCTTGGTTCTAAGCCAGAGCATTATATTATTCTCAATGATGACGGTAAAAAGCTGATTGAAAACAGGAAAATCTTTCTTTCTAAAAGAGCGATTTATACTTTTGGCGGTTACGCAAATTCACAGTTACGCCGGTTGCAGAATGCGTTGGCAAGAGACAGCTATCCACAGGCAGAGAAAGAAAAACATATTCTTGGATCAATCAGAAGTGCAATGAACAGTATTATTGAGAAATTCCATACAGTTAATGGAAAGTTGATTGAGTATAATTTTGCCAATGACAATGGAAAAATGGTTCATGCATATAAGGAATACAACCAAAAAATGCAAGAGATGGAACAGTTTAAGGACTTTGAGTATGGATCACTCAACCTTTACCCGGATAAATCCGATAGAGAGGGGATGGACGTTGAAATCTATATGGACGCTTGCTTACATCATTATCCATTGAGAGATTACAAGGGTATCTGGAACGGTATGAATACTATCGTAAAAGATTACGAAAAACTGGGTAAGCGAAATACGAAGAAAGATGACATGCATCTTAATAAGCACGCACAACATTTAGTCAGACTGTATCTTATGTGTATTGACATTCTTACAAAAGAAGAAATCATTACATATCGTGCCGATGAACATGATTTGCTTATGAGCATTAGAAATGGAGAGTTCCAGAAGCCGGAAGGTGGTTATCGCCCAGAATTCTTTGAACTGGTTGATGATTTGGAAAAGAAAATGAAAGATGCAGCAGAAAATACAAGTCTGCCGGATTGCCCAGATACAGAAGCAGCTTATGAAATGCTTGTGGAAATGAACAAAAATCATATTCTGAAGATGGAGGATTATTATGACGGAAGCACATATTAAAGAAGCAACAAAAATGTTAGGTTGGTTCTTCGATAGATGCGGTAAAGTTCCGCACTATAAGGGAATGATGTACGTAAAAAACGCCGATAACTTAAAGGTATTACTTGATTCTGTTGTTGGTCGGATTGAGAAGGAAAACTCACAGCAGATTGAGAAAATCTATAATGAAGAAAATTCATATACGGTACATTTCAAGAACGGAAGTCATTTCTCTTTTGTGGTTGTTGATACAGTGGTAGTAGTTGGAGAACATTGCCATGTCCTGTTTGTGGACAGTAAAATCAGAGAACTTGAATTGAGAAGCCTTGCGCCGGTAATTGATCCGTGTACAATGCCGGAAGGAAATGTAATGCTTAATCCGAAACCACTTTATTTGAGTATGGATTAAGGAGAAAGCAATGCAGATAGATAGAATTAAATATACAATGAAACATAGAAAAGCGTTCCGGGCAGTTGAAAAACAATTGCTCGGACACAATACAATTCGTGGTTACTTGCACGACCTGGATAAAGTGTTTCTGTATATGATTATGGACTATAAGCGTGCCCATAAGATACATAGAAGCCATTCCAGACACCACACTTTGAAAGCAAGGACACATGCGGATTATGTACAAATGGTTATAGACTGGGAATGTGCCAGACTTACAAAGCCGGACAAGCAGATGAATGCCAGAGAAACACTGGATAAGCTATATCCTGAGTTAAAAGATAAGGTTTTGCCGGTAATTGAAGAACTTGGATTATAACCAGATAAAAAGTAAATTTTATTTAGAAATAAGTGCTATATATTGTATTTTGAGATAGTTATTATACCATATATAGTATATATGTGGAGGAATGATTATGGTATTACCGATTGTGGTAAATACAGATAGGAAAATTGCCATTGATAAATCAGAATATAATCATGGTATGGAAAATGGGTTATTTCTGACAGAAGATGGTTCGCTTGGCATAAAAAGAAAAAATGGTGAGTGTTTTGATTTGTACGGAAAAGAACTGAATGTATCTGGGGAGATGGGATATAAATGTTATGTAGAAGGTGGAACTAAAGGTATTGGTATTGAAGGTCAAACTAGAGAAAGTTGGTGTGGCGATAAAATGTCAACACATTCTGGATATGGAGTAATGACTATAACACGCCAACAAGTAAATCCACCTACAGCATTGTTCGGTAGTTCAATTAAGCATGGAAATGTTATCAATGTTACTGTTTCTCATGCAGATTTAAAACGTGGAATAAATCACGACTGGTATCATGCCAATGGAAGAATATGTGAAATTGAATTATCTTTATCTCAATTTGCAGATATGATTACATCTATTGGAAATGGCGATGGTGTTCCTTGTACTATCCATTTTACAGAACGTGACGGATATATTCCACAAATTGATTATGAAAGCAAGATTGAACAGCATCGTGGTGAATTCAAGGATCAGTTGTCAGATGTTAAAAGTTCGATTAAAAATGCGTATGATATAGCTGAAGAATTATTTTCATCGAAGAAAACATTGAATAAAGCAGATAAGCAGAAAATTTTAGATGTATTGGCAAAAGCAAATAGAGATATTGGTTGCAATGCCGAATATGCTCTTGATTGTTTCAATGAACAGATGGAAAAATCAGTAACAGAAGCTAGAGGCGAAATCGAAGCATTTATGCAGAATCAGATTCAAAATATAGCAATGAAAGCTATTGGAACGAATGTTGATGAAAACGGATTGCCGGATTTCAATAAGATGATTGCAATAGAATAGGAGAAATATGAGTGTAATAATTGGAAATAGAAATTATATAAGAAATGCAGTCATTGGAGATAATGGAGAATCTATACAAAATATTGAAAATGACGGAATTATTATTGATGGGAAAAAGATTCCACCATGCCCAACGCCGATGAACAACTGTACGATTATTGATAACCATGTATTCATAGATGGATATGAATGGAAAAATAGTAAATGGAAGAAAACTCTCAGAGCTTTATATCATAAATATTTTTAACATGATGGAGGAAGATATGAATAAACCATATGATGTAGGATTTATTTGCGGACGTTTCCAAACGTTCCACAAAGGACATGAAAAATTAGTTGAAACTGGGTTAATGCTTTGTGACAGACTTTTAATTTTTATTGGAAGTTCTCAGGAAGACGGAACAGAAAGAAATCCGTTCAACATTACAACCAGAGAAAAAATGTTAAAAGAGATATACGGTGGGCGTGACGATATCATGATTTACGGCTTACCAGACTTAACCACTGAAAATGATATTACTCCGGCGTGGGGAAGTTATCTACTGGATAAGGTAGACAGATATATTTATAAGAAGCCGGATATTATGATTTATGGGAATGATGAGAGTAGATCTGCCTGGTTCTCCAAAGAAGACCTTAAAGGAATGACAGAGCTTATTATCAATCGTTCAGATTTGCCGATTTCTGCCACAATGGTAAGAGATTATATGGTTCACGATCAGAGAAAAGAATGGATGCAACTTGTAAATCCAAAACTTCATAAGATGTATGATGAATTGCGTATGCAGCTTATGTCCGTTGAATACTATAAAAAAGTAGCGGAGGTATAAAATTGAAAATTTGTCAAAAATTTCATTTAAAACAGATGTATCATGAGATAACATTTTATGCTTATGATATAGAGAAGATTGAGAAAATAACACCATATAATTTATCAAGGATATATGTGCCGGAATGCGCAGATAGAGCCAATAAAAGGTGTGATTTTTGGAAAGTAAAAGAGGTTTGTTGTCAATGTTGCGCTCCGCATTTACAAGAATTACTTTTAGATGGTTGGTATGTAGGGGATAAAAATGGATTTTTGACAGATGATTCATATTATGCTCTGTTACAGACAGGGATTAGAGTTCCCGTAAATAAAGAAATATATAGGGAATGGAAAAAAGGTTGGTCTTCCAAACCATCAACACAAGATGATAAAGTGTATGAGTTAGGAGTAGATTATGAAAAGAAATAGCCAGTTTTGGCATTTGAAATTTGCCGATGATTACGATAAATCAAAGGAAACATTCCGGGAATACAGATGTAATCATGAGTTATATTACGACCATGACAAGAAAATGTGGGTACATCGTGCAGAATATACAGGCAGTTGGTATCCAGCAACATTCCCTTGTGGAAGTTATAAAGCTGCATTACGACATTTGAGAAAGCATGATGAGATACCAAAGGGTACACGATTTGTTTTAGTTAGTCGTTTTGTTGGTGGTGATAGAGTTTTAATGAAGAGGTAGAACATGAGAACGAATGATATTTTATTAGACGGATTTAATGATATCCGCACACTTCAAAGATATCTTTATATGTCAGATGAACATTATATTGAGATAGAAAATGTTATTGGAGTGAAACTGAGAATTAGAATGGGAGAAAACTTACATTATTATTGTAAGAACATGAATTTCCCAGATTTGCCAGATGCATGTTTTTCGGAATCAATGACGAATAAAACTATGTTAGGTATTATTGACCAGTTGAAAGAGAATCCGGCAACTGAATATCCAAACAGTTTTAAGAATAGATGGGATGAGATAGTATCAATAACATCTGCAAACGTAGCTCAGAACGAATATAAATGGGCGAATGGAAGATACAGAGGGAGTGTGTAAGATGAAAGACATCAAAATGCCAGAAAATGTAAAAATGATTCTTGATAAATTATCAAGTGAAGGGCATGAAGCTGTTATAATTGGTGGTTGCGTGCGTGATTCTATCATGGGGATCGAACCGCATGATTGGGATATTGCCACATCTGCCCAACCAGAAGAAATAATGGAATGTTTCAAGAGATATAATCTAATGAAAGCTGGATTAAAACATGGGACAGTAACCGTTATTATTGACCATGAGCCGTATGAAATCACTACTTACAGAATTGATGGGGAGTATTCAGATCATCGAAGACCTGATTCTGTTGATTTCACATGTGATTTAGCAGAAGACATTATGCGCCGGGATTTCACAATCAATGCTATCGCATATGACGGAGAAAATATTATTGACTTGCATGATGGTATTGGAGATTTGCAGAAAGGGATTATTCGTTGTGTTGGTAATGCAAATGCAAGATTCAGAGAAGATCCGCTTAGAATTCTCCGGGCGATTCGATTTGCTGCACGATTTGGCTTTGAGATTGAAGAATTAACTAAAAAAGCAATGTTTGATAATTGTGATATGTTGCGACTCATTGCAACGGAGAGAAGACAGAGTGAATTTACAAAAACACTTTGCAGTGAGCATGTCAGTATCATCAAGGATTATGCTAAAATACTGAAATATGGTTTACCATGTATTGACAGCATTAAGGATTTTGATAAGGCAGTACGTGCAATAGAAATGTGCCAGGATATCAGTGAAAAATTGGCAATTTTGATTGACGGATTATCATTATCAGAGTATAATAAAGCTGTTAAAGCAATTTTGACAGGAATGAGATATCCGAATAAAGTAATTGTATCTGTTCAAAATATTTTTGCTGCAAAGAAAATGGTAATTACTAACTCAGATGCGTGTATCAAAAATATGTTGTACAAGTTTTCACTGGAAGATGTGAAACATATTTTAAGATATAAACACGCCAAAATAAATGCAAGTGATAATATAAATAAAGAAACACTTGAAAAAGTAGAGGATATGATTGAACGTGCAGAAGAATTGGCTGAATCAGATGAATGCTACAACTTAAAAGGTCTTGCAATTAACGGAAATGATTTAAAACGCCTGGGAGTGAAAGATCTTGACATTAAGTGGATGTTAGATGGACTGTTAAAATTAGTAACCACAAATCAAGTAGAAAATTCGAGGGACGTATTGATCGAGGTGGCAAAAATTTCCATGTTATAATTTGGTTTATTATTATTGACTTTAGTAAGGTTGATATGTATAATAAGAACATACGTTCTAAGTGGAACTTTCGCTACCTGGATGTCGGAAAGGGGAAAAAGATAATGTTTTTTATTTACGAAAAGAATGAGTACCATGTAAATGTGAAAGATGAATTTGCAAAAGCTACGTCTGGTGATTATATAGACATGCTTGATGCATTTGGCATTGTGTTACATAGTTTATCTGACAATCCAGAATTCGGCAATTCTACTGTTATGTTAATGATGTATAATAATGGAAGAATTACCATTGAAATTGTTGATGCAAAGGAAGATGATTGTGAAATCATTGATCCAACATACACACAGGAGGAATATAGAGAAATAGAAGAATATTTAAAACTCGAATAATTGAATATCTACTATCAGATAAAAATAAAGTATTACCGGAAAAACTTGACATCTCTGTTTTCTGGTGGTATTATTAAAGTACAAACAAAATATGGAAAGGGGACGCACATATGAAAGCATCTGATAGTAGAGAGCATCTAATTACTAAAATTGAGAATTTAGTTTTAAACTCAAGTCCAGATAAAATAAACAAAATTGAAGAAGAAGTTAGACATGACGGTAAAATCTCATTAGGCAGTTTTCTTAGAATAGTATCAGGGAGAGCCGATTTAGATGAACTGAGTGATGCCGAATTATATTGGCTGACTTTTGCCATATCTAAAGTATCAAAAAATTTTGGTGTGCCGGAAGATTATTTTGAAGACGTAGAAATTCAGAATTATAAATATTATGATCCACAAACAGATAATAATAAAAAAATTGGTTATCCGTTAGTTTTTAGAAATGTTTCAAAATTGGCAGATAATCAGTATATGTTTCCATTAAGTGTCAGAGAAATTAAAGAATTAAAGAGTGCAAATCTTTTGCAAATTATTCCAGAGCTGCAGCGTAACCACAAAAAGGATAAATATGGAGATTTAAAAACAAAGGTTAATCGCCAAACAGCACAACAGATTTCTAACCTTATCAATGAGGGAAGTTTTTTCTATAACGGAATTCGTTTCAATTTAATGGATGACGGTGATAGTGATATTCCAGTTTATGACGAAGAAGCAAAAACATTAACTGTTTCAAATGGTATTATTATCGTTCCAGATGGAAACCATAGAACAATAAGTTGTGAATTAGCAAATAAACATTTAGATGATTGTTTTGGTGTATTTTTCACATATTTCTCACCACAGAAGACGAGAGAATTGCTTAATCAGGAATGGACAACAGTGCCGATTCCGAAACGACACAGAGAGGCGATGAAGCCTACAGTTGCAAATAAGATTGTAGATTCAATTATGAGAAGCAGTGATGCCGATGAAATCTATGTAAAAGGTATCGTGAAAGATGGAATGGAACTCCGGGCAAATAATGGATTCATTCTTTATATTGAATTGGCAACGGCAATTTCAAGATACTATGATACAGATAATCTTACATTCAAAGCACAGCAAGATGAATTGAGAGACTGGCTGATTACTTACATGAATTATCTTACAATGTTATTGCACGATGATTTTATGAATTATAAGAAAGCGAAGAGAACCTCTTGGTCTGTACACTATATGGCATGGCATTATTATATAATGATTAGCAGATATATAAAAGGCGATGACAACTGGCGTGAAGAGCTAAAGAGAATTATAGCTGAAACCGACTTTTCAGATCAAGAAATTAGAGAATTCTTTGTTAAAAATAATCGCAGGAAAGTATATGAATTCTGCAATGAGAAGGAGGAACAGTTATGTACAACTCTGAACAAAAACAAACTTTCTTAAATACTATTACAAATGATAATTCATATAGATCATTCCAAAGAGTTTTCAAAGCTGTACAGGATATGGAAGAAAAATTTGGAAAAGATATTTGTGAGATGAATGTTGATGAACTTCTAACTGTTCTGGATTTCAAAACGGGAGTGCGAATTACAAATACCGAACAAACAATGAGCTTATTGCGTTCATATGTTGATTGGTGTATTCAAAATGGTAAGACAACTAGCGAAAATAATTTTGATAAAATCAGTTCTTCCGAAGTAGATAAGACTAGAACTTGTCGGGCGAGATATGTCAAATCGCCGGTAGAATTTGAGGAAATGATTAAAATTGCATTTGGTATGAATGTTGATTACAATGAAAGCACTGAAATACCAAACGAGTTAATGGTAAGGTTATGTTATGTTGGCTTAGAGAATGAAGAGATTGTACTTTTAGAAAAGGCTAATGTAGATTACGAAGCAAAGACGATTAAAAGCCCACTTTATGATTGCGTTTATCATGTTTCCGATAGGATTCTGAAACTTTGTAAATTTTGTGCGGAGCAAGAAGAAGTATTGCTTATGGCGAAGTTCGGTATGCGAAAAGAAAGAGTATGCAGCAACAAGTATTTATTTAGAAATCGACTTGGTACATTACGTGGAAAATCTGAAGATTCTCCACTGAATAAATTAGTTATCCCTAGAAAAGTAAAGGCATTTAGCGATGCGTATGTTGAAAGTACAGGAAATTATAAAGCTATATCTTGTGATAAATTACGTGAGAGCAAGATGCTTTATAATATCTATGAATCTGGTGAAACTTTTGATGTGTATTTTAACCAAGTAATTCTTCCAGATATTAAAATGCGCAACCCGGAATATACAGAGCGGAAAATCCAGGAGAGAAGACGTATTCTCAAAGGTATGTATGATTTATATAAGGAAACTTTCTATTAAGGAAAGGCGAGACTGGGATCTCGCCAAAACCTTGCGATAAACAACCGAAAATAAATGAAAAAACTTTTAAAAACCTATTGACATTTTCCTGAAATATGGTATTATATAATTGTTCAAAGGAACAGAGAAAAACACTGGAAAAGCTAATAAGGTAGCTTAAGAAAATAGGTTCGATTCCTAATCCATGTGATCGACATTTCGGGGCTTATCTCCGTGAAAAAGTTGTGTTTGTTTGTAGAACGGACAACTCCGAAATGTCTTTAAAAATAATATAAACAAGCGATAATAAATGAGCTGATGTAGTTCAACTGGTAGAACATTTGATTATGAAAAATGCACTTAGAATTATAAAAACATCTTTTCTTTCGTACCATAAGTGCTAACAGCAATAGTAAAGCCACTCAAACAGTTGTTGGTTCGAGTCCAACCGTCAGCATTCGGCAGAAATGCCATAAATGTATGAGAAAGACACATGCAGCAAATTCAAAAAGGATAAAGCAAAACTCTACAAGTTTAGTGAAGTGGTTCAAATCCACAAAAATGAAGTGTCTTGAAAATGTGAATATGGGAGTGATCCGGCGGTGCTTTTTAAGGCGCATCGGGTGGAGAGCGCATACAGCAATTTTACATAAAAGGAAACTCTTCAAAAGTTTTAGTTACGGTTCAACTCCGTACACTCCCACAATTCCACCAATTAAAAATGGGTAAGTGGCGAAATTGGCACACGCAACGGCAATTTTTATACACATGTGTTTAGTTGACAAACACATACAGCAATTTATTTAAGTAGAAGAAATCAGGAAGCCGTGTCTTGCAGGTTCGAGTCCTGTCTTACCCGTTAGCACCATGAAGTATGCAACTTTGTTTAGTTGGAAACGAAAGAATATTGCACCACAAGAATCGTATGTTTTGTGTGATTAAATGTAGCAAAAAGGTATCGTGAAAGGCTAATCCATTGGAGGTCGTGCATGGCTTCGCTTTATGGTGCAACCAGGATTATTAGCTCAGTTGGTAGAGCATCCGGCTCATAACCGGGCGGTCACTGGTTCGAGTCCAGTATGATCCATTTGAGCAATTTCAAACGCTCAACATTTTGATTTTTGTAGCTTGGTTTTAGCGAAAGCTGTGGAAACTATCTGTAAAATAGGGAGATAGTGTGTCTCATATGTGAGGTTTGTATGAGAAAAATTAAATATTTGCCACCGTAGCTCAACTGGATAGAGCAACGTAAATCGAAAAACGTGTCTAGTATTAGACACAGACAGCAATTTTTCAAGATAGCATGTTAAGCCGTAGGTTATAGGTTCGACTCCTATCGGTGGCGTTGGCGAGAGTATGCAAGAGGCTTAAGCAAATGATACAAAAATGTGCTTAGTTCTAGCACACACAGCAAAATTTTCAGAAGAAAACATTGATTCAAAATTGTAAGTTGAATTCGTGGGTTCAAATCCCACCTCTCGCCCTGGTGAAATGGTAATGGATTAGAATGGCAGCAATTCATATAGTTCCCCCGTAAAAACAAGGTTGCCACTGATTCTTGCCACACCATAAGCGTATGTAGCTCAGTAGGTTAGAGCGTCCACAAAAATTTTATAGAGCCTTGTATAAGGCTTGAACCGCAAATATTTTTAAAGAATTTGAAATTGAGGAAGGTGGAAGGTCACAAGTTCAAGTCTTGTCATACGCACTTATTCTAATTTTTATATACTTACAGCATAATCAATCAATAATAAAGTATGTAGGAATTATGAAATATAATTCAAAATTAGGAGGAATTGAACATGGGTTTCATGAATTCAATGAAAAGTACGTTGAATGAAGATTTCAACGAAAGCTACACAGAAAACGGCGCACTTGGATATAGAACAACAGGTAAATACTTGCTTGATTTGAATTTCAAGGTCGCATCTCTGAGAAAAGCTGATGCAGAAACAATCATTTCTGGATTCGATAAAGCGTTTTCAGAAGACCATATTCACGCACTTAAATGGTTGTTCTATTTACGTGATGCGAGAGAAGGTCTGGGGGAACGTAGATCATTCAGAATCATCATGTCTCATATGGCGAATGTTGAGCCGGAAATCAGTAAAGTGCTGATTGGTTTAATCGCTGAATACGGACGTTATGACGATCTTCTTTCTTTGGTTGGAACAGAGTGTGAGAAAAATGCACTGGAAGTTATTAAGAACCAGTTAATGAAAGACTTGGAAGCGAAGAAAGCGAATAAGCCGGTATCATTACTTGCTAAGTGGATGCCAAGCTGCAATGCAACTTCTTATAAAACGAAAGAAAATGCAACAGTTGTTCGCAAGTACCTGGGATTCACAGAAAGACAATATCGTAAGATTCTTTCGGAACTGAGAGAATACATTGATGTTGTTGAAAGAAAGATGTCTGCTAAGAAATGGGGCGAAATCAATTACGAAACTGTTCCGTCAAAAGCAAATCTTGTTTATAACAATGCATTCCTCAAAAACGATGAGGAACGCAGACGAGAGTATCTGGACAAACTGGAAAAAGGAGAGGCGAAAATCAACTCTTCTACGAACTTCCCACATGATATCGTACATAGTTATCTGAAAGGTCGTAGCTATTACAGATCCAATATAAAAGAAGATAAAGCTCTGGAAGCATTATGGAAAGCACTTCCTGATACAGTACAGGGTGATGGAAATACTCTTGTTGTCAGAGATGGTTCTGGAAGTATGATGTGTAGTGTTGATCCAAACAGTAGCATTACTGCACTGGAAGTCGCAACAGCACTTGCTATTTACTTCTCTGAGAGATGTTCTGGCGAATTCAAAGATAACTTTATCACATTCAGTTCAAGACCTGAGTTGATTGACCTTTCAGCGTGTAGTTCACTGGCAGAAAAAATCAGAAGATGTTATGCAGAAAATGACTGTTCTAACACAGACATTGAAAAAACATTTGATCTTATTCTGCAGACAGCTATCAATACTAATATGAAACAGGAAGACATGCCAAAGAATATCCTGATTATCAGTGATATGGAATTTGACCAGGCAACCTATTCATATGGATGGGGAGGTAGCGCAAGCACAGTAAATGAAACACTGTTCAAGACAATTGGCAGAAAATTTGAGAAAGCTGGGTATCAGCTTCCGAGACTTGTGTTCTGGAATGTAAACTCACGTACCGGCACAATCCCTGTCAAGGAAAACGCTTTGGGTGTTGCTCTTGTAAGTGGATTCTCAGTCAATGTTGCGAAAATGGTATTAAGCGGAGAACTTGATCCGTATAAATGTCTGATTGAGCAGCTTGATACAGAGAGATATGCACCGATTGAGGCAGCAATCAAAGATTTAAAATAAAACAACTTCATACGTGGCAAAACAACCAAAGTAAAAAGTACAGAAATGCCTTGTAAGACACGTACAGCAAATAATAATGCAATCAACTTTTAATTGATAACCGCAAACTAAGTGTCTTGAAGAACGTATATTCCATAATGGTTAGACGGAGTGGCAGTGGTTGTAAGCACTTCTTCTAACCTTTTTGAATAGATATTTTTCAACATAGAGGTTATACATGAGAAAGTTAGCAACAATTCGTGAAATCGCAGAAATCAAGCCGATTCCTGATGCTGACAGAATCGAAGTAGCAAGAATTGATGGTTGGGAAGTTGTCGTGTCAAAGAAAGATAATTTCCATGTTGGCGATAGAGTGGTATATGTCGAGATTGACAGTAAGATGCCGGAAACGCCAGAGTATGAATTCTTGAAATCAAGAAAGTATGTTGTAAAGACTATCGTAATGAGAGGACAGGTTTCACAAGGATTAGTGATGCCGTTATCCATTCTTCCGGTAGGCGAATACAAACTTGGTCAGGATGTTACGGATGTCTTAGGAATCATTAAGTATGATCCACAGCTTGAAGAAGAAAATGCGGTTTTCGAGGAAAACAGAAAGAAAACCAGGAATCCAGTTGTGAAATTTTTAATGAGATATGCATGGTTCAGAAAAATCTATCTCAAGAAGAATACGCACACAGAGTTTCCAAACTTTATTAAAAAGACAGATGAAGAAAGAATTCAGAATATGCCTGAGTTATACGAAAGGCTGAAGAATGAACGAACCAATCTGATAGTGACAGAAAAAGTTGACGGATGTTCCGGCACTTATTTTTTACGCAAAATTCCGAGAAAATTCGGAAAAGCGAAGTACGAATTCGGAGTTTGCAGCAGAAATAGGAGATTGCCACAGCCGGATAACAGCTACTATTGGAAAATCGCCAACAAATACAAAATTCGCAGCGTTCTTGAAAAATTGATAGACGATGAGGATTATATAGTATTACAAGGCGAAATTACTGGTGCAAAAATCCAGGGAAACAAATATCATGAGAAAGATTGCCAGTTATGGGCATTCAACCTCATAACCCCCTCAAAGAAATATAATACCATTGAGATGCAGGACATTCTCATTAAGCATGGTATTCATACAGTACCAATTGTTGAGATTGGTTACAATGTAAAAGGTGATATACAAGATATTGTAAAGTATGTGAAAGGCAAGTCACAAATTGTAGATAGGGAAAGAGAAGGATGTGTTTTTAGAAACACTGATAAGAATATCAGTTTCAAATGTATCAACCCAGACTTCTTAATCAAGAATAATGAGTAGCCTTGAAAATATAATATCTTTTGCAATATGTCTTCTTGTTTTGGTCGTGTGTTTACGATTCTTAATTGTAGAAACACGGGAAGCAAGAAAATTTTATGGGAAGGGAAATGAGAATGGATCGGAGCAGTATTGGTACGAGAATGAAATCTTATGAAGATGCTCAGAAAACGTACTTAACAAGAAGAATGCCAGTAATGATTAGAGTGGATGGAAATGCTTTTCATACATTCACCAGAGGTTTTGAAAGACCTTTTGACAGCATTATGGCAGAATCAATGCAGCGCACAATGAAATATATGTGCGAAAACATTTCTGGATGTGTCTTAGGATATACACAGAGCGATGAAATCACATTACTTCTGATTGATTACAAGAAAAAGAATCAGGGAGCATGGTTTGGATATGTAAAGCGAAAGGTAGAAACTATCGCAGCGAGTATGGCAACAATGGCTTTCAATGAGGCTTTTTCAGATGTAATTACGGAAAAGATATCAGAAGACATTATGAAAGTTCAGAATGATGAAGAAGCCGAAAAAGTAAAGGATTACTATTTCAAATATGTAAAGAAATGTGGAAGGGCAATGTTTGATGCTAGAGCATTTAATATCCCAGAATTTGAAGTAGTCAATGAATTTATTTGGAGGCAGCAGGATTGTACAAGAAATTCAATTCAGTCAGTTGGTCATGCAAATTTTTCAGATAAGAAAATGCATAAGAAAAATATGAGTCAGATTCAAGACATGCTCATGTTGAAGAAAGGAATCAACTGGAATGATTTTCCGACTTTTCTGAAAAGAGGATCTTGTTGTATCAAAGAAGATTATTTCATTCCAGAAAATGAGCTTCCAGAAAATCATAGAAACAATTTATCTCCACGGACATTAGATCCAGAAGAAGATGAATATGGTGTGTGGAGATCACGTTGGGTTATCGACAAAGAAATTCCAATTTTCACACAAAACAAAAACTATGTTAATGATTTGTTTTTAAACAAGCATTAAACAAGCAATAATAAAGGAGAAAACAAAACAAGATGAAAACAAGTTATTCAGAAATCGTAAATGAAAACTACATCGGCAAAACTGAAAATCCCATTCCGATGAATGAAATTCTGAAAAAAGCAAACGAAGAAAAGTTAGAGCCATCTTCAAGCAGTCTTGAAAAAGTGCTGTTCTTGGGAATTGATGTACAGCAGGACTTCATGGATAACGGAGCGTTAGGTGTTTCCGGCGCACATGAAGATGTTGCTAGAATGACTAAGTTCATTTATAACAACATGGAGAAAATCACGCACATCTCAGTATCTATTGATACTCACATTCCACACCAGATTTTCCATCCGTGTTGGTGGATTGATGAAAACGGCAATAATCCAGCACCTTATACTGTTATTACATTAGCAGATCTGGATTCTGGAAAATGGCGTCCTATTGTTGAACCAATTAAGAGCCGTGAGTATGTAGAGAATCTGGAAAAGAACTCTAAAAAGAAACTTTGCATTTGGACATATCACTGCTTACAGGGTACAGAAGGTGCAGCACTGGAAAATCAGTTTGCAAATATGATTTACTTCCACAGTGTAGCAAGAAAATATGCACTGAATCCTATCGTAAAAGGTCAAGATCCACTGTCGGAGATGTACGGTATTATCAAGCCGGAATATGACAGAAGAGGATATGTGAACCAGGCACTATTAAATAAGTTCGCAAAATTTGACAAAATCATCATCGGCGGTGAAGCAAGAGATTATTGCGTATACGAATCTCTCTGCCAGATGCTTGAATTTTACAAAGATGACACTGATATGCTGAAAAAGTTCTACATTCTGGAAGATTGTATGTCTGCCATTGGTGATAAAGCCGAAGTTGACAAGATGTATGCAGATCTTCAGAAAAAGTACAAATTCAACATTGTACGCAGCACTGAGTTCAAACTGTAAGGAGTAGAAAGATGGAAGAAATTATTATTGATGGATTAGACGAAATCGAAATGCAGAATACAGCCGTTGATGATATCGACAGTGAAAATGTCAATCTGATTTTCATTGGAATTGACAAATCTGGATCAATGTCCCCATACAGAGGTGATATGGTTTCTTGCCTGAAAGAGTTCAAACAGGCATTAACCGACTCTAAAGAGGCAGATGAAATTCTGGTAGCGAGAGCAGACTTTAACAGCTCAATCAACGTGGGTGGTTACAAGAAAATCACAGAGTTTGATACAAACTACGATGCCAGTGGTATGACAGCACTGTACAATGTCATCGAAGATGGTACACAGAAACTTACTGATTACATGGAATATCTGAAACAGCAGGGAGTACGTGTAAAAGCAGTATTTGCAATTTTCAGTGATGGCGAAGATACAGTTTCCAATGATCCGAGTGAAGCAAAACGCCGAATTCAGGATTTAAACAATAAAGAAATTACAACAGCATTCATCAGTTTTGGTGGTACAGCTACAGGTATTGCAAAGAACCTGGGATTCAGAAATATTCTGGATGTATCAAGTTCTGCATCTGAGCTGAGAAAAGCGTTCGATTGCCTGAGCAAATCTGTAATCGAAAGCTCAAAGAGCGTTGTAGCCGATGGAGATAACTTCTTCATTTAAGAATAACAGAATTTGCCCCATTCATTAAGGGTGGGGCAGTACATGGAGAAAAATATGCTTGTAAACAAAATAGGTTACGATCATTTATCTATCGGAATGAACTGCCAGGATTACGGGTTTGAATTGCCAGATTACAAAGTGAAGGTTGTGGCAGACGGTTGTTCTGAAGGATTACATTCAGAAGTAGGAGCGAAGACATTTTGCCACCTGTTGTCAAAGGGATATGATATCGAACAGGCTTTTTCTTCTTTGGTTGCTGTATATGGGCAGACAATTGAGGATATGAAGAATTTCTTGTGCTTTACATATCTTTCGGTAACAGAAAGTAATGAATATTTCATTACATCAAATTGTGGCGATGGTTTCCTTATTTTGGAAGATAACGAAGGTAATATATCGTTTGTTGAATTAACCGATGGCGAATATCCGAAATACTATATCTACAACTATATTGACAAGAAATATCTTAATCATTATGCAGATGGTGTTTCTGTAGAAAATAAGCTATTCAGCAAGGAAGAATACAAGAATGTAGGTATTGCTTCCGATGGATTGAGATTTATTGTAAATGCAGATGAAGATATCAAACAGGAATTTATTGAATGTTTAAAGTCTGGGAAAGCAGTGAAAATAAAAAGATTTATTAACCGTAACCAGAAATTATTCAGAGATGATATTACAATTGTTTTTTAAGAAAGGGACATATAATGGGAAAAATTACTGAGAAATCAACAAAAGCACAGATTATGGACGCATATACTCAGGCATTAGCTGAGTTGGAGAAACTTAAAGCTATGAGCGATTCGCCGGTTGAAAATGCAAAGAAAGAGGCACTGGAAGCATCTATGCAGAATGCAGAAGTAGCAGCAAGCAATGAAGTATTTTCAGATACTATTGTAAAACAGTACAATGACCTGAAAATTGCGATTGACGAATATCAGAAAGAGTTAGAAGGACTCTACGGTATCAAAGCTGAAGCTGACGGTCTGGCAGCAGCTATCAATGCTCATAGAGCGAAAGTAGCTGAAATGAACGATGAGTACAAACAGAAGAAAGCGGATCTCGATGCAGAACTGGCACATAAGACAGCAGAAGTAGAAGAGAAAATTGCAGATTTGGAAAAGAGTGTTCAGAAAGCTAAGAAACAGGCTGATGAAGAAGTAAAAGAGTACAATACCGATATCAACAAGAAACGTAATCGTGAGAAAGATGAGTATGACTACAATCTGAAGATGGATCGTAAGGCAGATGCCGACACTTGGGCAGAAGAAAAAGAAAAGCGTGAAGCAGAAATTCAGGCAAAAGATGATGCCGTAACAGAGCGTGAAGAAGCGATTGCTGCGAAAGAAGAAGAAATCCAGGCTATGAAAGCACAGATTGAAGCATTCCCGGATAAACTGGCAGAAGCCAAAGAGGACGCAGCGAAAGAGGCAAAGGCTAAAGCAGACAAGAGTTTTGCATTTGAAAAACGTGCGTTAGAATCTGATAAGAAACATGCAGAGGAAATGGCAGATGCAAAAATCAAGAATCTGGAATCTCAGGTTGAAGCACTGACACAGAGCAATGCAGAACTTTCCAATAAACTTGATGCAGCATATGCTCAGATGAAAGACATGGCAACCGCTACTGTTCAGGCTGGTGCAACTGTAAAGGTCGTATCAAGCGACAAGTAAAATAAAAGAAAGTCGATAGAGAAATGATTTTAAAAAGTAACATAACAAGATTGCCGGTATTAGCCGAAGGTGGAGAAGGAATTATATATGAATATGGAGATAAGCTGATAAAGGCTTATAAATCCCATGTGAATATGCCAACCAAAGAGAAAAAGATTAAACTCTTAATGGCGAAGAATTTACCGGCAGAAGTCATTTCTCCGATTGATATTGTCTATGACAGCCGGAATAAATTTGTTGGTTACATCATGGACAAAGTAGACGGAGAAGAATTCAAGAAATTGTCAAATAAAAAATTCGTGAAAGCGAATGGAATTACAAAGAAAGAGATTCTTGCCATGCTTGACAGATTGTTTGATGTTTTGGTTGATTTGCATAAGCAGGGCATATACATTGGCGATTTGAACGATCAGAACATTTTGTTTGATAAGCACTATAATATCTCTATCATTGACTGCGATAGTTGGTCAATTGATTCTGAGAAATGTGATGTTGCTATGGATTTATTCAAAGATCCGTTACTGGTTTCAAATAACTTTGACCAGAAAACAGATACATATGCATTCAGTGTATTGAGTTGGAAATCTCTGACACGAATTCATCCGTTTGGTGGGACAATGCAGCCGGATATGAATATCATGGAACGCATGAAGAAAGGTATCTCTGTGATAGATAATCCGGCGGTAAAGATTCCGAAAACAATCGGATCATGGGCTGGTCTATCGCCAGAGCTTATCAGTGCGCTCAAAGCAGTTTTCGAGAATAAAAGCCGGGAACTTCACGGTGAAATTCATGAGCTAAGTTGTCATTTGAAATACTGTGATACAGATAAGGATTATTACTATGATAAATACAATGTCTGCCCAGTATGTGATAACTCTGCAAGGATCAATAGAAAGCCGATAAATCAGGGCGTACAGTCTGGATTACAGCTTGTAGAACTGTTTGTCAAATCAAGCATTAAAGCGGTTGTCGATGAGAATATGTACATTGATACCGATGATAATGTTGTAGATATCAAGAGTGGCAAGAAATATAAGCACAAAAACTTGATAAAATATCATTTTCATTCAGATGGATATTTGATTGAGGACGATAATAATACGATTGTCATTCACAGCGAAAAAGATTATGAGCTTGATAAAAAGTTCAAATCAAGAGTAGTTGTTGATGGGGATAAGATGTATTACATTTCAAAGCAGAACACCTTGACAGAAGTGACTATTACGAAGGATGGGAATAGCTTTAGAAATCTTTGTAAATGCAGCGATAGTTGTTATTTTGAAGTAAGCAATGGAAAGTATTTCGTTGTCAACTATTATCAGAGCAAAATAATCTTTGATATCAATGGCATAAACCACATTTATAAATATGACGGAAGGATTACAAATTATGGTATTCACTATGATGTTGCCACTGATAAGTGGTTAGTAGTCTTGGAAAATGAAACTGGAAGTTTCTTAACTCTTGTATTTAAAGGAAATGATATTCAATATGAATGTAATGAAATTAAGTATGAGTGTTCGCTTGGAAACATGTGTATGAGTAATAACACAATCTTTTTCCCGATTGATGGAAAAATAAGAGGTTTTGCTTATGCAAAAGATATGTTTAAAGATTTTCAGTGTGGTGTTGTAAATTATGATAGCAAATTGATTAAGAGTGGCAAAAAATTCATTATCGTCAACGATGAAAATATATATGCTCTATCATAGGGATCTTGTATTGCCGACAGAAAAATATTATGTGTATATCCACAGAAATCCTTTAACACACAAAATATTTTATGTTGGTTCTGCAAAAGGAAACCCATTGAGAGCATATGAATTTGGAAAACATAGAAATCAATCTTGGAAGAATGAGGTAATATCATTTGGAGGGACATGCAATATCATAGTTGAAATAGTACAGTATTGTGAAGATCCAATCCAGGCGCAAGAGGCTGAGTTTCAACTGATTTATAAATTGAAAAAATGTGGTGAAGCATATTGTTGTAATGAAGGAGATACGTCTTTTAAGAGAAAATATCCAAAATTACAGTACCATTTATTCATCGGAAGTACACATATAAAATTCACAAGAAAAATGGAATTATTTTCGTATTGTAAGAAAGAGTATGGTCTTAGTAGAAATATAGTGAATCTTCTGATTGAAAACGATGGTGAATACAACGGTTCACACCAACAGGCGTGTGGGCTGAAAATCATAAGAGAAGGAAAGGAACATCAATAATGGAAGAATTATTGTTAAGATTATTAAAGGAGTCACCAGAGAGCTTTGTAGGGCTTCTTCATGGATATATTGAAAAATATAAACCGGCAGTCTATGAAGTTGGTAAAGAAATTGTAAACGTAGCAAGAGACTATGCAAATAACACAGAGATTTGTGAAATTGCTGCAATCAAAAAGAAAAACCAGTTTGATGCATATGTTAAAGTCGGTTTTACAGAAGAACAGGCAACTGCATTCATTCTGAGTGATAATCTGCAGCTTGTTAAGAACATGGAAAAATTAAGTTCAAATTCTTCTGCAAAAGTTAATGCAAAGTAGTTGACAAATTTGGAAATCGTGGTACTATAAACAAGCAATAATAAATGAGGAAAGGAATAAAGAAATGGACGAAAAGAATTATTTCCAGGAATTGTACGATGTGGATGTTCGTGAGAAGACAAAACAGAAAAACGGTCTGAACTACCTGTCATGGGCTGCAGCTTGGGCAGAAGTAAAAAAGAAATTCCCAGATGCAACATTCAAAATCTATGAACAGACAATGGATGACAAGGGGAACACAAGACCGTGGTTTGATGACGGACGTACTGGTTGGGTTAAGACTGGTGTAACGATCAATGGCATGGAATTGATTGAAGAACTTCCTATTATGGATTTTCGCAATAAATCTATTCCAGCAGATTCTATTACATCAACGGATGCTAATAAATCTATTCAAAGATCACTCACAAAAGCGTGTGCCCGTCACGGATTGGGATTATATATCTACGAGGGAGAGGATCTTCCTGAAGAAGAAAAGAAGAAAGAAGCAAAAAAACAGGCTGAAAAATCAGAACTTGATAAAGTAAACCTTGAATGTTTCAATCTTGCAAAAGAGAAATCCAAGACTCATAACGATGCAGTGACAGAACTTTGTAAGAAGTATGTAGCTAATGGAAACCCGAAGAGAATCACAAATATTGATGATTCCAAAGCACTGTTAGAAGAGTTAAAAGCACTTAAATAAAAAAGGAGATATTACAGAATGAATAATGTAAATTTAGTAGGTCGTTTAGCAAGAGATCCAGAGGTTCGTTATTCCCAGGGCGGTAACGCAACATGTGTAGCAAGATATACGCTTGCCGTATCACGCCCATTTAAAAACGGAGAAGGTAAGCAGGAAGCAGATTTTATTTCTTGTGTTGCATTCGGTAAAGCCGGAGAGTTTGCAGAAAAGTATCTTACAAAAGGAATGATGATCGGTGTTACTGGTAGAATTCAGACAGGAAGCTACGATGATAAAGACGGTAAAAAAGTCTATACAACAGATGTAATCGTGGCAACTCAGGAGTTCTGTGAGAAAAAAGGAAGTACAGATAATGGGAATTCTTCTGCTGCACCTAAATCAAACAATAATAAAGGAAAGAAAACAGATGACGGTTTCATGAACATTCCAGACGATGTGGATGACGAACTTCCATTTAACTAAGCCGGAGGATATAAATGAGCGAAAATAAAGACAGGTTTGTTAGTCTTGTACGCTCAATAAACAGAGAAGGGATAAACGAATTAGTGGAATTCTTGGAAAAATCGGACTTTTACACAGCACCAGCAAGTACAAGATTCCACTGTTCAATCCCAGAAGGGTTATTGATACATAGTTTGAATGTGTATGACATGTTCGAGCAAAAACGCAAGACAGAACCATATAAAACAGTTTTAGGCAATATTTCAGATGATTCCAGCAAAATAATCACTCTTTTCCATGATATTTGCAAGACATACATGTATGAAACTGATTATAAGAACAAGAAAATTTACAGTGAAACAGGTTCTAAGAAGGACGAAAAAGGTAGATTCGATTGGCAAGCGGTAGAGTTTTACAAAGTAAATGATCTTGTTCCTTATGGTCACGGCGAAAAGAGCGTCATGATGCTTGAAGAGTTTATTAAATTACAACCGATTGAAAGATATGCTATCCGATGGCATATGGGGTTCACAGAGCCTAAAGAAAACTGGAACACTCTTGGTTCAGCGATTGAAAAATATCCAGTGATTTTAGCTCTCCATGAATCTGATCTGGAAGCCACATATCTCTTAGAAAAAGATATGAAGTCAGAATAACAACAGAGGGAGGGCAATAGCTTTCCCTCTTTTATTATAGAAAGGAACTTGAAAATGAAACATTATAAATGCGGATTTTCCCACTGCGCACATGCTGATGGAAAAGTGCCAGAAAATGAAGCTGTGAAAATTGGCACACGTTACTGGCATAAAGATTGTTATGAGATATCTGAAACAATCAAGGATATCAGAGAAACTTATCTTGATAAAATTAGCAGCTCTGTGGTTGTCAGTGCCTTAAACAAGATAATCAATAATATTGTTTTTGGTAAGAAACTGGAAAATAAAAAACTCACAAAAGCACAGTCAAATTTGGAAGCAGCAAGATATCTGCAGTTCTGTATTGACTATGCATTGGAGCATAAAATTCCAATCACACATGCGCCGGGATTATATTATCTGATTGATAACGTAAGAGTTAAAAAAGCATACGAGAAAAAGAATGAATTGGAAATGCAAAAAGAAATGAAAAAGCAAATGGATGTTGGTATCGAATCAAAGCCAGTTGATACAACGGTTAAGCCAACTACTAATTTTTCTGCTGGTGGCGGTAACTTTGGATTTGGAAACATTCTGGGAGGCATGAATGAATAACGAGTTAGAAAAACTGTCTGATACACAAGCGGAAGCCGGGATTATTGCCACATTGGTTTATCATCCAGATTTCATTTTACATTCTGATGTTCTAAAGGCAGGGTATTTCTATCATAAGGATAATGGTTGTTTATACTGGGCAATTGATGAGCTTATCAAGGCTGGTGTAGATAATATTGATGCATTCAACATTTCAAATATGTTACAGTCAAACAATGCTGTTAAGAAGACACTTGAAAGCGTCAATATGCCAGATATGGACGAATTCATTGAACTTTGTAGCGATGCTGCCCGTCATACAATTGCAGAATATCAGCTCTTAGTTATCAGTGTTGTAACCCTTGCATTCAAAAGAGATTTGTATAAATTACTCAACAAACTGCAAAAACAGACTCTTACACAAGAACTTGATTTAAACCAGCTTAACAAAATAGTATACGACAGTTTGGAAGATTTAACTGGAAGGTATATGTTTGATAGTGATTTTCAGATGTTCGGTGAAAAAGTGCCTGGACTCTGGGAAGAAGTTTGTGAGCGAAGAAATAATGATGGAACTATTGGAGTACCATCAAAATTTCCACATCTTGCAAGATATTTTTCATACGAAAGTGGAGAGCTTGTTATGGTTTCTGGTCGTATGAAAATGGGTAAGAGTGCATTTATGCTCAATGAAGCGATGGACAAGATCCAGAGAGGAATCCCGACTATTTATTTCGACACTGAAATGAATGATAGGCTTTTCTATCTTCGTATGTTGGCTAATTTAACTGGAATAGATCAGAAGAAAATAAAGAGCGGAAATCTTTTGCCGGAAGAACAGAAGATTATTGACGATACAAATGAATGGCTCAAAAAACAGCCATTTGTACATGAGTTTATTCCAAACGCTACAAATGAGGAATTGTTTAATAAGTGCCGAATGATGAAATACAAAATGGGATTACAGTTTGTAATCTATGATTATTTCAAGAGTGCAGAAACAGACAGTAGTAATCAATATAATGACTTAGGTGCAAAATGTGATTTTTTAAAAAACAGAATCGCCGGAGAACTGGATGTCGCTGTTTTGGCTGGTGCGCAGCTCAACCGTGAAGATAGGGTTGCTGATTCTGATAAATTGGAAAGATATGCCAGCGTGAGTGCAAAATGGAGAAAGAAAACAGCCGATGAAATGGCTAATGATGGAAAAGAATGCGGAAATTATGCATTCCATATTGCTCTTAACAGACTTGGCGAAGGAATGTTTGAGGACGAATATATAGACTTCAAATTTTCAGGGGCACAAATGAGGATTGAAGAAGCAAAACAACATGAGGAACAGCAAGTTCCATATTAGGAGCGAAACACATGAAAGAATACAGCGATGACCTGATCGAAGAAATAAAAGAGAATATTGACATCGTTGATTTCATCGGAGAGTATGTTGACCTTACAAGAAAAGGGAAGGAATATTTTGGGAAATGCCCATTACACGATGAAAGAACTGGTTCGTTCAGTGTTACACCAAGTAAAAATATGTATTACTGCTTTGGTTGCAAAAAGGGTGGAGATGTAATTACTTTCTGCCAGGAACATTTGAATATGTCATATGAGCGTGCTGTTTCATATTTGTGTGGGGTTGCTGGATTGAGTGATGAAAAGACAGAGATATCAACTACAGTTAGGTATCTCAAAAAAGCAGCCAGAAAAAAGAAAAAGCAACAACTGCCGGTAACACATCCAATTCTGGACGAAAAAATCTTAAATGATTTTGAACACCGGCGAATAACAAAATGGATTGAAGAGGGAATACCACAAAGCATCATGGAAAAATATGGTGTTCGGTATGATAAAAGAGCCAATCGTATTGTATATCCTGTATATGATAATGACGGAAATTTGATAAATGTAAAGGGGAGAACTCTTTACGATGGTTATAAAGACTTTGATCCACCGATTCCAAAATACATGAATTATTATCCTGTGGGCGATTTAGATTACCTTCAAGGATTTTGTTTTAAGAAAGATATCATACAGCAGTACAAGGAAATCATTATTTTTGAATCACTGAAATCTGTTATGAAACTTGATAGTTATGGTCAACCCAATTCAGTTTCATCAGAAACCAGTGAGCTTACAATTTTTCAGATAAAGACGATTATTAGTCTACATTGCGATGTGGTAATTGCTTTTGATAATGACGTTTCACTTGAAAAAATATTAGAGAAAGAGACAATTCAGTTACTTATGAGATTTGTGAATGTGTATGTTGTGATTGATAAAAATGGATTACTGGGAAAAGTGAGTGATAAAAATTCGCCCGTAGATAAAGGGAAAGATATTTGGGATCGCCTATATCAAACTAAAATAAAGTTATGAGGTAAATAATGTCAGAATATAACTTTTTGATAGATAACATGATTTGGTCTTTTAGTAGACTGAATTCATTTTGCATCTGCAAATATGAATGGTATTTGCAGTATATAGAAGAGGCAGAAGGAACAAACAACTTCTATGCGGAGTTTGGAAAGTTCTGTCACAAGATTCTTGAAATGTATGCAAAAGGTGAGCTTGGCTTATTTGAACTGTCTGACTACTTTGTTGAACACTATGATGAAGAAGTAAAAGAGTTCGTATACCACAAAACCGCAGACATCAGAGAGAATTACAAACAGAAAGCAATTGAATATTTCGATAACATTGATATTGATTTCAGTAAGTATGAGATTCTTGGTATCGAAAAGAAATGTGATTTTGAAATCAATGGGTATAAATTCACTGGATATATTGACTTACTTTTAAGAGAGAAAGATACAGGAAAAATTATTCTCATTGACCATAAATCGTCAAAATATCCCTATGGGAAGAAAGGAAAGCTACTGAAATCTGAAAAGGATAAATTTCAGCAGTACAAAAGGCAGCTATATCTCTATTCAATACAGGTATTCAATGAGTACGGTGTATTCCCAGACCGTATAGGTTGGAATTACTTTGGAGATAGAAAGTGGGATTTTCTTGATTTTAACAAAGAAGATTATGAAGAAGCTAAGAAATGGGCGATAGATACCCTGGAAGAAGTCAGAAATACAAGTGAATTTCCACCGACTGTAGATTTCTATTACTGCCACAATCTGTGTAAATTCAGAAATTCATATTGCGAATATAAGAATTACTAGGAGGTAGGTATGGACAATTATGTAGTATATCATCTCCATAGTGATCTCTCAAATGGAGTAACCAATGTAGATAGCGTTACAAAGTTTGGTGAATACATAGAGGCAGCAAAAAAAATGGGAATGAAAGCTATGGCTTTTAGCGAACACGGCAATATCTTTGAGTGGTTTCACAAAAAAGAAGCCATTGAAAATGCCGGAATGAAATATATTCATGCGGTGGAAGCCTATATAACAGAAGACAATAACTCTGACCACAAACGAACAGTATATAGTGCCATTGATTTGTTCACTTCGAGTACGGCTAAGAAAGATGTGAGAATATCTTTTGAAAATTATTACAAAAGAGAAGATGGCATGTATTTGGCAAAATGCATAGATGATGATAAGACATATCCGATAGATCCAGAAAGTATCAGAGAAGAAAAAGTTGTAAAGACGAGGGACAACTATCACTGTGTTTTAATCGCAAAAAATCATGCTGGTGTTAGAGAAATCAATAGATTGACTTCACAATCATTTTGCAGAACAGACAGTCATTTTTATTACATGCCGAGAATATATCTTGACGATCTATTGAATACCTCTGATAACGTGATAGTTACGTCTGCTTGTCTTGGTGGTATCTTATCGAAAGGTACAGATGAAGTAAAAGAGAGATTTTTGGATTTCTGTATAAAAAATAAGCATAGGTGCTACTTGGAAATTCAGCACCATAATGTTGAAGACCAAAAAAACTATAATAAAGAATTATATGCATTAAGCAGAGAGTACGGTATTCCGTTAATTGCTGGAACAGACACACATGCATTGAATGATACACATATGGAAGGTAGAAAGATTCTACAGCTCAGTAAGGGTGTTCATTTTGCAGAAGAAGACGCATGGGATTTAACATTTAAGTCTTTTGAAACGTTGTGTGAAGCATATAAGAGGCAAGATTCATTGCCGGAAGAAGTGTGGATGGAAGCCATTATGAATACAAACAGAATGGCAGATTGTGTTGAAACATTTGAGTTGGATAGAAATACAAAATATCCGAAAATATACGATCATCCACTCCAAACTTATAAACAAAAAATCAATCAGGCATATAAGGTACATCCATATGTCCGTAAGAGGTATAAGTCGGAAGAAATCAATCCAATCATAAGAGATGAGGTTGATGTATACGAAAAAACTAAATCCATTGACTTTATGTTGCTGCAGACCTATTTGAGAGAATGGGAAACAAAACATGATATCTTTTGTGGATATGGTCGTGGATCTGTATCTGGAAGCGAAGTTGCATACATACTTGGAATCACTCAAATGGACAGTAAAAAATTCGGATTGAACTTCTTCCGTTTTATGAATCCAAGCCGTGTTACAAATGCTGATATTGATACAGATTATTCTTCCAGAGATAGAGATATTATTAAGCAATTCATTCTGAGGGATCACATGGATCTTCCAAACATTCGTGCGAGTGAGATTATCACGTTCAACACGATTGCATTAAAAGGGGCAATTAAGGACGTAGGACGAGCATTGAGAATGTCTATCGTAGAAACGTCTGCAATATCAGAGGCGGTATATCTGGAAGATGGCAAATGGATTATTGACGATGTATTCCGTGAACGATATCCAGATTTATTCAAATATGTAGATATCGTAAGTGGAACAATCGTTTCTATCGGATCACATCCGTCTGGCGTTTTGGTAAGTGATTTGAACATTGATGAAGAAGTCGGAATGTGTAGTTTGTCAACATCTGACTATCCAGTGTCCGTATTAAATATGAAGGAACTGGATGCACTTATGTATGTCAAGTTGGATATTCTGGGACTTGATAATATTGGTGTAATCAATGAAACATGTAAACTTGCCGGAATTGAACGAATGACACCAGATAATGTTGATTTGGACGATGAAGATGTATGGAGAGATATTAGGGAAGATACGACCTTGATATTCCAGTGGGAGTCAGCTTCAGCCCAGGCATATCTTAAAAGATTCATGTCGGACGAAACTATTGCAATTGCGAAAAGTAATAACAAAGACTTTTCCTATATCAAATGGTTTTCATTTGGAAATGGTCTGCTTAGACCAGGATGTGCAAGTTTCCGTGATGATGTGGCAGAAGGACATGTGCTTATTACTGGATTTAAAGAATTGGATGAGTTTCTTTCAACAACTTCTGGCAGAATTACAATGCAGGAAGATATCATGAAATTCTTGGTAAACTTTTGTGGTTATTCTGATGCAGAGTCAGATACAGTCCGGCGAGGAATTGCAAAAAAATATGGAACTGAAAAATTCATTGATGAAATACACGACAGATTTATAAGCTATTCAAATGAAACATACGGTGCGCCGAAAGAGCAACTTGAAGAAATTTTCCCACCAATTAAACAGGGTATTCTTGATGCAACACGATACGCTTTCTCATGGAATCATTCAGACGCTTATTCATGTGTTGGATATATATGCGGATATTTGCGGTATTATTACCCATTGGAATTCTTGACAGCAGCGTTGAATACATTCGAGGGTAAAGAAGAAAAGACACTAAATATCACCAATTATACTAAGAAAAAAGGTATAAAGGTCGAAGGTGTTAAATTCCGGCATTCCACAAGTGAGTATACATTTAATAAGGAAGAAAATGTGATTTATAAGGGAATTGCTTCTATAAAATATCTTAACTCAAAAGTAGCAGATGCTTTTCAGTCTATAAAAGATATGAAATTTCAGGACTTTATTCATTTGTTGGCTGTTGTAAAAGAAAAATCGTTGCCGGTCAATTCAAAGCAGATGAAAATTCTGATACAACTAAACTTCTTTGAAGAATTTGGAGAAGTAAAATATCTGTTGAAACAGTATGATTACTTCGATTTGCTATACGGTAAAAAACAGATGAAAAAGGATAAAGCTAATTCGCTTGGTATTCCGTATGAAATTATCAAACGTAATTCCGAAAAGGAAAGTGAAAAAACATTTACGAAAGTAAATATGATGGGTGTTTTACATGATTATATAAATGTAATGCCATATGATAGGACAACATTCGTTGATCGTGTGGGATATCAGCTTGAGAACTTAGGATATATCGACATCGTGGATAATCAGTATAAAGGATATGTAGTCGTTCTGGAAACTGAAACTAAGTATACTCCAAAAGTCAAGGTATATGCATTGGCAAATGGAAACACGCTGACAGTTAAAGTTGCCAAAAAGGACTTTAACAGAAATCCGCTGCAAAAAGGTGACATTGTACATATCACCAACCAAAAGAAAAAAGCAAGGATGAAAATGTCGGCAGAAGGAAAGTTTGTGCCAGTTGAAGGTGAATTTGATTGGTGGGCTACAAAATATGAAATGGTAGGTAAGTAAAAATGATGTTAGGAAAGTATAAGTATACTGAAGCCGAAGAAAAAGAGCTTCTATCATCAATTGTCATTCTGGTTGATACGAAAGAAAAGGTCAACAACCATATCACTGACTACTTCGATGCTCACGGTATTCCGTATAAGAAGAAAGCATTGCAGAATGGCGATTACAGTTTTTACGTTCCAAAAAATGAGAAGTTATCAATTATGAGAGATACCTATTTCAATGATGAAATATTCATTGAGAGAAAGGCGAATCTTGAAGAGTTGTCTGCAAATCTCTCAGCCGAAAGAGCTAGATTTGAAAAAGAAATGGCAACGGCAAAAGCGAAGAAGAAGTATTTGCTTATTGAAAATGCAGGATATGAAGATGTGGTAAATGGAAATTATGACACTCAGTACAATAAGAAAAGTTATCTTGGAAGTATTCATAGTTTTAACCACAAATATGATCTTCAGATCGTTTTCATGAAGGAACGTGCATACACTCCAATTTATATTTATGGGGTTATGCAGTATTATTTGAGAGGTCAAATTAGATAGTACAAAAAACAAACAATAATAAAGTGTGTGCGTAAAGTGCCCACTTATAGGAGGAAAAATGTCAAGACAAGATGATTTAAAAGAGATACGAGAACTAACCATTAAATTGAATCAATGGTGTTATGAGTATTATGCACTCTCAAAACCGTCTGTTTCTAATGATGTGTTCGATCAAAATTTTGACCGGCTCAAATATTTAGAAGATAAAACAGGGTTCTTTTTCTCTGGTAGTCCAGTAAGAACCGTTGGATTCAGAGTAAGTTCGGAACTTCCTAAAATTAAACACAGTTCTCCATTGTTGAGTCTGGATAAGACGAAAGATAGAAAGGTTGCAATGGATTTTACTAAAAATCGGGAAGCACTTCTTATGTATAAACTGGATGGATTAACAATTTGCCTGGAATATGAAGATGGTAAATTGGTAAGAGCAGCAACAAGAGGAAACGGCGAAGAAGGAAGCATTATTACCGATAATGCAAAAACGTTTGTAAATGTGCCACTTCAAATAGAATATGAAGGGTACTTAAAAGTTACCGGCGAAGGAATCATTCATAGAGATGATTTTGAAGCCATAAATGCTCAGATTCCTAATGCGGATGACAGATATAAGACACCACGAAATTTGGCAAGTGGATCAGTGCAACAACTTGATTCAGGTGTTTGTGCAAAGAGAAAAGTATATTTTTATGCGTTCAATGTTCTTGAAGGATTAGAAGAGATCAATTCTCTGGATGGTAGATTGACACGGATTAAAGAGTTTGGTTTCGATGTGTGCAAATACAGAATGTTCAACCCAAAAGATATTGAATTTGAAACATTTGACTTTATGATGGATAGCATGGTAATGGAAGCTCAAAAAGAGAACATACCCATTGATGGTCTTGTTGTTATGTATGACGATATTGAGTATGGAAAGAAACAGGGCAGAACAGGACACCATTATAGAAATGGTATCGCATTCAAATTTAAGGAAGAAGAGGAAGAGAGTGTAATCCATAGCATTGATTGGCAAGTTGGAAGAACGGGAAAGATTACGCCGGTTGCAGTTTTCGATACAGTTATTCTTGATGGTACAGACGTTAGTAGAGCATCATTACACAATCTCAGTATCATTAAAGAACTTGGAATTAAAAATGGTGCAAAAGTAACTATTGTCAAGAAGAATGAAATCATACCGCAAATAATAAAAGCCACTGGTGGAACAGAAGATTTTGAAGTGCCAAAAGTATGCCCTATTTGTGGAGGTACTACAACTCAGTGTTCAGATGGTGGAAGCGTATCATTATATTGCAGAAATATTGATTGTGCAGCACAAAATATTAGAAAGATTGCTTATTTTGCATCAAAAGAATGTATGAACATAGATGGTCTTTCTGAAAAAACGGTAGAAAAATTCATTGATGCCGGGATTATCAAGAATATTTTAGATATCTACAAACTGGAAAACCACCATGATGAAATCGTTGGTTTTGAAGGTATGGGAGAAAAGTCATTTGCAAAATTACTTTCTGCCATTGAGAAGAGTAAAAATGTGAAATTGGAAAATTTCATTGCCGGACTTGGAATACAGAATATCGCATTAAGCAAAGCAAAGATTATTAGCAGACGGTTTGACGGTGACTGGGATTTATTTGAAAATGCGTTGAAATCAAGATTTGATTTTACAGAATTGGAGTCATTTGGAACAGAAGTAAATAAGTGTATCTATGAGTTTTTCGATAATGTATTTTTAAAGAACGATATGTATTCCGAGTTGGTATCGTATATGCATTTTGTAAAAGAAGAGAAAAATTCCGATGTCTTTGCCGGAAATATCTTTGTAATTACTGGTAGCCTTAATATCTTCTCAAACAGAAAAGAGCTACAAGAAAAGATCGAATCACTTGGAGGAAAGGTAGCTGGTGGAGTTTCAAAGAAAACAACGTATTTAATCAATAATGATATTGAAAGTTCTTCGAGTAAGAATCGTGATGCTAAAAAGAATAATGTGCCGATTATTACAGAAGAAGAATTTTTAAATATGATAAACAGACAAAAATAAAGGAGAAACAATATGAAGATTGCAGAGTTAGAAATCAACATTATGGCAGTACCACAGGGATATTACTTAGCACAAGGAATTTCCAGAGATCTCAATTTTAAGGTTGGTCTTCCGGCAGCATTTGAGAAGACATACAATCTGAAAGAAAAGTTGACTGATAAGTACGATGAGATTGAGTGTGGAGAAACATATCTTATTGATAATGTTTATTCTCTGGTTGTAAAAGATAGCAGCTATGACAGCCCGGATAGAGATCTTCTTATGGAAGCACTGGTTAATCTGAGAGATCAGATGGAAGAAAACAAGGTTACAAAACTTGCCATTCCACGACTTTGTTGTGGTAGAGGTGGTCTTGACTGGGACGATGTGAAAGCAATGATTGGATTTGTTTTCGGAGATGCGGATATTCAGATTCTTGTTTGTGTGCAATAGGAGGTAACTATGGAAGAGAAATCACCAGTTTACCTTGTTATGGTAACAACAAACAATAATAATAAATATTATCGCATGATTCCACATGGTGATACTTTCGAGGCTGAATATGGTCGTGTTGGTGCAAGTTGCCAGCACGCCTCCTATTCAATGTCACAGTGGAATAAGAAGTACAATGAGAAAATTAAAAAAGGATATGTGGATCAGACACATCTTGTACAGGATTTGATTCAGAAAGAAAAACCAAAAGGAAAAGACGGTTATAAAGAAATTGAAAATAAAGTAATTGCAGAAATCGTTCAAAGACTTCAAGATATGGCTCATCAGAAAATCCAGGCGAACTATAAGGTTTCATCTCAGCAAGTAACACAAGCTATGGTGGACGAAGCACAGAAGGTAATTGATAGGCTCATGCAGCGAGAAGAAGTAGAGGACTTCAATAATACTTTGTTAGAGTTGTTTAGTGTAATTCCACGAAAAATGGGAAATGTCAATGATTATCTTTCCAGAAGCAAAGAAGATTTCGCACGCATTCTCAAAGATGAACAGGATCTACTTGATGTAATGAGGGGTCAGGTTGTTACACATACAGTACAGGATGAGCCAGACACCGATGATGTGGAAGAAAAGCAAGAAACCATTATTGAAGCAATGGGGCTTGAATTTGAGGAAGTAACAGAAGACGATGTGCGAATGATTAAGAGTCTGCTTGGAGATTGTCGAGATAAATTCTATAGAGCATGGCGTGTCAAGAATATTAAGACACAAAAACGATTTGATGAGTTTGTCAACAAAGAACATATTTCAAAAACTAAGCTGTTATGGCATGGAAGTAGAAATGAGAACTGGTGGTCAATCATCAATACTGGTCTTGTTTTACGTCCGACAAATGCGGTTATTACAGGGAAGATGTTTGGATTTGGTATTTACTATGCCCCAAAAGCAAGAAAATCGTTAGGTTATACATCTTTGAGCGGATCATACTGGGCGAGAGGAAATTCAAATTCGGCATTTATGGCACTTATGGATGTGGCATATGGAAAGCCATATGATGTACATTCTTTTGACAGTAAATATTATGATTTTAATTATGAACGATTACAGAAGACATGCCCAGGTGCGAATTGCTTACATGCTCATGCTGGTAGTATGTTGAGAAATGATGAAATTATCGTATATAAAGAAGACCAGTGTACAATCAAATATTTAGTTGAACTGAGATAAGGAGAAATGATTATGGTAGTAAAAAATTGTAGAGAATGCGAACACACAAATAACTGTAGATCATATTATAGTGGACTCGGCTGTAAAAAGCGTGATGAAATTCTCAAACATATTGCAGAGTTAGAAGCTGAAAAGAAAGAAGGTAAAGCAAATGATTAAAATAGGATTGGCTTTAATTGGTGTAGCGGTAGTTGTAGGTTTGTATTCTTGTGTTGTGGCTGGTAAAAATACAGACAATGCGATGCATGATTACTTTGAAAAATATAAATAAAATATGTTTTTTATTGTGTTGAGAAATATCCCCACTTTCTGTTAATATATTGCTGTTATTAGGGCATAATCCCCCATTTTTAATAGTATTCTCTGCCATAATACAATGTATTCCTCCACTATTTGAACGTATTTGCATGAATTTATCTTAGAACCGCCGATATTTAGCTGATTTGCGGTATAAGATAAAAAACATATTCACACAGAAAGTAGTTTAAAATTACTTCAAGCACTTCCGTTGGATTTGAAGATTGCGAAGACTCAGAATAGAATCAGAGAGTGGTATAACTATTATGGTGGGGAAGTATATGTAAGTTTTTCTGGTGGGAAAGACAGTGCAGTATTATTGGATATTGCAAGAGGATTATACCCAGATATAGAGGCGGTATATGTAGACACTGGACTTGAATATCCAGAACTGAGAGATTTTGTGAAAACGATTGATAATGTCACATGGTTAAAACCTAAAAAGAATTTCAAGAGAGTTATTCAAGAATATGGATATCCAATCGTCAGTAAAGAAGTGGCGAATAAAGTTCATGGTGCAAAGCCTGGAAATACAAGGTGGCAGCAGCTTCATGGCACATACATTGATAATAATACCGGCAAGTTGTCTACGCATTATAATTATAAGAAATGGGAGTATTTGCTTGATGCTGATTTCAAGATATCAGATCAGTGTTGTGCAGTTATGAAAAAACGCCCATCTCTACAATACGAGAAGCAAACTGGTAAGAAACCAATCTTGGGACTTATGGCAGCAGAAAGTCAAAAGAGAAAAACAGATTATATGAAAACTGGTTGCAATGCTTTTGAGAAAGAGCGTCCACAGAGTCAACCTATGGGATTCTGGACTGAACAAGATGTTTTACAATATCTGTATGAAAAGAAGATACCGTATGCATCAGTTTATGGCGATATAGTATTGGAAGATGGAAAATATCGCACGACTGGGTGTAATAGAACGGGTTGTATCTTTTGTGGCTTTGGCTGCCACCTCGAAAAAGAACCAAACAGATTCCAGATGTTAAAACAAACACACCCGAAATTATGGGAGTATTGCATGAAACCGATTGAATCTGGTGGTTTGGGAATGAGAAAGGTAATGGAATATATCAATGTTCCTATAGAATAAACAAGCAAAAATAAATGTTGACATTTGCAAGAATGATGATATAATGTAAAGGAAAAGTGAATAGAGTCTATTTTTCTTTTATATTATAATCAAACGATAATAAAGGAAACAACCAATAATGAAAACAAATGAAATATATAATATGGATTGCATGTCATTCCTCCATAGCGTAGATGGGGGGGCAATTTGACTTAACACTAACAGATATCCCATATGGTGAAGTGAATCGTTCCAGTAATGGGCTAAGAAATCTGGATAAAGAAGATGCTGATATACTGACTTTTAACCTACAAGACTTTTTAAAAGAGATTTATGAGGTTACAAAAAGTACGATCATTATATTTTGTGGGAAAGAGCAGATGTCGGAAATTCATAAATTCTTTTCTGAAAAACAGAAGAAAGGAAAAGGAACAGTCCGGCAGCTTGTATGGAAGAAAACGAATCCTTCACCTATGAATGGGCAGAATATCTATCTTTCTGGCATTGAAAATGCTGTGTGGTTCAAGAAACGTGGTGGTACATTCAATGCTCACTGCAAAAATACAGTGTTTGAATATCCGTGTGGAAGAAACAAATTACACCCTACAGAAAAGAATCATGAGTTATTGCGAGAGTTGATAAGAGATAACAGTAATGAGGGTGATATAGTTTTTGATCCATGTTGCGGAAGTGGCGCACACTGTTTAGTGGCGAAAGAAGAGAATAGAAACTACATAGGTGTTGAGTTGAAAAATCAGTATTATGAGATTGCAAAGGAAAGGTTACAGTGATGGATGAGGGAGCAAAAGACAGTTTGCTATGGATAGAAGAACATCTTCCTGAAAGATTTGAACTTTTACTGAGAACCAACCGTGAATACGATAAACGAAGCGGTGTTCATGGTGGAATGTGGTATTTACATTTAGTCGAATGTATCAAACAGGAAAATAGTGATTGGTTTTCATATAAATCCTGGTACAGTGAATGTTCAGACGATTTATACAAATTGTTAGATGATGTTGTTATTATCATAAAACACAATCCTCAAATTGTGCTTGTTGAGTGATTACAAATAATCAATTTTGAAACGAGGTATCTGTAAATGAATACAAGGAATAGAGCTTGGCGAAGAAAGAAAAACTTTTCAAAAGGTCGTAGAAAGAAACATATTGCGATGGCAGTTTGCCGGAACTGGTGGTATGAACATGACGGACAATATATCAAAGGTAAGATTCATTGTTCGTGCCCTTCATGTAGTCCGAAGACGAATAATCGTGGAAGATACGGATCTGCAAGAAACTACACACATTCAGACCTTGCAAAAGTAGAATCTATGCAGTGTAAAGTTTCAGAATACAAAAATGGAGAAGTAGAAGACAATGGTAAAAATCAGTATTAAAGATGGTAAATATGTAGTTGATGCGACAATTCATACAGAAATAAGTACATCGAATATTGCTGAAGTACAAGAAAGTTTTGCAGTAGATTGTGCAGTAGAATTTGCAGAGGCAATTAGAAAAATGGTCATCAATAATGAAATGCTTGTGAATGTAATGAAAAAAGCAGGTAAGGAGTGCATGTTATGAAAATGATTAACACCAGTGAGTGCGAAAAATGTAAGCATGGAACTGTAGATGACACAAACAAAGCAAGAGTAAAAGTGCATTGTGATATCAAGAATAAGGATTATATCTATGGTGCATGTATTCCGTGTGAAGATAAGGAGAACAAGTAGTGGGAGTATTAAAAGTAAGAAAAGGAGAAATCCTTAAAGCGGAAACTGACCTTGAATATAAAAATAGTCTTGGTCAGGAAGCGGAAATTTCCAAAGGTGAAAAATCAGTTATTGGCTTTGACGGACTAATTCATTGTCTGAAGAAAAGAGTTGTTATTGTGCCGGACGATACGATGGAAGTAAGCGGATATTCGGCAACTGGTTTATCAGAATTTCTTACGGCTTGGCTTGATAAAAGCCTTGACTTAGAAAAGAACCTTGATAAATCAGAACATTCTCTTGATGATGTGAGAACATCTATTGAAATGGCACTTGTTGAAATTGGTATGGAGGCAGGAAATGGCGAAACCGAAGAATAATATTAAAAGAGATTTTATAGTTCCGTTATTGGGAATTATAGGTTGCTTATATCAAATATTTTTCAGTTGGTTGATCGTTTATGCAATCGTTGTAATTTTTGCAACATGTTTTAATCTGGCACACTATAAGCTGATAGCAACTATTATATGGTTGTTTTTGCCATTACTAATAAGAGCATACCGATTGCTCAGAAATAAGGTAATTGGTGAATCGTGGGAAGAACTATGTGACAAAGAATATTGTGCTAAATGTCAGTATCGTGAAGAACACGAAAATGGAATGTGTAATGTAGATTATGTAACTGGTAAATGTTTTGTAGTTAAGGAGAAAAAATAATGGCTATTATCGGTGCAATTTTAGGAGACATTGCAGGATCGAAATGGGAGTTTAACAGACCAAAAGATTTGGATTACGAACATATTGAATTATTCCAAGATGACAGTTACTACACAGATGATACTGTTTTATCGGTAGCCACAAAGTATGCTCTTGAAAATGAAGTATCATTTAAAGATGCATACAATGAATTCGGCAATGATTACATTGATTGTGGATATGGTGACAAATTCTTTGAATGGTTGATTTTCAAAAGCAAGAAACCATATAAGAGTTGTGGTAATGGATCTGCAATGAGAGTATCGCCGGTTATTGACTTTGCAAAAAGTCGTGATGATATCATCAAATATGCAACTATGTCAGCGGAGTGTACTCATAATCATCAGGAAGGAATTAAGGGCGCAATTGTAACGGCTACATGTGGTTGGATGGCGAAAAATGGTGCATCTAAAAAGGAAATCGAAGAATATGCAAGCCGTGAATATCCGGCTGGAAGTTACTATAAATACCCCGTTTCAATGTCAATGAAAGAATTGAAAGAAGTATATAGATGGGACGAAACCTGTCAGGGCAGTGTTCCGGCAGCAATCAGATGTTTTCTTGACAGTGAAGATTATGAAAGTTTCATCAGAAATGTACTGAGCTTCAAGTGTGACTCAGATACATTAGGAGCTATCGGCGGTGGTATTGCGGAAGAGTTTTATAAAGGTACTGGATTTAACAATGATGAATTGCTGAAAAAGTATCTTGATGAAAGATTATATGGAATTGTGAAGGAGAGCAAATAATGGATTTAAGAGAAATGGAATTAAGAGATACTGTAGAAATGATGAATAGTGCTGATTACAAAGAAAGATTCAAAGCGGAATACTATCAGACAGCTATTCGTTATGGGAAACTGAAAGCGATGGTAGATAAGCACAATAACGGTACACTGGAATTTAAACCGACATGTCCTATGAGCATCTATGACATTCAGCTTAGAGCTATGCGTGATTATCTGACTATCCTTGAAGCTAGAGCAGCTATTGAAGGGGTAGAGTTAGATGGATAACATAGCAGGAAAGCAATTCATAGATCATCCAGATATGAATGGATTCTGTGATAAATGTAGAAATCATTATCTTTTAGATGGTGATGAATCAAGATGTAGGAGTATTAGTCTTGGAATGAGTTCAGCAATGTGTTGTCAAATTTCAAGATGTAGCAAATACGAAGAGAAGAAATAAAAAATCTTTTTTATTTACTTCATTAAAAACCATTGATTTATAAGCCTTTCATATATTGTTTTGTTGCATAGTTAGTATAAAATCTCTCATTTGACTTTCTGGAAATGCCTATATGACGGTATTTCAGAGAATCAAATGAAAAAGATTTTATATTAGATATTCTTGTAGCTTGTGAAGAATCACAAGAAGTATGCAAAGCATTTAGAGAAAAAGGTCATAATGCTTTTAGTTGTGACATTATGGAATGCTCTGGAAATCACCCGGAGTGGCATATAAAAGATAACGTACTTCCGTTATTAAACGGAAACTGTAGCTTTAAAACAATGGACGGGAAAGAACATAATATTGATGGTAAATGGGATATGATTCTCGCATTCCCACCTTGCACGCATTTAGCTGTAAGTGGTGCAAAGCATTTTGAGAAGAAAAGAGCAGATGGAAGACAGCGAGATGGTATTGAATTCTTCTGCCAGTTTTTAACTGCTGATTGTGACAAAATTTCCATTGAAAATCCAATTGGGATAATCAGTGGAGATTACATAAAAAAGTGGTTTCCAGATTTAGCACAAAAATATGGTTTACCAATAAAACCTACACAAATAATTCAGCCGTATGAATTTGGACATCACACGAAAAAATCAACTTGTCTTTGGCTTAAAGGATTGCAAAAATTGACACCAACGAACATAGTTGAACCGAAAATAATTACATATAAAGGTGGAGCTAAATTTGGTGCAGGAATTGGACAAGTATTTGATGAAAATGGAAAAGCAATTCCATTTCACGATCCAAGAACTGCTAAAGCAAGAAGCAAAACATTCTCAGGTGTAGCAAAAGCAATGGCAGACACATGGGGATAAAGATAAAAGTAAATTTTTATTTTGTTTGTCTAAATCCATTGGTTTTACTACCTCCGTTTATTCTTTACATAAAATAATTAAGCAATTCTTTTAATTGCATGTTTTTGAAATGAGCAATATAAGCCAATCATAGAGATTAAGATAAAAATTTACTTCAAAAAGGATTATCTGTATTGAGTCTTTTTGATGGTATTAGTTGTGGAATGTTAGCTTTAAAAAGAGCTGGTATTCCAGTAAAGAGATATGTGGCATATGAAATTGAGAAAAATGCAATCAAGATAAGCCAAAAGAACTATCCACAGATTGAACAATGTGGAGATGTACGAACAGCAGATTTTAGCCAATACGAAGGTTTTGATTTGTTGATTGGTGGGAGTCCTTGCCAGGATTTATCAAATTACAAATATGATCGTGGAGAGGTAAAAGGACTTGACGGAGAGAAAAGTGGTCTATTCTATTACTATGTCAAGGCTTTAAAAGAAGTAAAGCCTAAATATTTTCTGCTTGAAAACGTTGCAAGTATGGAAAAGAAATGGGCAGATGTAATATCAGAAGAATTAGGTGTAGAACCAATAATGATTAACTCAGCTCTTGTATGTGCAGCAGAACGAAAGCGGTTGTACTGGACGAATATACCGAACATAGAACAGCCAGAAGATAGAGGAATTGTACTGAAAGATATTGTTATTCCGGCAAATGAAGTAGCAGATAAATATTGGTATACAAAATATCCAATAACTGTTCATGACGGTGATGTAAAAGTAAAGGCTACCATTCACTTAAATAGTCACAGACAGGCGAAGGAAGTATATGGATTGAATCATAAATGTAATACATTACTTTGTGATGGAAATGGTGGAAATCTAGCAAAGAAAGTATATCAGGATAACAGGGTAAGAAGATTAACGCCTCTTGAATATGAACGACTGCAGACATTGCCAGATTATTATACGGATTGTGTGGCAGATAGCAGAAGATATACAGCAATAGGAAATGGGTGGACAGTTGATGTCATATCCCATATTTTAAAAAATATAAATACACAATAATAAATGCAAAACAAAATTGTTTTTTTATCCATATTTTCCAATTTATACATCCTTTCAAATAGGCTATAGCAAGTAATTTCAGAAGATATGACCAATATGTAATTCTTTTTATCATCAAATCATAAATTCTGAAATTACCTATATTAGCTGTTTACGAGTTCCATAAGTAAATGAAAAAACAATTCCAAATTGGGAATTGGTAAATTTTTGTGAAATTGATAAATTCGCTGCTCAATCATATTGTGCTGTACATGAAGTTGATGCAGAGAAAAACATTGGAGATATTACAAAGATTGATGAAAATGAAATGCAACCGTTTACTATGATTTGTGGTGGATCACCTTGCCAGGATTTCAGTGTTGCCGGGAAACAGAAAGGCAGCATGTGGCAATGTGCAGATTGTGGACATGAATATAATCCACTTACAGTACATTTTTCAAGAAGAAATAAATGCCCAAAATGTAGTAGTGAAAATCTTGACAAGACACGTTCATCATTACTTGTGGAATGGTTAAGAGTTGTAAGAGCAAACAAGCCGTTGTGGGGAATATACGAAAATGTAAAAAATATTGTTGGAAAATCATTCAAAGAAACATTCGATATGTTTATCGAAGAACTGCATGAATACGGATATAACACTTATTATAAAGTTTTGAACGCAAAAGATTTTGGAATCCCTCAGAACAGGGAGAGACTTTATCTGATTATCGTAAACAAAGATATTGATAACGGAAAATTTGAATTTCCAGAAGGTTTTGAAAGCAATACAGTCATGTACGATATTTTGGAAGATGAAGAAAATGTAGATACAAAATACTATGTAGATTCAACCAAAGAGAAAGAAGCATTACAAGAAATGATTGACTCTGGTAAACTCCGTAAAGACTATTCAAACACTGTAAGAGGGGGGCAGAGGCTCACTAGACAGACACCAGTGGGATCTTATTCAGATACCAGGCAAGGAGCAATCATAAGTAAATGCGGAAAATGTATAGATAAATTTACGGACTGTGCCAATACATTACTTGCAAGAGACTATAAGGGTTTCGGCAATCAAGGAATGAATGGTGTGATTTCAATTAAACAACCAGGAAAGGAATAATAATGGAACGATATATTTGTGAAAGACGATGTGATGAAGGGTTGAGATCTTTCAAGGGGGGCTTTGTGGAACAATTCGTACAATCAATGCAGGAGGAGATAAGAGAGTGATTATTGAGGATAAAAATAATGTAAGTACCGATGATTATGCAATTAGAAGACTGACACCAAGAGAATGTTGGAGATTGATGGATTTTTCCGACAGTGACTTTGACAAAGCAAAAGCCATTGGAATGAGTGATACACAGTTATATAAACAAGCTGGCAATTCAATTTGTGTGGGGGTTCTGTATCATATTTATAAAAATCTATACAATGCTATGCCGTATTTATTTGATGACTTAAAAGTTAGCAGCTTCTTTTCAGGTATTGGAGCTTTTGAGAAAGGGTTGGATAGATTATATGCAGAAATCAATTGATAATCAACCAAAAATAAAAGTATTAGGACGATTAAATATTAAGGGACTTGACATAATAAAGAGAGTTTATTCTGCAGAAGGATTAGCACCTACTCTTTCAACGATGATGGGGGGGGGCAAAGACAACCGAAAATAATCGTCAGGAGAAACCATGAGTGATATGAAGCCGAGGTTAGTAGGTGGTTTTGGTGAAATTAACTTCGGCAAACAATATCGCCAGGGAAATAGAATCTATGATGCTGATGCAATTGCAGTATGCTTAACGGCACAGCCATTAGGTAATATGGGAGGCTACAGTAGCTTATATGTTGTCAGAAGAAAGAAAAGTAAAAAAGATGGGGAACGTATCAACGAAAAATAGTCAAGCTGGTACAGTATATTCGCCGGGGGGGTGTTCACCTACGATATGTGCTGGTACACATGGATATGCCATTGGATATATTGTAGTTAAGAATTTTCCTTCTGGTCGAAATAATAGGAGAAAATAAATGACATATGGATTTATCTGCCCTAATTGTGGGCGAAAAGAAAATATTACAATGCCGATCACACAATACACCTCAGAAGGTCATTTCTGCCCAGAGTGCAATACAGAAATGCAGAGAGATGTTTCAACTATTGGATGTATGAGCATTGATAAGACCGGCGATTTTTACCGGCGTGTAAATTAAAAAAGTGAAATAGGAGGACTGGCAAAATGTACGACAAAAGCAAACGGAGAAAGAGAAGACACAACACTAGAAGATGTAAAAGAAAATTGAAGAAAATGTATAACAATGGATATGGAGCTGTGTGTGAATTCGATGAAGATAGCAGAGGTCGTACAGTTGCCACACCATATTATTGCCGGTGCTATAGAAGCAAAATGTCTTCATACTGCAAGAAACTCACAAATCGAAAAGTAAGGCGTTATAAAGGTGAAATTCATAAGGGTGGTAATTACAGAAGAGTATTTGATATGTGGTGGAAATTAGATTAGGAGGTTAAAATGGAAGTTCGTGAATTTTTGGAATCATTAGGTATGGATCTGAAGAAACCAATTGCACAAGACATTTATGATGGGCAAGGAATAATACTTGGTGAATATGAAAGGTTTTTAGAATCGCAAACATCAATGGCTGCTGCAATGAGTTTAGCTGAAGTGTATGCAAATTGCAATAATGCTTATGATGAAATGAATAACGATAGGAAAATTAAGTTGCTTAAAAAGAGCATTAAGCATTGTAGAAATCCACTTGAAAAGAAAGGGTTGGAAAAACAGTTAAATAAAGCATACAAAGAAAGGAAAAAGCAAAAGCATGAAAAACAATAAAGCAATAGAATTGACAATAACACCTAATTATGTTTCTGACTGGGATTTCTGTGATGCCGTAAGAGAACTTATCCAGAATGGAATTGACCAGGAAACTCTTGACTCAGAAAATGCGTTTGATATTTCATATGATGAGGAAGAAAAGACATTACAGTTATGTAGTCCGAAGTCATCTCTTGAAATCAATACATTATTACTTGGTTGTAGCACAAAGACAGATAATTTAGATACAGTCGGTCAGTTTGGTGAGGGTTATAAAATCGCAGCTCTTGTGTTAAACAGAATTGGCAAAACGTTCACCGTATACAACAACAGTAAAAACGAAATCTGGATATCCAGTTTTGAGAAATCAAAGGTATTTGGAGAGCCGGTACTGACATTCAAAATCTTCGACAATATTACAGAAAATGAAGGACTTATCATTGAAATTGAGAATGTAGAGTCTGAGGAATACAAAAAACTTTTCAATGTTTGGTTAGATATGCCGGGGAGCGAACAGCACGAAAAGATTGAAACAACATATGGATGGATATTTACAGATAAAGATATGCAAGGAAAAGTATTTGTAAATGGACTTGCAATTGAGAGCAAAAGTGATAAACACTTTGGCTATAATTTTAAGCCGAAATATATTACCCTTGAACGTGATCGTAAGAGTTGCAACAGTTGGGATATGAGTAGAGTTACGGCTGACATGATTTGCGAAGCTCTTAATTCCGGCACACTCAATATCAAAGAAGTTATTAAGATTGCGAAAGAAGGAAGATTCTCTGATATAAATAATCTTCAGTATAAAACATGGGACAGTAATGTTCAGAAAATCGGGCAAATGTTTGTTGATGAATTTGATGAAGAATACAGCGATGCAATTCCAGTAAGTTGCCAATCTGATTTTGACCATGTAAAAGAAATGGGTGGAAAACCTGTTATCGTGCCATATGAAATTGCTCAGATTGTGTCTGATATCACGAAAGAGCGAATTGATAAACTGGCAGAAAATATATGGGGCAGTGGATTCACAACAAAAGAAAAACTGCAGCAGTGGCGTGATTTTTATAAAGACGAAATTTCCGAAGAAGCTATAAGACATTTCAACCAGATCATCGAAGAATTAAATTAGGAGGAACTATGGAACTTACACCAGAACTGAAACGCCGATTTTGCAAAAATTGTAATATTCCAATCTCAATTTTTGTAGAGCCATTCTTCACGGATCGTATCAAATTATTCTCTATGTATTATGACACGATAGAAGAATTGCAAAAATTCGTGAAATCAATTGAACCGTATGATTGTGAACAGGATTATTATGAGCATTACAATAAGACAAAAGATGCAGCTATCAATTTTATCAAAGGTACAGAAGGATATGAAAAATTCAACAACATGGATATGAAAGAAATTTCAAAAGCTATCTCAGAAATTCATATTCCTTCGTCTGATATCTATAAGCCGACAAACGATGGAAAAAGATTTATCAGTATTGATATGAAGAAAGCAAATTTCCACTCACTGAAAGCATTTGCGCCGGATATTTTTGATAATGCCGATACTTGGGAAGACTTTATGCGGAAGTTTACCGATGATGAGCATATTATCGGAAGTAAATATGTGAGACAAGTGATTCTTGGAAATTGCAACCCAAAACGGCACATTACATACGAAAAGTATTTGATGCATTTTATCATTCTTTATTTGGCTGAAATTGTTTCGCCGGAAGATATCATATGCTTTTCAAATGATGAAGTTGTTGTTAAAACAGACAATAATAAAAAATATGATATAAATGAAATTGAAGAATGCGTGAAAAATTCATACTTTGGGCAGCATATTCCATTCAAAGTGGAAGAATTTAAGCTGGACTATCTGGGAGAAGGTATCGGATATATCAAACGATATGATGACGAGAAGTTTAAGTTGAAATGTGTTGACAACGATTATTTTCCGATGATTTTGAGATTGATACAGTCCGGCTATGTAATGCTCAATGATTTGTTCTTTGTACATAAAGGCGCATTGGCAAGATTTAATGATGTACCTAAAAATATTCGGGAAGTGTTCAACTACGATAAAGGTGCAATTGTGGAATGGTAATGGAGGAAAATTGAATGACGAAAGAAGAGATGAAAGAGCATCTGATGTCAACAGGATTATACGAAAATACAGACACAGATATGTTTTATGAAGAAAGAATGATGTCATCAGACGAAGCAGTTTCGATAAAAGATCTTACAGCAAGATTTATTGGTGTTGATAAAGAATTTGATGGAAAACCGTGGAATATCATGCAGATTTTAACGAATATCCGCATGGTAGATACTGTAGATAGTAAAAGTGCAGAAAATGGGAAATTAGAAAAACTCTTAAAATGGATTACAAAGGAAGAAGAACAGAGAACAGAATTCGCATCAAAGTGTTTTGAAAAGAACAATGCTTTAGGTATGCATATTCATAATGCGGAGGCATCAGAGTGTACAAAAATCCGTTGGACAATCGAAGATATTTTGAATAGTGAAAGAAGTGATAAAATGGGATTCAATGAAGCGTATGCACTGATGAAACGTGGTGCGAAAATCAAACGCCCAGACTGGACAGGCTATTGGTATTGGTCTGAAGAATACCAGACTATCATGATTCATTGTAAGGACGGTCAAGAGCTGGATATCAGAGGTACAGAAAATGTAGGATTCACAATGAATAATATCTGCCAGAATGATTGGATTGAGGTGAAATAGGTGGAACAGAAATGTAAAAACTGTAGATTCTTTTGCAAGCTCAATTTATTTGCAAGATATGTCGGGACAGTTGGTGGTATGGGATGTGTGTCTGGTTGGAAAGTAGAAAAAATGCACACAAAATTTCAAGAATCGTGCGGATGCAATGTATTTCTAACAGATAGTGGCATAGTCAATGAGACACTACCACATGATGTATGTGAACTCTTTAAGCCAAAAGAAACGGAGGAACATGATTATGTCAAGAAATAAATATCCTGGATATTGCTATTGCTGCGGAGAATATGTAAAGCCGGGATTCGGGCATTATGAAAAGACACGGGGCAAAAACATGTATCGTCAGTATGGCAAATGGCGTATTAAATGTGTGAAATGCGCAAGCGGAAGAATTGTACACGATACAGATAAAGAAGTATTACGTGTACAAAACGGGTAAATTAAAAACTGGTTTTATCCTTTTGGCAGTTTCTTCCCATGTTTCAAAATTAAAATCAGTATAATCGGGGCAATTTGAGTGTTTCTTAAAGGTAACAGATAAATCATCAGCAATCATTACCTTATATAAATACTTCAAGTTGCCCTTTTTATCATATGCTTTTACGATTGAATTATCTAACCAAAAAGTACCAGGATATATTTCATAATCAAAACCGTTTTCTTTCCACATTTTTATTAAATCTTCATATATAGGTTGCATATTTTCCTCCAATAAAACCAGTTTTTCAAAAGAAGGAACAGGAAAGCATCAAACTTATAAATGAGACAATAGAGAAGTATAATGGGTATATTCCATATGTGCTGCAATCAACTGGAAAAGATAGTATTGTGACTGAACATTTGTGTAGATTAAGCAATCACACAGTCAAAACAGTTTTCAATAATACCACCTTAGATTGTGCAGATACATATAAGATTGTTAATAAGTATAAAAATGACTGGATTATCACAACACCGCCGGAAGGATTTTATCAATATGTAGAACGTGAAGACTTTATTCCTACCAGATTTAGTAGAGCATGTTGCTCACTATTCAAAGAAGGTAATCATATAAATCATTTTGACGATGTAGAAAAAGCTATATGGATTATGGGTGTAAGAAATGATGAAAGTAATGCAAGATCCAGTAGACAAGATATTGAACATAATCCTAAATGGGGAGATAGAAAATGGATCGGGTTACTTCCTATTAGAAAGTGGACTGAATTGGAAATATGGTGCTATATCATTTTAAATAATCTTGAAGTAAATCCTAAATATAAAAAAGGGTATAAAAGAGTAGGCTGCGCAATAGCGTGTCCGTATAGCGGTAAATCAACATGGTATCTTGATAAATATTTCTATCCCAAAATGTATGATCGTTGGCATCGGATTCTTACAAAAGATTTCATTGAACATGGGAAATGGTGTACCTTGAACTGTACACTAAAAGAATATCAATACTGTTGGAATGGTGGAGTAGTGAGAAAACAACCAACAAAAGAAGTAATCGAAGAATTCATGCAATACAAAGGCATCGACAGTTACGAAATTGCCGAAAAATACTTCAATAAGAAATGTACATGTTGTGGCAAAAATATAAGAAACAAAGATACAATAGCTATGAACCTAAAAATGCATGGGCGAAATATAACTCGGTTCATGTGTAAAAAATGTCTGATGAAAGAACTTCATATTGATGCGAAAAAATGGAATGGATATATAAGACAATTTAAGTCTCAGGGATGTTCTCTATTTTAAATAAAAATGGGCGAAATGCCCATTTTTATATATAAATCTAAAATATTTCTAAAATGACTTGACAACCACCAAAAAAAGTATATAATAAAAATATAAACAAACAATAATAAATGAAAGGAATAAACATGATAAGAATTGAAAGCAATAAAACACTTCTTACTGATAAAGAGCTTACAGATATCAAGAAAAGTTCATACGATCAAGGTGTCATTGATGGAGTGAAGTTAGGTACTGGTGCTGTATTGAAAAACATAAATGCACTGAATCCAGAAGACATCGAGGATTTCAACAAAAAGAAGAAAGAAATAATCGACTTCTGTTTGAATGTAATAGCAGTCGAAGGAAAAGGAGCGAAACAGAAAATTGGAAAGAATGGCAATAACTAAACATGCAATGACTCGCTATGCCGAAAGAATTGCCGGAAGAGATGAGTTAATTGACATCAATATTTACATAGCTCAAAATGAGGACAAAATTATTGATGACATTAACAAGATGTGCGAACACTCAGAACTGATTTACACGGGAAAAGTTGGAAATCGTGACAATAATCCAGTTAATGTGTATTTATCAGGAACATGGATTATTTTGACTGATCTAACAGAGTCAAAGGTCATTACCCTGTACAAAGTCGAATTGTATGTTGGCGAAGAATTCAACAAGCAGTTTATTCAAAAGAATCTTGATAAGCTGGCAGAAGATAAGAAAATTCTGGAAGCCAAACGTGCAGAAATAGCAGAAGAAAAATCCGCATATCTGGAAATTATTAAAAGCAATGAAGATTTGATTAACGAATATCGTGGCACAATCAAGATGCTTGAAAGAAACAATACGGACTACAAGGATGCTATTGAAAGCATGGATGCAAGGTGTTCAAAAGCGGAACTTGCGGTTAAGCGAGATATTGAAGCTCTCGTAATGAGAAGAGAGTTTTAAAATTCGTTATAAACAAACAATAATAAATGAAAGGAAATGCAATGTACAAACAAGTAATTGTAGTAAACAAGAGTTTAAACATGAGTCCCGGAAAACTGGGAGCTATGGTAGCACACGGAGCTACCTCATTCTTTTGTGAGTGGTTCAAGAGAAATGTTGTCACTTCAAATGAAACCTACAATGACTACCTAATCAATCCAAATGCAAGAGTTAATAAGGAACTTTTTGCTCAATGGATTAGTGGTAGTTTTACTAAGATTGTGCTTGAAGTGGAAGACAATGCAGCAATGAAAGCAATCATTGAAAAGGCACATGAATATGGAATGGTCAACAGACAGGATTTCTTCAATATTGTAGATGAATCAACAGAATTTCTTGATATTCCACAGTGGGCGGTAATCGCATTTAAACCTATGGAAGCAGAGAAGATTGATCCAATTACAGGAGATTTAAGCCTGTATTCAAAAGATTTACTAGATATCAACGAAGTGCTTGGGGAACAGTCTAAAAATATTTTTTTAGTTTCAAAACCTAATATGCAACCGGGGGAAAGCACTTATGATTTTTGGTTCTTTTTAGCGAAAAACAAATCAAAGATTTCAGCGTTGAGTAATGGATATAGATTGGTGAACTTATCAACTGGAACAGTTTTAGCGAAACTGTTTGCCACAAGAGAAGAGGCAATTACATGGGCTGTAAGTAGAGATTGGAAAGTCGAAAGCGTTGGTGAGAAGTTCAGTGAAATTAAGTGAAATAGATGATTGTAGCATTTGCCCATTACCAGGCGAAGGTCTTTGTCCTGGCGGTATGGTTTGCTATGGTGGAGAACCAATTGAACCGCCCTGTACAAGTTGGGATGGAGATGAAGATGTCGAAGACTATATTGAGTCAGTACATGCCAGTATCTTAGAAAGAGAAGAATATGAAGATCGTTTGCGAGAAGAAAGAGAAAAGAAGAAACGAAAAAATGAAATCGCCAAGCGGAAACGCCAATATTTGAATATTTATTGTTACTCAGAGAAACATGATGTTAAGTCATTGAAAAAGCAGATAAAGAGCTATGAAAGTATTGAACGATTTGCAGACTCTATAGCAACAGCATTTAATATAACGAATGAAATGTTCAGATATCCAGAAAGGAAAGAAGTTAATCCAGAGATCACAGAAAAATTGAAGTCTCTCCGGGAGCAACTAAAAAAGGCAGAACAGAAGCTAAAGGATAAGCAGAAAGAATGTAGAAATACAGAAAAATATAAATCTATAGGGAAGGAACAGAAAGATGAAGAAAAACATTAAGAAAATCGTAGGCGTTATTGCTTGCGTGACGTTACTGTGTGCAATGACAGGTTGTGCAATGTTGGATTCTGCCATTAACGATTTAAAGGGTAGTCTTATCGGTAATGGATATGTAATTGATACATATGACAATTATGGTAACAAAGTAATGACAACAACCGGCGATAAAATCAATATTGAAGGAAATCCAGTTGAAACAACAAGCTACGATAGTTCTGGCGATATCATTACTGGCTATGAGCTGTCATCTATAATTACTATCAATATTGATGGCAAAGAAATCCAAAGTTGCGGAGATACATGCATTTTTGAGCAGAAAGGACTTAATGCAGAAGTTGATTTTCAGCAGGAAAATATCTACAGCAATACAAATGGCAGCATTGCAGACAATACATATATTGCCGGTATCGTAAACAAGTACAAGAACATGTTTGGTAAGTCAAGAATTGTTGTTGTAAAATCTCAGCTTGGACAGCCTATAACAGCTTATTCAGGCGATGAAGTATACTGGGAAATCCCAGACGATTTACCGAAAATGACAAAGCTCATGATTGATGGTAAAGCACTGTATATTCACAGAGCCAACTTCCAGATCATCGACAAAGCGTTACTAGATTAAATTAGAATTTTATATTGAAGGAGAACAAAAAATGAAGAAATAAAGATTGACAATAGAACAAGTGTTCTGTATAATAAATGCAGACACTTGTTTCAGAAAATGAGTTTTCCCTAACCAGTAGTTTATATGAGTATGGGTAAGCGTTCACTCGATATGCTTGCTGATTAGGTATTTGCTCTCCACCATATTAACATGATATGGTAAATTTTTCAAGAAACAAGTGTTTCTTGTTATAAGAAAGGAGAAGCAATGTTAGAAAAAATCAAACAGATTGCATTTAAAGTAGATTTATTTTTATGCAGACATCCATATGTAGTAGATTTTGTTGTATTTACATTAAATGCTATTATAAACAGACTATAATAAATGGAGTAATATATATGAAAGCTTTTATCACAAAGAAAAAGCTAGTTAATGAATTTGCAAAAGAGCTGGCGTATTTACAGATTAGAGCAGATTGGTGGTATTATGCATCGAGAGCCGAGGAAAAAGACAGGCAGAATATGTCAAGTAAAATACTTGACGATGTGACAGAACTCCGTTGCATATGTTCCAATTTAGGCATCATGAAAGCAATATATGAAAAGGCATATAAAATCTATGATTTCAGAAATAGTGGGAAGAAAGGTTTTGTGCCAGATGTTGATCTCATTAAGAAATTGAATAAAGAATTTTGTGAACCAATGAAGAAGAAAAGACCAATTTAACGGAGGGTAAATATGACTCAAATGACTGCAGATAGAGTTAAGCGTGTAGCTCTTGAAACTATTGAATCCGAAATACCAGATGTTGACTATGGTTATGACTATGAAAAAGATGTTGCTTTAGCCTTTATGTACAAAATTGAAGGTATCATTGCTTTAGCCAACAGATTATCAGAAGAATGTGCTGATGGATAAATATGAAGACAGATAAAAGAAAAGAAATTACAAAGATTCTGTCTCTGTCAATTCAGAAACACATAAATCCACGCAATGACTCTAGGATATATTGGTCAAGAGAAGTCACGTTTGACTACAGAACCAAGAATGCCAAAAGAGTTGATTATATGAGATTCAAGCCAGTAAATAACACGGTTGGAGGAATCGAAAAGGGAGATTTTTACTGTTATGAGGTCAAGTCTTCCGTAGCAGATTTCCATTCTAAAAATGGGCATAACTTCATCGGAGATTGGAATTATTACGTGATGCCAAAAGAAGTATTCGATGAGGTCAAGAAAGAGATTCCGTATGGTGTTGGTGTATTAGTTCCCAGTGGTCGTTGCCACTCCGGGAGCTGGTACGACTTGAAATCCATAAAGAAAGCTAAAAGAATGAACAGAGAAAAGCCTATTTCAGAAATGCTGCTGATGATGTTTAGGTCGGCTGCAAGGGATAGGAATGTAGAGTAGGAGAAGAAAATGAAGAAAAAGATGATGGTAGGAATTTTTGCCATACTTTTATGTTTTTCTTTGGTTGGTTGCAAGGCAGGAGAAAGTAAATCTAAATATCCATATGTTACAGTAAAAAGAACAATGTGGAGAAATGATAACACAGATATAGATATTGGTGGTGAATATGAGCTTAATGATTTTAATAAAGAAACCACTGAAAATGGCTGCACCGTAACACTCAATTTTGATTTGAAGAGTAAGAAAAAGAATAAATCTACATCTGAGACAACCAAAAAAGAAAATGATACTGTGCAAACATCCAATTCACAATTCAAATTGGATGTTGAGCCAGTCCTACAGTTACCAGAACTTCCTACAGGTTGCGAAATTACTTCACTTGCGACTGTACTCAATTACTATGGATATGATATTAGTAAAACTCAGTTAGCAGATGAATACCTGGAATGTGGTGAAGTTGGAGATACAGATCCGAATGAGAAATTTATAGGATCACCATATGATATTCATTCGTGTGGTTGTTTCTCTAATGTGATTGCAGATGCAGCGAAAAGTTTCAGTGAGAAGAACGGCTGTAATTTCAAAGTATATAATTTATACGGATTGTCATTAGATGATTTATACAAATATGTAGAAGATGGAAAGCCGGTAGTAATTTGGTCAACTATTGACTTGAAAGAAACATACAGAAATATTACATGGGACGTTGATGGTAAAGAAATAGCATGGCGTGCAAATGAACATTGTATGGTGCTAATTGGATATGACAAGGACAATAATACTTGTATTGTTTCTGATCCGTTACAAGGTATTAAGGAATATCCGAGAGATTTATTTAATCAGAGATATGAGGAACTTGGTAAACAAGCTGTAGTAGTAGAAAAAGGTATTTAATATGTGGGATTTTGAAAAAGATTCAGACAAAACATGCTTCGACCATCTGGGTGATTATATCCCAGAAAGTATTGCAAACGAAGCGAAAAGAGAACTCAGAAGACGAGGATATTCTGAAGAGAAAATCCATGAAGAAGAGTGGAAACGGACAAAATAACTATTTTATCTATGATACTGGAACACCGTAATATAGGTAATTCCAGAAACTAAGACTTCTATTATTTACTCATAATTTTGTCTGAAAACGGCTAAATAAGCTATTTCAAATAAAATAGTTATTAGGAGTAGTAATGGAAGTCAACGAAATATATAAAGGTGACTGCCTGGAATTGATGAAAGATATTCCAACGAATAGTGTTGATATGATTTTGTGTGATCTTCCGTTTGGGCAGACTGCCCGGAATAAATGGGATTCTGTTATACCGTTTGAACCATTATGGCAGCAGTATAACAGAATTATTAAAGATAACGGTGCAATCGTACTATTCGCAAACGGAATGTTCACGGCTGACTTAATGCAAAGTAATAGAAAAATGTGGCGGTACAATCTTGTGTGGGAGAAAACACAACCGACAGGATTTTTGAATGCTAAGAAAATGCCACTTAGGGCGCATGAGGATATTTGCGTGTTTTATAAGAAATTACCTACATACAATCCTCAGAAAACGACTGGACATGTAAGAAAAGTAAGCAAAGCGGAACATAAGCAGAATTGTAAAGAGACTACGGATTATGAGAAATATGGACTGACTACATATGACAGTACAGAAAGATATCCTAGATCCGTGATTAAGTTCTCAAAAGACATTCAGAAATCAGCCATTCATCCGACACAAAAACCCGTTGGATTATTGGAGTATCTTATCAAGACTTATACAAATGAAGGTGAACTGGTACTTGATAATTGTGTTGGAAGTGGTAGTACATGTGTAGCTGCACTTAATACAAACAGGCAGTATATTGGAATTGAAATGGACGATAAATATTTTGACATTGCTCAGAATAGGATTCGTGATTTCAAAGAATGCTTAAAACAAGCATAAATAAAGGAGAAACAATATGTATGATGATATTGTGAAGTATATTCCATATGGTAGAGAGAACGCCATTAGTAGAGATGATTTGGCAATCAAGGTTGGATGTTCTGACAGAATTATGCGAGATTTAATAAGTAAGGCAAGAAAGAAAACTGTCATCATCAATATTCAGAATGGTAGTGGATATTACAGACCAACAGAAGATGATATGGAAGATGTATTGAAATACAAGCATCAGGAAGAAAATCGTGCTACAGAGGTGTTTGGCAATCTGCAGCCGGTAAGAGAATTCATTAGGAAATATGGCAAGGGTAAGAAAAATGCGAAAATGTGATAGTTGTCTTTATGGTGAAAAACTTTACGATGGTACATTGATTTGCCAACACATCGTATCTATGCAAGGAAGAGAAGCCACACAAGACTATTTGATTTGTAATAGGGTTGCTAAGTGTGATTTCTTTTTAGAAACAAATGTTAAATGTAGTGACTGCCAGGGTAGTTGCTATGCAATTCAAAGAAGACTTAATTGTAAGAAAATGGAGGTTTTGAAGAATGAAAAGAGTATTGATTGTCATTGATATGCAGGAGGACTTTGTGCGTGGTTCTCTGGGATCAAAAGATGCAGAAGCCATTGTAAGTAAAGTTAAAGCTAAAATTACCGAATACATGGAGCGTGGCGATAAGATCATCTTCACTAGAGATACACACAGAGAAAATTATCTGGAAACACTGGAAGGTAAGAATCTGCCAGTTGAACATTGTATCTATGGCACAGAGGGATGGCGAATTATTCCAGAGCTAGTTGATGATTGCAAAGGATATCCAGACTGCTCATTTATTGACAAGGTAACATTTGGGTATGAGAACTGGAAAGATATTTTCGGCACTGTAGATGAATACGGTATTGAGTTGGTGGGACTTTGCACTGATATTTGTGTAGTGTCAAATGCACTTGCATTACGAATGTTCTACCCGTCCTGGAACATTTCAGTTGATGAAAGTTGTTGTGCTGGTGTGACTACTAAGAAGCATAAAGCAGCACTTGAAGTCATGAAATCGTGCCAGATTGAGGTTACAAACAGCCAGAAAACTAAATAAAACTATGTTTTTATGTTGTCGGTCAAGTTCTATCGTGAAAGTCTCAAAACCCTTGATTTCAAAGGCTTTTGCGATACTACGTGTACCGCTAAATAAATCTAAACACTTCATTGTAGTTTTACTTCCTTTCTCAAATTGCGTATATTACGTGATTACAAACAACCAAATCAAAACATAGATTGGTATACAGATATCATGAAAGTATCGGCAAAAGATATTATTGAGAAATTTGGAAGACCAGATGTAATATGGGCAAGTCCACCGTGTACAAGTTATTCTATCGCTGCAATATCACATCATAGAAAGAAGAATGCTGAAACCGGCAGTCTTGATCCTGTAAGTGATTTTGCAAAGCTATCTGATGATCTTGTAAAACATACATTGGAGCTTATCAAAGAATTAAAGCCTAAGTATTGGTTCATCGAAAATCCTAGAGGTGGCATGAGAAAAATGGATTTCATGCAAGGATTGCCACGATACACAGTTACATACTGCCAGTATGGTGATACACGAATGAAACCTACGGACATATGGACTAACCACCCGAATCCTCAATTTAAGCCAATGTGCCATAATGGTGATCCATGTCATGAGAAAGCACCTAGAGGGAGTAAAACAGGCACACAAGGTTTAAAGGGTGCTGTACAGAGAAGTGTTATACCAGAGGAATTATGCTTGCATATTGCAGATATATGTAGACTGTAGATTGTGATTGTAAATGGAAACGAGGTAATTGAGATGGACATGTTAGATATTTGTATTAAACAAGGCTATGTACCGCCAGATTGTAAATTAGATGGTGCAATAGCTTTTATGATTGTCAGAGATGGAAAAAATCCGTGTGATGGATGCCATGCTGACTGCATACATAAAAAATCGTCATATTGTAGAGAAGTTTTTTATGATGATAAATCAAAAAGAGTACAGCGTAGAAAGAAATTGGGAACAAATTCAGAACCAACTATTTATGTAGACACGGCACGTAGTGGTACAACAATTACGGCTATTTTACCAAATTCTGAGATAGGATATATAAGGCATGTAACAGATGGGATTGAATGTACAGCAGATTATATTGAGAATATGTGCATAAAATATGGCGCAAAACAAGTTATTATTGATACAAGTGGATTTGGAATAGCTGTATGTGATTCGTTGTTTAACAAAAAATTGCCCTGGTTAGATATAGTTCCTGTTCATTGTATTTCAGATAGATAAATGTTTACAAAGGAGATTAAAATGAAAGTATTTTTAGGTGGTACATGTGCCGGTTGGAAATGGCGAGATGAGTTGCAGCCATTGCTTAAATGCGACTATTACAATCCAATTGTGAAGAATTGGAACGAAGAAGACAGACTAAGAGAAGTCCATGAAAGAGAGACTTCTGATTATGTTCTGTACGGTATTACTAACGGAATTAAAGGCGTATATTCAATCGCAGAAGTTGTTGATGATTCAAACAAACGCCCGGAGAAAACAATATTCCTTAATTTATATAAAACATATGAGAGAAGTGGAGAATCTAAGCAGATGGCGCATAGCTTAAAAGCCGTTGAAAATATGTTGAAAGCGAATGGAGTTATAGTATTCAGTGGCGAAAAAGCACTTCTGGAAGTTGCAGATTATTTGAATAAAGCAGTTTCAATATAAGGAGAATGATTACAAATGGGAGAATTTGTAAAACCAAAGAGAGTCATCATTTCCGATAAAGAATATATTCAAAAACTTGTTAATGCTAATTTGGTAAAAGACTTACATGACAATGAGGAAATCTGCCCTTATTGTCATGGCACTGGTATGGTGATAAGAGATAACCAGTATGGATTATCTGATGATCCAGACAGAAAAGTATGGTTTCCATATAAACATCAAGCGATTACTTTTTGTCAACATTGTTTTAATGGTGTGATTCTCAGATGTAAATTGTGTGGAGAAGTAATTCAGCGTGGATATACAAAGCATGATTGTAAACAGCAAAGAGCTATAGACGAGAAATTACGAGAACAGAAAAAGCGAGAAGAATTTGAGAAAGCACCACTTTTACCAAAGAAAAAACAGAAAGATTATGAATATTTCTTTTCAGAAGAATACACACATGATAATGGTTATTTTAATGACTGGGAAGAATTTTTCGATGACTGGGAAAATGAACACGAAGAGTATGGAGATATTCGCCCGAAATATGTGTGGGTAACTGAGCCAGTAGAAATGAGTATAAATGCAGAGAATATTGCAGAACAGGCAACCGAAGATTTATACGAAGATGCATATGATGATATCTCTGATGGAGAAATAAAAAGATTACAGGAAATTCTTGACCACTGGGCGAAAACATGTGGTGTAAGCACAACATACTATGAGAGTCATAAATACAAAGTAAGAATACCGTGGGAAGACTACAATAAGAGAAAGGGAAAAGAATAAAAATGGGATTTTGTCAGAGATGTGGTAGATATTGCGCCGATAACTATACATATTGTAAGCCGTGTTACATTGCACTTGGCACACCATATGGCACATCAATTTCAAAGGGGCATCAATGCAGAAAGTGTGGAAGAATAATTTATGGTAGATACAATTATTGCCCAGATTGCGCACGAAAGAAAGGATTTTTTAAGGAGGACTATTAAGCTAGATTATGAGTAATTTTTACATTGCAGATTTGCATTTAGGACATGAAAATGCAATGAGAAGGTTTGACCACAGACCTTTTGAATCATTAGAAGAACAGGACAAAGCGATTATCGCAAATATCAATAACAGAGTATCGCCACAGGATAATCTTTATTTGTTGGGTGATGTTTCATGGTATAAGCCAGATAAGACTGCAGAACTGATTAAACAGATTAAATGTAAGAACCGATATCTGATTGTTGGAAACCATGATAGTTGGATTAAAGATGGAAAATGTAAGAAATTGTTTCAGGGAATCTATGATTTAAAAAGAATCAATGATGAAGGAAGAATTGTTGTACTTTGCCACTATCCATTAGCAGTGTGGGATCAGTCACATAGAGGCAGCTATCATTTATACGGTCATGTACATAATAATTTGAGTGAAGACGGAAAAACGCCGACACACAATATCTTGCATAATGAAGAGATGAAGAATGCATATAATGTAGGATGTATGTTGCCATATATGATGTATACACCAAGAACACTTGATTATATTCTGAAGAAAACCGGGAGGGCTTCTAAGTGAATCTAGTTGAGCATTATATACGAAGAATTATCAGTGCAACGGATATCTCTGACCGATATGAAGAAGAAATGAAAAAGTATAATCCGAACTATGAGTTAAAAGAACCGATGTATGAAGTAAAACTTGAATATGATTGTTATGGTCATATAGGCGAATGTACTGAATGGTGGAAGAAATCATACTATATTGAAGTATTGGAAAAAGGATATTTTTTAGCATAAACAAGCAAAAATAAATGTTGACATTATATAGAAATATGATATACTAAGAAAGGAGTTAGCAATGTTTGAATGGAATCCAGTTTTTAATTTTGCAATGAACATCAAACATAATTATTTGAAAAAGTTCGGCAAAGTTGAATACAAAAAATATGAGATTGAAGAAAATGATACTACCAAAACGGTATCATGCTTAGAATACTGGATTAAGACACTCAACGATGAAACAGCCAAAGAAAAAATCAAATATCTTGAAATAAATCAGGAGGGGGATCTTATCCTTGTCCGATATGGTAAATTCAGTTCAGCCGGTGATGGTCAATACGAAATTACTGTTGAAGACCTCTGGAATGCAGATAATGGATTTTTCTTGGAGTGCCGAAGTGTGGTAATCAATCTCAAAACAGAGGAAATTGTCATTGCACCATTTAAGAAGTTCAGAAACTTGAACGAGTGTCCCGAAAATGATATAAAAGTCGTGACAGAAGAAATCAAGAATGCAAAAACTGTTGAAATCACAAATAAACTTGATGGAAGTATGCAGTGTGTACGTTGGTATAACGGCGAAATCTTCATGTCTGGCAGTCAGGCGATTAACCCTGATATGTCGTGGAGATTAGCCGATGGAATTTTACGACTAACAGACAATAATAAATGCATGGCAAAAGAAAATCCAAGTCTTACATTTATCTACGAATATATTTCATTGCCAGATGCCCACGTTGTCAAATACACGAAAGAGCAAGAAGGATTGTATCTGATTGGTATTAGAGATGTGAATACCGGCAGACAGTATTCTTATAAAGAAGTTGCGGAGTATGCTGCTAAATATCATGTGCCGATGACAGAGATTTTTGACAAAACTTTTGATGAAGTATTGGAAGAAGTCAAAACAATCAAGTCGGATGAAATGGAAGGATTTGTAATTAACATTGATGGTCACATGATTAAAGTGAAAGGCGATGATTATACACAGATCCATAGAGTATTATCAAAAATTTCTTCAATCAATCTGATTATTCAGAGTGTGGCAGAAGATAAGGTTGATGATTTATATAGCAAAGTTCCGGCAGCATACAAACCAAGAGTACGGATAGTTGAGAGAATTGTTCGAGGATATATTTCAGACATGGAATCAGAAACTTCCAAATGGTACTCAAAAGCTCCAAAATCTGACAGAAAGACCTTTATGATTTGGGTACATGAAAATGTCCCACCGAAATTTAAGTCATATGTCAGAAACAAGTATTTTGGTATAGAAAACAATTATATCAAATATGGAAGTGATAAATGCCCAGGTTATAGAAAACTTAATGAAATGGGTGTAACAGACTATAAGAAAATTTTTGAAGAGAGTGAGGAAGAGTAATGGAAAAACCAACTTTCGTGATGATGGTCGGTTTGCCTGGAAGTGGAAAATCTACTTTGGCGAAAGATATAAAGGACACGTATCATGGTACAATTTTTTCGTCAGATAGTATCAGAGAAGAACTTACTGGTTCAGAAGAGTGTATGGATCAGGATAAAGAAGTATTTCAAACGCTTCATAGAAGGATTAAGGAATATCTGATAGAGCATCAGGGGACAGACGGTTGTGCAATTTATGATGCATGTAATATCAGTTATAAAAAGAGAATAGCATTCTTACGTGAACTTAAAAAGATTGATTGCAGAAAAGTTTGCTATTTTGTATGGAATCCATATAAAATGTGTCTTGAACAGAACAAAAAGAGAGACAGAGTTGTACCGGAATATGCGATTGCACGAATGTACAAAAACATTTACATACCACAGTATTATGAAGGTTGGGACTCTATTATTTTTAATTTAAAACACGCAATAATAAATGGCAATAGCTTAACAAAATTGTTCTATGAGATGCCAAATGGACTTTGTAATATTGACCATGACAATCCACATCATCAGTTATCCATCGGAAATCATTGCATCGCATGTTATCTGAACGCTCTCACGATGACAATGGATTCGCCGGATTTCAATTTATGTACGGCAGCATTGCTTCATGATATTGGAAAGTCTTTTACAAAAGGGTATAAAGACAGTAAAGGCAATCCTTGTGAATACGCACATTACTACCAGCATCACCTTGTATCTGCATATGATGCGGTTAGATATCTCAGATTTGTAGAGGAAAATGACAGGCTTGAAATTCTTGCATTGATCCAGTGGCATATGTTCCCGTACTTCTGGGAGAAAGATAATAACACAAAGATGCAGAGCAAATACAAGAAATTATGGGGAGATAAGCTGTACGACAAAATCATGCTTCTCCATAAAGCAGATATGGAGGCACACTGATGAAAAGTAAGAAACAGATTGCCCGTGAAACAAATGGAGAAGTATACACAAGAAATGAATTTGCGAAACTTGTAGACGCAGGAGCGTTTATTCCATATGACGGGATTGGATATTTCCATGATGGTACAAATAGAACAGATATAAGTGTATGGAATAATAGTCTTGCAGCAAAAGATGTTGAAAAATACCCATATGTATGTTGGTACAACAGATAAATAAAATTCATGTTTTGTCTATTATGAAATCCTATCCGTTGGTCGAAACTGAGTATTTGTATTCCATTTTTGAAATATTTATATCTAGTTTTTCCCTGTAAAGTATTCAGTGGTAGCAAAACTGCAAATGGTTTATTGAGATTATATAATCTTTCGAGAATTTGGTCTTTGATATTGAATGGTGGGTTTGAGATTATCACATCATAGTCATCAGGTTCATATAAGAAGAAATCTTTCCCTTCATCTATATGGGATCTGATGACATCAAATCCATTTTCCCTAAATGTTTGATAGAACGAAGACCATTCAGCATCAAACGGACACCATATTCTATAACTTTTCGGTATATATTTTACGATTGGTTCAACCGCATAATATGGTGTATATAATTCCTGGTGTTCAGGCGTTTTACTACTGGTTAAATAACCAATGTTGTTTGCCAATTTATCACACTCCTTCGTTAAAACATGAATTCTACAATAGAGGGAAGTCCATTTGCAACTGCATATTTTTGTAAAGATTTTCTACCAAACGACTTAATTGTTGAGAAACTAGAAAAATATGAAAAAGGATTATTGAATTGATTGGAGAAATTATATGAAAGTGATTTTTCTTGATGTTGACGGTGTGTTGAACTCAGAAAAAGATTTGTTAGAAGCAAAAGGAAAAAGTGAGCTGTTTGACAGACCGTTGGCATTATTAAAAGAGTTAGTCGAATCAACCAAAGCAAAAATAGTTGTATCATCAACATGGCGAATTGGTTGTTCAAAAAGTGGTCGTAATTCGTGGTATGGAGAGGGAATCTTCAAAACACTTACAGATAGATTGGCAGAATATCAGATGGAAGTATATGATATTACACCAGTCATAAATAAGCCGGGAGTACAGCGTGGAGATGAGATAAGAGCGTGGCTTGAAAATGCAAAAGAAGAAATTGATGCATTTGTTATTTTAGATGACGATGCAGATATGTGTGAATTTACAGGAACGAATCTTGTACAGACTTCCATGAAAACTGGGCTACTGGAATATCATGTAGAAATTGCTAAAAGCATATTGAATGGCGAAAATATCACACATGATGTTGTCCTTGATGCAGTCCGTAAAGTGTGGGACAAATTACCTGAATTACGGTTTGGTCAGCTTATTGTAAATGTTTTGGGTTCAGATCCATTTTATGAATTAGACAAAAACGTAGTAACAAAAATGAGAAAATACGAAAGGAAAATAGGTAAATGATACAGCCAGTAATCGCACGAAAGCCTAAATTCGTGATAAATCCGCAAAGATCTCCAACATTAGGTTTTGGATTAGATACACCAGTCCATTATGCAACAAGGGTGTTTCTTCCAGGAAGTCAAAAAATAATTAACCTACCTATTTGTGGAGCAAATTGCGTATGTCCGTTATTACTTACGGACGATATTAAAAAGTGTACCTGTCATGATTGTATTATTAAAGTAATGCAGCGAATGATAGGGATAAAACAAAAAGGAGAAAATGAAGATGAAGAAAAATCTGACACAGATGGTATTCGTTCTTGATATGAGCGGATCAATGAAATGGCTTGCGCCGGAAACAATTGGTGGTTACAATACAATGCTTGCCGACCAGAAGAAAGAAGATGGCGATGCACTTGTAACTACAGTTCTTTTCGACAATAGATACATCATGGTTCACGATGGCGTTGATATCAAAAAGGTTCAGAATTTAACTGACAAAGAATACAGACCAGAAGGTATGACAGCCATGCTTGATGCCGTTGGAAGAACAATCAACCATGTCGGAAACAGACTTGCAGATATGCCGGAAGAAGAACGACCTGAAAAAGTTGTATTTACAATTATCACTGATGGTTATGAGAATGCAAGCCATGAATTTGACTGGAATACAGTAAAAGAAATGATTAAGCATCAGCGTGAAAAATACAGTTGGGTATTTACATTCTTAGGTGCGAATATTGATACCATGCAGGTTAGCAATGATCTGGGAATAAGTAGTATGTTGTCAAAAACATACAGAGCAAGTAAGAGTGGTACAGAAAAAGTATTTTCTGCAGCATCAAAATCTGTATCAGTCGCAAGAGGTGTAAGTGCCGATGCATTAAATAGTGCCCAGACTATGTGCTTCATGTCATCTGCACTGGATGAAGCGGAGGAAAAATAATGAAATGTTTCTATCATAACGATATGGACGGTAAGTGTGCTGGTTCAATCGTTGCAAGAGTAACAGGAAATTACAACGCAAAAGATTACATCATGTACAACTATGATGGCGAAATTCCAACAGAGCTTATTGAAGACGGTGAAACAGTCTATTTTGTAGATTTGTCATTCTCGGTAAATACAGTAGATAAGCTGAAAGAAATCGTTGAAACAAAGCACTGTGATTTAATTTGGTGCGATCACCATTCATCAAGTATGGATATTCTTGCTAAATATCCAGAATTCAGCAGTATTAAAGGAATCCGAAAGGAAGGAATTAGTGGAGCTGGATTAACATGGATGTACCTTATGGGATGTGATTTTGATGATATCCCCCTCTTCGTAAAATATGTTAGTGATTTTGATTGCTGGCAGTTTAAATATGAAGAATCGCTGTTTTTCAAGTATGCACTCGAATCTACGGATTATGATGCACTAGATATTATCTGGAATAAACTTGTAAAAGATTCAAACAGTAAGGATAATCCTTTACTTGCTGAAATGGTACATAACGGTACTGTCATTTCTAAATATGTAGAGAAAGAGTATGAAGCATACAGAAATGCCTATGCATATGAATCAAGAATTGACGGTATTAAATGCCTGGTTGTAAATAGAAGCTGCAACAGCTTAGTATTCGGGGAAGTAATCAAAGATTATCCGATTGTTGCAATTTGGGCATTCAATGGAGAAAAATACAAATACTCCATTTATTCAGAAAAGCCGGATGTTGATTGCTCAAAAATTGCCGAAAGATATGGCGGTGGAGGTCATAAAGGTGCATCTGGTTTCGTATCAAACAAAATGATTTTAAACAAAGCGAATTAAGAAGGAGAAAGATTATGTGTAAATGTGAATGCAAAAAAGATGAAAATGTAGAAGTAACTGATGAAATGATGGCAGCAATGCTTGGTTGTGTATTCGGAGAAATTATTTCCGATATTATTGATGATATTGCAAAGGAAGAAGCAGAGGTTAGCATCTCTCAGAATATCGACTTGGAAAAAGAGATTGAAAATGTCGTATTTAATGATCCAGCAACTATCGTGTTCTGGAAAGATGGTACTAAGACAGTAACTAAATGCCATGCTGGTGATACGTTCAATAAAGAAACTGGGCTTGCAATGTGCATTATCCGTAAGCTGTGCAACAACAAGCATTTTAACAATGTGTTTGAAAAATACTGTAACTAATAACAGATAAACAAACTATAATAAATGCGTTGACAAATTTGAAAAACGTGATACAATAAACAAGAACTAAGAAAGTGAGAGAATTATGTTGAGGATAATTATTGCCGGATCAAGATTTTTTGAGGATTACAATTTATTTGAATCCACAATGTTTAAAGTGTTGTTTCATCTCAATAAAGAATATCCTCAATATAATATTCTCGTTATCAATAAAGAAGAGAGATTATTCAAAATTAACCCATGTAGTCTGGAAATTATTAGTGGAATGGCAAAAGGAGCAGATACATTGGCAGTGAGATTCGCCAATAAATATAATCTTGCACTTAAAGAATTTCCGGCTGATTGGAATAATTTGAATATATCACCATGTAGAGTTATTACAAATTCGTATGGAAGCTATAATGCATTAGCAGGACACAAAAGGAACAGAGACATGGCGGTATATGCTTCTTCAGACGATGCTTTTGGAGTTCTTGTTTTATTTTGGGACGGAAAAAGTAAAGGTAGTAAAAATATGAAAAGTCAAGCCGTAGCTTTTGGTCTTGAAATTTATGAAAACATCATAAACAGACAATAATAAAGGAGAATGATAAACATGTGTTCAATATGTTTACAGAACCCTTGCCACCCAAGATGTCCTAATGCTGTTAGGAGAGTTCGTGGAACTTGTGATGAATGCGGAGAAGAATTATACGAAGATGAGTATTATGTTACAGATGATATGAACGGAACATATTGCTCAGAAGAATGTGCGAAAAAAGCAAACGGCATACATGAGACAGAATGGGAAGAAGAATACAATGATTGGAGAGAAGAATGATTAACGAATTTAAAATTAGTCTTTGTACTATAGATAGAGTTAAAGATTTCTGCCGGATTACATCTGCTATTAAGCCGGATATAGATATTATTGTTGGCAGATATATCATTGATGCAAAATCAATCATGGGAATTTTTAGTGTTGATCTTTCAAGGGAATTAGTGCTGAAAATTTCATCAGATGATGTTGAAGAATGCAAAGAAATCAGAGAAAAACTGAAAGCGTTCATTGTGGAGGATTAGCATGAACAAAGCAGATCAGTATATGGAAAGAGACATCAAGAATATCCTTGAAAATGGATATATTGATGAGAACCCACGACCTAAGTATGCAGACGGAGTACCGGCACATACATATTCAGTGAACCATGTTTGCCGAACCTACGATTTATCAAAAGGCGAATTTCCTATTTGCTCTTTAAGAAGAATCGCATGGAAAACTGGTATCAAAGAAATTTTCACTATCTATCAAAGACCGACAAATAGTATCTCAGAAATGGAAAAGATGGGAGTTACCTGGTGGAAAGACTGGGATATCGGAGATGGAACTATTGGGCAGAGATACGGCGCAACCGTGAAAAGATATGATTTAATCAATAAGCTCATTGATGATATCAAGAAAGATCCATACGGCAGGAGAAAAGTCGTTTCCTTATGGCAAGAAAATGATTTAAGAGAAACAGCCGGTCTTGCACCATGCGCTTACAACACAATATGGAATGTGCGTGGCAAATATCTTGACATGGTATTGATTCAGAGAAGTGGAGATATGCTTACGGCTTCTGGTGCTGGTGGGGTTAATGAAGTTCAATATGCAGCATTACTTATGATGATTGCACGCTATACTGGTTATAAACCAGGTGTATTCACACATTTTGTAGCAAATGAACAGATTTATGACAGGCACATCAATCAAGCAAAAGAGATGCTTAAACGTATAGAAAATCTGAAAAGTTCCAACACTCAGAGTAAGCCAATGCTCAAACTCAATCCAGAGAAAACTAATTTCTATGATATGACAATCGAAGATTTTTCTATGGAAAATTATGATCCGATTGTTCCTCAGTTGAAGTTGGAACTCGGAATTTAGGTGATGATATGGCAAGAGTAAATTATATTAAATGTGATATATGTGGAAGAACGATAGACGAAAATACATTTGATAGTGCAATTAGATTTTTCGCCGGAATAATTCATAAGGGCAAAATAGATATTTGCAAATCATGTCTGAATAAAATAGATAAAGTTTATGAGGACATACGGACAGAAGAAGAACTTGTTGGGTATGCAATGAACAGCAAAAATGCAGAAGATTTCAAAGAAAATCCAGATTTATATTCAGCTTATTTGACTGGTGTTCAGGATGCAGCAGAGTATTTAAGCCAACATCAAGTAACAAGGGTGAGATTTGAATGTTAGCAGCAATAGTAGCAGTAGATGAAAACTGGGGTATTGGTAGAAACGGAGATTTGCTTATCAATATCCCAGAAGACAAAAAATTTTTCAAAGCAAAAACAAATGGTTCAATCGTAATTATGGGAAGAAAAACATGGGATTCTCTTCCAAAAAAGCCACTACCAAATAGAAAAAACTATGTAATCAGCAAAAGCCAGAAGCATGTTAATGGCGTAGATTTTATATCAATGGATTCAGCGATAGAGCTTATCCAAAATGAAGACAGTGATATTTTCATCATTGGTGGTGGTCAAATCTATGAGAAATTGCTTCCATATTGTGAAAAAGTATTCGTGACAAAGATTTATAAGTCTTTTGAATCTGATACGTTCTTTCCTAATATAGAGGAAGATAACACATGGAAATGTGTGGAAAGTGGTGATATTCAGTATTATCAATCTATCCCATACGAATTTCTTACATATAAGAACCGTAAAAAGCAGGAGGACTTTTAATGCTTATACTTGTTGGAGGAAGTGCAAGCGGTAAGTCAACTATTGAAAAGATTTTATGCGAAAAATATGGGTACAACAAAATAGTATCTTATACCACTAGAAGCCCAAGAGAAGGAGAAATTGATGGCGTAGATTACCATTATATTTCAAAAGAAGAATTTTTGAAGAAAGCTCAAAGTGGATTTTTCGCAGAAATCGGAGTCTATAATGGTTGGTACTATGGAAGTGCAGTAGAAGACTGTACAAACGACAAAGTAGCTGTTCTTACACCACACGGAATGAGACAGCTCAAAACGAAATCTGATATAGATGTTACAAGCATTTATATAAAAGTTCCCAGAAGAGATGCTTCAGATGTCGGTCAGTTTGACGGAATCGAAGATGAGGTAACATATGTTATTGAAAACACTGAGTATAAATTTACACCACAGGACATGGCAGAATTTGTACATCAGAAATATACTTCAACACGAAAAACAAGCATAAATAAATGCAAAACGATATTATGTGATGTGGACGAAGTGATAAATAACTTAGTTGAAAAGATCCTTGTCGAATATAACAAGCAATACAATGACAGTCTCACTCTGAATGACATAACAGACTGGGAAGTTAAAAAATTCATCAAGCCAGAATGTGAAAATATATTCACGGAATTTGGTACTGATGAATTCCTATCTTCTTTAGAGCTACAGCCAAAAGCAAAAGAAGTAATCGGAAAATTGATGGCAAAATACAATTTCTATTTTGTTACATCAACTTATCCTGACCATGTAAGAGTCAAAGATGAATGGCTCAAACGGAACATTCCGCAATACGATAGTGGAATGCTTGTTGTGTGCCGGGACAAACACTTGGTACATGGAGATATCCTTATTGATGACTGTATAGGGAATTTTACACTGGATTATACGAAAGATTCACCAGTTAAATATAATTTCATATTTGATAAACCCTGGAACAGATCAGTACAGGAGGACAACACAAAGAACTTTAGGGTTCATGGTTGGGATGAGATTTATGAACTTATTGATAAATTGGAGGATTTTTAATGGTCTACAAACGTGATGGACAGATTCAGGAATTCAGACCTGAAAAAATCGAGAATGCTGTTTTAAAGGCATTCTATGATGTTGAAAAAGAAGAAACAGAATATGCAAAATCAAGAGCCAAAGAGATTGCAGAAAATATCAGTGCGCTTGATAAAGATATGGAAGTTGAGGAAATACAGGATATTGTAGAATCTCAGCTTGCTAAAAAAGATATGAAAGTCGCAAGAAAGTACATCATCTATAGAAATGATAGAACCAGAGACAGAAGACGCAAAAGTGAACTCATGAAACAGTTTTCAGAGAAATTGAAAGCTAAAGATGTTGAGAATCAGAACGCAAATGTTGATGAAAAATCATTTGGTGGAATGATTGGTGCTGCAAGTGATGTTATGCTGAAACAGTATGCTCTTGATGAGTGCATGTCCGAATTGGCAAGAAACAACCATATTCTTAACAGAATCTATACGCACGACTTAAATAGTTATGCGGTTGGTATGCACAATTGTCTCAGCATTCCATTTGATAAACTACTTGCAAATGGGTTTAATGTACGACAGACGGATGTTCGCCCGGCACAATCTGTCAATACAGCCGGACAATTGATTGCTGTAATATTCCAGTTACAGTCGTTGCAGCAGTTCGGTGGTGTTTCTGCAACACACATTGATTGGACACTTATGCCATATGTGCGAAAGTCATTCAGAAAACATTATATTGTGGCATATTTAAAAAATACAGCAGCGTTCTTATACTTAGACCTTATGGGAATGCTGTTTGATAACTACGAAGACGAAATTGGCATTGTCAGAAACCGATTCGATGACTGGATTGATGAGAATAAAGAAAACTTTTACAAAGAGACAGGACTGAAAGAAGAGGACTTTTTCTTTGCAAATAAAGAAAAACTTGATCCTATTTTCTATCAATCTGCTTTATACGATACAATCATTGAAACAAAACAGGCAATTGAAGCATTATATCACAATCTGAATACGCTTCAGTCAAGATCTGGAAATCAGTTACCATTTACCTCTATCAACTATGGTACATGTACCGAACCAGAAGGAAGAATGGTAATTAAAGCATTACTTGATGTTTCTATCGCTGGAATCGGAAAATTACATAAGACAAGTATTTTCCCATGTGGTATTTTTCAGTTGAAGAAAGGTATCAACAGAAAGCCAGGCGAACCGAACTATGATTTATATAGATTGGCACTCCGTTCAACTGCACAGAGGCTTTACCCGAATTACGCTAACTGTGATTGGTCAGGAAATGAAGGGTATGATCCAGATGATCCGAAAACATACTTCTCAACAATGGGCTGTAGAACAGCTAACGGTTGGGATATCAACGGATTTGGTCAGACAAAAGACGGTAGGGGTAATATTTGCCCGGTAACTATCATCATGCCAACACTTGCTATGGAAACAAAAGTTTCACTTGAAGAGAACAATTGTTTTACTGGTGGAAAAGAATACGATGAGAAATTATTGGTTGACAGCTTCATGGAATATCTTGATAAGAAGATTGATGAAGCGAAAGACATGCTTATCGAAAGATATTTATGGATTTGCAAACAGTCACCAGACTCAGCGAAATTCATGTACGAAAATTTTGTAATGGAAGGTTTCGATGGAAAAAATATCGAATCTGCCATGAAACACGGAACATTAGCAGTTGGTCAGATTGGTCTTGCAGAAACTTTACAGATTTTAGTTGGCTGCAATCATACAACTAAAAAAGGTATGGAAACCGCAAAGAGAATTGAGCAGCTTTTCAAAGATAGATGTGCCGAATACAAAAAAGAGTATAGTTTAAACTTTGGAGTATATTATACCCCAGCAGAGAACTTATGCTTTACAGCAATGTCAAAATTCAGAAATAAGTACGGAGAAATCCCAAATGTTTCTGATAAGAAATTCTTCACAAATTCAATGCACGTTCCAGTTTGGGAAGAAATGAGTCCTTTTGAAAAAATTGACATAGAGGCAGAACTTACAGGATATAGTTCAGCCGGTTGCATTACATATGTCGAATTGCCATCAAGCGTAAAACAAAATATTGATGCGCTTGAAGAAATTGTAAACTATGCAATGGATAAGGATATTCCTTATTTTGCAGTCAATGTACCGAATGACATGTGTACCGAATGTGGTTATACAGATGAAATCGGAGATGAATGCCCGATTTGCGGTTGTCGAAAAATCAGAAGATTAAGACGAGTAACGGGATATCTCACTGGTGATTACATTGAAGCATTCAATGAAGGAAAACGCCAGGAAGTTGACTACCGTGTGAAACATTTTAACAATGCCTTAAAAGCCAAAACGGAGAAAAATGAATCTCATTAACGGCATTGAAACTGATTTCAGATTTGCCGGAATTGATAAATTCGATGTAAATAATGGTAATGGAGTTGGAGCAACTTTGTTTGTGCAAGGTTGTTCCCACCATTGCAAAGGTTGCCACAACCAATCTACATGGGATAAGTCAAAAGGAATTCCATTCACACAAAGCATTTATGATGAACTATTTAATGAGTTATCAAAAAAGCATATTTCTAGGCTCACTCTTTCTGGTGGTGATCCATTGGATAATGTGGAGCTTTCATATTTTGTAAGTAAAGATTTCAAAAATCTCTATCCAGAAAAAGAACTATGGATTTATACAGGATATAAATATGAAGAAATAATTCACCAGGATAAGTATAAAAGCCTATTAAAATTATGTGATGTTTTAGTGGATGGAGAATTCAGAATAGAAGAAAGAGATCTTCGATTACAATTTCGTGGCAGTAGAAATCAGAGAATCATTGATGTGCAAAAAAGCATAGTGGCGAATAAAATAATACTTTGGAAAAGAAAGGAAATGTTATAATGGCAAAAGTAGTAGCAAAATTTGAAAAGGTAAGTTATGAGCAGTTCAAGAAGGACTGGGAAGATACATTTAACGCAAGTGATGAGGAAATTATTAGAAAGATTTATGACAGAATCAAATTACCGAAACGTGCAACGGTTGGTTCTGCCGGATATGATTTCTTCACACCAATCGGGCTGAAAATTAAACCTGGTAAAACAGTAAAAGTACCTACCGGAATCAGATGCAGAATTGACAATGACTGGGTATTGAAATGTTATCCTAGAAGTGGTCTGGGATTCAAATTCAGATTACAGCTCAATAATACAGTCGGAATCATTGACAGTGATTACTATAATTCTGACAATGAGGGACACATTTTTGCAAAAATTACAAACGACACTAACGAAGAAAAAGTTATAGGTCTTAAATCTGGCGAAGGATTTATGCAGGGAATTTTTGTTGAATATGGCATCACAGAAGATGATGATGCAACTGGAATTAGAAATGGTGGTTTTGGAAGTACAACAGAATAATATTAAAAAATAAAGTTGAAATATAATCACAAAGCAGATATAATATAATTGCCTTGTAATACTATGTACAGAAGTAACTAGCATTTTTCTATAATTTGTAAAAACAATTATTCTGTAGCAAACCAACCAACAAAACGAAGCGTATTACTGGCAAAACCGGTGATGCGCTTTTTTAATGGAGGCAAAATGAAAAAATTTAAAGCTAAAATCTACCTAAAAAACAAAAAAGAATTAAATGAATACCTAAAAAATCTCGTAAAAATAAAGAAAAACCCTACTTTAGAAGATGTGAAATTTTCATTTAAGTGGGGAACAATCCCTTGTGACCAATAACTACCATTTGGAAATATCAGGGAAAAAGAAGATGTGGAGGAAATATAATTATAAATAACGAAATACCTAAAACAATTCCGGTCGCAGACTATGCCGGATATATTATGAAAAATTTTAAACCGGATGTCATAAAATTCAAAAAGCCTGAATCGGAATGGACAGAAGAAGAACATACAGAATATACAAAATGGAGTCTTAAACTGTCTATGGCACATAGATTCAAGCAACAAATACAGGAGAATAAACCCTTAACAAATAGGGACAAAAGGATTATAGAGCGTTTTAGAAGTGGCGCAGATTTCTTTGGCGAAAAAATATGTGGCAGAGAAACATCAAGACTATTCGAACAACCATATACTTTTGATCTATTTGATGAGTGGCAGGAAAAGCACTTTAAAGAACACCCGGAAGACAAAGATAAAACAATCGAAGAGTTATTTGACATACGGCTTTCTGAACAGAAGCTATATCATTACAAAGAAGTAAACGGCAAATATTATGGTGCAGAAATCCCAAAAGAAATACATTACACAGAATATTTCCGATATCTATATTTCAATGTAAAGTATGAATTTAGTGAGAAAACATATTACAGATCTATCCCATATACAGACAAGGATAAGCAAGAAAGTATATGGGATAGGGAACGCTGCTTCGTTGCACAAGAGATCAGTGAATGGAGAGTGGACGAACTAGAAGATTGGCAGCGAGATCTTATTGAAAAAATAAGAGTCGGTGTTGAGCTGAAAGACGATGATATTGTTAAAGCAATGGGTTATTAAAATCTAAATGATGGTTCTCATAAAACATCTTTAGGCGAATTATGGCTTCTCGTTCTTTGCGAAGTTTAGCAAGAGATTCTTCATCAGATGAAACAAGAGCCTCTTTAATCGAGGAATCCAACGATTTATGATAGAAACAACAAGTTCCAAACTAAATAAAATTCGGATTTTATTTAGATTACTAATCGTCTGAAACAAGCAAATATAGCTTAAAACAGAGGATAACGATTTTTACGAAAAACAGAAAAATCATGTTTGCGAAAGGATATATAGTATTTTTGTTTTACGTTTCTGGGAATATATCTTTTTGGGGAAAATGGCTTAAATCTCACATAATCGGCACTTTCGCCCCAATTTTCCCAAAAACAAAACACGTTTTTGGCAATTACTTCTGATTTTGGGAAATATTTTTGGGAAGGAGATTCATATGCGAAAAAAGAATTTCAAAGGGCGATGTGAAAAAATCACAGTCACAAAATCAAAATCAATCTGTAAAACCTACGATGATCTACAAAGAAGCTATCTCGAAAAATTAGAAGCAAATTCCGACATTCAAGAAATCCGTATGAATATCGTTTTAGACAGCTTGCCAGATTATATGTCAGACTTTGTTTGTGTTAAGAATGATGGTGGTTTAATGGTGAGAGAATGCGTATATCGGAAATTTCTCACTAAACCAATGACAGTAAAGTTATTGGACGATTCAAGGAACTATTGGCGAAATCATGGTGTAGAAGATTGGGGGTTAGTTATAGATGCAGAATAATCTTATCAAAATTCAAGATGGCACGATTTACCGTATATTACAAGAACGTGACTCAGAATGGCTTGTAATTGATTGTATTAAGCGTACTATGCCGAAATGGATAGAAAGTTTAGCTGAATTTGAAAGCGTGCCTGAAAGCGTTTTATGGGTGACTACTGGCATTTATCCGACTGACACAAACACTTTATCAACCAAAGAGAAAAAGTATATGAATGAGCATTACAGCTTGTTTGCTAGTGTTCTGGGCGTTATTGATGATGAGAAAACGAGAAGCTATATTATCCGTGAGATTGCTGAATTATATAAAGTTACTAAGCAGACAATACGCAACAATTTATGTTTATATTTAGTTTATCAAGATATTACAGTCCTGCTGCCACACAAAAAAGAAAAACGAAACTTGACCAATGATGAAAAAAATATGAGGTGGGCATTAAACAAATATTACTACACCACAAAGAAACACAGTATTTCCGATGTTTATACAATGATGCTGAAAGAGAAATACTGTGATGAAACTGGTCATCTCAAAGAAGATCATCCTTCTATTCATCAATTCCGCTATTACTTTCAGAAGACCAAGAAGCTGCAAAATTTATATATCAGTCGTGGCGGTTTAAAGGATTATCAGAAAAATCATAGACCGTTGCTTGGTGATGGTGTACAGGAATTTGCCCCAAATGTAGGTTTTGGCATGTTGGATTCTACAATTTGCGATATCTACCTTGTGAATGATGCAGGGGAAGTTGTAGGAAGACCGATATTGACGGCTTGTGTAGATGGGTATAGTGGTATGTGTTTAGGTTATTCGCTTGGTTGGAAAGGTGGAATATATAGTGTTAAGGGACTAATGCTTAATATCGTTGCAGATAAAAAGGAACACTGTAAAAAATTTGGTATTGATATTGCTGATAATGTGTGGGATTGCCACCAAATGCCAGGGGTAATGATAACAGATAAAGGATCAGAATATATATCTGAAAACTTTGAACAAATCACAGAACTGGGAATAAGGTTGATTGATTTACCATCATACCGACCAGAGCTAAAAGGATCAGTCGAAAAATTCTTTGACCTTATACAGAATTCTTTCAAAACCGTGTTAAAAGGAAAAGGTGTAATAGAGCCGGATTTTCAAGAAAGGGGCGCACACGACTATCGAAAAGATGCTTGTATCACATTGGAAATATTCGAAAAAGTCTTGTTACATTGCATCATTTATTATAATAGTGGACGCATACTGGAAAATTACCCATTCACTGAAGAGATGCTTTCTGCTAACATAAAACCATTTGCTTGTGAAGTTTGGAATTATGGCAGAAACCGTAATAATGCAAACTTGATAGATGTATCTGCAGAGCAAGTTATTATGACACTGCTGCCTAGATGCATCGGCAAATTTGCCCGAAACGGCTTAAAGGTGAACGGATTACGATATAAGCACCCTAACTATACAGAAATGTATCTGAAAGGTGGGGAGGTTACTGTTGCTTATAATCCGGATTCTGTTTCTGATGTTTGGCTTATTGATAATGGTGAATATGTAAAATTTGAACTGATTGAAAGTCGATATGAACACATGAATGTGGCGAATGTTGCCTCAATAAACGATGTGAAAAAAGAAGTTATCAAACAAGCGGAAAATGAAAACAAGCAAGCAAAAATAAATTTGCTAAAAACGATTGAAGTCATAACGGCTGGATCAGTGCCAAAATCTGTCCCTATAAAGAAAATACGTGAAAACCGTACAAAGGAAGAAACTCGTACACATATTGATTTTACGAAGGGAGTAAAGAAATATGCTACAAGAAAATAAGATTATCGAATTATTACCACAAGTGTTATCGGGAGATCGTTTAATTGAAGAACTTGGGTATCTTCCAGCGTATAATGAAACAATAATAGAACAAAGTCAGGCAAGCAGATTACTGGCATTGTCGGATATATATAGGGTGTATGTGCCATCTGAAATGAGTATTGAAATATATAATAAATTATATCTGGCACTATTACTATCTATAAAAAAGAAATTCACGGCAGCAGCAGTAAAACAAAGATATGAGAATGCAAAAATGATAAAACGAATGGATTCTGTGGGAATAATCGGTGGTTCGGATTCATTCACTATTATTGGTTCATCTGGTATTGGAAAGAGTAGTGCTATAGAAAAATCCATTGGACTCTTAACGGAAAACGCCATTATACAGGATGATGAACTGATAGGGAATGTTATTCCTTGCCTGGTTGTACAGTGTCCTTTTGACAGCTCAGTAAAAAGTTTGCTTCTGGAAATTCTCAGAAAAACAGATGAGGTGCTTGAAACGAATTATTATGAGTCAGCTAAAAAATCAAGATATACGACAACAGATGTTTTAATTGGTTCGGTCAGTACGATTGCATTAAATCACATAGGACTTTTGATCGTGGACGAAATACAAAATGTGGTTAATTCTAAGAATGGGAAAAGCCTCATTGGATCACTAACACAGTTAATCAATAATAGCGGTATATCTATCTGCATGGTGGGAACACCAGAAAGTGTGCCATTCTTTGAACAGGCTATGCAGTTGGCACGTAGAAGTGTAGGGTTGAGATATGAAGCAATGGAATATGGCGATTACTTCAAATTTTTATGTCAAGTATTATGGCAGTATCAATATGTAAAAGAGTGCGTAGAACTTACAGAAGAAGTCATGTACTGGCTGTATGAGCATTGTAGGGGTGTTGTTTCTATTCTTATAACATTGCTGCATGATAGTCAGGAAATGGCAATTATGAGTGGCTATGACACCTTAGATTTGACGATATTGGAAGAAACATATAAAAGCCGGTTATCTATGTTACACGGATATATTAAGCCAAATATGGGAGCAAAAGCCAGCCAGAAAAGAAAGAAAAGGCTGCCAGAAATCAGCAGTGAAATTCTTTGCATCGAAAACGAGTCCCTAATTTCAGACCTAAGTACAATCGTAAAACAGGGGGCAATGGATATTGATGAAATGATAAATAGAATGAATGTGGCATTTATGGTAGAGGTGATTGCATGTTAGGGATTGTACCAAAGTTATACGAAGATGAGCTTTTTTATTCATGGCTGTGCCGGTATTATGTGGCAAAAGGTTTTACGTCCAATTCTCATTTTATAGAGGAAGTAACCGGGAACAACAGATTGTATTTGAATAAAGAGTTTGTGCCACCATTCAAAGCAGAGTTTCGCCATGACATTGAAAAAATATTTGGTTTTGAGAATGTTATAAGAAATCATACTCTATACGGACAAGAAGCACGTTTCTATACTGAGGAAGAAATAAATAATGTGTGGGAGCTTTTGCAGACAGATTCCTTTGATATTAGAACATTATTTAGAATGCAGAAATCAAAAGAGGGGCATTCTCTTAGTTATTGCCCTTTGTGTGTTAAAGAAGAACGGGAATCTATCGGTGAATGCTACTGGCATAAATCCCACCAAATACAAGGTATAGATATCTGTTTGAAACACAGGTGTAAGCTAAAAGAATCCGAAATAAGAGTTGGTTCAAAACATAATGATATGATATCTCCGGCAGAATGGTGGTGTAATGATTCGGAAATAGAAATGGTAGAAAACACGCATTGCTTGAAATATTATAATTATGTGTGGGAAATTGCCAATGCCCCTTGTAACGGGATGGATGCAAAAAAGATTATAGCTCTGTTATACAAGAAGCTGAAAGAAAAAGGCTACCGGACACTAGGACAACGGCTTTTAGGGATTATGTCAGAAGATATGGAGCAGTATTATGAGGAAATGGGCGTATCTTATGAAATGTGTTATTCAACATTACAGACAATATTTGCAAAGTATAATTATCCGTTTATTGCCATTATCCAAACAGCGTACTTTTTAGGTGTGACAGCAGAAGAGTTACTGAATCCAGTTGTTAGTGATTTTGATATTGCAGATGAGGAATGTAGCCACTATGTCAGTGACCGTAATAATACAAATATCAATCGTGATCTGATGGATCGAAATTATCTGAAATCTGTTAAAAGAGAATGTGAGTTGATATATAGTGGTCATTATCATGCAAAAGGAAGACCGATGAAAGTGTCTGCGCTTAAAGTATGCAAGAGAGTTGGAATTACACATACTTTAATTAAGTTTATGCCACTTTGCAAGGCTTGTATTGATGAATATGCAGAAACGGATGACGAATATCATGCGAGGATTATTGTGTGGGCTTATAGAAAATTGAAAGCGAAAAAAACGGACGGTAAAATAATTCGTGTGTCAGAAATTCATAAACTTACAAGTGAATGGAAGGAAAATATCATAAGAGCATTGCCATATATGGCGAAATTTGCGGATCAAGAAATGATAAATGAGATAGATGCATTAGCGAGAGAGAAGCATTGGCATAGGAATTTAGTGGACTAAAGCGTAAAAAAATAGGCTGTAGAATAATCTACAGCCTTAAAATTTATTCACACATTATACTAAAATATACCTGTCCACTATATGAACCGGCAGATGCAGAATGTGGATCAACATCTACTTCCGTATTAAAAGTAGCAATCTGTCCGTCTGGACTAGAACCAAATTGTGCAATTATGTTGTTTCCAGAATTACATCGGTTTCCAGTCTTATCAACGAAGAAAACATTTATTGTTTTAGAAGAATCATTATCATTGTGAAGTTGAATTGCACCATTAGAATCAAGACTTTCAATTCTTACATAGATTGACTTCTCTGGCGAGATATTAGTTTCCATAGCATAGATTTCAGATTCAGTTCCGACATTGATAGTCTCTGGAATCTGTACATAGAAATAATCGTCTACCGTATATGTAAGTGTGGAACTTCCAAACTGAGGTTCTGCAGCTTGCACGACCATTGGTGTTTGAATTGGACTAACCAATAACATCAGAGATGTAAGAATACATGCAATATTCATTTTAACTTTCTTTACAAAATTTCTCATATCTTTCACCTAATAAACATATAAAGTAAATGCAATATTACATCCGTTTAATTCTACACCATCTTTGTAGCATCTTATTGTAAAAGTGCATTCTTCATAAGTCCCTTTTTCTAATTCTTTATTGAGTTGTATATCGTATAATCCGTAACCGGGTTGAATATTTTCTTCTGACCATAGAACAGAACCATCCGGCATTAAAATACTAAAATCCATACTACAAGTATTTGTATCTGGATTATATAAATTGATTTTCTGATTGGTTGAATTCGCTTCAAATGAGATTTTAGTGAATCCAGGAATAGCAATAGAAGACTGTTCATAGTTAGTCTCTATAGTTTGCTTTCCATTCCATAAGATACCATTACTTTCTCTTTTATCATTCCGACCAAACAGAAAAAGTAATGGAAAAATAATCACCAATGCAATAACTAAAACAGCTATCGCATATTTCTTCTTGAACTTTTTCATTTACTTTCTCCTATTTTTCTTTGAACTGTATGATTGTGCGTCCGAACAGTTTATAGTATGGTGCTGGTTCTTCATCAAAGACATAATAATTTATTGAATCCGCAACGATTATTGCCAAAAAAGAAAGAACTATCCATAGCAGCATAAACGGTACACAGATAATTCCTTTATAATTGAGTGGCAAATTTGAATAGTCCCACATTACAGGTAACAAATCCGTATTCAAGAAAATGTTCCCTATAATCAATTCAAGTGCCGTAACCATTGACATGCCTATCACGCACTGTAATAGAATATCAACATCCCATGATATATGATCGTTGATTTTATCCAACACAACAACTACTAAACCGGCACAAACACCCATGAGAGGGTATGAATATCCTCTAAACAATACTTCTATAGTGATATACAGGCAGAAGCCAACAATAAATAAAATTACATTTTTATATACTTTTTTACTCATTTATACTTCTCCTTATTGAGATAAAAAAATAGAGCGGATGTCAAATTTCCGCTCTATTAAACAGATATGCAATTAAATATTATATCCACGCACATCTTCAACAAATGAGTGATTTTTCATATGGGTTTCATAAGCATCCATAATGATATGATATGCAATATCAATCTCACCATTTGTCAGATTATTGTCTTTGATAATATCCTCATACTCTTTGTACAGCTTGAATACACGGGTAAATTCCTCTCTCGTAACAGAACTGTTTTCGTCAACAACTTTCGATGCAAAAGCAATAACAGTATTTCGCTTATTCTCTATGAGTAGAGACAGAGTATCGGCATTATTTTTATCTAGTTTCTTATCAAATTCCTTAATCCATTTATCATTTTCTTTCAGACTCTCATTTACACTTTTAATCCAATTATCTCTCATACGAATATTATCCGTATCGTAATGAGATTTGAATTCATTGAGTGACTGCTGAACTTCCCTTAATGTTTCAGGAACTTGACGTAGGATTTCCCTTTCTTGCTTTTTGCGAGAAAAGTATTTACGAATTTTCACAAACTCAGGAACAACCTTTCCTTGCACTTCCATCAATTCACCGACAACTTGCGTTATCAAGAACAATGCAACAATGGAGAGTGCAACCTTTGTTGGAACATTCAAATATTCTATATATTCAATCAATTTCTTCACTCCATACTAGATGGTGGCAGAAAACCCACCACCATCATAGCTTTCTTATTGTTTTTTCAAATACTGGCTTGAAACATATCCAGTGTATGTCTTGTAGGCAACATAGTACCATTTTACACCACCAGATACATTGTAATAGCCATAGCACTTCACTGTACCACCACTAGGAATAGCAAGGATTTTACCTTTTGAAGTTCCTGCACCAAGTCTCAGATTCAGACCATCACTTGAAGTTACTTTGTAAGTTCCGGCGATTGCTTTATTGAAGTTCTGTGCCCCCTCAACCTTTGAGCTTGATGTAGCTGGTGAACTAGCGGAAGCAGAAGTGCTTCTTACATATGAACTATGTACGAAACCATATTTTCCGTTATACTTAATGTAATACCAAGTAGATCCGTCTTTCGCTTTTACAGAATCACACACATCAACAGAAACATTCGCTTTAAGCGGACTAAATGAACATGTAGCATTTTCTGTACCAGCCCATTTTCTTACATTCAGTTCTGTGATAGTAGTACCTTTCCATTTAACTATACTATTCAATTTTGTTGAAGTAGAAGTTGTAGGTTTGGAATGGGTAGAAGGTGTAGACGGAGTAGAAGATGTTGCTTTTGAAGAATATTTCGGTGCGATAAAGCCACGAATACATCTCTGATTAACAACAAGGTTTCTTTTCTTTACTGTGTTAGAATAATTTCCTTCAATTACTACAAATGAATTGCCGGAAACACTGTACACAATACCAACATGATCGGCAGAACCCATATTGTCACCAACACCATTATCCTGCCAGTCGTAGAGAATAACATCTCCGACCTTTGGAATATAGGCATCATTCTCAATCCAGATTCCGGCGTTTTTCGCTTTTGTAATCATGTTGTTACATGAGCATTCAACACATGGGAAAATACTTGTCAAACCACATGCGATAAATGCAGCAGAAACAGCAGTAGCACACCAAGCATCATTTACTGTCATGGTATATCGTGTGCAAAGTCTACTGTTATTGAAGATAGAAAGAATTTCTCTATGTTTAGCAGAGCCTTCAGCACAACCAAGATAGCTGTCAAGCCAAGTAGCAACTTTACGTCTTAATTCGCTTTCAGTCATAGTGTTACCTCCTAATGATGATACGCCATTTATTTTGGCGTATTTATTGTAATAATTTTGTCCGTAACTAGCACGTTTCTCCTGAACAGAAGTACCCATGTTTGCTGGTACTTCAAATTTCTTCAATACAATGTCAGATGCTTCACGGACAGATTTTGCATTTTTCAAAACGGACATTACAGATTTATAAGAACCATTCAACTCTGTTAATAAAAATTCCAAACAGTTTTCTTCGTCTGCAATAGAAACGCCTTTAGCTTTTGCGGAATCATATAATCCGGCTTTTCTATTGGTACTTGTCCATTGAGCAATTGAATAGCCGTATACTTTGCCTGGAAGTGGATTTAAGAATTCAGCTCTGCTAATCTTTCCACTGTCAACATCAGCAGTATAAGTGGCATCCGTATAGGTTTTTCCGTTCTCTTTTAATCGCTTCAAACAAAGCATTTCTACACGATTAAAAATGAGTCCAGATTCAGCGTAGAGATTACCCATTAAACCAGCCACGCCAAATTTGTTCCCGATTTTTTCATAAAGATAATTCCATATTCTTTCCTCTACAGAATTTCCATGTAAACTCATAATTTACTCCTTATAAAAAAGAGAGTGGTTATCAGCCACCCTCAATCAACAGTTCTTATTCAGTTTTAGAATCTTCTGTGTTTGTCGCAACGATTTCTCTCAATGTTTTAAGAGATTCTTTAATTTGATTATCAATCCATTCTGTCAAAGCAGTCTGATCCTTAACCTTTGAAAGAATAGGATATTTTCTATAAATCTCTTCGATAACCTGTGAACGTTTAATAGAACCAGCAGCATTCCAATCTTCCCATTCACATTCTGCATCAGAAATCATTTTCAAGATTGTTTCCTGAATCTGAGATTTTGCGATTTTTATTTTTTCGTCATCTGACTTAGAGAAAAAATCAACAGTTTTTCTCACAATTCCGGCAACACAACCAAGACAAACAAGAATTGTAATCCAGTTGTCATTTAACAACTGCAAAAAGTTCTGTACTCCCTGCATAACGCTTCCTCCTAACCTTGTGCAGAACTATCAGATGCACCAACACCATTATTTACGTCTGATAATCCATGCTCCAACATCGCCATGTCGTATGTAATGCCACCTTTGGTATTCTGAGCTGTGGCTTTTTTTGCATATATATAATAGGTAATTACTTGACCAGCAATATCAGTAATTAAAACACCCAGGCAAGATAAATCTGCAAAATTCCACATGCTTATCATAGAATACACAAGGATTACATTTAATATAATGAACAGATAAATTGCGATTAACTTATCTGTTGTTGGTTTTTTTATATTGATAGAAACTTTTTTCTTTTCATCTTTTAATTTGTTATATCTATCAATTGATTCATTCCTACGTTGAATCACTCTCATTTTTGAGTTAAATTCTCGTTCACTTATATATTTCATAACGAACACCTTGTCACTCGTTTATTTTAGCTTGTTTGTGCATATAATGCTTTTAATACTTCAGATTGATATTCCTCTGGTATGACCATGCCATATTCAACATTACATACGCTATTTAGATCAGTCATACTTTGAATATAATCCCTTAAAGAATTAAAATAAGTTACTTGAAATTCTATGCAATTCTCCATTTTGGTATTGATTGTCACAATATCGTCCTTTGAATAAAATTTACAAGGTTCACCATCTGCATGATAAGGAAGAACAGTAACACCAGCATTTGCCCTATCATTAAGTTTAGAAATCTTTAATTGATCGGAAACTTCTAAACTAAAATGGTGCTTTTGATTATCAGATAGTGTTATGTCAAATCCTTGCACAATTATTTCATTACAAACAATACTCATTTCAGCAATTTTTGCTTCTTTTACAGCATCAATGTTTTCATCTGTTATTATTCCAAGTTTAATAAGTTCATTGACAACAGAGCTTTTTATTTTATCAGGAACATCATCTAAATTTTTTTCTCCATTTTTAACAAGGTTAGTCCAAAAATTTGTTAATTGAATCATATAATCCCTCCTATAATAAAGAACTCATTTCGATAATGCAGCGTTTCATTTTTTCCATTTCTGTCATTTCCCGAATGATAAATCTTGTATGACCGTCTTCTTGCCAAATATTTGTACATATCATATCGGCATAGTCAACGCCACCTATATTAACTGTTGTTAAATTGTCATCAGACAAAAGTTCCATATTAACCACATCGTCTGTTATATAATTGTTTCCATTCATTGTGGCGTGAATCTCTGTTTTGTCTGCGAGGATAATATTGTAAATAGTATTTTCCATCTATAAAACCTCCAAATAAATCAAAATAAAGAAGATTCAAATTATCTCGTTGTATTTTACTCATTAAATGAGCATGACCGCCCATCCATGCACGAAACATATTTTCAACTTCTTCTTGTGTACGTTCTCCACGTATAACTTTTAGACTAAGTTTCTTTAATTTTCGCCTCATATCAACAATTCTTCTTGGATTTATTTTTCTAATAACCCTACCAGTATCGGTAAGAGAATATGTGATTTGCAGAAATTTATAGTAATCTGATAATTTTACGATTCTTGTCTTTTTGCGATTGAGAGTCATACCTAATTCTTTTGCTTTTTCTGCAATTTCTATTTCAAGCTGTACTAAAAATTCTCTGTCACGGTGGATAACATAACTGTCATCCATATACCTTCCATAAAATTTCTGACTTTTTACAATTTTTACAAAATTATCTACAGGTGTTGGATAAAAGATACCTATAATTTGAGAACATTGATCCCCAATATTTACAGATTTGCGCATATACTTTTCGCCAGTATGAGCAGATTTAGGAATTTTCAATCTATATTCAGTTGAATTAAATGGAACATTCATACAATTTGAAAATTCTTCATCATTCATATACGAAACATCAATTTTAAAATTATCAAAAATCTGTTGTAACAACCAAAGAGAAAATTCATCATTCACATGCTTGGCAATTTCTCGATAAGCTATATCATGTGGAATATTATCGTAAAACTTACTATAATCCATCAATAAAATATATCCGTCATTACCATACATTCGATAATATTTATGTAAATGTTCTTCAAAGCGTTTTCGACTAAAATCAATGCCTTTGCCCTTAAGAGAAGCACCATTATCATAAATAAGATAATCTATGAGAGATGGAGATAAAACGTTATCACAAAGAGAATGACGAATTACTCTGTCAGACATTTGTAGTCCTGTAATTGGTCGAACTTTACCACGTTCATTGATAATAAATTCAGAAGATGGTTTTGAATGATATTCTCTATTCTTTAACAAATCCTTGGTTGATACAATATTAGGCAAAAAGTCAATTTCATACTTTTGTACTTGTGGTTTCCAATCAGAATCTTTCTTGGCTGCGAGAAATGCAGAATATAATGAGTTCAAATCATATACAATATTATCTACATTGTCTTGAGCATTTTCTTTATTCATTTCATAATCTTTTCTTTCATAATCATATTTATTTATATTTGACGTATATAGCAATCAGTCGTAACGAATTGCATCGTCTTTATCTTTTTGCGTATTATACAACACACGCAAGGACAACTTCTCCTTTCTTCGTTTCCTGTATCTGCATATAGCATAGTTAAACAGGCAGAAGAAATCGGGCGAACACCATTAGAATTAGAGGCGTTGTTGTTGTTCGCATTACCGTTGTTGTTCACATTAGCGAAGTTAGTCGCACTCCTCACACCACGAAGCCAATAGTTGAAGCGACAAAACAGTACATAAACATGTAGAAGTAGCCCTAATAAAACAGAATTATGAGGTTGATAAATCAGGCGTTATGATAGTCACCCATAATTCTTTTAACAAATTATAAGATTTACGCAACTTACTTTCAGTAAATTGCCCAGTCAATTCTTTCTCAAGAATTTTCTTACGAACCTTATTGTCAGACTTACGCCATCCTTTAATAAGATTTTGTTCATGAACAATCATTTTTGTGATTGTCTCATATTTTTCTATATTTACATGAAGAGTAGTAATAACATACTGCAATTCTTGAATCAAATTTTCACAATATCCAATTGCTAAATCTTGGTGAAGTCTACGTTCATCACATTCACAAAGATGTTGTGGATATATTTCATTTGCAAGAAATATTTCATGAATCATATTTCTGCATAAATTTAATATTGATTTTTGTTCATCTGGTATGAACCATTCAATGAACGCTTCATAGCGTTCCTTATTCTTTGCTACAGATTTATCATAACCATCCTTTTGTTGTTGACTCCATTTACTATATGTTTCTGGTTTAGGCTTTTCAGCGTATTCTTTTAATCCAAATTTACGAAGTGCTAAATCAGTTATTACAGTTCTAATTTTATATGCATGATGTTCAACTTCAAAAGGAGAGGGTTTTTGATTAGCTTTTAGTACCGACATTTTAATCTCCTTCGATTTGTAGCTGTAACACCACCCACCTAAAGGTGGATGGGATTACAGATATTGTTTTATATTTCCGTCAACATCTTAATTAACGAAGAAGAGCGGGCGAACACCAAAAGAATTAGAGGCGTTGTAGGAGTACGCATAACCGCTCAAGTTCACAAAAGCGAAGCCAGTCGCACCCCTCACACCACGAAGCCAATAGGTGAAGCGACGGTGAATGTATTCTGGTGCTAATGTAAACAATGGAAGCTGAGAGTTAATACATCCAACTTCATAACCACTGTTAGCCCATACTTTAGTTCCATATACCATTACTTCTGACATCAGTTCAACTTTACAGTCGTACCACGCCCAACCCGAAGATTGTCCGTCAGCAGTAGCATTCGGTAAAACATCTCTGTATGATATAACATGAGAAGATCCAAAATCATTTACAATTTTCTGAGTAGCTTGTGCAAGATTTGATGTTCTCATATCGGAATTTGCGTATGCACCGGTTGTTGTATTTGCAGCAGAGCCTTCCGTGTACTGACCGCTATCTGTATTGTGCATCTGTGCGTTATATAATGCAGAATCGGGAACAAGGCACATGTTATTACCAATTGACACATTATCACCACAATTTTTAATAATGTTAAAACCAGCAATTCGGTAAACAGTACCATTGATCGTCAGATAATCTCCAACATATAAATCATCAAAAGTTCCATTTTGAATAGCTTTTGACATAGCCGAAGTATAAGAAGTCCCAAGATTCTTGCCTCTGAAAATAGAATTGTGACCAGCAGCACTGTTTCCTACAGAACTTTTATAAAGTTCATTAACAGCCATTGGTAACGTTTTTGTACCTTGATCGAGTCCATAAGTTTTTGAAGACAATTTGTTTAAAATTGTTGTTGCGAGATTCGCCAAAGTGATACCCTTAGTCCCATTTGCGCCATCGACAGCGATGACATCAGAATCGGAAGGGGTAGTAACACTAGAAAGATCTTTTATTCGAGTAGTATTTGCCATAATATATTTCCTCCATTTTTATATACCAAGTATCTTTTCGATATTTTTTAAGCGTTCGTCATACGCTTGTAATTTCATCTCATCATAAAGTAATCGGACAATTAAAAAATGAGTATACTCAATACAGTAATACTCATCTTCATCATCAGGATTAAGTTTTCTTGTATCTAACATAAGTAACTTATCGGCTACTCCATGTTTTTGAAATGATCGTTGTAGATCTTGTGCCAAAATACCGACATAAAGTACCTCATGGTCATAATCTGGTGCAGACATTCTAAATTGTTTGAACGGCACTTCTCCTACTGCGTCTATGATATTTTGTACAATTGGTTCAATATCACGTTTCATTCTTCTATCTGAAAGTGAACCACTCCATGTTCCATCAAGAAATCCCTTTCCATTTTCTGCTTTGATATGTATACCATCAGAATTTGCGTAGATACGCCCACGTTTTCCTTGAGTTCCATTATTATTATAGTACCAATCAGACCATCCATATCCACCGGGTGTATTTTCATTCATTAGATTTACACCTTTAAAAATACGCATCAGCATAGCACAATCAAAACCAGAGCGATTAGCGGTTTTTCCAAACGCAATACCATCACCACCAGCTTTATAATCCATAGTTGCGAAGCCGTTTGATAATGTCATTGTGGCTGTGGCTTCACGACCTGCTTTATCTCGAATGACAATTCTGATATCGTATGCTTCAGTGTCCGAAACAGCGATAACACGAATATCATTAAGAGATAAGGAACTTGTACTGATATCTAGGTTTGTCCAAGCGGATTGCCCTGCAATTCTGTATTGTAGGACAGGAGTGAGCGTGTTGCCGGATATACTGCTTACAGAACCTTTGGCAACGATTTTAGCATGATCTCCAGTATCGTCTGATACGAAATTACTGGTAGTTGTTCCAGTACCACGAGATGCTGTGATAGAAGCGGATGGGAGACTATAATCAACTACCGTAACATCTAATGCAACAAATGCAGAACGACCTCTACTATCGGTAGCAGATACTTTGACAACTTTTGTTCCTGTCTTTGTAAACGCATCGAATGTATATTCCGTTCCGCTTGATGCTGTTTTATCTGACATATCAGTAACGGATATCTTCAGTGTTTTTATGGATGACCCGTACACACCAGAAGCAGTAGGTTTTACCTTAACTCCAGAAAGCAACTTCGCATAACATCCAAACGTATTATTCGTATTGGAAAGCGATGCAATATTGCATGTAGGAACTACGGATGCCGGGAGATAAGCAGTAACTGACACAGCTTTCGTACCAATCTTTGTGCTTCCATTCATCGTATCAACAGTGAATGTTAATGTTCCGCTTGTCGCATTCGGTATCTGACTAGCATATTTTGCTATCGTAAATCCATTCCATACGACATTATCCACACAAGAGTTCGTTACTACTTCTGACTTATTTCCGAATGTAGCTGTTACCTTATGTGTAAAGTTCGCTTTCTTGTTCATATGTATGGTTATTTGATCGCCAATGTTTACCGAAGATACGCTTGAAGGCCAGTTGTTTACAGAGGGCTGCGATGCTCTTGGTATGGTGTCAAGAGACCAGCTACCACTTCCGTTTCCAGTACCATCTGCGTAATAGTAAATAGCACTAGAAATACTTGCTGAAAAAGATTGCGTACCATTACTGTTATGACTAACAGTAACAGATCCACTACACAGCTTTCCTTTATATTGTTTCCATCGACCAGTGTTGTTATAAACTATGTTCCCGGCAACAACTACCTTACATGGTCCAGTCATATACCATCCAGCACTACCTCCTATAGCTTCGACAGTATAAGAGATTGTAGATGTATTTGCGCCAACATTTTGTGAAGCAGTCCAGCTGAATTTCCAGCATCTTCCTTCGTATCCACTGGTCGTAAAACTTCCGCTTAAAGCCATACAATACCACCTCCTTTATGGCTAAGAATTTATTGCCCCCCCAAGTACCTAAATGACAGGTTGCCATTTGAACGTGGGATAAAAGCAAATTTTCCAAGTTGCAATCTATCTAAGATTTCAGCATCCGTTACATACAGCTTATTGTTACTGAAATAAGCAACTTCATCTGTTCCTTGGTAGAAACTTAACTTTTGCTCGCTCAACAGCATTGATAACTGCATAGACGGATCTTGGCTAGAAATCTTTCTTGTAATACGCAGTCCGGCATCTTCCATAGAGAAACATTCAGTCGTTTGCTCTATACTTTCAACTCTTCCGTTTATGGCATCAACACGAACAATGTATGTATTGACATCAGTTTGTACCTTATCAACTTGTTGTTGTGTCGTGACATTACTTTTCCGGATTTCTTCTATACGCCCATCTTCGCCGACCAAATCATCAAAGTCTTTTCTATTTGAAACAACATCATTGATTACATCAGAGATAATCTTCTTCAATTCGTCAGACATATCACCAGTAATCTTATCTGCGTAATCTGTTAAATCCTCTGGAGCAGGGTAGTAGTCTGTAGGACGGTTTCCTTTTTCCAACTGGATATAATCAATTGCATAATAGTCATTACTGTTCATGTTATCTGTAATTCTAAGCACATTTGATGTCACCCCAACATTGCCAGTAGAAATCAACTGACCTGAAGATGTAACAAACATGTCACGATTGTCAGATACAATATCAAACTCTGTATCTTCTAAAGTCAGGACGGTGTAAACCTTGTTCCATCCAGATGTAAGCTGTATCTGTTGCATATCAGTTGTCTGCATTACACCATTCGTATTTGCAAGGCAAACATTGAGTGTCATATTTTGACGAGAATATACATTCATTGATACCGTCAGTTTCGTTCCAAGTTCCGTAGCAACCAAATTGTCCGTATATACTTCGTAGTACACAGCCTTGGCAGCATTTGAGCCAGTTCCAGGCTGTACCTTGATTACACGCTTTGCATCAATTTCAGCTTCAGAAATAGAATATACTTTGTCAGTTCCATAATAATGACAACCTTCAAGCTGGTTCGATTTCTTCAACAGGTTTCTTGCTCCGATAAGCATGTTTGAACTATCAACTAAGATAGGAACTGTCTGAATATCAAGTAGATTATCTTCAGTTGGAATTTGATTAGCTTTGTGCATTTCTATAGTGTAAAAAGCTGGCATGTTAGCCTCACCATAAATAGTAAATATTTGTTCGGAAATATTATTTGATGAACTTATAATTTCTTCTGTACGATTATCACTATAAGTTTTTGATATAATAAAACGGCATGGGTAAACAACTCGATCACCATCCCCATCTCTATAATATCCTTTTGCTTTTATCGTATCTGGTGTGATAATATTATTTCCGTCAATTTTTACAGCACTTGTATCAAGTTCTAAGAAATAAGTTCTTCCGGCATCACCAACATCACCTTGTTTTGCATTAGTATATGAGACAGTAGAGTTGCCATCTGAATATTGAACGGTTGTTCTTGTCCAAAGGTACATGCCATCTACTAAATCAGGGATTTCATCTGACCATTTATTCGTTACGAATAAATTAGAAGAATTATCAATCAATGATTTTCCATCATTTGTAACAAGCTCAACTGATTCTGGAGGAACAGAAGAATTTTCTGTTGTGGTGATATATTCTACTTTAGTAGAAGTGATAGTAACATCATCACCCTTGATTTTTGACCAAGTGTAATCTGTGGGATTTTTACTATCTGTCTCAATATTGTCAGTATATTGTCCGATATATTTTTTATTTGTTCCATTAACTGTATCAAAACCAGTTTTACCGTCAGAGGAATCGGCATAAGCTATATGAATATATCCGTTTTCACCAGGAACGCCATTTTCACCTACATATTTAGACCACTTATATTCGCTTGATTTTGTTGGTGCGATTGAAGTGGTAGTTGATGCTATACCAACATATTTTGTCGTTGATGATGGAGTTGCAGTCATTCCAGTACCATTTGCATCAGTAGCATAACGTACCCAAAGGTAAGAAGATGTACCATCGAAATAATCTACACCCTTAATAGGTGTCTTTCCGTCCGTTCCTTTAATTAAAGTCCACGTATATTTTGTCGAATCATCACTATCGGCTTCAATATTATCGGTATATTGACCAATGTATTTTTTACCCATTCCAACTGTTTTACTAAATCCAGTTTTGCCATCGGCAGAGTCAGCATAAGCAATATGAACATATCCATTCTTTCCAGGAGTTCCGTTTTCGCCTACATATTTCGACCATTTATAATTGCTTATTGTAGTTGGCGCAGTGTTTGTTGTGGTAGTCGCAGTACCTATATATTTTGTATCTGCACTTGGAGTCGTAGTCATACCACTTCCATCAGAATTAGCGGAGTAACGAATCCATAAATATGAAGATGTACCGTCAAAATAGTCAACACCTTTTACTGGTGTTTTACCATCATCACCCTTGATTTTTGACCAAGTGTAATCCTTATAATTTCCACTGTCTGCTTGTGTATTGTCGGAATATACTCCAATATAAATTGCACCAGTAAATTCGGATTTAGAGAATCCTTCCTTACCATCAGCACTCATGGCGTAAGCAAAATGGACATAACCATTTTTACCTGGAATACCATCTTCACCATCTTTACCAGCGAACTTAGACCATACATAAGAATTTGCAGAGTCAGGATCTTTTATTACATCGTTGACACAAATACCTATATAATCAGAAGGAATTTCTGAAATTTGGTCATCTGTAGGATTTGGATAAGCAGAATATTTTATATGGACATAATTACTTGAACCATCTCTACCATCACGTCCATTGATACCGTCTTTACCGTCAGTTCCATCAATACCTTGTCTCGATACACTGTATGTGACGGTCGAATTTCCGTCTGAATAATTTACAGTAGTTCTCGTCCAAAGATAAGAACCTTCAATTACATATGGAATAGAAGATAACCATTTATTCGTTGCAATTTCATTTCCATTACTATCAACAATATTTTTGCCATCACTGGTAGCAAGAGAATTTGCTTGCGGTGGTGTAATTCCGTTATCGCTAGGAATATATACAACTTCCGTAGAAGTAATATATATACTATCTCCGTCTTTACCATCATCGCCCTTAAATTTTGACCATGCATATTTTTTATAATCTGTACTGTCTGCTTTGATATTGTCAGTATATACGCCTATATAGGTTGCACCTTCATACTCACAAACGTTAAAGTTTACACTTCCATCGGCAGATTGAGCATATGCGAAATGCACAAAAGAATCTTCACCATCTTTTCCATCTAAACCAGGTGTTCCATCAGCACCGTCCTTACCTGAAAAACGACTCCAAGTATAAGAACTTGCAGTAATAGGATCGTTTAAATTTGTATCAACACAAATACCAATGTACGCAGCCGGAACTTCTGTCAACATATCATCAGTAGGATTTGCTACAGAACTATATTTAATATGAATATAAGTGCTAATACCATCCTTACCATCTTTTCCTGGAATACCTTGTATTCCTTGTCCACCAGTTGCACCAGCTTTAAGTTTTGCAATACGCAGCTTTTTACTTATGGCAATTTTACCCATATAAATGAGATCAAATACTACTTCTCCACGGTCGGTAGACAGTCCCTTTAAGGTGTAGCGATATTTAGTTTTATCCCATTCACCAGTAACACCACTTGTTGCAGTGATTGTCCAAGATAAGTCTGATGACTTTGTGATATCAGTGCTTCCAGAAAATACAGTTACATTTGTATAGCAATCCGTAAAATTACCACCATTACCATTGGAATCAGTCGTAATGCCTATATATTCATTGTCAAGTTGAACCACAAGAGCAGATGCTTCTTGCTTGATTGTTTTATCAATATAAGAGCCAAGATCATCACTGGTTGTCATCTGAATATGTTTGCCGTTAATTTTGATATTTCCATCATCATCGACATATACATATTTAGTGTAAGATCCATCTTCGTTCTTTCGTTGCAAAGTAAACAAATCTTTATTTGTATCGTTTGCGTCCGAAGTAACAGTAAAACCATTTTCGTCAATTTTTACTGAACCAGAAGTGTTATAGATTCCAACTTTATTTCCGAGAATAATGTTACCGACAATTTTATGAGCGATAATTCCATAGTCCTCTTTGTATGTACCAGATTCAGGATCAAAGTAAATATACTTACCAAGTCCAGTTTGAACAGTCTTCCAACCATCGTTTGTATAGTAAAAGCCATGATTGATTATTTTTGTTTGCTCAGAACTGTAATCATCACCAAACTCATTTTTTTCACGCATGAGCAAACCAGTCTCATCCACAACCATATTTTGATTGTCTGCAGCATTTACAATTTTCTTGTTAGTAAGGTTTAATCCATTTTCAACCATATCCATGATTTGTTTGTTGGCATTATTACCCTTATTCGCTTGATGCTGCACCATTGAATATGATGTTGACATAGACTGAGCTTGTGATAAGATACTCTGGATATCAGAAGCAGAATTTAATCCATAGGTTACATCAGAAAATTCTACATTCAAAGAATCAAGATTATCATAATCAATCTTATATGAAGTCAAACGCAATTTATAAATTGTTTCATCAATCTCTATACGAACCCAATTACCAACATCAAAATTTACTAAGAGTGGAGAAAATGTTGCATCACCTTTCACGAAATATAATTGATCGTGTGACACAATATTTACACCAGCCAAAGTAACAATTGGAACAGGAGATGATTCAACATCTTGTTCTTTTACGAGTAAAAAGTTACTCAAATTACAACTAATGGTGTGTTGCAAAGTAGCAGATTTAACAATTTCACGTTCCGCATTTTTGATAAATTCTTTGGCTTGCATAATAAGTTCTTTGTCTGACAATCCATCAGAAATGAAATTATCATTCTTATATGTGTCATCACGTCTAAATGAACAAAACTCAGTCCAAAGTGAATTCCCAAGATAAGTATGCAAATCCAAATTATTCGCAATAACCTGACGCTGCTTTTCGATATAATCAAGAACACCTTCTGGATTACTTTTAGAACCACGCAATTTCAGAATTTCAGATTCACGTTCCCTCAACTCATCTTCAATCCATATGCTTTTACTGTAATATGGATAATACATTGATTCATACATATCATTTTCTGGATCAGCAATACCTTGTTGAATTAGAATGTCTAAACAACCTCTTACAATACTTGCAAGAATATTCAAATTATCGACACTATAAAAGGACAAAGCCTTTTTGAATTCAGCCTCGTCCTTTTTAAATAAAGCAACTGTTCCAGTAGCATCAACATCATTTTTTTTCATTGCTTTTTCAAGCTGACATTTAATAAAATCCGATGTAGCATCTGATACATATATTGTTATAATTGATGTGGTTGCCTTATCATTCTCATCTGCATAACTTGATAGAGTGATAGTTCCTTTCCAAACATTCCCACTGTATGAATCATTTGTTGCTGTAATTCTATACAATGATGTGTCTACAAAAACTTTCGCATAATTTTGTAGAGCCAAAGTAACCGTAGATACAGACGCTTTATTGGCATTTTGAATACCAAGAGGTGAAAGCGTATTGGTAGTCAATTTCTTGATTTCTTGTGCAGCCGTTGTTTTCGTCCCACGTTCTGAGACTGGTGCAAGAGTAGTTTTTAATAAACTGTAAAAATTTAAAGCAGAATAATATAAATCTGTTAAAGAAGAATACCCTACAATTGGATATTTCACATTCATTAAAGAACTATCGTACAACTTATATTTATTGATTAGTGTATTGTAATCACTAATAACAGTAGATGGAATATCAATTTTTTTATCTGATGAATATGAAGCATATTCTTTTTCGTAAGTAGATAATTTGTCACGTAATGTTTTTGACATATCGGCACGAACAGAATCACTAAAATACCAAATATATTGACTTCCGCTTGGATTTATATTTCTAATTGTGGCTGTCATTAAATCATCACCAGCGACCAAACGAAAACAGTTTTTTACTTCATCCTTATTTGAAGAATACGAAATATTTCCGGCGAAATTTTCATGGCTTAAAAAGATACCACTATCTGAACCATATCCAAATTTAATATTAGCAGAGTTACATTTGGTACACATTTTGTTTGTGAATGTTCCACGTTCTCCACATTCCATACAAACATCGTTTAAATCATAAACAGAAATTGTCCTGTGGATTTTTCCATCATTATTGACAGATTCGCCATAAACAAACAAACATTCTACTTCATTTGCGATATCATCAAATGCGCCTTTTATAGTAGAACCATCCCATGAAAATGTTCTTTGCAAATTAGCGATAGAGGAATCTACATGAACAATTGTATAATGGGATGCTTTATCTTTTAAAATTCTATCTAATGCAGATCCTTCTGGATTAGTTGGATCATATATAATAGTAGGGGTGTAATCGTCCCTTGCAATATCATCCTCTGTGTTGATTTCAATATCATTTAAACTAAGCTGTCCAAGTTCAGCTTCTTGTAAATGAACACCTTGACAGTGTTTTATAGTAGCATCATCCTCATCTGTTTCAACGGAAAGTTCATACCACGGATTAAAAGATGCTGTGTCAAGATGTGGGATATAGATCAATCTAAAGTCTCTAATGTCGTTCCATAATTCACATGTAACATTATCAACCTTTTTATAAACATCAAAAGTAATTTCAGCAGCTTGTGCAAGATCATTTTTATTGGTAAGTGATTGAACATTATGAATAATTCCTTGTTTTGTCCCACCACGATAAGCCAATACGAGATCAGGTGCAATAGGCTGTCCATCTGGACTTATTTCTATAAGACCACCATATAAAGAAGTATTCATTATGCAATCACCACCTTCGCTATTGGGTTATATGAAATTGAGTATGTACAAGGTAAGTTAAATGTCAGTTTATTAACTGTTTTGCCATACTCATTGTTAATTCGTATAAACTTATAATTAAAATCATCACCCAACTCATGAGAATTATTACTTGACATAATTTGCAAAAGATGAGTGAAAGTCAAAGTTTCACCAGATGAGCAACCACGCACAACAGTTGTCCGTTTATCGTACTCATTAGTGATTTTTAAATCACCAGCAGATTTAAGCGTTATTGTAATATCAGGATACAGATAACCTTCTTCATCGCTTGTGTCATTGATACTAATTGATCCGTCCTTGTCAACAGATCCACTAAAATTCAATTTATCCTTATAGCCGAACGGGGCAGTGGCAGTAAATGTTAGATGAAAGCCTATACAGCCAAAAGCATAATGAATTTCTTCTATATTAAATGTACCATTCCAAAAGTAACCATCATATTCATCACTACATAACCGCAGCTCAGATGCATTTGGAGATCCAAGCCATCTTTTTATAACTGCACATTCAGTTGGAGAAATTAAATTTTTATTGTTTTTATCGCCTATTTTACATATTGAGAATTCCATAACTAATTGGCTGTTATATGTATAATATAAAATAGGAAAATATTTACTTCCAAACATTGAAATAGAAGTAAAATCTCTTTGAGAGTCAGTAGTCGCAGTATTTGCAGACGAAGCATCATCAAAATCGCATACCATATATCCATGACTACTTAATTTTTCATCACGAAAAATAAAATCATAACCATACATAATAATTCCTCCATTAGTTTATTGTGAAAAATAACTGTTTACTTTTGACGTTTCATATTTTTTACTAAGTCATCCATTTCTTTTTTATATTTTTTCTTCATAGAATTAACAGACATAATTGCCTGAGAATATTTTTCTTTTAGTTCCTTTATATCCGCTATACCGTCACGATAGATTTGCTCGGATTCTTGTATGTCAGATATAACTTTTTCAAGAGAGGATATCTTCTGTTTCAATATAGTATTTTCTTCGATAAGTTCTTTATTTTTGAGTATTAAAGAATCATTCGATTTCAGAAGTCGTTGAATTTTTCTTTTTTGCATTTCTTTTTCTAAAATCATGTTTTACTCCTAATAAAAATGAAGGGCGTATTACAGCCCCTCATTTACCACTTATATTTATTTTTGGCTAATGTGCTTTTACCAGCAACAACACCAATCGTCATAGCTTGAATCATATCTTCAAACTTTTCATCCTTTTTTGCACGATTCATAAATTCCTCATAGTTTGTTACATTTGGCAGATTAAATGTAACTTCACCTATGCTGTTATTATTTACACGCATATAAGGTTCAAGACCAGAAAGAATACCATTATTAAACAAGTTCCCACTAATAAATCCAGACGGATCGCTTGCCATATCCCATATGTTTCGTGTGGCATCGGCGGTAAGCACACTGTCACCTTTTGCGATATGAGTTACAATAGCGTTCTCAGATGGCTTGACAATAGATTCACTACCAAGCTCATTTACCCACGCATTTTCAGCTTTCGGAGCATTTTTCAGACCGACAGCATATTTATTGTAATGATATGGTGAAAGATCACGGATTCCCTGGTATCTACCAACCCACGCACCAGAACGTACATAACCTTCTCTGCCCATCTGATTTACGATACTTTGAACTCTATTGGCATCAAAACCTTTAGCTTGCAAACGGCTAACTCTGGTATTTCCAGTTCCCCAACCATAGTTACCGTTCCAAATAGCAAGAGCAACACCATAGTAATCCTTATCGGTTCGTGCCGGTTTTGATGGTGTAGAAGGAGTATTGTTTGACGGTTTTGAAGGTTGACTTGCTGGTTTACTTGCTTCCGTCTGTTTCTTTGTGGCTTCCGCTTTAGCTTTCGCCTCTGCATCTGCCTTTGCAATCAAAGCATCAGTATAAGCCTTAATACCAAGAATCGCATTCAATGTAGAAGTATTCTGTGTTAAGAACTGATCGCCATATTTAGAAATAACAGTGAAAGCACCACCATCATTCGTCCAGATAGAATTCATGGTTTCTGACAATGTATAGCCAACATTTGCACATTCTTGTTGAATTGTATCGCTAATAGAAGATGAATTTGCATTGATTGAATCAATCATGTCAGATAAAAAAGCATCAACGTTATCCAATCTTGCATTAAGAGATAACTCATATTCATTATACAAATCATCTAATAATTTTTTCTGGTCTGTGATGTATCTGTCATACTCTGTTTCTTGCAATTCTTCCATAGCTTTTGATAAATCAACCTGAATTTTCTGAATTGTAGCTTTAGTTTCCTCTGAATTATCTCCGGCATAAGCTGATAACTGTTTCTGCAAAGAAGCAATTTCATCAGATTGTTCTTTTACCTTTTTCTGATAATCATAGAGGTCTTTTGCACTATCCAATGAATCTGTATAAGCATCTATCAAATCTTTGAGAGAATCAAGCTGCGCTTCAATTCCGTCTTTTACCAAATCAATCATAGCCTGTTTTTCATCTTCGGCAGCAAGAATAGATTTTCTCTGTAATTCGAGAAGTTCCTGTCTACGTTCAATGAGGTCAGTGTTATATGGATCTTTAGCAATTTCCGCATTTAACTCTTTGATAGCTTTGGCATATTGGTCAGCTTGTGCCATATCGACATTGTAATTCTGTCCATGTAATCCCATAGTTGCCATGCCGGTATCTGTCATTTGACCTTTATCATCAAATAACTTTCCATTTGCCATTAAGTCAATGAGAAAATCTGCTTCATCGGTAATATTTGATATACGGTCTTCCATATAATCAAAATATTCCCAATCAAGCTCACGCATTGTTTTCTGATATTCAAGCAGCGAGAGATTAGATTCATCAATTGCCTCTTTGACATCATTGATGCTTTTCTGCATCTCATACCATTGCTCAGAACCCTTTTCGATTTCACCAGAAGCCATTGCCTGATTGAAAGATTCCGTTAAATCAACTAATTCTTTTTGGAGAATTGCCTGATTTTCTTTTTCAGCTTTTTGGAGAGCTTGATAATAAACCTTGCTTCCTTTTAAGCCTTTTGCTTCCAGTGTATCAAGCCCAGTGTTATATGTATCAGTCAAATGTTGTACAAGAGCTAACTGGTTATCAAAATCAGTGGAAATGTTACTGAATCTGTCAGCATATAACTGGGCGATTTCTTCATGCAAATCGGCTACAGCGTCTTTTGCTTCAATCGCTTTTTCATAAAAGTCTTGAAAATCCTTAATCTTATCAGACAAGTCTTCATCAGTAATCGTGGATATATCAATCGTGCCATTCTTTACCTTGTCCATCCAGTCAGATGATAAACCGACAGAATTAGCCTGTTGCATATATCTGGTGTATGCTTGATTCTGAGTATTGATTTGCTGAGTGATTAAAGAGATTTCATCGGCAGCAGTACTATTACGTTTTGCCAACGTTTTGAATGCACTTTCTGCTTTTACTTTTACTCTGTCAATCGCTTCACTGATTCGATTTATGGCAATTTCAATCCAGTCAAATGTTTCTTCAAAATCTTTTTCTGTTGAAGAACTGCTTGAACTAGAACTTGATTTACTAGAAGAAGATGATCTTCCACTAGAACCGCTTGATTTTCCAGAAGACTTACTACTTGATTTTCCAGAAGACTTACTACTTGATTTTGATGAAGAACCGCCACTTGTAGAAGGAAACCTCCAACCACTAGCATAAGCAGTACCACCAAGATAAGAACGTCCCCTAGAGTTAATCTTGCCACTTGATAAAAGTTGGCGTGATTGCTCTGCATCGAATACAATAGAACCTTCTGGAATATGGGCAAATTCAGCACCACGATCTCCGACAGTCCACCATTGATTACCATTGACAACAATTTCTTGTCCTTTTTCACCGGTTAAAGCATCTTCAGATACTTTTGTCTTCCAACTGTCTTTAAGCCAACTTGTATCAAACAATGTTCCAGAAGCTCTTGCCGTACCACCATAACGAGCAGTACCAAGTAATTTACCCTTTCCAGTAGAAGAATATGTATCTATATGATGCGTATAGATATACATATTTGAGGTTTTGCCATTTACACCATTCAAAGCAGAAGCAGCACTACTAGCAACAGAAGTTGCATTTTCTGTAGCTGTAATATTTGCCTTTGGTGATAATTTCGGTTGCAAAGAATTTAAAGCATTGTCTACAGTCTGGATTTCGCCAGTTGCAGTATCAGTAATGGAAATTTCACCATTCAAATATGCTTCTTTTTGTTCTGGTGTAAGAGAATTCCAAGTATTGATAACCCATGTTGCTTGATCTTCGGCAGACAATGATGCAAATTTTGGATTTGCACTTGCATCATTCCATAACTGAATCAACTGAGTTGCATAATCTTCTGAGTATAAAGCACAAGTTTTAGAAATTAACTCACGTTTATTAACATCCTCGATTACAGGTGTTGCTTGATCTTCCGCAAGAATATTAAATGTGAGTGTATTATCTTCACCTTGTAAAACCTCTATTTTTTTCTGAACACCATCAATTTCGGCGGTATAAGTAATCGTACCGTCTTGATTTTTAAGAGCCTTTACTTCATCCTCAATGCCATCGCCATCAACGTCAGCATTAAATGTAATAGAACTTCCAGAAGCAAGTTGCTCAAGTTGTGATTGAATTTCATCAGTTGAAAGTTCCGCATTAACATGAAGCTCTTGAGGTTTGCTAAAGAAATCTTCCCATGCACTTTGTACTTCTTCTATAGAACTGTCAGTATTGATTTCTGGGTGAGTTTCAGAAAAAGCATTGAGTATGGATTTTTGTAATTCTTGAGTATTCTGGATTTTCGCTTGAATCTCAATAAATTTATTACTACCATATTCCTCTTTTGAAAGCTGGTCGTATAAGTCATTGATTGTATTTTCATTGACTTTTATCTTAGCTTGTACTTCTGCAGAAACATTATCAACTTGTAAACCTTGTTTGGCAGTAGTGAGATATTTTTGATTGGCAGCCAATACCTCTGCATTCGTATCTGCATTTTTACCACCTTGTCCAGATTGTTTTGCTGTCAGTTCATCAATCTGAGCCTGAATAGTAGAAAGGTCATATACAAATTCGATATGTACAATCTGGTCTTCCGTGAGTTCTGTCATATCATCTTGATATTTTTGATACTCGTCATCCCAGTTTTCAATAAGACTTCCAAGATGTTTTTTAAGCTGTCCGTCTTCCATATCTTTGTAAACAGAATGAATTCCATCAAGTGCAGTCTTATATCTGTTTAATCCTTCAGCACTGAATACAACATCGTCAAATTCAGCACCATAAGATTCAAGACTATGCATAAGAGACTCAGTAGCCTCAACACTAATTCCAAGTTCTTTAGCAGCAGCAGCACTATTCTTGAATTTCTTTGTCCAAGAAAATTCGCCATTATCTTTTGTGGCAAATCCGCTCTTAACCAAATCATCGGCAAAATTAGTTACACTCTGAAGTGGGTTATCACTATCAAAGTATCGTTTTATTTTCTGCTGTGCTTTCTCCCAATATTCAACATAAGCATCAGCATCATATTTATAATCATCTGGATTTATTTTTCCATATGTCATAAATTGGGCAGCAGTTTGGAAATCATCTGTGCCAACTTTGCCTTTCTTGTAAAGCTCTTGTGCTTTACTCAAAGCATCTGCCATATCAGTCCAATCTTGATCCTTATTTTTAGAATCCATTGCAGCTTTTACGCCAGCGATAGAACCATCTACACCAATAATTGCTTCTGAAGCTTCATCGGCACTTGCAGCTAAATCATTGAAATACTTCGCAATATCGGAAGCGTCCACACCATCAATGGCAATTCCCATACGCTTAATATCATCCGCTGTAAGTTCTGCCTGTTTTGCAGCTTCAAGGAGATTATCTTTAATGAAGTTTTTGCCGGTACTTCCATCAAAGAAAGAATTGATTTTATTTAATTTCTTCTCTGCTTCTGATAAATCAACATTATTGTAAGCATCAAATAAATCATTTATACGATTTACAGTGTCTTCATATCCTGGAAGTACACTACCGTCTGTAGAGAAAAGAGAAGAGTAGTTTGAGTTAATTGTCTCAACATCTTCACTAACTTCTTTTTCCAAGTCACTAACATCTGATTTGAGATTTTTAAGCTGCTTTGTCTTCTGCTCATACTCAGTATCAGCTTGCCAGAAATGCTTATGATATTCCGGCTCCATGTTAGCAATTTCTTCTTCAAGTTTTACTTGCTCTGCTTTCTTCTCATTAAGTTTTTCTTGTTTAGATGTAGCACGATCAATGATATCACCAGACATATATTCCATGATTGGCATACCATTGGTATCAGTCATCATATATCCATTTTTATCTTTAAGGAAATCGCCAGTTTGCCATGTTAAATCTTTCGTCAAAACATGGTTCGCATCTTCGGCAGCTACACCTTGTTGATAATTAGCAAGTTTCTGTTTGATTGCTAACTGTCTTTCAAGCTGGTCGTTTTCAGCCTGTAACTTTTGTAATTCAGCCTCTTCGGTTATGGTAAGAGAATCCATAGAGTTTAACTCATTGATTCTGTCCTTTACCTCTGAAAGCCGAGACTCTAAAGATTCTACTTCACTTGCTGTCTGTTCATAAGCACTACGAGACTTATCGGCTTTTTCTACGGCTTCATCAAATGATTCTGTGACAAGATCGACTATGGCAACAACAGCAACGATGCCAGCAGCAATAGCAAGAAAGCCACCTAAAGCAGCAGTAGATATACCTATCGCACTAGCAAGACCTTCAAAACCTAATGATGCTGCAGCAGCAACATCACCTAAAGAAGTTAAGCCACCAGCAGCGGACATAGCACCAATAAGATCTTTTATCGCCAATAATAATCTTGCAAATAATAATAGTAATAAACAGATTTTTGTGATATAATTATAAATAATATCAAACAATAAGGAGAAAAATATGGCACTTATTAAATGTCCTGAGTGCGGAAAAGAAATTTCCGACAAATCAAAACATTGCATTCATTGTGGATATCCACTTGATGAATTAAAAATAAATAATACCAACCAACTCTACAAAATTGTATTAACAGATCATGGCAAAAACAAAGTTCAAACAATTGCCAAAATCCGTGAATTTACCGGCATGGGATTAGCCGAAGCAAAGAAATTTTCTGAATCTTTACCACAAGTAATTCAATCTGGTATCAACATGGATGAATGTGATTTGATACAGTCACACTTTTTATCAGTCGGTGCAACCGTAGAAATTCAGCCAGATAATGAATCTGTTTCAAAAAACACAGTTTTAGAGAATAAACCAATAGCAAAAGCTATAGTTAAAGACAAAAATGTAATTACTTGTCCGAAATGTGGATCTACTGCTATCGTAACCACAAATAGAGGATTCTCTATAATGACTGGATTTATTGGCTCTGGCAGTCCACGTAATGTATGTCAAAATTGTGGATTCAAATGGAAACCAAGAGCATAAATTATTACCATTATTATTTGCAAGATTAGATATGCTACTTCGTGTATTGGACTACAATGACAGTTTGGTTACTGACGAGCATATCAACATGACTATGATATAATCATGTTTTATCCGACTGTCTATCACACTTGCCTATGGCAAGCGAACTCCCTTACAGTCTGTGAACCTTCCCGTTTATCACAAATTCCAACGTGATACAAACCTATAAAATAGGAGAGGGGATTGGATGCTGACTATCCATTGTCCTATACAGTATACTTAGCATTATTTTTTAGCATATATACATTTTGACGTATAGTGTAAATTCAAACTTTTTTCTGCATTTCTGCGACTATCACGCCTATCCGTTAGGATTACGTTGTAGCGTTGAATTGTTAGGATTTCCCAGCAGTTTGAAAGTTTATGCATCTATGGACTCGCACCCATAGAGGGCAAATTCTTTACCAAAATTTTTAATTAGTGCTACGATTCCAACACCAGCACCTATTGTTCCCAAAGTACCAATGTGGTCGATTACTGTAGTAATTGCTTCCGCAATTTCTGTCAGACCAGAAACTACGCCTTTTACGAAACCAGAATCTAAGAAAGAATTTGAAAGTCCTTCCCATGCAGCTTTGAGCTGATTTACTCTTGCTTCGATAGAATCCATGTATTTTTCGTGTTCTTGCATTGCAGAACCTTCAGAATTCATGGATACATCAAGGGCTTGTCTTGCAATATCAAAGTTCTCCATAAGAGATGCCATTACATTACCTTGATGTTTTCCGGCAAGCAATTCAGTAATACTTGCCTGTTGAATATCCGTTAAGTCTTTCCATTTCTGAGATAACTCGTCCATGATTTGATATGTAGACTTAAAGGTATTTTTATCAAGCATAATATCTACACCTGATAATGCTTTTATTTCTGCTTGAAGTTTAGCGGTAGATTCTGCCATACCATCTGTTTCTAAACCAGCTTCTTCAAGCTCAGTTGTTGCGCCACGTATACGCATTGAGATCGTCTTAAACGCATTACCGACTCTTGGAGCATCCTGAACTACTGTATTAGCAGCAGTAATTAACGCTATGGTTTCATCAAGAGTATTATTTGCAGCAGCCATTGAAGATGCGGATCTTGTTAAGGCATCACCAATACCGCCGGAACTGATAGCAAATCTGTTACCTACTTCATTGAATTTATCAACAATAGAAATAGCATCATTGGCTTGTATACCGAATGCTTGCATTGTTGAAATTACACTGGAACTTGCTTCATCAATGCCAGAAATTTCGTCACCAACAACACTATAGATATTGGCAACTTCTGAAAGCTGTGTAGCGTCAGCCATTGAGTAACCAAGTCGTGCAAAGTTAGCTGTTGAATTTACATAGTCGGTAATAGTCGTGCCAAGTTCTACAGAACGCTTTGAAGCATTTGTAAGAAAGCTAGAATAAGCGGAGTCCGTTTCATCTGTAACTTTCTTCAATTCTGTCATGGCACTATCAATATTTACTACATTTGAATACATATCTTTCAATCCACGAATGGCGGTGTTAATCATAGCCCCCATACCAAACAAAGGACTAAGACTTGTCATATTGTCTTTTAATGTAGCAAATACGCCCTTGCCGAGACTTCCAGACGCAGCAGCAGTAGTTTTTAATTCTGTAAATTGTCTATTTACATCTTTAAGTGCGCTACCAGTAGTGGCATTAGCCAAAGCTGTTTGTATATCTTTCAGTTCATTCTTGTACTTTCTAGCAGCTATCGTATTTTTGTTCATCCAGGTTTCAATTTGATTACCCAAAACTGTTCTCTGAGATAACAATTGCTGTGATGCTGCAAGAGAATCATTTTCTGCCTTTGCTTCTTTATAAGCAAGTTTAAGTTTTCCAACTTCTTGTGTTATTCTGTCAAATTCAGCTTGTTGTTTATCTAGTCCAGATATATTACCAATACCAGCTAATTCAGATTTTAATTTTGACAGTTCTGCAGAATAACTATTTGTATCACCTTTCAGCTTTACAAACCCAGCATTAAGTGATGCAATATCGGAGTTTAATTTTGACACATCCGCACCAGTAAACATCTGCCTAAAAGATTCACGTACTCTGGAAGACGTATTTATCAAATCACCAGTTTGTGCGCTGAATGATTGCATAGCTGTTACTGCACGACCTAAATCATCCACACCAGTTACAGTAACATTTAAGCGATCACCGTTTAATTCGTGACTTATGCCAGTTACAGTAACTTTTAAATTATCCAATTCCTTTGTAATATTGGATATGGAACTTTTATTAAAACCAAAATTCTGCAATGAATTTTGTAGATTTTTTATTTCTGTTTTCGTTCTACTTAAATCAATACTGTTTAAAGACGCATTAGCATTTCTGGCGAAATTATTGCCAGCAACATTACCAGCCTGACCAAATTGTGATTTTATCTGATTCAAATAGCCGTTTATATTTCCATTTTTGGACACCAAATTTACATCAACATCAATTTTGTGCTTTGCATTTGTGAAAGCATTCATTTGTTGCTGTGCCTTGGCGGTATCAAGCTCCGCTATAACGTGAGCAATAAAATCTGACATAACTTCACCTCCCCTTATCTAAAGAAACTACTAAATGTACTGTCTAAGTCAGATTGAATTTTCTGTTCTGATCTTGCCCAGAAACCAGAACGACCTTTGATATTTGCTGTACCAGCTTCGGCAGCATCAAATACCATAGGGGTTGAAAAATAACTTGAAAATCCTTTTTCTATAAAGTCTGGATTTGGAACTACATAACTGTAAGTTCTATCCAACCAAATATAGAAATGAACATTTTTTCCGTATTTAGAAACACCATAGTTCCTAACACTTTTTCCAAGTTTTCCAGTTCTTTTATAAATACTAGGAGAACCCTGCGAATAGAAAGACTGGACTTCGTTCTCTGTATCTTTGAGAGATTTTGAATGTACAACCGTCATGGCTTTTTGCATCTCATTCAAGATCAACTGTTCAAGTTCTGCCATGCTATTTGCTTTTTTCATGGTAGTCCTCCTTTATTATTGCTTATTTATAGATCACTTAAAGACGAACTCTTACCTTCCACAATTCCATCTTTTGTGAAATACTTACTGAATTCTTCGGAAACCTCACTATCGTTGTAGAGATTAACCATGTCCGAACTACTCCATCCGAAAAATTCCTGAACAACATTTGCCGGGATATTCAGCTTCAATAATTTTGTGTTGAGATAATGTCTCATGCAGTGCCAGTAAAAATCCACACCTAATTCATTTGAGAAGATGTTCGCCCAACTATCAAGGGTACTGACTTTCATTTGTGCATAAGAACCATCACCACATCTATGTACAAAAAGCCATTCGCTCTCAATGCCTTGTTTCTTACGTTGTTCCATCCATAAATCAAGGTATTTCTTAAACTCATAAAGCACATATTTATTGAGCTGTTTACCTGTTTTACCAGCTCCCTTAGTTTTGATCTTAGGAGTCTTATATAAACCACCATAAACAATATTGTTCTCATCGAAGTATTCAACTTTGAATCTCAACAATTCTGATTTTCTAGCACCACTCATTGCAGCCAAAGCAAAAGCACATGCCTGTTGGTATCGTTCTTCACTAACCAATTTATCTAAGAATTTATCTACGTCATCATCTGGGATAATGGTTTTCTCACGAACAGCTTCGTTCTTCGGGGATTCAATCTTTCCAATAATGGATCGGAAATTCTCAAAATCTTCGTCTTCGTCCTGTAAAATATTTTCAATATAATTTGACATGCTACTGATAGCAGATTTTACCCTACGAATTCTTTTCGGACTCCAACCCCATTCATTGATTGCATATCCCTGGAATCGTGCAAGCTCACGTTTCTTGATATCAACAAAAAATTTATTGTTGTTGTACTCTAAGTTCCAGCAGAAGAAAATTTCTAGGTCGTTTCTGTACCCGTTAATTGTAGAAGGGGCACGATCAATAGACGCAAGATATTCAAGAAAATCTTCACAAAGTTGTTTATTGTTTGGATTGATTTTCTTGATAGATTCTTCGTTTGTAATTTTGTTATAAATTGTTGTTCTACCCATGTTACTAACCCTCTTTCTTAAAAGCGTAAAAAATAGAAGAGGGGAGTAACCCTCTTCTTATTCGACTTTAGTATTGTCTTGTTCTTTTTGAGAATTCTCATACGCTAAAATTCCACGAACTACATCATCTTGTGGCATTTTTGCAAGCTCTGCTACATTCTGTAGTTTATTCATGAAATCATCAGTGTTTAAATTCTCTAATGTGGAAGAATATTTATTGACGATAGAAATTAACACCTCAAATAATTCGTCCAGTTTTGATGTATTGACAAGTTTGCTCCGCTCAAAATCAATTTTTCTTTCAGCAGCATCAATAACATCTTTTATATTAACTGTTTCTTTGATAACATGTCCAATGCGTGTTTTCTCGATGAAATCCGCACTTTCAGTAAAAGACTCTGGCAATGCAATATCAGTCAGATTATTTACAAGAGAAACAGCTACAAAATAATCAAACAGAATAGGCTCATACCCTACGGTATCATTGATAACACCGTGAACGATATCATCAACAATGTCCATTTTCTGTGAAAGAGTAGGAGAGGACACATATCTAAAAACTATGTGTTTTCCGTTTAATTCAAATGTTGATTCATCAGTATATTTTCTCATAAATTACACCTCTGTACTTTCTTTAGCAAACTGTGAATAGTTGTTTTCCAGGAATCTACGGCTCTTATCGGAAAGAGTTTTAGAAACACTATAAATTTCTTTGTTTTCTTTCTTGCCAATAGTATATGTACATGTAGGACACGCACAAATATTCGTACCCTCTACCCAGTTCATCGGCTGTTTACATTTCGGGCACATCAGGATTTTTTCCATGATTTCTTTAGCCTTACGTTTATTCTTCATTGCTCTACTTTTCTCTGTATTCACATTGAACATTTTTGCTACTTCTTTAATAGTCATAATTTAGATCTCCTTTTGTAAACGAACTTTTTAATAATTATGGTGGATAAACATTTGTATAATTTGCGATAAAAAATGATACCCATTAAAAAAGCCAAAACAGTTTTTAACCTCTTTAATAGGTATCATACACAAGTGCAGTGCTTAATAAAAACACCACACTTGCTAACAATCCTCGTAATATTTACAATGCATTTTATCTTGATTATGTGGGATATAACAAGATTTGTCTTTACAATATCTTTGGCAGATACATAAACCTTCTGAGTTTATCTTCACACCACCAGAACAATAAATCATATTCTGCTTAGTTTTTTCATTAAGCTGAATGTATGCATATTTACACATTATTTCTTCTCAACTTTAAAATTCGGAGAATGAATATCTCCCGAATATTTGACAGAAATTTTATTACCAGGATTTTTTGATATACCAGTTAATTCATACCCGAAACCATCAAAAGAAATGATAGCGGTATTAGTACGCTCATTGTATACTAATACGTCACACTCTTTGGTAAGAGATGCTTTTCGTTTCGGTGTACTTGATTTTGTTTCAACTTTATTTTTTCCTTTATCTTGAACAATCTCAGTTGTATTTTCTTTTACATCTGTCATAATCTCAGCTCCTTCTTCCTAATAAAAATGTAGGCAGGTATAAACCCACCTACATATAGTTACTGAAATTATTTTGTTACAGTGATCTCAATTGTATCTTCGAGTCCATTGTAAACGGCTTTGACTGTTGCTGTACCAGATGCAGTTGCACCACTCACAACACCCGTTTTTACACCTACAGTCAATGCAGTGTTTCCGGCATCTACGATTGAGAATGTACAATCCTTTGGATCAAGCTCTGTAGGTTTATACATAACTCCGATAATACCAAGAACTGAAAGTGTCATGTTTGCACCAGTCTTAATTGTTGTAGCCGGTGCAGAGATAGCGATTTCAGAAACAGCCATATCTGTATTATCATCATCAATTTCAGAGATGTATGCATATACGGCACTACCATCTTCACAGGCGTCACCTTCAACAGCAAGGGCACTACCAGATAACTTTGTACTTACTACACCATCAGGTGTGAATGAGATATCAAAGTTACCGTCAAGTGAGTAAGACGGAATTACGATTTCAACGACACCAACTTTACCTTTCTTACTGTTATGCTTGTCTGCCTGAAGAACAAGTTTTCCAATGTAAGGTGTTGATTCCGCATCAATAGTAATACGTTTTGAAATAGCATTGTACTGATATGTACATTTTACTTTTTCAGTTGTAAGACCATATGATGTCAAGTCAATTGAAGTACCATCGGCAGTAACTTCTACGAATGTACCGTTTGGAAGTTCTACACCAACTTTTGCACCAGTCAGAGGTGTATGGTCAATTGTACCTTTTCCAGCTACAAGTGTTACGCACTCATTAAGACTATATGAATCTTTGAGTCCTTTAGAAATTTGAGAACCAGCCTGTAAAGCAATGTACTCAAGTTTCCAGTCAGCAGCTTCAAGTTCTGCTGTAAGTTCTCTACCATATTTGTATGAGAATACTTTTTTATTACCTTTACCAGCATTTACAGCCTGTTCCTGCATAGATACAGAAATAGAAGAACTAAGGTTAGTCACTCCTGTACAAGCTAATACACCATTGATGTAAAATGCAAAGTCGGCAACTGAAACAACGAATTCTTTTCCCTTTGTATTCATTGCAAATTCCTCCTGATTTATAAATCATCAGCCACTAATCATTTTCTTTAATGACATGGCATCTGTTTTCACATCTTTGAACTTATCGCTCTCATCAAGTTCAGTCATCCAATACTGGACGGGTTCTTTGAATTTTACAAATCCCGTACTTTCAGCAGATTTCATAACATTGAAAATATCACGCTTATTTATTCGTTTAACATATCGCCAGAACTTACGAATAGTTAGCCCCTTAACTTTTTCTTCGGTTAAGTCCATTCCAACACAAACAGAATCAATATAATCTTCAAGAGAGGCTTTATCTTTGCCAGATATAGCATCCTGGGCTTTCTTTAATTCCTGTTCAGTGTCGTAGTGAATGAATTCATCAATGTCAAAATCAATACCATTTTGTAGGATAATAATTCTCCGAATATCATCGAACTGATCGGCGGTTATAACATTGCCATTTATTCTGAATCCCCCTTGTGTAGAACTAGCCAATACCTCTTGATCCTTAAATACAAGCTGTAAAAGACGAAGTGCAAAAGAATAGTAGTAAGGGAGAAATGGCATGTTAAATTCTTTTGCTAATTCTACGTTGTTATGACAGTAAAATAAAAAATCAAGATATGGCATCTTGATGATTTTCTTTACTGGAAATATACTGTTTTTGCGAACAATAATACTTGACTTATATAAATTGAAATCAAGCACATTACCCATTTTTACAGGGTATAAAACTAAATCTTCGGTATAATAAATTGGTGAGCTATATATAAGGTACTGATATAAAGATTCGTTACTGATGTCCATATGATTCCTTCTTTGCAGTAAACGTAAGTATTCTGCATGGGTATTCATAGTACAATACTTCCTCAGTATTGCTTGCACATGTCAATTCACCAATCCAATTTGTTTCCATTCCAGATAAAGTTTTTTTCAATTCTTCACCCAAAATATCAATAACTGTACCCGATAGATATTCCTTTGTTTTATAGCTCTGCACTCTTTGTGCCATTGCCTTTTCATGGCAGACAATATATATGACCACTTTTATCTCTTCCAAAAAATATTGTTGGTTTCTCACATGATCGACCTTGAAACAGATGAATGGAGAGGTTTTCTCAATGGTCTTTGGATTCTGCAAATAAGGGAAAATTTTCTTATAAAGCAGACCACCACCGGCATCTATATATTCCTTATCGAGATTAAAAATAATCTCGTTATTTTCGACAATTGTATTTATTACCGCAGATTTAAAAGAGTTAATGTCAAAATCTTCCATAATAAACCTCATTTACCATAAAGCGGTAATCGTAATAACAACAGATGCCAATATTGTATCTACCGATGAAAGAACATTTAAGTGGAATTGCTTTCCAACCAAATCACGATTGTTTTTTACAGTAACTTTTACAAAATTGTCACCAGTAGTTAATACCAAGTCTTTCTCATCGAAATCATTATCAGAAATTCCCCAATGATATTCGATATCATCTACCACATTATGTTCGTTGTCATAAAATGTAGCAGAGTATTTTTCAAACGATGATAAACTGATAGTGTCAGCTTTATATGTAAGTTCGCAAGTATAACCGTACTTTTCAGTAGGCTCAACATTATTTTGTTTGTAATCTGCAAGCATCATATCAACACTGTCTGTATTTTCATCGTATACAGTTTGAGTCAATGACAGATTTAACAACTTTACATTTTTATTGTTGTTTGTTAAACCATTGAATTTTGTGAGTTTATATACCAACGGTACATCGTTGGACATTTCCAACATAAATCGCATACCGTCATGAAGCCTTCTTGTATTTTTATCCATTGGCAGTAAAAGGCTATACTGCTTATCGTAAGTGATAACAATATTTCCTTTGAAGACACCAGAACTATACCGTGTCACATCTTCACACCAATACCAATATTCAAATATTTTCTTGGTTTCTGGATCTTGCCATCGTAACTGATTGTGACAAACTTTAAGAACTGCCTTTTCATAAAATTTATTATTACTTGGTTCAGAAGCAATAATCCAAATTTCATCTTCAAAACGAATGTAAGAGTATGTTTGTAAAGTTCCAATCGGCACTAAAATTTGTCTGTCTTCAGCTTTCAATTGTGTGTCTGGCGTAACACTCTGTATAATTGCCTTGCCGGGAGCAATAACAGAAAAATCACTGTTTATAAACTCAACATTATCGCACAACATAGTGGTATCAAGCATTTCCTTAAAACCATCTTGTGCATAAGCGAAAAATTCTTCGCCCTCAAAACCACCATTATAAATAGGTGGTTGATCCATTAAATACCAATCCACAGCCATAAATATCACCGCCTATGTATAAGCTGGACATTTTTGCTTTGTGTAAAGGTCTGCAATTTTTGAATCTATTGCATCAGCTTCCGCTCTTGTGTATTTCTTTGTATCACCAGTTCCGTTAAGACTGATATCTTTACCGATGATATTATTTAACTGATTTACACGCCTTACCTCTTGTTGCATATAGTAAGACTTCATAATCTCAGCCAGACTCAAAATGACATAGTTTTTCAAATCACCATTATCATCGAAAGAATCTGAATCAGAAGAGGGTGGGGTAAATACTAAATCTTGTTTATCGAATCCTAAAGAATCAATATTTAGTTCATATTCACCTAATGCATTCAAGAACCATTGACGAACTAATCCGTCTGCAAGTACATACTTACATTTAATGATTGATTCAAATGCAGATACAACGTCTGTATATGATGTCATTGAATGCACCTCCAATTATTTTTAATCGAGATTTAATCCACTGACTGCCTCAATTTCAGCAAGCATATAAGACGGAACTTCATCAGTGTTGACAGAAGGGTATAAGTCCTTATCTGAACACATAATTGCAATCATTTTCTTTTCTGATTCTGTTACAACCAAAGAAGAAAGTTTATCATGGAATTCTTTCTTACTCTTAGATGCGAACAAATCATTCACTGCATCCACTGTTAATTGAACCGGCGAAATATCTTCTCCGAAAACATATTCTCTTACGAGTGGATCATTGATTTTAAAAGCAGCATGAGAGCCAAGTCCATCAACTCCGCAAAATGCAACATTTCCGACTTTAACTTGTGAATCAATCTCGGCAAGTGTTAATCTTTTATAATCTTTGATGTTCGGATCAATCTGAATTGATTTTCCATTTTCCTCAGAAACAAATCCGATAGTCCATCCACAAAGATTGTCAATAGAAACTCTATCGCTTAAAGAGAGATTGTCTACTGTACGTGTCTTTGCTTTTGTACGTGGTGTTTTTGCTTTCGTTGTCTTAGTTACAACATTTTCGCTTTTTTCAATAACTTTTTCGTCCATTGATGTATAACTCCTTTTATAATAAAAGCATGGAGAAAAACAGATTTCCCCATGCTTATACATTTATTTTCGTTTAATTAAGACTGTTTAGCAAGTAAACCAATCTCAAATTCACGACCTTTTACAACGTCAGCACCAAGTTCAATATCAAAACGAGTTTTGATTGTACCTGTTTCAACGTCTGTACCGCTCATTGTTGTGATACCACCACGTCTGAAGATATTCAGCGGAGATTTATTACCAGCAGCAGTAAAGTACAGCTCATCATCTGCGTAATAAGTCTCGAATCCAGACTTGTCAGCAAGCGGTTTTGTATAGTTGAACGGATTTTCAAGTTCTACAAGTGTGCTTCCTTTATAGAATCCGTTTACACCAGCTTTGGCGATTTCATCTACCTGTGATGGGCTATAGAATGGAATCTTAGTATCACCAACAGTTTTATATCCGTTCCATCCACTGATTTCCTGGATTAAGCTGTAGTCACCTAAGATAGCAACTTTACCCATTTTACGAGTAAATGCAACTCTCTTAGCAACGTCTGCCTCTGTAGGGAGATCACCTGTATATGTGCTATAGTTCTTCACATATTTAGTGTTGTTTGCAAGAGATTTCTTCAGAACACCAAGAACGTATGCTACACCTTTGTTGTTCATATCAACCTGAACCTGAGCCATTTCCTCTGCAATTGTTCCATCGAAGTTACCAGAAGCAAGTTCACGGTAATCAATAGCCATACCAGCAGAAATGGTTCTTGTAGCAACAGGATATTCCATCCAGTTTCTTCCAGCAAAACTTACATCAGAATTTGCAGCTTGCATACGAGCGTCAATTCCTTCGTAGTTGTAAGTTTTAACCTTCGGCTGTTCATGATAAGCAAGTTCATGATAGTTTCCTAAGAAATCATAAATCTTCATAGCCTCAAGCAGTTTCGGCTCAATAATGAACTTAACGATTGTATTGATTTCAGCTCTAGCTTTGAAATCGCCCATAGCTGCAGCTTCTCCAAGTGCAGAAAGTTTCTTTGCTACAGCATCTTTCTGTGTTCCATATTTACCGGCATCTGTACCAGTGAACAGGGCAGAACAGATTTCAACCATCTGTTTGAATTTAGCCTGATCCTTGATAGTTACATCATCTTTTACTGGATTTGCTAATTCAAAAGAAGTATTTAATTCAACGATATTTCTCATTGTTTCGTTCCTCCAATTAGTGTATTAAGTTACAATTAGGCAATAACAACCTCAACAGCAAGTCCTTCACCGTTGAAACTTGTTTTCTCGCTTACTACAAAATATTCTTTGTAGTCAGCTACTCCTGTGGCTTTCTTTACAGCTTTCAGTTTTCCACTGGCTTCTGCAACAAGGAAATCGCCAACAGCAATATCTGCGTATGTGCCATCTACCTGATCCATATCCATGTCAATAATTCTTCCTTTCAGTGAAGTAAGAACAAATAAACGTGGATTCTCACCAACTTCGATTACATAATCGTTTGGTGTAAGAGTCTCAGGTTTGTCGATAGTGTTCATAACAATTGCAAGCCCTGTTTCTTTTCCATCAGTAGGAACAGCAGCTTTCTTTGTAGCTCTATCGAAAGTTACAACATTACCGTTATGCAGCTCAACGTCTGCTGTGCAGTAACCAACATTAACGGCATTTTTGTATGTACCAATTTCTCTAAATTTTAACATGGTCACGTTCCTCCATTATTCTTGTTTGATTAAGCAAAACAATCAAAATCGTCAACGGAATTATCATCTTTGACGATAGGATCAATTGCTGACATAATGCCATCAAATTCGTCTTTCATTGAGTTCATTTCAAGAGATTTCTTTGCATTTTCCTCACGAATTTTCTTATATGCAGTTGCATCAATCTTTGTTACGATTGAATTGATTTCTACAGAGAACGGATCAGCATTGAATGCTTCGATTTCTTCTTTGGCAAAATCTTTCTGCTCATCTGTATAGTCTGCAAGGGCACTATTTAACTCAGCGATTTTATTTGCTTTCTTCAGTTCATTGAGTTCTGCAGCCTGTGTCTCAACAAGGGCATTCAGCTCTTTATTTTTCGCATCAAGCTCGTCCTCTTTCGCTTTGGCATCACTTTCAGATTTTTCACATTTCTGGTTAAGTTCAGAAATTTCCTCATCCTTTTCTTTGATAGAAGCATTCAGCTCATCAATCTTAGAATTGAGTTCTGCAACCTGTGATTCAAGACTAGCAACCTGTGAATTTACTTCAACTTTTCTAGTGTCCTGAAATTCTGAAATAATGTCAGTTTTTAAATCAGAAAGTGCTTTCATCATTTCTTCATTCATTTCAATAACCTCCAAGTTTTTACGATTGAACTGGTTAAGTTCAACTAATACGGCAGTCGAATCGGAAGGTTTTACGGATAAGATACAATATCCACTATAATCATAAATCATAGGGATACGACCTTGCTCTTTCCAACCGCCATCATAAATTATTTCACCGTCATTTTCCTTTGTACCAACAAATTCAACACTTCCTCGAATAGTAATGCCATCAGCAATCTTATCCTCAATCCATTTTACGAATTTTGGATATCTTGCTTCATTTATGTAGCCGACACCACATAAACATCTATGCATTCCGTCTTCCAATTCAATGTCTTCAATCGACCAGTCCTCAAACACACCTACTTGCACAGAATCTTCAAATACCGGCATATTTTTAATCTGACCAGTCAATCCATGACCATATGGAATTTCTTTATCATTATCCAGGAACTCAGCGCATAATGGCATACCTTTTACGGTATCTGCATTGTCTCTTGTGTATTGTTCAAGATAGGAGATACCATTGATATTCCAACGTGTGTTATCGGGGTAAATTTCATGCAAAACAATTTTGACTCGTCTGCGTCCATTTGGGTTGGTGGCTTGTGAAATTTCTAAAAATCTTTTTTCCATTTCCATGATATGTACCACCTTTTTGTATAATTTATTAAATAAAAAAGACACCCTAAAGTGCCATTTCTAACAATAACGTAATAAACATCTATTCAGATGTACTTAAAATAGTAGTGAAATCATTTACAAATTTTTCCGTTTCCACAAATATGAAAATAGAAGCGTCTGGATTTTCTTTCTTCGGCTTGATATCATAAACAGGGTTTCCCATTTTGATTAAATGCCTTGCAACACCAGGCTTAAAAACTGATTTGCATTTCACTACAGAATTTGTTTCTGTCATGCACATAATCTTCCTTCCTAATCTGTACTTGGTTTAGGATTGGTGTTTGAACCAGAAGATTGTGATTGTATCGTATTTTCATTTGTCGCAAAATCTACTGTTTCACGACCACTTTCTTTACTATCTGCTTCATCACGACCACTCATTGTAAATGATGTAGCATGAACAGGATATTTGTTTTCAAAATCAGACTCTAACTCATAGTCAAGCAGAGAGATATATGCATCTGGATCAAACCCAGTTGCACTTACCCAAGCGGTCAGAGATCCCTTACCATGAGAATATAAATCCTGCATGTATTTTACTTGTTTATCTCTGTTTGCAAAGGTTGTAGGTAAAATATAGCAATCAACCACACAAGAAGAATCCATGATAATATTTGCGTTAATGCATTTATTAAGTTCAAACATGAAATTCTCAACCCATGTGTAGGTATTGCTTGCAACAAGCTCTAAGTTGAGAGAAGCAGTTGCATAGTTACCTTTTGTATTACCGTCAAGACTGGCAGAACTGATACCTAAAGCACCAGGCACAGCGTCCTTAATAGATGCTTCATTTTTCTCATCGAAAATATCTATATCAACGTCCATTTTGTCTATCTTAGTTCCACTTGCAAGGGAGAAGAAAGATATACCAGACTGACTTCTTCGAGTGATAACAGCCTCTTTTACTTTTTCATGCTGTTCTCTCTGTTGGTCTTTTGTAAGAGATGACGTTCCTTTTTCTTTTCCTTCCGGGAATGTCATATAAATAATCTGATTATTGATTGAATCCAAAACTGTACGTTTAGTATTGACAAAATACTCAGCATACATAATATCATCAAAGGCAGTTACAGCCATTGGTACACCCCAGGGCTGGTTAATTGCAGCATTTACTTTTGTAACGATAGTTTTTGTATCGTCAAGTATAATCCAATTATTGATGCTGCCTTTATTCTGATTATATCCATCACGAATTTCTTTCGGCATAGCTTGTAATCGTGCTTTTAATTCTCTGTCATTGAATTGATCGAAATATCTCAAATTAAAAGCCATACGATAATGATTACCTACTCTGCCACAAATTCTACACCAATCAACAGGCAAAGGAATAATAGAAACATCCATACCAATTTCATTTATCTCAACAATATTAGCCATTTGATAATCAGATATGAATTTCTCATTGCTAATAGGTCTGTTTGCAGTTTCAAAATAGTAGAAAGCAGTTCCATCATTTGCATTTTTCATCAGATTATCTCTGATTTGTTGCTTATAATTGATTTTGTCAAGAACGGATAACATTTTGAGTCTATTTCTTTCAAAATTTCTCGGACGCTTTTTTCTATTCTTACAAACAATTACCTTATCAAGAGTGTGCATAGAGCCAATATAATTAACGGCACTCCTTACACTACCGTTAGTGTTATACGCCCACCAAGCCAAATCTCTTAACTGTTTGTTGTAATACTGGGGATTTTTAGAAAATGTTCTAATATCCTTTATCGTATATGGGGAGGCATCAAGAAAATCCCCTAAGACAGAATAGATATAAGGTAATGTAGTATTATAGGCATAAGCATTTGTTTCTACATTATGGTTAGCACGATTATTCGTGTTTGCCTTACGTTTAGGTGCAGATGATCTACCACGCTTTTTGGTAGTAGAAGCTGCCACTTCATTCTGTTCTGGCATCTATCTACCTCCTAATTTTTTAATTGATAAAAGTTGAAAATCCGTATTCGTCTTCAATATTACGCATGTCTCTTTCAAGCTCATTTGCAATATAGTTGGCATAGGAGATAGAAGAGTATCTATCCTTTCTCATACCAGCCACTTCAACGACTTTAATTTTTCCGTCAGTAGCAGTGTAGTCCAAGTTAATCATTTCTTTAATCATGGCAGTTGTCTGATAAAATGGTTCTTGGAACATTACTTGATCTTCAACTAATAAATTCTGGAAAGCCTTACTACGATTCAAAATATCATTAGAATCTATTTCATTGATAAGAAGTCGTAACTTTCCACGTTTGATACAGTCTCTAAGATATACTGCAGCATCAGAGTTGAATTTAGCAGTAGCCTTAATACTGTAGATGACTTTCTCTGCTTCAGGATCTTTACATCTTTCAGCCATTTTGTCATCATTGATACACGACCATGCCGGATATACAGTATTTCTTTCATCGTCAACCTGTTCAATAACAAGGTTATCGAATACACCAATACCGACACCATTTGTATCTACGATTATGTAATCACAATCGAAATCCTCAAATAACCGCCTTGCTTTTAAAGCCTGGTCAAATGTATGACCACCATCTAATGTAGTAATATACAGAACATTTCTAATATATTGATTGCTTGAAGTTGGAAGCAATTGCATCAGTGTAAAACAAGTAGCGTCATTTTTAGAACCGCCTTGTGTCGCAATATCCATTGATAAAAGACGTATCTCACCATTTCTTTTTGGTTCATACTTATACTTACTGTCATTCAACAGTGCATAATAAGGCTTCGGATATAATGCTCTCTGAATCTTACGAATCTTATCTACAGTTTCAAAGTTATAGAAAGCCTTTTCAGAACTACCAAAGAAAAGAGAATCCATCTCCATTGACCATGCAATGCTATCAAAGTCATCTTCCTGCATTTCTTCACGAATCTGTTCTTCTGGGTAATATCCTTCATAAACAGGTAATTGATACGGGAATCCAACGACCATGTAGCTTTCGCCTTTAATCATGGATTTAAAAAATGCCTTGAACTTTGCCCAAGACCAATGATACTTGTAGTATGCACTACTCAAATAAATCTCTTTATTAGGTTCTTTTGGATATTTAGCCTTATTTTCTTCAACCTTATCGCTGTATTCTTCTTTATTATAGAAGTTAGGTCTACGTTGTCCGGCTTTGAATTTTCTCAGTACCTTATCAACGACACCTTTATCAATAAGTCTAAACTCGTCCATTATAATGATGTTTGCTCTGGCAGAACGGGCAGAGTCCCTTGCCGTTACAACTTTTATAACAGAACCATTCTTCCAATATATAAATCCCTCTGAGGGAGAAGTATTTGTTTTGAGTATCTCATTCCTTAGATTAGGAGATTGTGGCATAAATTCCTCTACAATCTTCAAGAGGACGTTAATTGACTGACCACGTTGACCGGCAGCAATACATACCTTGACACCAGGATATAGTGTACAATAGGCACATAGGAAAGCAGCAACGATCATGGACTTACCCATACCACGACTCGCAATAGTCATAAAATTATTGAATCTGAACATAAATGTGATTAGCACTTGTTGGAATGGGCGAATCCACTCCATACCGTAATAATCAATAAGGAATCGTACAGGGTTTGCACGATAGTAGCCTATCCATATATTCAGACCACACATTATTTTGTCGTATTTAGAGTCCGATAAATTACCTTTATTCTTTCGTTCCATCAGCGTCACCGCCGTTTACAATGAAATCAAAGATATCTTCATCATCAGCTTCTTCTAATTCAGGAATCTCAACTCTATATTTAGCCATTTCTTCTTCGTAAAGAGCTGAGTATTTATTTTTTAATTTCAACATCTTGCATAAATGCCCTAAGAAATAGATAGTGATATATTTTACAATACCGTCTACATCTTCCCATTCTGGTCGGCACTTATCTATCGGACGTTCATCCTCAAACATTTTAATCATTACACCAATTGGCTTCTCAGATGCTTTATCATTTTCATCTTCTTGCTTCGGTTGTAAGTTTGCGGATCTCATAGTCTCTTGATATGTTTTCATTAGCTTTGTGTAAAGCTCAACATTATTGTCCTTTAATGCAAGGTTCATCTGTAACTTGATAATGCACAGTTCCCTTACAAGGGTTTCTCTTGTCTTGCCATCAATAACAACCCTAGACTTCCAATCATCAAACATATCATTCAAAATACCATACTGTTCCGGCTCAAAGCCAAATCCCCAAACACCAACAGCTTTTTTCAACTGAGTAGCATCCAATCCACTGTATTCAGCAACGTCATCGGCTGAATTGATAGAGTTTGATTTTTGCTCAATCAAAGTATCGCTATATGTTTTTCCAGTATGAGGTTTAATCTGTATCTTGCTGATATATACAGAAATACGACTACGATCCTCACTGATTTTTCTTGATGCAGCGAGGGCACTTTCATTAAAGTACAAATCAAACAACTGGCATATTCTTTCAATAGCACGTTCTTCATTACCATTGAAAAAATTAGTGTAATGTATAAACAATTCATCAACACAATTTTTACATGTGTTCATATATCCATCTGTACCGGCATAAATCGGTGACTTAGATGGAGAGAAATTGCCTTTTCTTTTTTTATAGTGCTTACCACAAGTCTGACAAACGTAATCATCTGGTTCTTCTTTGGCAGAGATTTTTTCAAGCGTAACATCGCTATTTACTGAAACGTCAGAAGCGAGTGATTTTTCCACTTGCTGTTTTTTTGTAACACCCATTTGTCAAACCTTCTTTCTTTATGCAATTTTTCCACTATAGAATAGTGGGAGTAGGAGATGTGGGACTCGAACCCACACGCCAATAACGGCACTGCGCCCTTAACGCAGCGTGTCTACCAATTCCACCAATCTCCCATATAAAAAAGCATGGGGAGTTTCCAACCCATGCTATAAAAGATTACAACGAAATTTTCATTCCTTTATTTGAACATAAGACTCTGAAAGTCTTATCATTTTTAGAAATTTCTTTTCTCAAACTTTCAGATAGTGACTTTTTGCTTTCTTCACTACCATGAACCAAGATAAGTTTGTTTGTATTCAAAGAACTACCGAACTTAATCAAGTCATCTCTATTGGCATGGCTACTGAAAGTAGAAAGCGATATGCAGTCAGCCCTATTTACCACCGGCACTTTATTGATTGTCAGTTTCTTGTAGTCTTTATAGTTCTTGATTCGATAGGAGAGATATGAAGGATTATCGCCAACATATCCAGAGAATACAACCATACTGTTTGGATCGGGCAAGAACTTTTGTAAATAGTTTACAATCCTACCATTTGTACAAAATCCAGAGGATGACAATACAATCTTCGGAGTAGTATCATTCTGGCACATTTTGGATTCTTCTTTCTCAGATAAAAAAACAACATTTTTCCAATTTCGCACTTTCATCCATAATTCCAGGTCTTCGCCTTTAAGTATGGTTTCATATAAGTCAGAAATTTCACAGCTAAGTTTTGAATCAACAACTACATCTGCTTTAAATGAATCGTCACAACCAAAAATCAAATAGAGAACAGTAAGTAATTCTTGTGTCCGACTAAAACTGAAACATGGCAGCAGAAGAGTACCTTTTCGCTCCAATACAGTATTGACAGCTACTCTCAAATGCTCAACGTCAAAATCCCTGGTTTTCTTATTTACTTTTTCTCTACTTCCATATGTACTTTCCATAATGGCAACATCATTGAACATTGCCGGAATTTCAGTATTTCTTACATAATGATTTTTCGTATTCAAAGCACCAAGATCAGATGTATACAGAATTTTCTTTGTCTTCAATCCATCTGACAAAATCAATTGTAATTGAGCAGCACCTACACAATGAGAGTTTGGAATCCACTGAAAACTAACTACATCGTCAAGTTGGAAAACAACACCATATTCACTATAAGGTTTAATTAACTGCAATGTTTTAGAAACATCATCTTCACTATAAATAGGAGAGTAATTTCTGCTGTAGCGTTTTGAAAGAATTCTTGCTTCATCAGCTACAATAAAAGCACAATTAAAAAGCAGCGATTTCATAACCGCTGCAGTGTTAGGTGTAGTTATAATTTTTCCATTGAATCCCTGGGCAACCAATCGAGGAATTAAGCCACAATGATCCACATGTGGATGTGCCACAAACAAGTAATCAATCTCACTTGGTTTGAATCCAAATTTCTTTGAATTGATTTTATAGGAATCAAGATAACTATTGCTTTTGGATTGATATAATCCGCATTCCAGTAATATCTTTTTGCCTCCAAATTGTACAAGGTACTGAGAGCCGGTGACATCTGTTGATGATTCACCTAAGAAATAAATTCCATCATTATTTTGTTTGTGTTTAGACATATAATTCCACCTTTATTATTATTTGTTTATAGTAGTAGATACGAGACTCGAACTCGTAAGGTTTCCCGGCAGTGTTTGAGACTGCTGCGTTTGCCTGTTTCGCCAATCTACCACAATATATAAACAAAGCTACTTGATAAGTGTCAGATAGCTTCGGAATAATTTATGATTTACACTATTTGATAGTGGTAATTTTTAATGTGGATGATGGGACTTGAACCCATACACCATTAAGATAGCAGAGCTTAAATCTGCTGCGTCTGCCAATTACGCCACATCCACATGATATATTGTAGAATTATAGTCTAATTGAAAATGTAATGTTCTATATAATATAATCATTGCATCACACTCTCAATAAGCTGGTAAAGGGATTCGAACCCTTAACCTACTGATTACAGGTCAGTTGCGCTACCAATTGCGCCATACCAGCAGATGTGTTCAATGAGGTTTACCTAGTGCGCCCTCTGACAGACAATGAACTGTGCCATCCCCACGTGTATAAATAGTTATAGATTATCCTGGTGACTATTTCGGATACATACATGGTTTCAACCTTAACACCAGTTTCGATAAAACATCTACCCATCTATTATTGATATCTGATAATAAATAGACATAGCGTAATATCTAGCGCACTAAAAACCTTCATCCATCGCTTTAAACTTTGTGCGTTTCAATTGTATTTTGCTTTGTTACAATTCAAGTTTATTGTTATTTATCTTCAAAGCTAAGACTTTCACATCCACGGTAAACTGGGGTAGCTGGATTCGAACCAGCGAATACAGGAGTCAAAGTCCTGTGCCTTACCGCTTGGCGATACCCCATTATAAACTGCCCCGGTGGGGATCGAACCCACAACATACAGATTAACAGTCTGCCGTTCTACCATTGGACTACAGGGCATTAAAAACTGATAATGACTATGCCAAAATCAGATTTCCTATCTACACATGGTAGATGGATAAAAGACAAGTCGCTAAGATCGAAGAAAATCTGATGATAGACAATACACTGAAGATTGTCTGGTCAGATTTTTATGTAAATATTTGCATTACTTACCCAATTTTTCGTTATAATTTGCTGTATGCGACTTTCACTAGGCTCTAAATGTAAACTATTTCATTCATCAAAAATACTTAGTGTTTGAGGGGAAAATATAAAATATTCTTTAATATGTTTTGTTAGTTGTTCATATTTGCTGTGTGAGCCTATACTAGACACTTTGACAGAGGATATCATTATCTTCTGTTGATTTACAATAGGATATTAAGGGGAGGAATAATATCCTATGCTTTTTCATATAATTTTCATTTGCTTGTAAAAATAATTTGAAAGAATTAAATCAAAAATTTTGCTGTATGTGTCTAAATTGGAATAATAAGAATCGAACTTATGTGACCTCCGTATCAGAGAGGCATTCTACCATTGAATTATATTCCAGTATAATATGAGCGGTAAGGGTGGGCTACGACCCCACGGTACATGACTTAACATGTACGCTAGATTAGCAATCTAGTGCATTAAACCAACTCTGCCACCTTACCATGATGGGTATAGTGAGGCTTGAACTCACGACTTACCGGTTAAAAGCCGGTTACTCTACCAACTGAGTTACACCCAGATTAAATAATGTACCTATAATATTACATGCCAACCAATCGCCAAATTGATTATAACTGTAAAACGAAGAGGGTGGGATTTGAACCCACGAACCGCCATCACTGACGGTTGCCAGTTTTCAAGACTGGTGCAATAATCCAGACTCTGCCACCTCTCCAAAAATAAACACCCATACTTGGAATCGAACCAAGATCATAGCTTTAGAAGAACCATGTTCTCTCCATTGAACTATACGGGCAAAACAGACATAATAGGAATCGAACCTATATCGCACGATTCGTAGTCGTGAACTCTATCCATTAAGCTATATGTCCATGATTATGTTTTCTTCACCATTTCATGTATACCTCATATGCCTTTTTATAAGGGCTTTATTTGATTGAGTGGGAAGTGGTGGAGTCGAACCACCTACACTTAGGGCTTCAACCTAATGCTCTACCAGTTGAGCTAACTTCCCAAATGTAGTTTACCCTTGCTATCGTGGAAGGAAAGATCTTCATTACCGCTTGTCGTAAACGCCAATTTCTACCGTTTGAAGTGAGTCGTTAGAATTGGTAAAGCAACTATCTCACATGGGCGTGGAGGGAGTCGAACCCACTAGATCCCGAAGGCAGCAGATTTACAGTCTGCCCGATCTCCGTAGTCGTTTACACACCCAAATATAAAATTGCATAAATGCAAAAAGCATCTGACCGGGAATGATCCGGCATCGCCTGGGTGGAAGCCAGGTATGTTATCCAATTACACCACAAATGCAGAACAGACGCAGTAGGACTCGAACCCACATCTTACAGTTTTGGAGACTGTTGTTTTACCATTAAACTACACATCTACAGTTAGTTTTTACTCGGCTTACACTATAACCCAACAAGCATATCACGTTAATATAACTTGCTACATTTATTTCTCGTTGTAAATGCTAAAAAACGTTTCTGGTTGACTGCAGATTCACCAGTAATAGGGTGTATGGGAATCGAACCCATCTCGTAGCCGTGAAAGGGCTATAACTTAAACCGCTTGTCCAACACCCCATAACGGTCTAGGTGGGAATCGAACCCACGACTTCGGAGAGACAATCCGATGTTATTACCACTTAACTACAAGACCAAAATCAAGGCACAATCCACTTAAAATATTCATCCATTTGAAAGTATAAGTAATTTGCTGTACGTGCCTTACGAAACTAAGCTCATTTCGGTAGTATTTTTAACAGAAATATCCCAAATAAATTGCTGTATGAGCTTAAAGAGAGTACAGTTGGATTTGAACCAACGAATACTGATTTTGCAGACCAGTGCATTGCCAGACTTTGCTATGTACTCTTACATAAACGATAGAACTATTACGCAATGAATAGCCCCACCGCTTATTAACAAAAACATATAGGACAAAACATAAAACAAGATAAATTGCGGATGGGGGATTTGAACCCTCGACCTCTTGCTTATGAGGCAAGCGAGCTGACCACTGCTCTAATCCACATTATGCATTTATTATAGTTTGATTAAAAGTAAGAGATAAATAGAAGTTTATGGATGGTAAACCTCTATTTATTTCATTTACTTTATTTCCTGTTCCTTATGTATGTATTATAGCATATATTCAGAAAATGTCAATACATTTCTACATTTATTTTTGCTTGTTAAAAATAAAAGTTCCCAAAACAGTAGAAGATAAGTCATCAACAGACATATCTTTTACAAGCTGCGAACTTACTGTATCTTGAACAATTGCAAATTTTGCTTCGTTACGATACATATTCTCCCCATTATAAGCTGGTTGAATGTAAAGCTCATTTTCTTCTGTAAGAGATAAGACATACAGATCCTTGCAAACAGGATCAATATCTGAAAGAATTATATCAATAGAAGCAATAGTAATATCGCTATACTCTGTAATAGCATATTTCAATGCATCTATAATAAAACTTGACTCCCCATATAATTTAACCGATTCGTATTCTTCGTGTGGAATTTTTGAATGAATCTCCAAACAATCAAAAATTTCCTTCATGCTGCTAAATGTTCTACATTGTATTTTGTAACTCATTATTAAGGTTAATTGAGAACAAATGTATGCTCATCAACTTTTCCTTTTCCAGTTTCAAATATAACAAAAGATGCTGTGGCATCGGCAGTCTTCCTTATTGACATTGAATAATCATCTGATCCAATAATTGATCCAACACCAATCACCCCTCTACGGACTCCACAGTTTACAAACTCTGAATGGTGTTTATGACCAGCCACAAGATAATCTATCTTGGTATCATAAATATCAGAGTAATCTTTAATAGCAGCAGTTAAACTACGGACTTCCCCATGAATCCCTATAACATTATATCCAGCAATATCAGTAAAAATAAAGCCGGATTTATTCGTTATGTAACGGAAGTTGGGATTGTCCTCATTTATAATACGAATAATACTTCCAGTAACCATTTCAATGTTATCATGTGAATGTTCACCTTTTTTACCATCCAGTAAGCGAAGTTCACCATGATTTCCATTTGTTTGATAGTATTCTATGTCAAATTCATCGGACAATCTTCTCAGCCATTTACCCATATACTCCCCGTATATAACGGCACTTTCCGGCACACCATACCGTAATGTCCATAATTGTGAATTACGCAAGAATCCATCTAACGAATCCCCTAAATTAAATACTTTGAATCCTTTGAGTTTCTCTTTGTGTGCATAATCCACCACTTCATTGTAGAGAACTTCCATACGCATAAAAAATATCTCAGGACTATAAGCATTTACAATTTCATCATTCAGACCATACACTTTGAAATCTTTTCCAAAATGACAGTCTGCTATATTCAAAAGACCATAACGAGATGAAAGCATACCACCGATTTTTTGCGGAGGATCTACTTTATTCAGCGTTTCGTGAATAGCAGTAATGACTTTTTCCTCAAATAAATCATCCCTGGCATCTTCACGTAACCATCTGTTATACTCCAACTTTTCAGTATGAAGTTTCGCACGCTCTTTGATAAGCTCTCTCTTTTTCAATTCAAGCTCTTTCAAATAACTTTCAGTGTCATCATGGCTTTGAGTTTCCATTTTCTCTTTGAAATACTGCATAACTTTGTAACCAGAAAATTCAGTTACATTTGCAGCCTTTCGTAAGCTATCCCTATGGCAGTCTAAATGTAAAAGCGTGACAATATCTTCCCAGTCCAAATCGTCCGGCTTTTCTTCGACCTTTATAGAGATGAGTCTAAGACCATATTCGTAATCAGTCTCATTTTCCAACTTTTTGTACTTCGGATTGATACCAACCACCCCTTTTTATTTTTTGACTGTTACCATAAAAGCAAGGTTTTATGTACGTTCCTACATACTCCCTTATTCATAATAGGGTGCAAAAATAAAAAACCTCTGTAATCAGCTATCTTTGCTTTTTACAGAGATTTTAAATAATTTAATTGACTTGCTAACAAGCAATTTTATATGTTTTTTCGCTTTTTGGACATCAATTGTTTCATATAATTTTTGCGATATTTTGCTTGGCATTCTTTACATCTGCATTTTTGTCTGCTCTTAGAACCAACTTCAAAATTCTTTCCGCAATCAATACAAACGATAGTTTGTGTAAGAACCTTGTTATAACCACGATGTTTATAACAATAATTAGCCAGCTTAGTTTTACTTTGCCGAAACAATCGACCACAAACTTTACAAGAACCTATACTTTTCCCACACAGCCTATCATAGTGTAAATTCAAGTGATCGTAATCGGTAATATAATCAAGCACATCATCTGGATTATCGGATATATCAACAAATTTTACAAACCACGATCTGTATTTATTATTTGTAATATCGAATAATCCAGCTTTAAACAAGCAACCAAGAGAAAAATTTTTCTCTTCCGCATTCTTAAATTTACATGCTCCGGCTTTATAGATATCTCTTTTCTCCATATGACAATAAAAAAGAGTGTCTTCTGTGATTGTGGCAGAATTCTCAATGGAAATACTATGCAGCCTGTGATATTTTGCATCAACAAGCATCACAAATAACATCCGGCGGTAATTGTCATTCTCAATTGTGCAAATTTTCTCCCACTCCTTTTTGGTGATAGGAGTAGGGAGTGGCAATTTTAACTTATACAGTCGTGAGCTGGCAACTGCATTGTCGATATCCTGAAATTTCACAATGTAATTGAAATCAATGTAATACCTATTGCAGAATGCTTTTAACTCTTTTTCTATTTGGCTGTCTAATTGTTCCATATCTTCAACAGTGACATTATTGTAGTCTTTCCCGGACTCTGTAATCGCCTTGTATCTCAAATATTTTGCATACAAGAGCAAATCGGATCTTTTGTATTCGTCAACAGCAGTAGTGGAAGCCTCCATTTCCTGCGCAACGGACAATTCATCGAAATAAATCATACATTTACCTCCACAACGCTATATTTTTTACCGAGATATGATATTGTTCCGTTTTTTTCATCCAAAACTGGCATTTTGGGTGTGACAGTAGAGTTCTTTTTCAAGTTTTCTACAATCTGGTTGCCAAAAATACTCCAACAGAAGTCTTTTGTACGGCTAGGATGCAGCTCATAGCATACATAGATTGCCAAATCGCAAGCATATTGCACATCACCGATAAACTTATCTGTAATTCTGTCTCTGATGGCAAGCGGATATTTGATAAATTCCGATGTTTGAGAGACACTGTGAGTATAATCACTCTTGCGTTTTACTCTTAAACTGTCTTTTTGTGCTTTGTAGTCCAGGTATTGAGCGTTCATGTACTCAATATCTTCTTCAGCAAAGTTCAAATTAGTGCCAGAATACATTGACTTAACCAAATGTTCCGGCGTTTTCATATGTCTTTTTCTTTTTATTTCACTTAAATGCTTCTCCATATAGTGACAAATCTTATTCATCCTACCATTATAATCAATCAATGGCGAATAAGGGTAAAATTTATCAATTAGATAATCCCTCTCAGCTTCAGTAAGATCTTCTGGCGCAGAATCCAGAATGTCATAAATTGATTTTTGGAACAACATCATGCACACATCGTTCTCTTTATCCAGGTATTTAAGATACTTAGAGTTCTCAGAACTGTAAAGATAACGGAAGAAGTAAGGTTTCTTGTCTGCAACTATTGAATTGTAAAACTCAAAGTCAATATCTTCCACATTGTCTGGCTTTTTAGAAATCTTTCTTGTCCAATGTTTAGGCATTGGCTCAATTTTTATCCCCTTCGCCTTATCAATCGAATCTCCCTGAGACTTTCTGATAAGTTTGAGGCGTTCCAAAATCTCATCTTGCTCACGCTTGAATGTGATATCACCTTCATAGCGTGCCAAAATCTCATAGAATGCAGTTGAAATATTCGTAATACGACCAATCGTACTATCGAATGATTGAATATCTGCTTTATACAGTTCATCTTCTGAAATGTACTCTTTATCTACAGTAGATTTTGAGTATGTAATCGGAAGATTGTCGTAACGGCAACGTAAGAACACTGGATTATCAGTAGTGGCTACAATATCTCCGTCAAAATCGGAGTCTGCATGAATTATGCAGTCACAACCCCAAACATTATAAACAATGCCACTTGTCAGATATTTGAACCATTTTTCTGTTAATTCATTGTTCTTCAAGTTAAGTTTATTCACTTCTGAACGCCATGTAAGCGGTGATCTCATAGCAACAACATCAGTTTTTCCACGTTTGTTCCAAAAGTAAGAGTAATGCTCAAATTCTTTTAATGCACCGGTAACTGTATGACCAAATGCGTGCTGCATAAATGCATACATATCTGGAATCATTACACTAAAATTACCGTCCAGAATAAGTTTTCCTAAATAAGTTTCTCTGATTTTTTTATTTATGCTCATTATGATATTTGATTTTATATATTCTTCGCTAATCATTTCTGGATTAACAATCAGTGCTTTCGCAACATTGTCACTTGTCAAGTCAAAAATGTTGTTAAAATCAATATCATCTTTATCACATAGTTTTCCAAGCAAAAATAATATCGCCTGGTTTGGATCGTCAATCGAAATACCATTCAGCCACTTTACAGTAGGATCACATAACTCAGCTACGTCATCATCATTTGTGAGATCAATAGCCTGACAGAATTGATAATTGGAACGAAAACAATTATCGTCTGTTTTAGGAGTAACTTTTGTAACTCCCCACAAGAAACCATTTTCTTCACATAATCTATCATATTCTTGAATTGAATCATAAGCATTCCATAATTTAAACTGTGACTTTGTAAGGATCATATCTGTTTTAGTTATATCTACCAGATTCCCATACAGATCTTTCATTTCTGTAATCCCACATTCTGCAGCATACTGTTTGAAATCAACAACGAACACCATACCTTTTACATATGCGCATCTTACACAGAATGCAGATGGGATATAATCTAATTCCAGTTCATCAGCTACACGCTTTGCGAATTCCACAGAAACAGCACCACATCCATCGAATAAATTAAACGGCAGAGTTTTTATCTCTTCAGAAACTCGCTCATTATTTGCAATAGCGTCTTTTTCTTCTTTTGGAATCTTTGAAATCCAATCAACTTTCTTTTCCATTTCGATTTCGCAGTCATCAATAAGATAAACATTCGGGTGTGGAATTGTGTAGGTTGCAGAAGATGAGAGAGCAAAGTAAGCATTGTATTTGTTTTTCGTTATTTTGACGCTTTTTGCCCCACAACGTAATCTTTTCTTTAACTCTGCATCAAAATCTTCACGAATTAAGATTACAGTATTTACTCTCGCTTGTCCGGCACTACACATGAGGCGAACATACTTAAATCCATTTATATATAATCCATCACGAATGATTTTTCTGTAATGAGAAATATCATCAATGACAACAGAAACATATTCTGGAATGAATAGCATTTCATCAATCTTACCGTTGATTATTGAGATTTGCCGTTTCGCATAATCATTAAATTGCTTTTTTAAATTTTTCTTTTGGGCGTATAGGTCACTTAATATAGCCGGATCATACCGCATTATATTAGGGTTACGCTCATACCGTATATTTCTAATAGTTCTCAATGCCTGGTTATCTGCCAGAGCAATCAATTCACCATTTTGCCGAATATCACGAATATGATATCCCGAATTACCAAGAATCCTCTTTAAGTGATATCCAAACTTATCTAATCTAGTGGAAGAGAATTTCATGATATAAAATTGTTGTAATTTTTTCATTTGTCCTCCCTGTCCAGTCTATCTTTTATCAGTCTTGCTTTCCATTTCTCCAATTCATATACAGATTTCACATATGGAATATCGGATATGGTAGCAGTAATGCCAAAATCCTTCAGAACAGATATCGCTATCTTCAAATCTTTTTCGGTTGGTTTGGCTTTCACTTGATTTTCAATTCTACGAATTTTATCCCTTTCATAATCAAGGTTGTCGTAGAGTGTCTTGTCATATACTTTGTCCTGATTCATTTTCTTATTTCTCCTTGCTCACATAAAAAATCCCATTACTCTTTACAACATTCACATCTGGAACAAACTTAACAATTTCCGTAAGCTGCTCAATTGTAAATACATATCCTTTTGCACCGTTATACACTTCACGTAACGCATCATTCACAACATCCCGAAATCCAAGAGCATATTTTCTGGACTTCTTGAGATATTTCTGATTGGCAGGATATGGTGTTGTATTTCGTTTGAGTTTTGGCAAGGTGATATCATAAAAATATTCTTGACTACTTCTGGTATGTGGATCTGAATGATATTCTTCAATCGTGTTGGCATTTGCCCCAGATACACATGTGTTATAACAATTCTTCGGTAGCCAAAAATAATTTAAAACATCTGAATTTGCACTAACCATATTGCTGCGTTCTCCATTTATTATTGTTTGATTATAGAAAACGAAAATAATTGGATCAATCCTTTTCTCCACAAAATCCAACTATATTCGTTCCTACACTGATTATACCACTAATTCAAATATTGTCAACATTTATTATGGTTTAATTATAAAAACCAACCAACAAAGAAAAACTTAAATAGTGGCGTTATTTATATTTATATTTATATTTATA
>ERZ773110.16-NODE-16-length-205601-cov-29.823606_pt1 | contig 205601 bp, 182 predicted proteins | sample MGYA00580568_ERZ773110 | MGnify/ENA primary metagenome ERZ773110 (study PRJEB29015, sample SAMEA2737870) | human gut metagenome | biome: human gut; feature: human-associated habitat; material: faeces | place: China | collected 2012 ... | reverse complement strand
CAGTCCCAATGTGGCCGGTCACCCTCTCAGGTCGGCTACTGATCGTCGCCTTGGTGGGCCGTTACCCCGCCAACTAGCTAATCAGACGCGGGTCCATCTCATACCACCGGAGTTTTTCACACTGTACCATGTGGTACTGTGCGCTTATGCGGTATTACCAGCCGTTTCCAGCTGCTATCCCCCTGTATGAGGCAGGTTACCCACGCGTTACTCACCCGTCCGCCACTCAGTCATAAAAGACTTCAAACCGAAGTAATCTGTCTTAAATGCTTCGTTCGACTTGCATGTGTTAAGCACGCCGCCAGCGTTCATCCTGAGCCAGGATCAAACTCTCATAAAATATGTTCTGCTTCGCAAAAACACTTAAGAGTTACTTCGTAACTCCCAGATGTTTTTCAAAACAGCAAGTTTGCCTTGTCAGTCTTAAACTAACTAGCTTTAATAGTTTCCTTATACTGTGTTTAAGGATTCATTCAATTGCTTGAATGATGTTCACAAAAGATGTATACTTAATTCTATTGAATTCTGTACTCATCTCGAAATTCTAAAAAGAATTTTCAAGGTTGTCTTTCTGTTCAGTTATCAAAGTTCATTGTTCTCAAATCCAGTATTCATCTGTGCTTGAGAAGTTTTTGTGTCGCTCATCTCTCGCGGAGACTTGATTATAATATCACCACCTCTCACATATGTCAACATCTTTTTTCAACTTTTTTTGATTTTTTTCGCCAAATCTATTATAAACATTCGTAAAGTCTTATATTTACTGGATTTGTACCACCAAACTTTTTTATAAATTTGGGGCATATATCTGTATACAAACATAAATCCACACTATTTCCGCTATAAAATTCAGTGACTTCAAATTAACAAATTGCAATTTTAAGTCACTGAATTTCTGTCTTAAACTAAACCTTATATAAATCAATTATTATAATATGTACTTTTATTACATACATTATATATTAACGTGCCAATATCTTACCTACGCTTTGCCATTATAAAGTCAAGTATCTTTGAAGCAACATCTTCTTTAGACATCATAGGCAGTTCAATATTATCTTCCCCGGTAATTATAGTTACAACATTAGTGTCTGTTCCGAAGCCTGCCCCGGCTACCTTTACATTATTAGCAACTATCATATCCATATTCTTCTTAATAAGCTTATCCTTGGAATTGGCAATTACATTTTCTGTTTCCATAGAAAATCCACATATGAACTGTCCCTCTTTTTTATGTTCTCCAAGCGTTCCTATTATATCCTTTGTGCGTTTAAGGGCAATTGACATATCGCCGTCTTTTTTCTTTATCTTATTATCGCTTACATTTAAAGGTGTATAGTCCGCTACTGCGGCAGCTTTAATTATAATATCTGAATTCTTTGCTTCTTCGGTGACAGCATCATACATATCCTGTGCTGATATAACATTTATAATATTAACAAATGGAACTGGTGGAACATCAACCTTTCCTGATACAAGTGTAACATCTGCTCCACGAAGCATTGCCATTCTGGCTATTGCATAGCCCATTTTCCCTGTAGAATTATTAGAGATAAATCTTACAGGGTCTATTGCTTCTCTTGTAGGACCTGCTGTTACACAAAGCTTAATGCCCTTCATGTCCTTTTCATATGCTGTTTCCTTTAAAATGTACCATAAAAGGCTCTCCGGCGATGGCATTTTGCCCCTTCCAGTGTCACCACACGCAAGATAACCGCTATCTGGCTCAATAACTTCATATCCAAATCTTCTTAACCTGGCGATATTATCCTGCACAATAGGATTATCATACATATTAGTATTCATAGCAGGCGATATCATAACTTTGCATTTGCAAGCCATTACAGTTGTTGTAAGCATATCATCTGCTATCCCATTAGCTATCTTGCCTATTATATTAGCTGAGGCTGGTGCTATCATAACGCAGTCTGCTTTCTTAGCCAGTGAAACGTGTTCAACATTAAATTGAAAATTCCTGTCAAATGTATCTACTATGCACTTATTGCCTGTAAGTGTTTCAAATGTTATAGGATTGATAAAATTCGTAGCATTTTTAGTCATTATAACATCAACATTACAATGAAGCTTAACAAGTCTGCTTGCAAGCTCTGCAATTTTATAAGCTGCTATGCTTCCTGTAACACAAAGCAGTACATTTTTACCTTTAAGCATTTAATTCCCCTCCACATTCTTATCATATATAATTCTAAGACCCTTAAGCAATAATTCCGCATCTATGTGTATATTATGCTTACAGTGAGGAACTATAACCTTTGCAAGTCCACCTGTAGCTACAACTTTCGCTTCTGGCTTTCCATTAACTCCAAAACCATTAGCTTCTATAATTCTGTCAAGCATACCATCTATGCACGAAGCATTGCCATATATAACTCCACTCTTCATACAATCAATAGTATTCTTACCCATAACACTCTTTGGTGTATCAAGGCTTATTCTTGGAAGCTGTGCTGTTCTTGATACTAACGAATCAACTGACACACGTATTCCCGGAAGTATAACTCCACCTATATAATTCTCTTTCTCATCTACAACACTTATAGTTGTCGCTGTTCCCATATCTATAATTATGGCTGGTGCACCATAGCCATTAAGTGTAGCAACTGCATCAACTATCATATCTGTTCCAACCTGTCTTGGCTGATCCATAAGAATGTTAAGACCTGTCTTTATTCCAGGTCCGACCATAAGCGGTGTAATTCCAACTGTCTTTTCTACTGCCGCTTTTATTATATTAACAAGCTGCGGGACAACTGATGATATAATTGCTCCTTTTATGTCATCTGAGTTAATATTATATATTTCAAGCACCGTCTTAAAACCTATGGCGTATTCCAATTCTGTCTTTGAATAATCTGTTGATAATCTTTCCTCAAATAATACTTTCTTGTCATCAACACAGCCAATAACGATATTGGTATTTCCCATATCAATTGCAAGTATCATTCCTTTTTCATTCTTTCTTAACTTTAATTCAGCCATTATAATTCTCCATTCCGATTATATGCAGCTTTTCTTTATCAAGACCGCAGCCCTTCACTGTATATATATTATTAATTATATTACCATTGCCTGAATTACTGCAAACATTTTCTTTATCAAATTCTTCTGCCGAAATCATAACTCTTATATAATTAGGTGTATAGCCTGTATAATACTCTTTTCCAGCTATATTCTGCTTTTCTTCAATAAGCACGCTCAAATCACTATCTGCATATGTACTTCTGTACTGTGCTGACATTTCATTAGCAAGCTCAATAAGTTCATTACTTCTTGCTGTCTTAATCTTATCATCTACCTGATCAGGCATAGTATCTGCAACTGTGCCTTTTCTTCTTGAATACTTAAATATGTGCATTTCATAAAAATGCACCTTCTCAACAAATGCTTTCGTAATCTTGAAGTCTTCTTCTGTCTCACCAGGAAAGCCCACAATAACATCTGTCGTAATCGCTGGGTTATCATAATATTTTCTAAGAATTTCACAGCCCTTTAAGTATTCAGCAGTATCATACTTTCTGTTCATAGCCTTAAGTGTCTTATCACAGCCGCTCTGTAATGATAAGTGAAAATGTGGACAAAGCTTTTTCATACTGCTTATACGGCTGACAAATTCATCTGTCACAATTCTTGGTTCTAATGAACCAAGTCTGATTCTTTCAATTCCGTCAATTGAATTAACCGCCTCTATAACATCTAACAAGGTCTCTTTACCTGTATCCCTGCCATAAGAAGAAAGATGTATTCCGGTAAGAACAACTTCCTTATAGCCATTGTCAGCTAATCTTCTAACTTCGTCTACAACATCTTCAATCGCCCTGCTTCTTATTCTTCCTCTTGTATAAGGAATAATGCAGTATGAACAGAACTGGTTACATCCGTCCTGTATTTTAATGTATGCCCTTGTATGCTCACTTACTTTATCTATCTTTAATTCTTCATATTCTGTATCGTGGCTTATATCAACCACATATTCGTCTGCTGTATTATCCTTAAAATACTGCTCAAGCACATCAACAATATTAATCTTCATATTGTTGCCAAGCACGATATCTACAGCTTCATCTTTCTTAACTCCTGCTTCATCTGCCTGTACATAACAGCCGGCAGCTATTACAACTGCTGATGGATTCATCTTTTTAGCCTTGTGTAACATCTGGCGGGACTTTCTGTCTGCTATATTAGTAACCGAACAGGTATTTATTATATATACATCTGCAATTATCGCTTCATCAAATGGAACTATTTCATAGCCTGCATTTTTAAGCATAAGCTCCATTGACTCTGCTTCGTATGAATTAACCTTGCAACCAAGGTTGTGTATCGCAACTTTTTTCAAATCGGCCTCCTTTGTTCTTGACATAAATCCCATAAATATTATAATTAACTCAGTAAGCAAATTATTATATTATGGGAGGTATTCCAATGAAAACTGTACAGATTTCATTAAACTCAATCGATAAAGTTAAATCCTTTGTAAATGATATTACAAAGTTTGATGTTGACTTTGACCTTGTATCTGGAAGATATGTAATTGATGCAAAGTCTATTATGGGTATTTTCAGCCTTGATTTATCAAAGCCTATCGACTTAAATATTCACGCTGAGAATGATATTGATACAATTCTTGCTGTATTAAAGCCATATATTGTATAATCAGCCAGACAGTTTAATATGGTTATTCTATAACAGGATGTCACACGTTAATTCGTATGGCACCCTGTTATTATTTACATCATTTTATTTAACAACTATCTTTTCTGTAGTTTCTATGGCTGTCTTCATAAGCTCATCAATAACATCATCAAGGTTATGCTCGTGCTGTTTGATTATATTAAGATTAGGCTTTGTAACTGGATGTTTAGCTACAAATATTGTACAGCAGTCCTCAAATGGCTGGATTGATGTCTCATATGTTCCTATCTTTTCTGATATATCAATAATCTCCTGCTTATCAAAACCAATAACCGGTCTGTATACTGGCATTGTACATACTTCATTAGTACAGTAAAGGCTCTGCATAGTCTGGCTTGCAACCTGTCCGATACTCTCACCTGTAACAAGTCCCATACATTTGCTTTCCTTGCCAAGTTCTTCTGCAATCTTCATCATATATCTTCTCATAATGATTGTAAGCTCATCGTGAGGACACTTCTCATATATAGCAAGCTGTATATCTGTAAAATTAACTACATTAAGAGTTATTGGACCTGCATATTTAGACACAAGTCTTGCAAGGTCTACTACCTTCTGCTTAGCTCTCTCACTTGTATATGGTGGTGCATGGAAATATGTAGCTTCTATCTGCACACCTCTCTTGGCTACCATATATCCAGCTACAGGGCTGTCAATTCCTCCTGATAATAAAAGCATTGCCTTACCAGCAGTTCCTATTGGCATTCCTCCTGGTCCTGGAATTTCTATTGAATATATATTAATATGCTTTCTAATCTCAATCTGTAAAAGCACCTGTGGCTTATGAACATCTACCTTCATCTCAGGAAATGCGTCTAATATTCTTCCACCCATCTCCATATTAATCTCCATAGAATTCATAGGGTAGTTCTTTCTTGCTCTTCTTGCATCTACCTTAAATGTAACATTCTTATCAGGATATGCCTCATCAATATACTTAATAACGTGTTCAGCAAGGTCATCAAAGCCATTATCTTCTATCTGCACAACTGGACATATTCCAATTATTCCAAATACAGTCTTTAATGCTTCTACAGCCTCATCATAGTCAAATTCTGTCTGTGCTGTAGCATATATTCTTCCATTTTCCTTTGATACTACGAATTCCCCCTCAACCTTTTCAAGGGCAAATCTTATCTGTCTTACAAGTGCATCTTCAAAAAGGTATCTATTCTTACCCTTTACACCTATCTCTCCATATTTAATCAAAAATGCTTTATACATCTTTTATCTCCATTCAATTTTAATTATATTATTAATGTCTTGTATACTTTCTTAACACAGGAAGAAGTTCTTTTAATGCACTGACTGCATAGTCAAGTTCTTCCTTAGTTGTATTATAACAGAAGCTGAATCTTAATGTGCTGTCAAGCAGGTCATTATCAAGACCTATCGCAACAAGCGTATTGCTTAAGCCCGGCTTGTTAGAAGAACAGGCTGAACCTGAGGATACATATATATTCTTATCCTCAAGTGCGTGAAGCAGCACCTCTGCCCTTACACCCCTGAAGCTTACGCTTACAATCTGTGGTGCTGACTTTGTGCCTTTATATGAATTAATAACAACATCAGCAAGCTTTTCAAGTTCATCTATAAAATAGTCTTTAAGCTCGTACAGATTATTAATCTTATCCTCAAACTGGTCATTATATATAAGCTTGACTGCTGCCGAAAGTCCTGCGATTGCTGGTACATTTTCTGTTCCAGAACGCATACCCTTCTGCTGTCCACCGCCATATATTATAGGTTTAATTCTTGTCTTATCCTTAATATATAAAAATCCGCTTCCCTTTGGACCGTGTATCTTATGTCCACTTACAGATAATAAATCTATGTTATACTTCTTAGGTACTATTTTGTATTTGCCATATGCCTGAATTGCATCTACATGAAACACTATATCAGGATTGTAGCTTTTTACAATATGTCCGATTTCTTCAATAGGTTCAACTGCACCAATCTCATTATTGACATACATTACTGATACAAGAATTGTTTCATCATCTAACGCTTCCTTAAGGTCATTAAGGTCCACAATTCCATTTCTGTCAACTTTAAGATATGTTACCCTGAAACCATTCTCACTAAGAAAGTTAAAAGGCTCTTTTACAGATGAATGTTCTACCGATGACACAATAACGTGATTGCCTTTTCTCTTATTAGCCATAGCAGTTCCTATTATTGCCATATTGTTAGACTCTGTTCCGCCTGATGTGAAAAGTATTTCCTTTTCCTGGCACTTTAAAGTCTTAGCTATTGTTTCTTTTGCTTCTTTTATATAATTTTCAGCTTCAACGCCCTTCATATGCTTTGATGATGGATTGCCATAATCTTCACTCATAACTTTTACGCACACATCTACAACCTCAGGTGCACACTTTGTCGTTGCTGAATTATCAAGATATGCCTGCATTATTATTCCTCCATATTGTACATAAGCACCGACATCAGCATAAGACCCGCTGTCTCGGTTCTTAATATACGTCTGCCAAGTGTTATTATATCAGCTCCTGCATTAGTTGCAAGCTCAAGTTCATCTTTATCAAAACCACCCTCTGGTCCAATAAAGATACCTATGCTCTTTCCTTTCCCGATAGAAGCAATAACCTGTCTTGTATGTTCAATTCCTTCTGCACACTCATAAGGAAGTAATAATACATCTAATTCCGAAGCCATAGCAACTGCCTGCTTAAAACTTACAACATCACTAACCTTTGGCATAATACTTCTTTTACTCTGTTTGGCAGCACTTTCAGCTATTGTATTCCATCTTGCAACCTTGCTCTTTGCTTTCTTATCATCAAGCTTTACAACACTTCTTTTCATTGCTACAGGAACAATCTCATACACGCCAAGCTCAATCATCTTCTGTATAATAAGTTCCATTTTATCAGCTTTAGGAAGTCCCTGAAATAAATATACCTTTGATGAAAGTTCATTGCCTTTCTCATTAACTGATGTTATAAGGCTTCGTACATAATCATCGGTTATTGTATCAATAATACAATTATAATCATAATTATCACCACTGCTTATAAGTATCTCATCACCCTTTTTTAAACGCAGTACATTCTTAATATGATTAACGTCCCCGCCTTTAATATCAATGTAATCGTCAAATATATTCTCGTGCTCTGCAAAAAAATGATACATATGTAATCCTTTCGCGTTATCTATTAATTACTTTCTTCTGGCTGTTACATTAACCCATTCGCCATCGTGGTTAATCTCAACTATCTCAAGCTCTGAATTCTTCTTGAAAGCATTAACAACTTCATCTTCTTTAGTATTAATAATTCCAGAAGTTATAAAATATGCTCCATGCTTCATATGCTCATGGATATTAACTGATAATGGCTCTAATACATCAGCAAGAATATTAGCACACACTATATCATAACATTCATATCCACATCTATCCTTAATATTCTTATCATCAATTATATTACCCTCAATAACCTCAAACTGCTCCTTAGTTATATTATTCTGAACCGAATTCTCTTCTGAGGCAATAATTGCATTAGGGTCAAGATCTGTACCAAGTGCATATTCCGCACCATATTTAAGGGCAACGACTGAAAGTATTCCGCTTCCACAGCCCACATCAAGTATTCTGTCACCTTTTTTAACGTACTTTTCAAGCTGCTTAATAACCATTCTTGTTGTTTCGTGTGAACCTGTTCCAAATGCAGTTCCCGGATCAATGCTAAGGACAGGATGTCCTTTCATCTCCTCTGTAATCTCTTCCCAGGTTGGCTTAATATAAAGATTACCGATTGTAAATGTATGCCAGTACTGCTTCCAGTTATTAATCCAGTCTTTATCTTCTGTCTCAGACCTTGTTATTGTTCCTTCACCGATATCAACAAACATTCTTAAATCTTTAATTTCCTGCTCAGCCTTTTTAACTAATGTTCCATCGTCCTCATCTGAATCAATATAAAAATTAACAACTGCTGTTCCATCATCTGGTGGCAGCTCAGGAATAAAATCAACAAACATTGTCTTAGCTTCTTCTTGTGTAAGCTGTACATTGTCCTGTATCTCTATCCCCTCAATTCCTATATCATCAAGAGCACTGCTTATTAAATCAACAGCCTGTGTTGTTGTCTTAATTGAATATCTATTCCATTTCATATATGTGTCATCCTTCCAATGTTAATATTATGCAAATATTATATAATCACTTTTACATTATTGTGTTATTATGCATTTTTTAAAAATGCCTCATAACCCTTTAATGTTTCATACAAATCTGCCTTGCTTATAACTTCATATGGTGCGTGCATATTCTGTACAGCAATGCCACTGTCAATTACATTCATATCAAGATTAGCTAATATATAAGCTATTGTTCCACCACCGCCGATGTCTACCTTACCAAGTTCAGCTGTCTGAAATGATACATCTGCATCATCCATAACCTTTCTTAACTTTCCTACAAATTCTGCTGATGCATCATTAGAGCCACTCTTGCCTCTTGCACCTGTGTATTTATTAAACACCATACCTTTGCCAAAATAAGCTGCATTTTTCTTCTCAAATACACTCGCATAGTTAGGGTCATATGCCGCACTTACATCTGATGATAACATATAAGAATTAGCAAGTGCTCTTCTTAATCCAAGCTCAGAATAATTTCCACATCTGTCCATAACTTCTGCAACCATATTTTCAAAAAATCTTGACTGCATTCCTGTAGCACCAACGCTTCCAATTTCCTCTTTATCAACAAGAATACATACACCTGTTCTCTTAACTTCACTTGAATTAATAAGTGCTATAAGCGATGGAAATGCACACACTCTGTCATCGTGTCCATAACCCATTATCATACTTCTGTCTATTCCATAATCTCTTGCAGGACCTGCTGGAACAGCTTCTAATTCTGCTGATAAGAAATCTTCTTCCTCTATTCCATACTTATCCTTTAACATTGCTAGTATATTTTTCTTAACAGCATCTTTGGCTTCCTTATCGCATTCTTCCTTCTCCTGTGGCATACTTCCAACAAGAATATCAAGAGCCTCGCCCTCAACAACCTTTGCACCTTTCTTTTCCATCTGTTCAGAAGCAAGATGTATAAGAAGGTCAGATACACCGACTACTGTATCGGACATATCTTCACCAATTACAATCTCTACTGTTGTTCCATTCTTCAATGCAACAACTCCGTGGATGGCAAGTGGAATTGCAACCCACTGGTATTTCTTAATACCACCATAATAATGTGTATCAAGAAGAACAAGTCCTGTTTCTTCATACAGAGGGTTCTGCTTTATATCAAGCCTTGGTGAATCTATATGTGCCCCGAGTATGTTCATTCCTGCACTTATAGGTTCTTCGCCTATATTAAACGCAACAAGTGCCTTATTCATATTGACAGCATACACTTTATCGCCAGCTTTTAATGTCCTGTTATCAGCAATAACGTCTTTTAAGTCCGCATAGCCAGCTTCCTTTAAAAGCCTAACGCCTTCCTTTACACATTCTCTTTCTGTCTTACATTTTGAGATGAACTGTCTGTACTGTTCCGCAAAATCAAATACTTCTGCTTTCTTTTTAGAATCATACTTATTCCACGCATTTGCTCTTTCCATAATATACCTCATTTCTGCCCACTGTTTAAGATAACCACTTGTATCAGGTGAACTCATTATATTCTAACTATCTATACATAAATGTCCAGCTGATTATATGTCCAGGGTAAGCTGTTCCTCATTCATAGCTTCTTCTTTTAATTCGCTTGCTATTTCATATTCAGCCTCTTCCTTGTACTGTTCAACCATATCCTCACTTATAACCGGAAGTTCATCAATAGAACCTACACCAAATGTTCTAAGGAATTCTTCAGTTGTTCCAAAAAGCATCGGTCTTCCCGGTGCATCAAGTCTTCCAACTTCTTTAACAAGTTCTAATTCAACAAGCTTATTAACTGACCTGTCTGAATTAACACCTCTTATCTTTTCTATCTCTATCTTAGTAACCGGTTGCTTGTACGCTATTATTGAGAGCGTTTCAAGTGCTGCATCTGTCAATGTATATCGTCTTGGCTGACTGCATATTCTAATAAGATTGTCGTAATATTCTTCTTTGGTACATAATTGGAAGCTTCCCTCTAATTCAATTATCTTGATACCTCTGTCTTCATTTTCATATTTATCCATCATATTATGGATAATCTTGACTGTTGTATCGACATCGTGTTCTATAGCCACTGCAATCTTTTCTGCTTCTACTGATTCACCCATAGTAAATAGTATAGCTTCTATTGCCGCTTCTGTCTTTTCTATACTCATTCTGCACTCCATTCTTATCCTGCTTTAATTAACAGAATTAATACACACTTACTGTGTCATATACATATATGCTTTTAAAACTTATAAAGCATTGCTGTATTATTAATTATTCTTCGGTAATTCCTTCTATAAGTTCCGGATCCTTCGTCACTGTTATATATATTTCCTCGCAAGTCCCCTCTTGCTCTACAATAACAAATCCTGTCTTAATAAGCTCTAATACAACAAGAAATGTAACAATAACCGCAACCTTTGAAGCCCCCTTCATAAGAAGTTCCCTGAAACTGAATGTCCTATGTTCCATCATAAACGCCTTAATATCAACAAGCTTTTCTGACATAGTAACTTCTTCTTTCTCTATCTTACCGAACTTGCTTCTTATTGGGTCAACCTTTTCATCTTTTCTTCTCATTACGTCTGAAAATATTGCATTAAGCTTTAAAAGATCGGTATCTCCTATGACATCTTTTATATCAACCTCTGGCACATATTCACTGATCTCTTTAGGAATATCAGGCTTTCTATAATAAAGCTTTGTGGCATCCATCTGCTTATCTTTAAGCTCTTCTGCCATTGCCTTATAAAGCTTGTATTCTAACAGCTTTTCGACAAGCTCTGCTCTTGGATCCTGCTCATTACCTTCCTCATCAACTTCCTTTGGAAGAAGCATACGGCATTTTATATCAAGCAGTGTAGCCGCCATAACAAGGAATTCGCTTACTACATTTAAGTCTTCCTCCTGCATTTTATTGACATATTCCATATACTGCTCTGTTATATCAGCTATTGGAATATCATATATATTAACTTTATTCTTATCTATAAGATGCAGTAAAAGATCTAACGGACCTTCAAAAGCCTGAAGCTTTACACTAATCCCCATTATAAGCAAGCCTACCTTTCATTAACAGGTTACACTTAACCTGATTTTATTCATTAACTTATATATTGTACATAAAATATAATAGTAATGCAAGTTATTAACTTATTGATAATTGTGGGAAAATAACATATAATAATTTGAAAAAACCTTACATCTAAGTTTTTTCAAATATTTTATTAAAATTTTTAGAGAGGAGAAACAGCATGAAAATTGCCCGTGTGATTTTCACCTGTCAGGAAGCTTACAACAAAATCACCAAAGACCGGCTTACTGAATATGCAGCACAGACCTGCTACTATCTGCTTTTAAGCTTTATGCCATTCGTACTTGCACTAATAAGCATAATACATTATTTCCCAGTAACTTCAACCGACCTTATGAATCTTTTTGAGAATATAATTCCTACAGAATTCCACGGTCTGTTACTAAACATAATAGTTGATATTGAGAATTCTTCATCAATAACAATTCTGTCGGTAACTGCTATCGGCTTAATATGGTCAGCTGGCAAAGGCTTTATGACAATAAAGACCTGCCTTAACCGTATTAACAATTACGAGCTTAAAAGAAGCTGGCTAATACAGAGATTATTTTCAAGCATATATGCTTTAATACTGCTATTATCAATTGCAACAAGCCTTGTCATAATCGTATTTGGCGAACACCTTTCAGCATTTATTGAACGACATCTTAGTGCATTTTCAATTGATATTACAATTATTAACGCAATATTCAGCAACAGGTTATTTCTTGTTCCTACTCTGCTTACAATATTCTTCACTGTAATGTATTCGTTCATACCTACAATTAAAAAACGTCCTTTAGAAGAAATTCCAGGTGCTTTTCTTGCAAGTATTGGATGGTATCTGTTCTCTGAACTTTACTCATTATACATTACATATATGACACACTACTCATATACTTATGGAAGTCTTACAACTTTTATGCTTCTTCTTATATGGATGTATATATGTATTCTTATATTATTTCTCGGTGCTGAGTTCAATTCCCTTATCGAGAAGAATATACTAAGACCTTGGCGTATTTCAAAGCATTCAAAAAAAGCTAAGAAAGTAGTCGTCAATGCTGCTAAACAATAAAGCTATATTTATTATTGAAATAAATGGATATACAGACACCAGCAATATCGACATACTTATAAGTACAAATAGTAAGCAAACGGGACTGTCACATTGAATGCCCTTCCGTTATACAACGGGAGCATCACTGCAACAGTCCTATTTTTATATCTCTATCAGATTATTTTAATCCATTTTACAAGCACTAATCATTTATATTCTTAATCTCTATATTGTTATAGAAGAATTTTAAAATATCTGTATAATCCATAGTTTCTGACATTTTCTTAACCGCATTCTGGCTCATTCCAATTCCGTGTCCGTAGCCGCCGCCTGTTATTTCGTATGATACAAGCGTGCCATTATCATATACTGGTTTGAATATACAGAAAGCACTCGGAAGAATATCATTATATATCTCCCTGCTCTGAGTTATTATTGCACATTTATTATTACCCATAAGGCTTCTTACTGCATTTTCTCCTTTGACAATACAGGTTTCCTTACTGCCTTCTACCATAAGTGCAGCTACAACTCCGCCACAGCCACGTTCTATCACTTTAATGCTTGCAATATTTCCTATATCATTAACCACTTTATCGGACGGCTCTCCATTTTCTAATATATATACCGAGCCGTTCTTTCTTAAATAACTTCCTATAAGTGAATTAAAATGTGCCGTAAGCTCACTTATACCTATGACGGTCTTCCAACGGTACATATCTGCTTCACTGTCATAATCACTGCTATCTTTGGCCGTTATAAACTGCTCAAATGTCTTTTCCGACTTAATATCAGCATTATAATCAGATGTTCCTGCCCTTACAGAAGCATATTGCGGATAATTATCCTCATCACTCCCCCACGCACACACATCGGCCGTATAACCGCAGGAAGTCGAATAATAATAAGTCTTTACAAGTTCACCATTGTATACAGCGACCATTCCAGCCGTAGCAATAACCGCCTCATCAGACTCTGCACTGTCATATGTATTATTGTATACCTGAAACGACACACTATCATCTATGTGCGCACCATACTCACTGTAATAATTATTCGTAAGCTGTGTATATGCATAGCTTCTTGCACATACAGCCTGACATTTTAATGCATTGACGCCAAATGACACAGGCATTTCGCTAGGCACAACTTTTTTTAAGTAATCTTCGATATCAATTTCATTAATCACCGCAATACCCTCATCATATAAGGCAAGCTCTATATTACCCTTATAGGACGGATTTCCCTGACTTCTCTTAATAGAATTAATCGTTATGCTTCCATCATCAGTACTAAGCACAATACGCCCCGTGGCTAATCTTTCATCATTGCTGTCTATATCAAAGCTTTCACCTGCTGCAATATCCCATTGTACATCTGCACAGGTTATATGTATTATACTATCTGATGACAGCGACACACTGCTATGAAATAAATCCTTGTAACCTGTTGTCTTTAACATAACTCTTATATTATCATGCTTTAATTCTTCGCCAATAATCGCTCCACATACCTTTCCATTAGCAACTATAAAACGCTGGAGTGAATAACCGACTATAATCTCATCATAATTATGCGTTTTCACATCTGATACATTATCATATATTATAAATTGTTCATCTAATGGAACTTTTCCATACCCATCTATCTCTACATATTCATTAGTTACAGAGAGAACTTTCCCTTTGATAATATCCTTTTTGACGGATATATTCTTCACCTTTCCCTTACTCAGATGAATATCGGCAAGCGTATTATCTATGTCATCATTAACCCTGCCTATCTTAAGCTTTTTCTCAACTCCATAGAAATTCACATATAACATTCCGTTATTGTCATATTTGAGCCACACATTACTGTAATCAACCTCGTCAGATATTTTTCTTTCAATACACAACAAACGATTATCCCTTACTATTGCCAATACCTGCCTGTCTATATAAGGTGTTGCAATTATTCCGTCAAATATATACTTTCCCTTAGTTGTATACATTTCCCACTCACTAACATTAAGCTCCGCAGGTGTTCCGGCAATTCCAAGTTCAACTTTCTCAACCTCCTGCCCGTTACTGCAATACGGCAGGAGCAATATGTAATAATCTATAAATTCCTGCTTAGTTACAACTCTGTTATTATTGTTTAACTGGCTAAGTGATTGTATTCCAACACTCTCAAATGTTGTATCACCTGCATTAAGTTTCTTTGAAAGTATGTATACATCTTTCATCATAATATAATCGTCAGGCTCTTCACACTGCATATATCCATTGATATTGACATATTCAATATATGGCTTGTACCACACTTCTCCTGTTTCAAATGCCTGCGCATCATCTACATTAGCATAAGCAATCATCTTTGCCGCCTGTGCATAAGTTATGTATTCATCATTATTGGATTTATTAATAAATGTTTCCAGCACAACAACACATATTGCCAGTACCAGTACTAATAATCCATATATAAATATTGTCCGTTTTCTGATTATTACGGTCTTTACCATATCAACCTAACCTCTCAAATATATTATGCCTGTACAGCATCAATTATATATATTCTTGAAAGTCACTGATTATTACTACATAAAGAAGAATGTGCAAAGCACATTCCTGTACTGAATGCGGTCATCTGTGGCAGACTACATCTTCGTGTAAGTGTGAATCTTCGCTAAGGGCTTTTTATTTAACAGGAAATTCTGATGGAATTTCCTGTTAAATAAAAAAACTATGAAAACAAGATTGTCTTCATAGTAACTTAACACAATTATCCCAAAGCGCCGTTCCCCACGTTTTCGACTCCTAGCAATGCTAGGTGGGTTACCGCATCCATACCGCTGCCATCCACTCAGAGGAGGCCCGACATTAGAATGGAGATATAGGAATCCCGTCGATGAAATGTAGGATCAAAATAAGTGAGGTTCTCGCACGCCCCAGGAATTATTAAATTGTTCTTCTTATTAACTATAATTATTCTACTACATAAATCTCTTAGATACAATATAATATATGTAATTTTAATTAAAAAATTCTAATATTTATTACCTATCTTAATTAATTACTTTTATAATATACTGCTTATCATAATTAATTATTTACCATTTTATCATATGTATAATTACATTACTTAATTACCATTTTACTTATCATTATCTTTATTAGTCTTGGCATCGCTTATGTCTTCAATTGCCTCTGCAGATAATGATACAGCTTCCCTTACAATATCCTCAGATACACCCATACGCTCTGCGACTTCCTTAACTGACGGCTTTCTTCCAAGTTCTTCTTTTAATCTTACTGCCCAGTCATTGACATAATTAACTTTATTAAGAACCTTTCCAGATATCTTATTGCTGTCCATCTGTTCATCAATCAGCATACGCATACTTTCTTCTGCCTGATACTTAACTTCATTGTCAATCTCATTAAGCACCTGAATTAAATCTTCTGTAGTTCCCTCTTTTATCTTATCTTTCCATTCGTAATTATTAAGCCACTGCCTCTGTCCTATATAAGCCATCATTGAAAGATTACTCTCCTGAACAAGGTCTGCCGCAAGCACTCCCCTGCACCTGAAAGGTTCAACCCAGCCTACAATTTTTCCAAGATATGACTCAGACAAAAGCTTTAAAGACTCTTTATCATTATCTTCAACGATATTAATTAAAAGGTAAGCTCTTGTAGTATCTGATACTGGCTGTATCTGTTCAAGCTCCTTCTGGTATCTTTCAAGATATATATCATCTTCGGAATAGTCCATATTATCTGCTATCATCTGAGCCGCCATAACAGCTTCTTTTTCTGGCAGATTATTAACCTCTTCCTCTGTAACATTTATCTTTTTAATAATTCCGTCGTCTGTTTCAGTATATGAAGTATCTTCCTGTGCTATTCCATTATCATCATTATTTACAGCATCATTTTTAGTACTTTCAAGCATATGGAGGAATTCATTGTCTGCTCCATCTACTCCATTTATTGTAATATTATTAGCCATAAGATAACCCATTATCATTGAGTATCTGTTATCATCTAATTCAAGTCCGTTAAAATAACTCTTAACATCGTCCTTGGTAACTATATTTCCATTAACCTTTGCGTATTCTTTAAGTCCGTCTAAAGCTTCCATAAATGTTGCTTTAGCATCTTTATTATTAACTGCCATAACACATTCTCCTTTTCCACTAAGGGATTTTAACATATATCTGCTATTTTATCAATTTGACAAATATTATATATTTCAGTATATTTAATATATCCGTAATAATCGGAATAATATCAGGAAAGATGAGGTTTTTAATAATGAGAATCGCTTTAATTAACGAAAACAGTCAGGCTGCAAAGAATGATTTAATTTACTCTAATCTTAAGAAAGTAGCTGAAAGCAAGGGACATACCGTAGACAACTATGGTATGTATTCTGCTGATGACAAAGCTCAGCTTACATATGTACAGAATGGTATATTAGCTGCTATCCTTCTTAACTCAGGTGCTTGTGATTTTGTAGTAACAGGCTGTGGTACTGGTGAAGGTGCTATGCTTGCACTTAACTCATTCCCTAATGTTCTTTGTGGACACGTTGTTGACCCTTCAGATGCATATATGTTTATGCAGATTAACGATGGTAATGCAATCGCTCTTCCATTCGCTAAGGGATTTGGCTGGGGTGCTGAATTAAACCTTACATACATTTTTGAAAAGTTATTTGAAGGCGAACCAGGTGGTGGTTATCCTAAGGAAAGAGTTGTTCCAGAACAGAGAAATAAGAAGATTCTTGATGAAGTAAGAAAGGTTACTCTTAATCAGGATTTAATCAGTGTTCTTAAGAACCTTGACCAGGATCTTGTTAAGGGTGCTGTAGCTGGAGAAAAGTTCCAGGAACTCTTCTTTGCTAACTGCAAGGACGAAAAGATTGCTGAATACGTTAAGACTTTACTTGCTTAATTTAATAAGCTCTACAGGATTATTATCAATCAATTTAATTTATTAATACGGATATTGATGTGTACATCAGCACATCTTTATCGCTAATAAAAAGCAGCTTTCCTATCTGTAGAAAAGCTGCTTTTTATTAGTTGTCTGTATATATAACAAATTATGCTGTTACCCCGCTTACTACCTTATCATTAGATAATAACCCTGCTTTAACAAGTGCATATCGCACCGCCTTTCCGAGAAATGTAGCCGCTACTATCTTAATAAGATCAAATACAATAAATGGATACACACATACCTTAAGTGCGTAACCCACTGTACAATGCTGTACATAGGCAAACCATGCTGTTCCTAATGCGTAATCAACCATTGTTCCAACTATCCACGCAATTATAACAAGAACCATATTACGATTAGTCTTCTCAATTACATATCCACCTATAAGTGCCATCAACACAAATCCAACAATATATCCACCTGTTGGTCCTGCAATCTTAGCTGGACCTCCTACATATCCTGAAAATACAGGAAGACCAACAACTCCTAATAACACATATAAACAATAACTGCATGTTCCTGCTTTAAGGCCAATCACATATACTGTAAAATATACCACAAGATTAGTAAGTGATATTGGAATAGGCCCTATAGGTATTGATAATGGTGCTAATATGCATGTAACTGCCGCCATAAGTGCCATAAAACATAACTGATAAACTGTAAACTTCTTCTCTTTCACTTGTCTTTACCTTCCTCATAAAAGATTTAAGGTTGATTGTTAACCTCAATTCCAGTTTAGTTTACAATTGTTTTTATGTATTGTCAAGCTTTATTGTTCTGAATATATATACTGAATCATTCCCGGTCCTAACGCCTCTGTCGGTCTTGCAATAAAATTATGCTTTTCATAGAATATCTCACGTCCCTTGGCACACATAAGACATAACATCATTCTTGAGTCCTCCATTGTTATAGACTTAACATACGCTATAATATGTTCTATAAGTTCACTTCCGATATGCTTCCCCTGATATTCCGGTATCACTATCAAATCCTGAATATAGCTTATAACTGCCTTATCTCCAACAACCCTTCCCATTCCTATAGGCTTGTCATCATCAAATACAGTAAACACTTTCACGCTGTTATTAAGTGCTTCCTGTGCCTGAGCTTTTGTAAGTTTTATCCAGCCCACTTTATCACGCAGTCCCAAATATATATTTACATCTTTTACATCTTCAACTATTCTAATCATTTTACACTTATCCTTTAATACACCTTTTTATTTTATCAATCAGTATACAATTTTTTTATATTTATGTCTATAAAAGCATTTTAACTTAAGAAAAAAATGATATAATAGCACATAGGTTTTGCATTTACTATATTTCATCAGATGTAAACCTAATAAAATTTATGGAGGCTTATATGATTACTGTTTCAAAAGATAATACAGGTGACTATACATCTATTCAGGAAGCTGTTGATGCTATAAGCAGCTCAACAGTATCAGAGACAATTTTTATTAAAAATGGTACTTATAACGAGCGTGTTGAGATTACACACAATAATATAACTCTTATTGGTGAGTCTATGGATAATGTAATTATAACCAAAGACTATTACGCATTAATGACTATGCCTGATAACACCAAACGTGGTACCTTCAGGTCTTATACTTTCTTTGTACACGCCAATAACTTCCACGCCTATAATATTACCTTCGTGAATTCATCAGGCTTTGGTACTGAGGTTGGACAAGCTATCGCTGTATATGCGGAAGGGGATAATATTACTTTCAAAAACTGCAAACTACTTGGTCATCAGGACACTCTCTTTACCGGTCCTCTCCCTCTTAAAGAAAAACAGCCGGGCGGATTTACAGGTCCTACAGAATTCGCACCAAGAATTCTGTCAAGACAATTATATGAAGACTGCTTTATAAGCGGTGAGATTGATTTCATCTTCGGAAGTGCTACTGCATATTTTAAGAATTGTACATTATATGCCTTAAACCGCAATAAGGAAATCAACAGTTATTATACCGCACCTTCTACATATGAAGGCCAGAAATATGGCTATGTATTTGAAAATTGCAATTTCACTGGCAACTGTCCAGATGGAACATGTTATTTAAGCAGACCTTGGAGAATACACGCAAAGACCGTATTAATAAACTGTAAATATTCCTCTCAGATTGCTGGCTCAGGTTTTCATGACTGGAATAAGCCTGAAGCACACGAAACAACATTTTACGCTGAATACAACGGATATGGTGAGGGCTACAAGCCTAATGAAAGAGCTTCATTTGCACATATCCTGACAGCAGATGAAGCTGCTATGTATACTAAAGAAAATGTATTAGGAAAAGATTTCAGATAAAATGAAAAAAGTATCGGACAGGATCTGCCTCTCCGATACTTTTTATATTACTGTAAATTAATTGTTTCTACCTGCTGTGTTCCAGATAACACTTCAAGCTTCATACCAGAAGCTCCGGCATCTGTTGTTGAAACCTGAAATACTGCTGCCGCTGTATATTCCTCTCCTGCATTGATTGTAACCTTATCAAGATTACATATATCATTCTTTAACATTGACTTATACTGTGTGTAAGTGCCACTTCCTGCACTAAGCTTCATTGTGACATTAGCTGACTTAGTTGTTGCATTATATACCGCTGAACCTGTATTCTTAATTGTAAACTCAACTGCTACTACCTTACAGCCGCTATCTGCCGGAACACATACAGCATATGCATCTGTTGGATATCTGTTACCTACCGATACCTTCTTATAGCTAACAGTAACACCACTAAGACCTAAGGCTTCAGTAATGCTTGCCGCCTTAATACCTGCCTGAGTTGTTCCTGTTGTACTTGTCGTACCTGTCTGTCCCACGGCTGTTGTTGTCTGCTTGTTAGCTGCTGTTGTACCAGTAGTATTATTCTTTCCAGTAGTTGTTGTACTCTGTCCTGACTTATTAAATGTTGGATTACTAAGCTTAGAATACTTCCATTCATTAGCATAGGAATGTCTAAGCAGAGTACCTGCTATGTATTCAGCTACAATATCATTCTGTTCATTGTCCATTGTTACATCATCAGCACAACCTGCCAGCGCAAATACACATACTGCTGACAAGACAGCTATAGCTATCTTCTTCATATAATCTCCATTCCTGCGTTCCTCTAGTACGCACCACAATTCAATTCAACTATATGAATTCTATCATAATTTGCAATCAAGGTCAAACCAGAACTCAACTCCATCAGAAACATTTCTCACACCGCATTGCTTACCCATAGATTCAACAATCGCCTTAACAATTGAAAGCCCTATTCCGTTACCGCCATACTCTCTTGTTCTGGCTTTATCTACCTTATAGAACTTCTCCCATATATGTTCAATATCCTCCTCGGGTATATTCTTTCCAGAATTGTATACAGTAACCCTTACATTATCTTTATCAATCTGTTCAACATTCACTTTAATGATGTTCTCATTACAGCAGTGATTAATTGCATTAGAGATATAATTAGTTATCACCTCTTCAACCTTATATTCATCTGCCCATACATAAAGAGGTTCTTCACTCATAAATGTCTGTATTGTTAGTTCCTTCTGTGAAGCCCTTAATTCATTAGCGGCGGCTACTGACTTTACAAGCTCATTAATATCGAATCTTTCCATAACAAGCTCATCTTCACCAAATTCAATCTGGTTAAGCGTAAGAAGTCTCTTCACCATATTATTCATCTTGTTGGCTTCATCTATAATAACATCACAGTAGAAATCCATACTCTCCGGATCATCTGTAATGCCTTCCTTAAGCCCCTCTGCATAGCCCTGAATAAGTGCTATAGGTGTTTTTAATTCGTGTGATACATTTGATAAGAAATCTGTTCTCATCTGCTCAAGCTTTTCCTTCTTATCAATATCTCTTTGGAGTTCAAGGTTGGCAGCCTTAAGCTGTGAAATATTCTCCTCAAGCTTATGGGACATATTATTCATACTATCTCCCAAAAGTCCTATCTCACCTTTATCATCGCCCTCATAATGTGCCTCAAAATCAAGGTTAGACATTCTCTCTGCTATATCAGAAAGCTGCTTTATAGGACGTGAGATATATGAGGATAACACAAATGCCGCAACAACACCTATAAGAAGTGTTCCTATACCAACATAAGTTATAAGCGTATTAGAAATGTGCACGTTATCTTTGACACTCTGTATAGGAGTCCTTATAAGAATAAAATCACCATTATCCAATGTTCCCCATAATTCGATATAGTCATCTAACAGACGACTGTCATATACTTCCTGAACTGTATATTTATCATTCTCAAGTATAATCTCCCTGACCTCGTTAGCTCCGTTGCCTGACATATCGATAATCTTTTCCGGAGGTGTCTTCTTATCACCATTGTTATCAGAATTACCACCAAATAATGCTGACTTATCACTATCTGACAAATCACCAAAATCATTTTTCATATTATTATCATCTGTGACACTTCCGCTGTTCTGGCCATTCCTGCTATCAGAAGAAGTACCATTATTATCAGTGCTTCCGTCTGTGTTAGATGAATCACTATTACTCTTAGATGGTATATTCTGGAAAATATCATTATTAAATATACTCTTTTTCAATCTTTCCAGAAGCATCTCATCTCCGTGAGTGCTTACATAAAAAGTCGTCCAGTCACTATTTACTATAATCATAGATATGCCCTTAGAGGTCGATATCTGTTCAAGATTATTCCGTAAATCTGTTTCTGAAATACTATCATCTGAATATTGTATACACGCATCATTTACTGAACTATATGCGTTCAACATCTCCTGCTGTTTATCTTCCATATAGAACTTTTCTGAAAATATTATATTAAATACAAGAAGAAGAACTATAAGAACACATATCATTCCACCAATCAGCAGCGTTATTTTAAATTTAATCGAATGTTTATTCATCTTGGTATTCCTCAACTAATACTAAGTTAAATTTCAAACTTGTATCCCATTCCCCATATAGTCTTAATATAATCACCCTTATCTCCCAGCTTCTTTCTAAGCTTCTTAACGTGGGTATCTATTGTTCTAGCATCTCCAAAATAGTCATAATTCCATACGTTATTTAGTATCTTCTCCCTTGATAATGCAAGACCTTTATTATCAACAAAATATGTAAGCAGTTCAAATTCCTTAAAGCTTAAATCAATCTCCTGTCCGTCGATCTTAACAATATGTGCGGCTTTATCAATAATAATTCCACCTACATCTGTCACCTCACTGCTATCAATGCTGTAACTTCTTCTAATAAGCGCATCAACTCTTGCTGTAAGAATCTTAGGACTGAAAGGCTTTGCTATATATTCATCTGCACCACATTCAAATCCATTTAATTCGCTTGATTCATCGCTCTTAGCTGTAAGCATAATAATAGGCACTTTAGAATTCTTTCTAATCTCCCTGCATACATCCCAGCCATTCATCTTAGGCATCATAACATCAAGAATAACAAGTGATATATCCTTATCCGCATAAAATCTGTCAAGTGCTTCCTCTCCGTCACCAGCTTCAATAACTATATATCCTTTTCTTGTAAGGAAATCACTTACAAGCTTACGCATTCTGCTTTCATCATCAACCATTAATACTTTAATATTATCCATTGTATACTCCAATCCGTGTTAATAATTACTTTAAATATGTCTATATAACTTCTATAATATTATATAAGGCAAAAGCTAAAGCACATTTTGCCACTCTTTATTGTATATTAAATAATAATTATGTTAAAAATGTGTCCTTAATGTTAAGAAAATGTGTTTACTGCTTTTTAATTACCTCTTTTTATTGTTAAGTTCCTGCTCCCTTGCCTTTAAAGACTCCTCTTCCGACTGCAATTCCTGCTGCCACTGGGCATACCTGTTCTGGATAGTGACCTCATAATTTAATATATTAGGGTTAGAACTTGTCTTTAATATTACAAACATCGCAATAATTACTATAACAAGAATAATATTTAATACCATAGCCCTTATGAAATTATTCCTGTATTTTGCTACCTGAATAGACAGATTTCTTAGTTCACTCTTAAATTCTATCTGTTCCTTTCGTTTGTCGAGTGCTTCCTGTGTATCCGCATTTATCGGGATAGGCTGGATTTTGTCATTAGGTATCTCACTGCTCTTGTATAAAAATGTCTGTAACTGCTTAAGGTAATTCATTCCTATCTGTGTCGAGAATAATTTACGTTCTATTATTTTATTATAAAGATTATATACCTGCTTAGGATCTTTCGTATTAGTCTTTGCCGACACATATTTAATAGCATTAAGTTCATCTTTGGCCAACTGGGCATCTTCTTTAGTATTAAACTCATACCCGCCAACCATATGCTTCTTGACTTCCTTGTCCATATGCAGACCTCCTATTCAACAGTAATATCATCTTCTTCTATCTTTATCACTTTCTTTAATTCGCTGTAATCGGTTTCTATCTGAAATCCTATCTTTCCAGCACTGAAAAATATTGTATCTTCAATATCAAGCACACTCTTATCTATAACTGTCCTGAAGAACTTCTTCATACCAACCGGTGAACAGCCACCGTGAATATAACCTGTAAGCGGAAGCAGTTCCTTTGACTTTATCATCTCAATATTCTTCTCACCTACACATTTGGCAGCTTTCTTAAGGTCGAGTTCTTCTGCTACAGGAACCATAAACACGTAATGATTGCCACTCTTGCCTATTGTAACAAGTGTCTTAAATGCTCTCTTAGGGTCTTGTCCAAGTGCCGCCGCAACTTCCACACCGCTTACTGCACCTGACTCCTTATATTCGTGTACTTTATATTTAATCTTCTTCTGGTCAAGACTTCTCATAACATTAGTCTTATCTGCGGACATAATATATTCCTCCAATTCTATAATAATTGTATTTAGTCAAAGTATTTAAACTCCTAGCTGGAATTGTAAATTGCTTTGCATTAATAATAAAATAATCATCACACAAATGCAATCAATTCAACTATTAAATCTTATCACTACATATAAAAATCTACTGCTGTGCACATTCCATTATAATCTTCTCACACATATCATACCCTAGCTGTGAACTATTTAATGTCAATGTGTAATTTCGTGCCATTCCCCACTTCTGGTCTGTATAATAACGATAGTTAGTCATGCGTCTTTTATCAATATCTGCTGTCATCGCTACAGCCTCAGTTTCTGTGACATTATATAATCTGCATATTCTCTTTACTTTTTCAGGCATATCTGCGTGTATAAAAATATTAATAACATCCGTCCTGTCTTTTAATATATAATCAGCATTTCTTCCTATAATTACACAGCTATCATTTTCTGCTATTTCAAGAATTACTTTTCTCTGAGCCTCATACACCATATCTTCTACTGATTTTCCTGTTGTATCACGTCCTGTAAGTGCATATGCAAACAACCCTTTTTTAGGTGATAGTTCTGCATTCTGACTGATATACTCTTTTGAAAATCCCAACTTTTCTGCTATCTGGCTGATTATATCTTTATCATAATATTTCATTCCCAGCTTCTTAGCGACTTCTTCTCCGATAAATCGTCCACCGCTTCCAAACTCCCTGCTGATTGTAATAATTTTATTTGCCATATGTAAGCCTCCTCATTCAATTAAAATTTTTCTTATTTCAGATTTGTCACAGACTAATCCATTTTATGAATTTATTCACTTAACTTCTCTACTTTATTTTTTCTGATTTTCTTTAAAAATACATATCCAGCCAGACAAGCGATAATCTCTGTTATTGGAAATGCCCACCAGATAAGCGATACACCAGCCTGTCCATTTCTTACAAAAGCAGAAAATATTCCCGCCAATGGCAATATTATAATAAGCTGTCTAAGAAGCGATATAACCAGTGACTCTATTCCACCATTTAATGCCTGATAAATTCCCTGATACGCAACATTTATTCCTGCAAATATAAAACTTATTGAAATAATTCTCATTGCTCCTATGAAATATTCTCTTGACTGCCCTGCATTAAATAAAGCTGCAAATGCACCTGGAAAAATCTCTGTAATTGCTGCCCCTGCAATCATAAGTACAATTGTATATATAAGACCATATTTTATTCCGTCTTCTATTCTCTTTCTACTTCCCATTCCATAAGCAAATGCTATTATTGGTGTAATTGCATCTCTTAAACCAAAAGCTAAGAACAATACAAACTGCTGTACTTTATAAAACAGTCCATATGCCGTCTGTGCAGAAGGATTGAACTTCAAAATCAAATTCATAACGTAAACCATAATAGACATAAGAGCCTGTGCTATAATCGCCGGAAGTCCGATTGCATAAATTTCTTTTATAATTCCGGCATCTGGCTTCATATATTTAACACTATGCTCAAATTCCTTATTTAATTTTATATGGAAAATAAATAATAATCCTGCTGATACAACCTGACCAATAACTGTTGCATATGCAGCACCTTTTACTCCCATCTGTGGAACAGGTCCTATACCATATATCATAATTGGGTCCAGAACAATATTTACAACTGCCCCAACTACCTGTCCTATTGTGGAATAAAGTGAACGTCCTGTTGCCTGCAATAATTTCTCAAACAACGAAAAGAATATAATTCCAAAGGAAATAACACAACATATTCTAAGATAGCTTACTCCCATCAAAATAACTTCTGTATCAACAGTCTGTGAAGAAATATATGCTTTCACCCCAAAAACACCAAATAATAAACATACCGCATAAATAATTACTCCAAGAAACAGACTGTTTCCTGCAATCTTGGCAGCTTTCTTGTTATTACCTTGTCCAAGCGTTCTTGCAAGAAGTGCATTTGTTCCTACACCTGTTCCAATTCCTATTGCCACCATAAGCATTTGAACAGGAAATACCAATGTCAGTGCATTAAGTGCCGCTTCACTTCCAACTTTCATATTTCCAACGAATGCGCTATCGACAATATTATAGACTGCCTGTAATGCCATTGATAAAATCATTGGTATACCCATCTGTACCATAAGCCTATTTACCGGCATTTCTCTCATTCTGTTACTTTCTGCCATCAAAATCCTCCTTTTTCTGCATAAAAAAAATGTGTATTTATCCCGTAAGCTGGACTTACGCTGATAAGCTACACACTTTTTAATGACATTTATATAATTATTAAAATGCGTATAATTACGCACAAAAAAAGAGCAGCAAAACTGGATTTACGCTAGTCTGCTACTCGTTTGTTAGATATTATATTTCTTATTTTTTAAAAAGTCAAATAAAAATTGCTCTGGTTTTTATAAGAACTTTTTATAATGTCATTTATAACAGATGTCTGATTTTTTCAAAGATACACTTCATATATTTTTATTTGCAATATATTTAATTCAAATTTTTTATTGTTTTAATACGAGCCAGAATTATTTTATTTGGGGCTTGACTATAATTTTATTTTTCTGCTAAAATATAAGAGTTGTAAAAATTAAATATATTAAGATACGAATAAGACAATAAATGTCACCTATCCACTGTCAGACGGATGGGTATATTTATTGTCTTTTTTTGTTGTCAGAAAGGAGCAATTATGACTATTAAAAACACAACGGAAGTAACAACAATGCCTAAAACAAGAGGTGAATCAATATTCTTTACTGCTATTACTGCGTGGATGATGGTCTACGTTATGACTTTGTATAATACGGTACTTGCCACTGGAAACTTTACTAATTACACATTCTTAACCGCATTAAAAGGTATGTGGATTGAATATATAATCATCACACTGCTTGCTTATTTTGTATCTGGACATTTAGCAAAAATGTGTGCTTTCAGAGTTGTACAACCCGGTGACAGACCTATTTTTATAATATTTGCAATACAGACATTTACTGTAATATGGCAGGTTGCTTTTGCAAGCATACTTGGTGTATATCACGGTTATGGCTTCACAGCCAACTTTATACCAGATTATCTTACAACATATTGCAGAAACTTCATTATGGCATTTCCATTACAGCTTATTATAGTAGGTCCTCTAGCAAGACTTATATTCCGGACAATATTCTTAAGACACAGAAATGAAGCTGGTGCTGGTGAAATTGAAATCCGAAATGAAGATGAGGAGATAATTGAGGAAATTATGTAGCTATCTGTTATTTATGTTAATTATGCATATTAGAAGATATGTTCTTGTAAATAAAAGCGTAATATCTGAATTATATAGAAATTAAATCTCACGTTAAAAGGTGGGAGTACGATATTAACTCCCACCCACATACATTCTTTCAAACGCATTCCTAATTAATTGTCTTTAGTGCGAAGTTAAATAATAACGTCCTCATTAAATGAAAGATATTTGTCTTTTTTTAATTATAGTATGATGTAATTGACCCATAAGCATATTTTCTTTGATTATGTTTTTATTGATAGTTAATATTCTTCCAAAGATATGCTTTATAAACCTATTTACGCAATCACCAATTTAAAAATCAATAAAAATTCAAACTGTACAGTATGTAGTTTTTTATTTAAATTTTTCCAATTATATAGTTGCAAACCAATAAAATGCGAATAAAATTAATAAAAAAAACATATCTGATGCTATACACACTAGCTTATTTTCCTTATATACATCTTTTATTCCATGAGATAAACTGCAAAATTCTCCACACAAATATATAATACCGCCTATAGAAAAAACTAATACAAAATCTAACAATCTAGCCAAAAAGCTAATAATACCTGCTGCATTTCTATATGCTGTTATATATGAATTAACTAAACCAAAAAATATTAATGTTCTTAATACATCTATGCAAATGCCCCATAACATATATAAGATGTTATTATGGCATTTTATTAATCCTCTAATATCAAAAAATAAGTTTTTTAATATACATATTATAAATAATATTTTCATAATATGCATTATAAAATCGACAACTGATGTAGTTACTCCTATCATCATCATAAATATCAATCCAAACACAATTAAAATATCCATCAAGCTAAAGAAGTATATCATATGTTACCTCCATTCAAATTACGTTTATCTATATTAATATCTACTTGATATTTCTACTGTATCATTTAATGTTATATAAAACACACGATTTCTTATATAATATAAATTATAACATATTATGATAGCTTTTCCAATCTCATCTCACTATCAAACACATTTAATATCCAAGAAAATATATTATTGTTTTTCAACTATAATTATCAAATCACTCCCAATAATTAAATAATTGATTAACTTTTGACATAACTATCATATTTATATTATTATTTAATCAAACACTTCTTTACAATTTCTTATAAAACAGATGACTACCATACTGATATCAGAAGCCAAATACTTTTGTTACTTTCGTGAAAAATATCAAAATTCATATAAGAGAAAACTTTGTAATAAATGCTACAAAATAGCTAGTTCCTCAATAGGTGTATCATTGATAAAATGATAATTAACAATAATATTTTAATAAGTCTTATCGTTAAGCACCTTATTTTACCTATCCATTAAGCATACTCTACATATATCGTATCCTCTTTTGCGAAATCTTCCATCTCCATAACATTATGTTTTAAAATCCCCCTGATATTCTCTGGCAATACCTCATATTTCAACGTTTTTTGTGGACTTGAATGTTTAGTATAATATTCGTGAAATATATTTATTCCTAATTACCACCATTGGTAAAATAACGTTCCATCGTATGCATCATAATATCTGTACATCCCGCTTCCGTCTGATAATCCGGCAGACTCATTGTCAGTTCTGGATTCATGATTGCAAATTTAGGTCGGGAAATATCGTCATCGTATGCACGTTTTTCTCCTGTCTCTTCATTCGTAATAACACAGCTGTTGCTTGTCTCACTGCCCGCAGCTGCAATAGGAAGAAAATTTCTTGCTTCACGTTCACCACTAAACAGCTCCCATACATCGTATTCTGGTTCCGCAAGTCCATAGGAAATTGCTTTTGCAGAATCAATCACAGAACCTCCGCCGATTGCGAGGATAAAGTCTACCTTTTCACGTTTCCCCAATTCAATACCCTCTCTGACTTTTGATAAATGTGGATTCGGTACAACACCACCCAGTTCTACATATAAAATATGGTTATCATCAAATACTGTCTTTACTCTGTCAAGCAGCCCTGATTTCACTGCACTTTTTCCTCCATAGTGAATCAAAACCTTCTGTACTCCATATTCACGGATAAGTTCGCCAACACGATTTTCTGAACCTTTTCCAAAAATAACTCTGGTCGGAGTATAATATTCAAAGCCAAACATAATAGAAACCTCCTTGTTCTTCATTTCATCTTCTATTATATTGACTCTAAAACCTGTCTACAAGACGGCACTTTTTTCTTCCCAGGATACAAAAATTTCTCTTGGACACCTAAAAGTACCCATTATTCATCCTCACAAGTTGGATGCGTCATTACATATCTGCCATCTGTATTATGATATCCCCATTCACACATGGCATCCAAAATTGGGAACAATGTCTTCCCATGTTCTGTTACAGAATATTCCACCTGAACGGGAACTGTCGGAATAACATTTCTTTGAATAATTCCATCCAATTCCAACTCTTTTAGCTGCGACGTCAATGTCTTTTTGGGTGCGTTTTCAAGATAACGAAATATATCCATATATCGTTGTGTTCCCTGTTCTTGAAGAAGATGGAGAATCAAAGGTTTCCATTTGCCACCTATCACACGAAGTGTTATTTCAATTTCACTTGTAACATATATTTTTTCTTCCATATAAACCACCTTGTTAAATTCCGATTTATGCTGACATAATCATTATTTTGCCTCTTTAATTAATATCTTAATAATTCCTGTTAATTTTCAAGTAATTACCGCCTCAACATAACACTTATATAAATTCTCCAGCCTCTTCTTCTCACCTTTACGTATAACCACACCAATGCTCCCCGCATCTATATCCGAAGATATAATACGGCACATATGCGAATAACAATTCTTCCAGTGACTATGGAATACCAGCATAGCATTACCTAATTTCGCCTGTGCAACTGACTCAAGATTATACTCTGTATTTAATGTCTGAAGTCTGGCAGCAGTTCCACAAAGAAGCTTCTCAAACGGCTTTTCCATATAGTAATATGTGCCGCACAAAACCTCTCTATTGCTTAAATCATCCCTGCTAATTCGTTCTTTTAAAGCAAGTTTATCATTATCATTTACACCAAATGCATATGTGTCCCTGCAAAGTTCCAGATATTCCAATCCCTTTAGATACATTTTCTTTGGCTGTGCAATTACCGTTATATCAATCCTGCCCTGACGAAGCATATCTAGATGTTGTTCATATGGAAGTTCTATAAAATGCAGTACTGTCCCTGTATACCTTTCACGGAATACAGTACACACATTTATCAGAAACTCTGGACACTGACCAGAAGCCACACCAATATTAATGCAATTATGCTCTTTATTTCTTATCTGCGTAACTGCATTTTCATAAATTTCCTGTATCTGTAACACGGCCTGATAAAACACTTTCCCATTATCTGTCAGCATTATGCCCTGATTAGTCCTAAGAAATAATTGAAACCCAAGTGTTTCTTCAAGCCTGTCTATCTGCTGTACAATAGCTGGAACAGAAATAAAATCCTCCTGCGCCGCCTTGGAAAAGCTTCCTGTTTCTACAATTTTTATAAAAGATTTTAACTGTCGGTCGTTCATCTTTCTCATCCCTTTATATATATTTTTAAACTCAGCCAACATTTACCACACTGTACAAGCACAGCTCTTTTTTACTCTTTTATCCTGCACGACTCATCGTTTACGAATATCTTATCATAACGCCGTTTTAGCGTAAAGTTTTTCCTTAATGCGCTATGAAAATATTCCAAAAACCACAGCGCTTATTTTTCTGTTAAAATAATAACAAACAATAAAAAGGCTAACCTAGTGTGAAAATAGATTTTTTACACGCAGGATTTGTGTCTGCACACACTTGACACAAACCCGTTATTCGCAAAAAATGTGTGCAGAAATGAGGATTATTATGAATAAAATCGTTATTGTTACTGGCGGAACAAAAGGCATAGGTTTTGCCACCGCTAAAAAATTTCTTTCCTGCGGTGATAAAGTTATTATCCTTGGCCGCCACGAAAATGATGAGGCTCTTACAGAACTGCAAAAAGAAGGTGAAGTTACATTTCTTAAAGCAGATGTATCCAATGCAGACGACTGCCGCAGAGTTGTAGCCACAACAATCGAAAAATATGGAAAAATTGACGTTCTTGCCAATGTAGCTGGTGTTGTCGGAACACGCGGTGCTTTCGTTGAGCTTGACCTTGCAGATATCCAGAACACAATCAACATTAATCTTATGGGTACAATTAATTTAAGCCAGCTTGCCGCACGCGAGATGATTAAACAGCGCTCTGGTACTATTATTAATGTTGGTTCTATTAATGGATTTATGGCAAATACAGAATCCATTGGTTATCACGCAAGCAAAGGCGGTGTCAAAATGCTTACACAGGCTATGGCGCGTGAATTATCTCCTTATGGAATTCGTGTGCTTTCTGTTGCTCCGGGCTGGGTTAAAACAGGTATGATTGACAAACCTATCGAAGAAATCGGAAGCCGTCTGCATATGAAAGGCCGTATAATTATGCCAGAAGAAATCGCCAATGCTATATGGCTTATGTCACTTCCAGAAGCCAGTGCTATTAATGGTACTACAGTTATGGCTGATGATGGTTATTCTTCATTTAAGGGAGTTGACGGTTTTCAGGCAGAATAAATATACCAAAATGGAGCTGTCACAATAAGAAAAATTACACCATATATAGATATATAAATTTCCAACTAATCTATATATTGCATAAATATTTCTTAATTAGACAGCCCCATTTTTAATTCTAATATATTAAAATCTGGAAGTACTACTCTTCACTATTTTTCAGGCTTAAGTGGTCCATAATAATATGATGATGTCGCACCTCCATCAATCAGGAATGTAGAGCCTGTGATAAATGCGCCCTTGTCACTCATCAAGAGTTCTGCTACATTTGCCACTTCATCTGCTGTTCCCGGTCTGCCAGCAGGGCATTTTGCAAACATATTCTTATAAAAATCTCCTCTAGGTCCATTGAATTCATCAACAGCAAGTGGTGTTACGATTATACCCGGTGCTATATCATTTAATCTTGCACCTCTCTTGCCCCATTCTACCGACTGCGCCATAACACGCTTTTCATTACAGCGTTTGGCAAGCTGGTATGCGTGAAGTGTATCTTTAATATTCTCAGGCTGTAATATTTCAAGCTTTAACAGTTCTTCTGTTGGCGTTGTTGCCAATTCTGCATCCTCCTCTGCTGTAAGCTGAGGCATTCTCCAGCCTGACTGGCTTGATATTGTAACTCCACAGCCTCCCTTGGTAATTACCTTTCCTACTTCTTCAAGCAAAACAGCAGTTCCATATAAATCAACCTTTAAGATTGCCTCAATTGGTGCCTGACTTGGCGAAACCCCTGCACCATTTACAAGCATTTTAATATCACCATATTCCTGTGCTTTTGCAATCAGTGATAAAATAGATTCTCTGGAAGAAAGATCCATCTCTACCGGTTCTACATCGAAGCCTGCATTGTTCATAATCTCTGCAATCGCTTTGGCATTATTTATATTTTTATCACCCATAACAATCTTCTTGCCAAAGCCCATTCTTCTTGCGATTGCCATTGAAATCTGACCTGCACCTGTTACAATCATTACATCTTTTCTGCTCATAATCTTTCACTCCTTATAATATTATTCTGATTTTATTATTTGATTTTTATTATTTGGTTTTTATTATTTTTCTATATTTTATCTTTTCTACACCCAGTTACTTACAGTATGTTTCCAAGTACTGCTATCATCTAATTAACATTTTTCTTAGCCCAGTCAGATACTGCTGATTTTGCCTTTGCTGAGTCAGCACCGTGAACTGCAATACCATTTCCAAATGTTGCACCTTTACATATCTTTCTAAGGTCACGTTCACTATTACCAAGTCCGTTTCCCTCGTGTGTCATAAGTGCCATTACCTTCTTGCCTGTAAAATCAAGTCTTTCAAGCTGTGTAAATACTGCCACTGGATAAGTTCCCCACCAGTATGGACCACACACGAAAATATTGTCATAATCATCAATATCAGAAAGATACTTCTTTAATTCTGGTCTTGCATTTTCTCTTAATTCCTGTTGTGCTTCCTCTGTACATCTGTGATAGTCCTTAGAATACTCATTCACAGTTTCAATTTCAAAAAGGTCTCCACCTACTGCTTCTTTAATAAACTCTGCGCAGATTTCTGTATTGCCTTTCTTTAAATCGACAATCCTTCCATTAACATAGTTCTCGCCTTTTCTTGAATAATATATAATTAAATTCTTTGCCATTTTACCTGCCTCCTGTTTATTTATTTTCTTTGTTGACTTAATCATAATTCAATTACACTTCTTAATCAAATCTTTATACTTATCAGATTGATAAGTATAGCTAATCATTTTATTTATCACGGCAAAAACGGTAGAATATATCTCCCTTCGGTGATATACCCTGCCGTTACTGCCATTACTATTAAACCAACCTTAATCAACATTATATCAATATAATATTAATATCTTATTGATGTTATAACAATCTTATATTCTTCCTATCAGCACAATAAGCCCCGCAACTGCAAGCGCAATTATAAAATACAGTATTGTGCCAAGTCCTCGTCTTGTAAATATTGTCTTCCACGATTTAACATATGGAACACCTTCCATACCTTCTATCTTCCATATTTTGCTGCTGCCAACCCATATCCTGTCAATTACAATGCCATCGAACCAGTTCATAACAACAAGAAATAGAACTGTCTGAATATATGCTGTTTTAAAATCTGTAACATTATTCCATACTGCTATAATGAGAATTAACGCAATGAGCATAACAATACAGAATGGTATCATAAACTTTTTGCCCTTCTTCTTAACAGCATCTAAATCAGTGACTATTCCTCTTTTCTTTGCCTCCTGCTTATACTCATCTGAATAGAAATATAAGCAGTTAAGTCCATTGTTTCGCGCCGCACATTTTACCAGCAGAAAGAATAATAAACAGTACAATATAAGCTGTAATAATATTATCATTTATCAAAACCTCCTTAAAATTTTATTAACTCTACAAGTAATTCTTCTCCCCTGCCAGCCAGAAATATTTGCGGTGCATTAAACCCGAAATAATCATTGTAAGAAATTCAGCTACGAGAATAGCAAGCCAAGCCCCTGTAATGTGAAATATTCTTGGAAGAATTAACAGTGAAATAACAATAAATACAAGTGTACGGCTGAATGAAATCAGAGCAGATACTTTCCCATTTGATAACGCTGTAAAAAATCCTGATGATGTAATATTTATTCCACTAAACAAGAAGTTAATAGCAAATATCCTGAAACCGACCGAAGCCAGTTCCCACGTACGCTGTTCTTTCGTAAAAATTGTAACAATAGCTGGTGAAAATATAACAGCCACCGCAACAACTAATACAGAAGATACTATAACAAACAGGAAAGCAATCTTGTAAATATTTCTTAACTTCTGCCTGTTGCCCGCACCATACTGAAAACCAATAATCGGACTTATTCCAATTGAAAAGCCCATATAAACAGCATTAAACAGAAACTGTCCATACAAAAGAATTGTAATAGCCGCAACTCCATTCTCCCCTGCCAAAGACATCATAACTATATTCAACAAAAATGTAATAACAGCATTTGACAACTGTGATACCATCTCGGAAGAACCATTATAACAGGCACTTCCAATTTCTTTAGCCGAAAATGTAAAGCGGCAGAAACGCAGCTCATTTCTTGTAAATAAGAAAAAGCACAATCCACATACCGCTGGAATACACTGCCCTATACCCGTAGCAAGCGCCGCACCTGCAATGCCCATCTGACAAGGAACAATAAGCACATAATCAAGAACCATATTAGAAATACCTGCTCCAATCATAAGTGCAAGTCCCAAACCCGGTCGTCCTGCTGTTACAAGAAATGACTGAAAAACTGCCTGTAACATACACGCTGGTGCAAACAACATAGCAGTTCCAAGATACATACGGCAGTCTGCAAGCAGTATATCACTTGCACCAAGAAATCGTGATATCGGAGTAAGAAATATCTCTGAAATAATGAGAAGAACAAAGCTTAAAACCAGTGCCAGCACAACAAACTGTGTCAGTGCTTCGCGGGCACGCTCTTTTTTCCCTTCACCAAGATATTTGCTTATAATTGTGCTTCCACCCGTACCAAGCATTGTAGAAATCGCAATAGCTACATTAACCACAGGATATACAATATTAGCTTATGACAGTGCATTACTGCCAAGAAAACGCGATATAAATATACCATCTACAATTGTATACAATGACATAAAAATCATCATAATAATTGACGGTACTGCAAACTTCAAAAGCCCCACCGGTGTAATATCCTGATTAATCGATTGACTCATATGTTAAAACTCCTTATTCATTCCAGCCATAATACAATGCCCTGAAATATTAAAATTACTTTGGGTTCTTTCTCTTTCCTGTAAGCTTTTCTACCTCCAGAACATATACAAGTGTTCTGGAAATCGCCGCTGAATTAAAATAGGCATCTTTTCCCTTATGATAATGCTCCATAAGCTTTTTTAACGCATCCATTTTTTCCTGTTCGTCAAGAATTCTAATTCGTCCTCTGCCAATCACACTTTCATATGCCATTGTGCAGTAGCCTTTTTCCTCAAAATACTGAAGCTGGTGCTTGCAGTCCATCTCAAATGATGCCCTGTTATCCTTTTTAATAAGTTCTACTTTATAACCTTCAAGCGCGCTGTGAAAATACAGATTAACCTTTCCGTCAACAACTTCCATACCGAAATTTAATGGTAAAATATAAGGGTATCCATCATCATTCAGTGCCAGTCTGCATACATCACAATTCTTCATAACCTCTATTATTTCATTAAACTCTTTTATTTCTCTATTTTCTTTTCTCATATCTCTAATCTACCTTAATGATTTCTAATCAGCATCTACATACATTTTGTACTTACCACAATGCAGACATCTGAATAAATATCCGCATAAACTTCCGTCCTTTGTCAGATACTCTCTTGCATCATCGTATCTGTCAAATGAACCATCTTCCTCAAATAAATCATCTGCAATACCAAGTTTCTCAAGTTCTTTCGTTCCAACCGTGCCTATATATTCACAATAATCATTGCAACAAGCCTGCCAATTTTCTCCCTGCCAGCTTATGTATCCTGGCGTACGCTTGAACAGTTCTTCTGTTGCCTGCTCGTTATCAATTTCGTCTGCATCCTGAATAAATGTTCCGTCAAATTTTTCTGCCGCCGCACCCGAAGCTACACATTCCATACATATACATTCCACATCTTCATCACAGTATATATTCTGAATATATACTTCTGTTTTCTTGTGACAGCAGTCACATTCACCTTCCACAAATTCTACAATATTACTTTTATAAATATTGGGATGATACTTAAATTTAGGTAATTTATTCTTGTCCATTATAACACTTCCCCTATTTTTTATCTTTCATATTTCCTCCGCCGCCTCAAGCAACAGTAAAGTACTAAGTTTCCTCCAGATAGTTTCTCCCGGAAATTCAGGACCTCTTATTGGACCATTCTTTGTTTTCTCCTGATATTCTCTTACTTCTGCCGCTGTTGGTATTTTCCTTGCCATGCATTTTACCTCCCGTTTTTTACAATATTTTCTTCTTTTGTTACTGTTTCTGACTCTTGAAAGCACTGACGTTCTCTTTCATACCATAACAATCAAACCCAATTCTCCTGCTTTCTCAAAACATCGTCTTAAAATTCCAATCTCATCTAATGCCAGACAACATTACCATGTACCGATTTATCAGTTACTCCTTCATCGACAAACCCAAATCCCACATAATAATGTATTAATTGCTCTTTACAAGTCAATACCAGACCTTTTCTCCCCTGCTCTTTTGCAGCACTGATTGCACATTTAATCAAATCTCCTGCATATCCGTGCCTGCGGTATTCAGGAATAGCATTTACGCCAAATATCATCTGCCACGCTCCATTTTCATTATGCATTTCAGCCTTTTCATACATTTCATCTGTTAAATCAAATTCATCTGTGACAAAACCGTCTACAAATGCAATAAGTTTATCATCATCAAACATAAGCCAGAAATGATTGCCATAATGTCTTATTCTTTCAATAAATTCTTCTTTTGTTGCCGCCTCTGACATAGGGAAACATTCAACCTCCACACTTGATATTGCTTCTAAGTCAGCCATTGTTGCGGTTCTTATATTCACTGGGTTACCTCCTGATTTTAGTTATTCCTACTGGTAAGTCACCTCTCATCCCTAACATCTATAATTTCACCTACAAAAACGATATGAGGCTGCCAGTCTCCGTTGAAGTCTGGATATACTTTTGGCATAGAAGCATAATACTCCTGAACTTCATTGCAATATCCTCTTTGGAAAATTGATGTTGATACAATTTTTTGCAAAGAAATGTTAAATTTGCCTCTTTATAGGTTACGCCCTGACCGATTTCAACGGGAGTCAATCCTGCACCAACAGCTTTATCGCCATCTCTGCCGGAATGTGAACCAATATACCCCAATGCCTTTTTACAACTTTCAGGATAAAAGCTTACAGTAAAAGTATCGCTGTTTTGTAAAAATTCACTCGTGTAGCGGGCTGGATGAACATAAACCGCAACCGTTGGTCGGCTTTTACCTGCATATCCCCAGATATTCCCTAAACTACCCCCAGCTAACAGTACAACTGTTATAATGTTCCATTGAACCAGCTGTAACAACTGCCCACTGCTTATCAAACATTTCAAATACCTTATATTCTTTTTCTTTAAAATTTTCCATATGACTTACCTCCATAAACTCTTAATTTACTTGAAACTTTTTCTAACTAACTCTCCGTTCTCATCAATAATATGAGTTAATTTTATTTTGCAAAAGAGTTAAATGGTCATATTCGCTTACTGCATTATTTCCGCTCCACGCCAAGTGATCGGTTAATAGTAAACGTATTGCTTTTCCACTCTTATCTATCCCTATACCATCAATGACATTCATATTGTCTATCGCCATTTTCTGTTCTCCATCAATTATTATATATCACAATATTAATAAATTTCTGAATTATATTAAAATCGTTTTTATTTGCTTTTTCAAATTCAATTTGTCTTTTTCTACTTTATTAATTACGACTTTACCAATTATAAAAAACATTTACTCTATCGTATATCCTTCAGAAGCTAATACATTCAATGCCCATTCAAAATTTTCTTCTTTTACAAGAATATAATCTGTATTGTATGTTGATACTGCAAATATTCCAATTTGATGTTCTGCAAGAATACCGGATAATTTTGATAAAATTCCAATTAACGAAAAATCAAGAACACCCTGTATACGAAATCCTCTCCAGCCATCGTCACGCTCAATTGTATTCATTGGCACATCTTCCGTTTTACACACCAATGATACTTCTTCATCTGTTCTTCCAATAAAGTAAAAATTAGCACTAATATCTATATCAGAGATATCTGATACTTTACAGACCGTCAATTTATGCGAGATTTTCTTCAAATTCATTTAATTTCTTCTCCTTTATAAAATTCCCATTCGCTAAATTCATATCTGCATTATACCATAATTTATAAAAAAATTAATTTTTTATTTATAAGAATATATTGACTTTAAGCAGTATATAATGTTATATATTATATGGTCGTTAAAGACTACAATTTAATATATGGGCTTGTAAAGGTTTCGACAGGGGTTTTGAAACTGGTGAAGCTATCCGTATGCAATGCGTTAAATGGCAAACTTAAATATAAACGCTGAAGATAATTTAGCATACGCTGCCTAAGTTGCAGCAGTCTGACCTAAAGCACTCACACTTTAGGATCCAGGCTTCGAATATGTGAGAAACGACATAGCTTAAGCTTTGAGGTTATGGACGTATTATGAAGCTACTAAGTGCATAAGGGTGTTAGTTCCCGTATGCATAAGGGAATGTCAAATAACTAACTATGATAGTAGAAGAACAGCGGATGGGCTTTTGGACAGGGGTTCGACTCCCCTCAGGTCCACTTTGGGAAAGCCACATTTTAATTTTTCAGACATACCGAAAAATTAAAATGTGGTTAAAAAATGGTTTCGGTTTCAAAAAAATGTGGTTAAAAATTAGATAAATAATTATAAAAATGAGGTGCTGTCGCTTTAACGATTAAAAATCGTTGAGGCGAGTTTTCTTTTTTCTCTAAAAGTATGATTTTTCAGTCATTATTTATTAAAATGAGCGTGATTTATTCAAAATTGGCATACTTTAATATACCTATATAAATCCCACAAATTTTATTTTGACATTTCTAGATTTAGGCACTTTTTAAGGGAAATAAAATTGTTTCAATTCCAAATCTTTTGTCTTCTACATATAGGTAGGTAAGATTACTGCAACATTCCAAAGTTGCGATTGCTTTCTCAAATACTCTCTGTTCAGTAGGTATCCTATGTAGCTTTGCTCTATCTTTCATTATTGTTATTGTCTGCTCATTTTTCAAAGTATCACATCAATTCAATCCGACTAAAGTTAAATTTCAAAGTCTAATCAAACATCTTCAATTCAGGCATATATTTCTGTATAAAATAAAATGCGCGACTCCAATCAAACACATTGTTCTTGTCTGCAAGTAGAATACCTCTTAATACCTATGCAGCTCCTCTATCCGTCATTTTCTCAAAAATTTCTTTCACTTGTAATTCTTTTAAATACTGATCTGTATTGTATACTAATTTTTTTATAATAAAAAAAGAATTATATTTCTATAATTCTCTCAAAGTATTTTATTATATAAATTTATAAATAATATTGTGTAAGATGTAATATGAGCAGTAGATACTACATCTTACACATTAGAACAGTATACTCCTTGTTAATAGTTACTCTATATAAAAAGGAAGCCATATCGCACTGTCGGCTGAATCATATCTCCTTTCCGTATAACCAAAAATAAATTATGGTTTCTTATTATTTTCCTCATTCTCTTTAAGACATTCGGAAAAAATAGATTTTATCCATAACCTTACCCTCTTAGATATTCTTGCACTAACGATACCTAAAATGCCAACGACAAATGTTAATATTGTTATATAACTAGCGACAGTTGATATATCCATAGTTGCCTCCTTTTTTGATGGAGTACACCTTTCATATTTTAAATTTATCATATTATTCAGCTAAAATCAATAACATTACATAAACTTTATAATTTTATATTATATTATTTAACAATTTAGTTACTTCATCAATTTTTTCGTTTATTTCTCCAGCAAGTCAATTACATCTTCAAAATTTGCTTTTCTATACTAATATATCAATTTCTTTTGTATCTATTCTTAGAAGGTCTTTTGCCAGATTATATAATTCTATTCCATCCATTGATTTTGGTCTGTCGTTGTGTAACGCTTTATCTGACAAATTACGTGAAATACAGCTTTGATGTTTTGCATGCGATCATATTTTTTGAATGCTTTTGCAAACACTGTATCTTCATTGGATACAATCATTTGGGGTTCTGCTATGCATTCCATTAATGCTATCCAGATGCCAGCATATTCATATCTGCATAAATAGCATCACATAACTTATTTATCATCACAGCAGATTAAAATGCACTCTTTTCTCCACAGATAAATACCATCAAGATACCATACCTCTTTTCTTTCTTCAGCTTTAGGCGGCATTGACCAGATTATTCCAATATACAGTAGTCTTGCGCCTGAATGACCTTTCTTCACCTAGCATTAATGGCTGAACTTCTTTTCCAAACAGCCAATCTAAAAAAATTTGCAGTTCTTGCAAAGCCAGTGCTGTGCCTCGGCTTTTGTCTTTCCTGACTTAATATATTTATTTTCACATACAGGGCAATTTACTTGGTTCATTTAATCTTCCTCCATTATTGTTATTTTTAGAAAGAATAAACCGCCACAGCCCTTTAATTTCAAGGGCTGTGAGCGGTTTTTATCAACACATTTTGTCCTATAAGTCGTTATATAACTGGTTCAAATTCCCCAGATATTACCATTCAAAACCTACCCCAGATTTCTAATCTTAAAGTCCTTAGCTGCCTCCCGCTGCTGGTCTTTCTTCGCTATTGAATCTCTCTTATCGTAATTCTTCTTACCTTTTGCAAGACCTATCTGCATTTTAACCTTGCCATATTTCAGATAAACCTGCAATGGCACAAGTGTATAGCCCTTGGTAGAAAGCTGTCCTGCAAGCTTATTAATCTCACTTTTATGAAGAAGCAGCTTCTTAGGTCTTAATGGGTCTTTATTGAAAATATTACCTTTTTCATAAGGTGTGATATTCATATTAATGGCAAATACTTCCCCATTAATTATCTGTATATATGACTCTTTGATAGAACATTTTCCCTGTCTTATTGACTTAACCTCAGTTCCGCAAAGTTCAAGCCCTGCTTCAAGCTTATCTTCTATAAAGTAATCAAAATACGCTTTCTTGTTGTTGGCAATTAATCTGTTGCCGCTTGCGCTGTCTTTGCCCATACATATCCTCCATTATCTAATTACTTAATTGCTTACTATTCTTCATAATCCTGTGCAAACATAAAATCTATCGTTCTTGATATTGCATTAGTATCAACAACAACAACCCTGACTTTCTGTCCAAGCTTATATGTCTTATGAGTTGTTTCATTAAACATCTCGTAATGATTTTCATCAAATACATAGTAACCACGCATATTATTGACAGAAACCATTCCTTCTATTGTATTAGGAAGTTCAACATATATGCCCAAATTCGTTACTCCTGATATTACACCATCAAAATACTCTCCGATATGTGCACTCATATACTGAACCATTTTCAGCTTATCAGTATCTCTTTCTGCCTCATCTGCACGGCGTTCAGTTGCACTCGCCTGTTCTGCAACATCTGGAAGGATTTTATCATAATGAAGCTTTCGCTTCTCACTCATTCCTCCATGAAGACATTCTTTAATTATTCTATGAATTTGCAAATCCGGATATCTTCTTATTGGCGAAGTAAAATGGCAGTAATATTTTGCCGCAAGTCCGAAATGTCCAATACATTCCGCTGTATACTTAGCCTTCTTCATAGACCTTAATGTAAGTCTGCTTATAAGATTTTCCTCGTCACTTCCCGCTATTTTTTCAAGAAGCTTCTGTAATTCTTTAGGATGAATTTCATCAGTTATATGCATTGAATATCCAAAATTATTAATAAATGTAGATAATTTTAATATCTTTTCCGGGTCAGGATTTTCGTGTGTTCTATAAAGAAATGGTACTTCCTGCCAGAAATAATCTTCTGCTACTGTCTCATTAGCAGCAAGCATAAAATCTTCTATAAGCTTAGTTGCTACATTTCTGTCATATGGCTTAATATCTACAGGCCGTCCATCTTTATCAAGAATAATCTTAGATTCAGGAAAATCAAAATCTATTGAACCTCTCTTAAATCTTTTCTTTCTTAATATATCAGCACATTCCTGCATAAGCTTAAACATATCTACAAGCTCACTGTACTTTGTACATTCTTCTTTATCATTATCTTCAAGTATCTTTTTAACAGATGTATAAGTCATTCTTCTATTTACATTGATAACTGACTCGCATATCTTATGGCCTATTATGTTACCTTTCATATCTATATCCATAAGACAGCTTAATGCCAGTCTGTCACATCCTTCATTCAGCGAACATATTCCATTGGAAAGCTGGTGCGGTATCATCGGAATAACCCTGTCAACCAGATACACGCTTGTTCCTCTCTTAAGAGCTTCCTTATCAAGTGGACTGTCCTCTTTAACATAATGGCTTACATCAGCAATATGCACACCAAGATGATATATATCATTTTCTTTAGTTAATGATACTGCATCATCTAAATCCTTAGAATCCTCGCCGTCTATTGTCACCATAACAACATCTCGCAGATCCGTCCTGCCTGCTATATCATTGCCATCAACCTCATCTGGTATGCCCTTTAATTCCTTCTTAACACTATCTGGAAATTCTTCTGGCAGGTCATAGGCTTTTACTATTGATAAAATGTCTGTTCCCGGATCATCCATATGTCCGATTACTTCAATTATCTTACCCTCAGGATTCTTTCTTGCACTGCCATAGCTGCTTATCTTAACTACTACTTTACTGCCTGTAACCGCTCCTATTTCGTGTTCCTTAGATACGAATATATCACAGCCAATCTTCTGGTTATCAGGCACAACAAATCCAAAATTCTTATTCTTCTGATATGTTCCAACCAAAGTCTTAACTTCGTGGTCTAATATCTCTATTATCTTACCTTCACGTCTTCTATCACCATTCTTCTGTGCTGTAATTACAACTTTAACTTTGTCGTGATAAAAAGCATCCTTAGTATCACTTGCTTTGACAAATATATCATCATCCTGCCCATCTACAACAACAAAACCAAATCCCCTGCTTGTACTCTCAAATGTTCCTACAAGTGCAACATTATCAGGCTTCATATATTTCCCCTTCTTGCTTACACCTATAGTTCCGTCTGCAACTAAAGAATCAAGAACCTCCTGAAGTTCGTGTCTTAATTCTTTAGGAATACCAAGAAGAATTGCTATCTCCTTTGTCTTCATAGGAACATATAATTCATTATTGAGTATCAGATCAGCAAGGTTTTTCCTTCTTTCCTTGAAAACACTACTTTTCATAGTTTCCTCCATTCCATTACTATAATTCAATATCAATCTGCAATATAATATATATTTAATATTTATTACACAAAAACGCCCTTAAGATACTATATCTTAAGAGCGTTAATGTTATCAATTAGAAATTAATATTTAAAATAATAGCTATTACAACGAATAATACAGCAAGAACTTTAGTAATAGTTACAAGCTTACCTTCCATTGAACGACCTTTATTCTTACCCCAGTAAGTATCAGCAGCACCACTAATAGCACCTGATAAACCATTCTGTTTACTTTCCTGCATAAGAACTACTATTGTTAAAAATATACATACTAATATAAATATACCCATTAAGACTATTCTTAATGTATCAGCCCATGACATACCAAACATATATCAAACCTCCTATTGCAATAATCACAATGAATTGATTATAACAAATAAATATTAAATGTGCAACTAATATCTATAACTAATTGTCCATCTGTGCACTATATAATCCTATCTATGAATTATTTCTTAATAAGAAGTGATTCTCCTGTCATCTCTGCCGGCTTCTCCATTCCCATAATCTCAATAAGAGTTGGAGCTATATCACAAAGTCTTCCACCTTCTCTAAGTGTATATGCTTCATCATAATTGACAAGAATAAATGGAACTGGATTAGTTGTATGTGCTGTATGTGGTGCACCTGTTTCATAATCTATCATCTTCTCTGCGTTACCATGGTCAGCACATATGAATAATACTCCGTCAACATCCTTAACAGCCTGTACAGCCTTGCCAACAAGCTCATCTACCTTTTCTACAGCCTTAACTGCTGCCGGAATAACACCTGTGTGACCAACCATATCAGGGTTCGCGAAGTTGATTACGATAACATCATACTTATCTGACTTAATTGCCTCAACTAAATCCATACCAACCTCTGGAGCACTCATCTCTGGCTTAAGGTCATATGTTGGGACATCCTTAGGTGAGTTAACAAGAAGTCTGAACTCATCTACATTAGGATCTTCAACACCACCATTAAAGAAAAATGTTACATGTGCATACTTCTCTGTCTCAGCAAGACGAAGCTGCTTCTTGCCATTATTAGCAAGGAATTCGCCAAATGTATTCTTGATTTCTTCTTTCTTGAATGCAACTAACTTGTTAGGGATTGATTCATCATAATCCTTGAAGCATACAAATGTAGTTGGAATATATTCTCTTTCAAAACCTGTAAACTTATCATCACAGAAAGCTCTTGTCATCTCTCTTGCTCTATCTGGACGGAAGTTAAAGAATATTACTGAATCGTCAGGCTTAACAACTGAAAGTGGCTTGCCATTCTCTGTTATTACTGTAGGAACAACGAATTCATCTGTAACATCTGCCGCATAAGACTCTTCAAGTGCCTTAACTGCATTATCTGCTGACTTTCCTTCACCTGTTGTAAGTGAAAGATATGCTTCCTTTACTCTGTCCCAGTTATTATCTCTATCCATAGCATAGTATCTTCCCGCTAAAGAAGCTACTTTACCAACACCAATCTCTGCCATCTTGTCTTCAAGCCTGGCTACAAAATCTTTAGCTGAAGCTGGAGGTGTATCACGTCCATCAAGGAAAGCGTGTACATATACATTAGAAACTCCATTCTTCTTAGCCATCTCAAGTAAACCATATATATGTGAAATGTGGCTATGAACACCACCATCTGATAAAAGTCCGAAAAGATGTAAATCGGAATTATTCTTCTTGCAATTCTCCATAGCAGCAAGAAGTTCTTCATTCTTATAGAACTCTCCGTCTTCTATAGCCTTTGTTATTCTTGTAAGATCCTGATATATAATCCTGCCAGCACCAATATTCATATGTCCAACTTCTGAATTACCCATCTGACCATCTGGAAGACCTACATAAAGTCCAGATGCGTTACCCTTAACAAATGGATATTCTTTCATTAACTTATCCATAACAGGAGTATTAGCCATAGCTATTGCATTACCCTCTGTTCTATCACTTAAACCATAACCATCAAGTACCATTAATACAACTGGTTTCTTACTCATATTATTTTCCTCTTTTCTAAGATAGCAATATCTTTAATATTCTCTCTAATTATTCCTGTTGTATGATAGCATACTTATTACTAATTTGCAATTTAGAATAATTATAATTATATTAAAAAGCAATAAGCCATACCTGGAATTACTTCCGTATATGGCTTACTATGTATCTTATTATATATTGTAATTAACAATTTCACAAAAATCCGGCTTAAGACTTGCACCGCCTACAAGACCGCCATCTATATCAGGCTGCCTGAATAATTCTGCAGCATTACCAGCATTAACAGAACCTCCATAAAGAATTCTTATTGAAGAAGCTGCTTCTTCTCCATATAACTTCCTTATATCTAATCTTATAGCCTCACATACTTCCTGAGCCTGAGCTGATGTAGCAACCCTGCCTGTTCCAATAGCCCATATAGGTTCATATGCAATAACACACTTCATAGCATCTTTAGCTGACACCTGTAAAAATGCTGCGTCAATCTGCTTATTAATGAAATCCAATGTTATGCCTTCTTCTCTCTGCTGGATAGTCTCACCACAGCATATAATAGGTGTCAATCCATATTCAATTGCTTTTCTTACTTTGCGGTTGATGCACTCATCATCTTCACCAAAATATTGTCTTCTTTCTGAATGTCCAACTATAACATAATCAACACCAGCCTCTTTTAACATTCCTGGTGAAATCTCACCCGTATATGCACCTTTTTCTTCATAGTGCATATTCTCGGCACCAACCTTAATATCTGTTCCTTTGACTGCGTCTACAACTGGTATAATGTCTATTGATGGAACACAAAACACTACATCAACATCACGATTAGAGAACTTATCACGAAGCTCACATACAAGCGATACTGCTTCCTTTGGTGTCATATTCATTTTCCAGTTTCCCGCAACTATCTTCTTCCTCATACTACAATCACGCCTCCATACAATATAACTGATTAGCTTATTCATCATTATTACCAGCTCAGTTATTTTAATAAAAAAATTATATCATACAAATTTATAAAAAGCCACTAATAATGCAAATATTTAAAATAAATACAATGTATGTACCTAAGTATTTTATATATACAACATATTGTATTAAGACAAGCTTAGTTTTATGATTATTTTCAAACAAAAGGAGCCGTATATATCAATATACAGCTCCTTTTGTGTATTGCCCGACTGAATTAACTGTCAATTAACCAATCAAAGCTATATGTTTATGTCAGTAAACACTCTATTTGTCATTAGCTGCTACTACACCTGGGAGTTCCTTACCTTCAAGGAATTCAAGTGAAGCACCGCCACCTGTTGAAATATGTGTCATCTTATCACCGAAACCAAGGTTATTAACTGCGGCTGCTGAATCACCACCACCGATAATTGTAGTAGCATCTGTAAGCTGAGCTAATTCTTCTGCAACAGCAATAGTTCCCTTTGCAAAGTTAGGGAATTCAAATACACCCATAGGTCCATTCCATACTACTGTCTTGGCATCCTTAAGAGCATCCTTGTAAAGCTCACAAGTCTTAGGTCCGATATCCATACCCATATCATCATCTTCCTGGCATCCAGCTTCAACTACATGGAAAGGAGTATCGTTCTTGAATTCCTTTGTTACTACTGTATCAACAGGAATAAGCATCTTAACACCCTTAGCTTCAGCCTTAGCCATCATTTCCTTAGCATAGTCAAGATAATCTTCTTCAACTAATGACTGTCCAACGTGACCACCATGAGCCTTCTGGAATGTGTATGACATACCGCCACCGATAATAAGTGTATCAACCTTATCAAGAAGGTTGTTAATAACAGAAATCTTTGAAGACACCTTTGAACCACCAAGAATAGCTACGAAAGGCCTTACTGGATTATTAACAGCATTTCCAAGGAAATCTATTTCTTTCTGCATAAGGTAACCAACTACTGCTGTATCAACATACTTTGTTACACCTACGTTAGAGCAGTGTGCTCTGTGTGCTGTACCGAAAGCATCATTAACAAATACATCAGCGATTGAAGCTAAATCCTTAGAGAATTCATCACCATTCTTTGTCTCTTCTGCTCTGAAACGTGTATTCTCAAGAAGAATAACATCTCCATTATTCATAGCTTCAACAGCAGCTCTTGCATTGTCACCAACTACTGTATCATCAGCAGCGAACTTAACTTCCTGTCCAAGAAGCTCTGAAAGTCTTTTAGCAACTGGTGCTAATGAAAATGCCTTATCAGCTCCCTTTGGCTTACCAAGATGTGAGCAAAGAATAACCTTTCCTCCATCAGCTATTAACTTCTTTATTGTTGGAAGTGCAGCAACAAGACGTGTTTCATCTGTAATCTTATCACCATCTAATGGTACATTAAAATCACATCTGCATAAAACTCTTTTGCCATTAACGTTGATATCATCAACTGACTTCTTATTAAGCATATCTATATCCTCCAAATTATCATTACTAGCTTATTGACAGTGACCTGTAAACAACCCAGGTATGCCTGTTCTGTCCCGCCATACAGCAGGACAGTCTTAACATACTTATCAAAATACCGGAGAATGAATTCTCATCTCCGGTATTATTACAAGTTAAATAAATTAACCCTTAATGGTCAATGTATATTATAATTACTTGCTTAATTCAGCGAAGTACTTAATTGTTCTAACCATCTGGCTTGTGTATGAGTTCTCGTTATCATACCAAGAAACTACCTGAACCTGGCATCCACCGTTTGGAAGTTCGTTAACCATTGTCTGTGTAGCATCGAATAATGAACCAAATCTCATTCCAACGATATCGCTTGATACGATAAGTTCTTCATTGTAACCAAAGCTTTCTGTAGCAGCAGCCTTCATAGCAGCATTAACTTCATCAACAGTAACCTTCTTAGCTACAACAGCGTTAAGGATTGTTGTAGAACCTGTAGGTGTAGGAACTCTCTGAGCAGCTCCAATAAGCTTTCCATTAAGTTCTGGGATAACAAGACCGATAGCCTTAGCAGCACCTGTTGAGTTAGGAACGATGTTGCAAGCACCAGCTCTTGATCTTCTTAAATCACCCTTTCTCTGAGGTCCATCAAGTATCATCTGGTCACCTGTGTAAGCGTGAATTGTGCACATAATACCTGATTCAATTGTTGCACAGTCATTAAGAGCCTTAGCCATAGGAGCTAAGCAGTTAGTTGTACAAGAAGCAGCTGAGATAATCTGATCATCTGCTGTAAGTGTTTCGTGGTTAACATTGTAAACGATTGTCTTTAAATCGTTACCAGCTGGAGCTGAGATAACAACCTTCTTAGCACCTGCATTGATATGAGCCTGAGCCTTAGCCTTTGATGTATAGAAACCTGAGCACTCAAGAACTACGTCAACATCAAGATCTCCCCATGGGCAGTTGTTAGCATCTGGCTCTTTGTAGATCTTAATTGTCTTACCCTTTACTGTAATTGTACCAGCTTCATCATCAGCTGTTACCTGATCTTCCTCACCGAAATCAACATATCTTCCCTGTGATGAATCATACTTTAAAAGATGAGCTAACATCTTAGGGCTTGTTAAATCGTTGATAGCAACTACTTCGTATCCTTCTGCACCGAACATCTGTCTGAATGCAAGTCTACCGATACGTCCAAAACCATTAATCGCAACTTTTACTGACATAAAAATAAATCCTCCTAATATAAAGATTGTTAATAAAAAATCAACTACATTGTATTCTACATAAAACAATTTAAAATATCAAGTGTTAATTCCTATTTTTTACAAATTATTGTATATTTCGCCATTCAAATTAAACTTTTTACCATATTCCATTAATCTTATTATATCTAGTCTGTTCTGAAACTCACTAATCAGCTTATTTTTTCTCTTTTATCTCTGCTAACACACAGTCCGCAAGATTATTAGCGTGATCTGACATTCTCTCAAGATTAGACAAAATATCAAGGAATACAACGCCATTAGATGGCTTACATAATCCAGAAGATAATCTCTCGATATGTTTATTTCTTAATTCTTCTTCTAAATCATCAACCTCGTCTTCTATACGGCATACATTATCTGCTGCAACCCTGCTGAACTTTTCCCTGGCTTTAATTGCCTCTGAGAAACAGACAATAACCTTTTCAGATAACTTCTTGAGTTCTTCCATTCCATGCTGGGAGAATATTATTTCATTATCTATCTTGTATTTGGCAAGATCAGACATATTCTCTGCATGGTCTGACACTCTCTCAATATCAATAATCGCATGGAATAAATCATTAATAAGTAAATGTTGTTCTTCCGTTATGGAAAGATTATTAACCTTTATGAGATATTCTGTAAGATACTTTTCATAGAGGTCAACCTTGTGTTCCGTCTCTATAACTTTATCTATCATATCCTGATCATTGTTCATAACAGCACTTACCGAATATTTTATATTATCCAGTGACAGATTGCCCATTATGATAACTTCGCTGAGTGCCCTGTCAACCGCTACTGATGGCTGTTCTAATATTCTGCTGTCAAAATGTCTTGATAACTCTGCCGCATAACTGTCGCTTGCCTCTAATGAAGCATTTTCTTCATCTTCAGTCTTCTCTCTTATAATTATGCCTGAAAGTTTAACAAGCAGACTTCCAAATGGCATCATTATAGTTGTACATATTATGTTAAAGAACGTATGGAATATAGATATTTCCACACTTGTTATATTATGCACAGCTAACGCAGGTTTAAACATAAATAATATAAAAGCACCTGTTCCAAATATAACTGCTCCCGCAACATTAAATAAAAGATGCATACAAGCTGCTCTCTTTGCATTCCTTGTTGTACCAGCACTTGATATAATTGCAGTTACACACGAACCTATATTCTGCCCCAACGTAATAAATACTGCCGCATTGGTAGTAACCACTCCATTAATTGCGAGTGTCTGTAATATACCTACTGATGCAGAAGAGCTTTGTAGAATTGCTGTTACTACAATACCAATTGCAATGCCCAATAATGGATTACTTCCTACTACTTCAAACGCTTTTGAAAAAATAGGTGCATCTGTATATGGAGATATCGACTCTGACATAAAATCAAGTCCTAAGAATAAAAGTCCGATACCTACAACTATCTCTCCTGCCATTTTCTTTTTAGGCTTCTTACTAAACAATACAAGAATTGCACCGATTCCTACAAGCAGAGGTGCATAAAATGATGGCTTTAACACTTTGACAGCATCTCCGAGCTGTCCTAAAGATACAATCCATGCTGTTATGGTTGTACCAATGTTAGCACCCATTATAACTCCTACAGCCTGTACAAGTGTCATAAGACCAGCATTAACAAATCCAACAACCATAACTGTTGTCGCGCCACTACTCTGAATTATGGCTGTTATAAATGCTCCAACAAGAACAGCTAATAATCTGTTCCTTGTAAGATAGCCTATGAGCTGTTTCATCTTGCTTCCCGCTGACTTTTGCATACCATCTGCCATTATGTTCATTCCATATAAGAACATACCGATGCCGCCTGCAAACATAAACAAATTGCCAACTAACTCAATATTCACTTTTTTCTCCTGTCCTGCACATACTAATTATCTGTTAATAAAGATTTATCTATACTTAATAAAAGTAAAGAAATTGTGCATTTTGTGTAAAGAATGTAAAAATACGTTTACATAATAACAATCAATTCAAATATTTTCAAGGGCTTTAGTACCATTTTCAAACTAATAATGCTATAATCAACAATATAATAATTATAAATATGATGTGAGTATCAGAATAATCTTTACTGCTCACTTATACATCGTGATTGTTTAGCAGCCCACATAATAACAATCTAATTTTACTTATGAAATGGAGAAGACATATATGAGAACTTATCCTGAACTTTCAGACTGGCATCTTCACTCGCATTTTTCGTCTGATTCAACCGAAACTCCTGAGAATATAATCAAAAATGCCATCAATATGCAGTTAAAAAGCATATGTTTTACAGAACACAACGACTACGATTACCCTTTAGAGGACGGAAATGTTGTATTTGCCCTTGATTATGACAAATATACAGACGAACTGCTTGAATTAAAAGAGCATTATAAAAATGATATTTTTATTGGAATTGGTGTCGAACAGGGACTTCTTTCTTCTGCTAAAGATAAAATCAACAACTACGACCCTACTGGCAGACTTGATTTTATAATTGGTTCATCACATCTTGTATATGGCAACGACCCTTATTATCCTGAATTCTGGGATAATGTGTCCGTAAAAGATGCAATAAGCAGATATTATGAAGCAATAACCGACTGCATTAAAACTTGCGATAACTTTGATGTATACGGACATCTTGATTATATTGTAAGATATGCTCCTGATCAGGATAATGATTATAACTGGAGAGATTATTATGATTATTTCGATACAATCCTAAGACTTCTTATTGACAATGGCAAAGGCATTGAAATCAATACCGCAGGACTTAAATACGGACTTAAAAATCCTAATCCCTGCCTTGATATAGTAAAAATGTACCACTCACTTGGCGGCGAGATTATAACAACAGGTTCTGATGCCCATAAAGCCTGCCATATTGCATATTCCTATGAAATAATCACTGATATGCTTAAAAATACAGGATTTAACTATTATACCATATTCAAGGAAAGAAAGCCTGAATTCGTATCTATATAAGCACATAAGGGTTATCATCACCAGCTTTTCTGTAGACTGATTGCTCCATATATGTTTATTAATATCTGAAAAGACCAAGTATCTGCCACTGCATCTGCAGCATTAATTTACAGCATATATCAGCCCCTCAGTATGGATTTTGCTTTCATACTTGTGGGCTGATATTATATTAATCTTTTGATATATTTTTCGCTTTTTGTAAAGTGCATTATTTTTTATAGTTTCAAGATTTATTTTAATCATTTTTAATTTTCCGTAATGCTGCAACATTTTTCTTAATACAATCAATGCAGTAATCAGCCTGATTTTGATTTAATGTATGATTAAATGTGAGTCTTATTGAAGCAAGGCTTTCTTCATCAGTCTTTCCTATAGCCTTTAATACGTGCGAAGGTCCGCCGTGATTGCCGTGACACGCCGAACCAGAGGATACGCATATGCCCTGTTTATCCAAAAGAAGCACAAGTTCACCTGCACTTATACCTTTAAAACAGATATTAATATTTCCTGATACCCTGCCTGTCATATTGCCATTAATGCTTGTATACGGGATTTCATTAACTATCCGCTCTGCCATATATCTTTGTATATTCCACTCTTTTTCCATTCTGTAATGCAGTGTATTAACAGCAATATCCGCAGCTGTTGCAAGTCCGATTATTCCAGCAACATTTTCTGTACCGGAACGCATATTTTTCTCCTGTCCGCCTCCATATATTAACGGCTCAAGCTCCCTGTCTGTATACAAAAATCCAACACCTTTAGGTCCGCATATTTTATGTGCACTCACGCTGAGCATAGATACTCCAAGCTTATGAACATCAATATCAATATGTCCAAATGCCGCAACCGCATCTGTATGAACAGGAATACCGTATTCTGATGCCACCGCACTAACCTGCATTAATGGCTGTATTGTTCCTATCTCATTATTAACAAGCATAACCGATATAAGCAAAGTATCATCTTTTATCTTTCTTCTTAAATCCTCAATATCAATTATGCCATCCGATGTGCATCTTAAATATTCTATATTATACCCACGTTTCTCTAAATCCCTGCATTTATTTAATATTGCAGGGTGTTCAATTCCACTTACTATAATAGTTCCACTGTGCTTTCCTGCAACCGCTGCCTCTAATGCCCAGTTATCGCTCTCAGTTCCGCCAGATGTAAAATATATATTATCAGCCTCTGTGCCTATCAGTCCGGCTATATTTGCCCTCGCTTCTTCAACTGCCCTTTTATTATTTCTTCCACATTCATATATTGACGATGGATTCCCATAATCATTTATCATATACTGCCACATAGCCTTACACACCGGCAAACTCATAGGCGTTGTCGCCGCATTATCAAGATATAACATATGCCTCCTCCCAGCTTTTCCCTCTTTCCATACAGTCAATATTTAAGTTCACAATCCACTGTATTACTTATTAATATTATATTCAAAAGCTGCATACTATGTTAATAAAGACAACGGAGCCTTTTCTTAATTATGAGCAGCAAATCAGGCAGACAACTACTATATACTCCTGTAATCAAAGGAACTATCATCCTTACAATCGCTGGACTTCTATGCCGCATACTTGGATTTTATTACCGCATTTTTCTTAATTCACACATTGGCTCATACGGAATGGGAATGCTGCAATTAGTTCTTCCCTTATGTGGAATTGCATTTTCTGTATGTATGTGTGGCTTTAATTCTGCAATTTCCAAATACACAGCACAGACACACGGAAATATCAATGTACTCCTTGGTGGTCTTTTAATGAGTTTTCCGTTATCCTGTATATTTTCTGCGGTATGTGCCACATTTTCATATGAAATAGCCGATAAACTTATGTTTAACGCCGATTGTGCTCCACTTATCCAAATAATCGCAATTGGTATTCCCTTATCCGCAATACACAGCTGTATATGCGGTTATTATTACGGCTGTAAAAAGACATTTATTCCCGCAATATCACAGATAATTGAGCAATTAATACGAATATTCAGTGTGATAATCTATTATCACCTGATTTCTGGAAATCTGGAAACTTTAACTGTAACTGATGCTTTATATGGTAATATCGCAGGTGAAGTCTGTGCGGATATATTCTGCATTGGATGTGTCTATGTAAACAACAAACAGAATAATAAGAATAATAAAATTATTAGAAATAACAATAGCTGTTCAGCACGCAAAACCTCTTACATCAGAGTTATTGCACTATATGCTCTCCCGCTCAACTTAAACAGCCTCCTTTTGCACCTGTTTGAAAGTGCTGAGGCAATATTAATCCCAGCCCAGCTTATTATATATGGCCTGTCAAAAGAAAATGCTGTCAGCACTTATGGAATTATATCTGGAATGACACTTCCACTGCTCCTCTTTCCTTCTGCCATAACCAACTCAATGTCTGTTATGCTTCTTCCTAAAGTGTCAGAAGACAACTCTGTACAACGTAGTTCCAGTGTAATCACAACTCTGCACCAGTCCGTGAATATATGTATGCACCTTGGTATAATGAGCTGTGTGCTATTTATATTATACATTGGCAGACTTGGAGCAACACTGTTTCACGAACCCAGTGTATACAATTATACCATTATGCTTGCCTGTATATGTCCATTTCTATATGTCAAAACAAGCCTTGCAAGCATATTAAACGGCCTTAATATGACTGCAAGAACCTGTGCATACAGCATAACTGGTCTCGCTATAAGAATAGCCTCATTAATACTGCTCGTTCCCGGAATTGGCATATCCGGATATATCTACGGACTTATAATCAGCAATATATTAGTGTGCACCCTGCATTATATCAAGCTTTACAAAATGTATCATTTTAAGCCAGATATCATAAATAATATAATTACTCCATTAAGCTTAAGTATTATTGCAGTTACATCATCTAATATAGCACTTAGATTAATAACAAGCCTGTTATCTTGTGTAACTCCACTGACCCTTAACAGTATATTTTCTTTGTGTGCAAATATACTATTATCCTGCTTAATCTATATAATAATCTATTCCAAGGTTGACTTTACCTGATTAATTGATGGTGCATTTTCCCAGCGGTCAATATTAGTATCATACATATCTTGTATCCACTGAATTGCACTGCTCCTGCCTTCTTCTGAATATTCAAATTTCTTAGCTGTAATATCTTCTTCCTTCATCGCCGTTGAGGCATATGGACCCTGCCAGATTAGTACATTAAGTACATAATCTGGCTTTTCGCCTGTACGCTCAATCTTATATCTCATACCATTATGCCCACCGGTGTATATGCCACCATATTTGAAGAAATTAAAGGGCATTATTTCTTTTTCGTTTATCATATTGGGTCACCTTAATTCTATTGATTATTTTTACCTTACTTTATCATAATGTGTCCACATTCTGATAATCTTTATCGTTCCATTATACTCAATTTCACCAGCTATAATCGGCTCATTATACACTTGATATACCAATCTATGCTGAATATTTATTCTTCTTGAATATACACCTTGTAAATTACCAAGTAATTCCTCATATGGAGGTGGATTTTGAAATGGATTCTCTTTAATAACTTCTATTAGTTTTTTTGCTTTTTCATCAAGATGTACACTTTTCAAATTCTTAATGTCTTTTACTGCCTGTTTAGTGTAAACTATTCGGTACATATTTTTACCACTCTACATCTTCTTCGGGCACGCAATTCTCTATTGCCGTATCCATTCCTTCTTTTATGGACTCAACCATACCTGGAATGGAATTAAGATAAATCGTCTCCTGAATTGCATTCCAATCACTTTCCGATATCAGAACCGCATTACCTTTCTTACTTACAATTAAAGTTGGTTCACTATAGAGATTAACGTCCTCCACCAAATTATAGAGTTCCTTTCTTGCATTTGTTATATTAATTGCTGACATAATAAAATCTCCTTACCTTTTTCCTTTAATCAAATATACTGTTCTATTTTGTACTAAATGTAATTATTTTTTATTACTATTCTCTCATTAAATCTCTCTTACACTCTATTATGTTTTTCTCTCTTACACTCTATATGTTTCTATCTTATCTCTTATAAATTATATTATATTTTGCATCTGTTCTTCTTTAATTATATGCTAAATATTATCTTGAATGTAGAAATTTTTATGTCAAAATTATTATAACGTACGTTTTTGCGTACGTCAAGTATTTATACCATCAGATATAGACCAGCCATTATAATTGCGTAAAAAATAAGCACCTTAAGATTTTACTCTGTCGGTGCTTATAATAAAAACATAATTATTTTATTTCTCCAAATAGCAATATTGCAAGAATAACATCACCTACTTTCCAAACAACAACAAATCCCCACCCTAATTCCCATACGTCTGAACCTTATCATTAAGGTCATAAGGGGTAGTCTGGTATACATAATAATTCAGCCAGTTAGTATAAAGATTATTAGCGTGGCTTCTCCAAGATAACACTGGCTTTCTGTTGCAATCATCATCTGGATAATAGTTCACTGGAAGTTGTGGCTCAAGCCCCTTGTCTAAATCTCTCTTATATTCCTGATCAAGTGTCATCCTGTCATATTCAGGGTGACCCATAACAAATATATGCTTGCCGTCCTGTCCTATTGCAATATATATGCCCGCTTCATCTGAATCAGCAAATACCTTGAGCTGTTTGTTGTTTAATATATCTTTCCTGCACGCTTCTGTATATCTTGAATGTGGTGCCATAAAGAAATCATCAAATCCCCTTACAAGAGGCTCTTTTCTGTTAAGAACGTGGTGCTTGTATACACCTGATAATTTCTCATCAAGAAGGACTTTCTTAATTCCATAATGGTAGTAAAGTCCCGCCTGTGCACCCCAGCATATGTGGAGTGTTGATGTAACGTGCTCTTTTGACCACTCCATTATTGTTGTAAGCTCATCCCAGTAGTTCACTTCTTCAAATGCAAGCTTTTCAACTGGTGCTCCTGTTATTATAAGTCCATCGAAATTTCTGTCTTTTACATTAGAAAATGTTTCATAAAATTTCTTTATATGTGATGATGATGTATTCTTTGACACATGTGATTCTGTCTGTATAAATGTCACATCAATTTGTAATGGAGTATTAGATAATGCTCTTAATAACTGCAATTCTGTGTCCTGCTTTATTGGCATAAGATTAAGAATTGCTATCTGCAATTCTCTGAAATCCTGTGAAAGTGCCCTGCTTTCGTCCATCACGAATATATTTTCTTCCTCTAACTCGTGCTTAGCTGGAAGATCATTCTGTATTTTAATTGGCATATTTACCTCGATTCCTGTGTAAATCACATTTTAATATAGTCAAACTTACTGTTAATGATGTATTCTACAACAATTCATCTTTTCCTGCAAGCTTGATGAATTCTTCCTCCGTAATCACTGGAACACCAAGCTGGGCAGCTTTCTTGTTCTTAGTTGACTGCGATGTACTATCATTATTAATAAGATACGATGTGTTACCTGTGACAGAACCTGTCACCTTGCCTCCCATACTCTCTATAAGTGCCTTAAGTTCATTACGGTTAGCAAAATGATTAACATTTCCTGTTATAACAAATGTCTTGCCAGCAAGTTCCTCTGTTGTCTGTGCATTTTCAGCCTCTTTAATATTAACCTCACTTAATATGTCAAGATACTCATCTTTCTTATCTTCATTTTTAAAATATTCAACAAATGCCTCTGCTATAACTTCACCTATTCCATCTATATCAGTAAGTTCATCTGCTGTAGCTTTAAGAACAGCCTCAGGGTCATTATTAAGCTTATTAACTATTAATCTTGCTGTGGAAAGTCCCACATTATCTATTCCAAGGCCATATATAACCCTGACTAAATCTGTATCTTTCGCCTTTTCAAGTGCTTCAATAAGATTATTATAAGACTTCTCGCCAAAGCCCTCCATTGATGTTATCTCATCTTTATATCTTGATATTCTGAAAATGTCCCCTCTCCTCTTAAGAAAACCTTTCTGAATGAACTTTTCTAGAGTTGCCTCTGATAAACCGTCTATATTAAGTGCATCTCTTGATGCCAGAAGTGCAAAGCTTTTTATGTGCTTAGCCTGACACTGTTCATTATCACAATACAATGATTTTACATCATTAACATCGCTTATCCTTGTCTTTCCACCACATACCGGACAGACTTCTGGTATCCTTACTGTTCCGCTCTGTGTAATATTTTCTGCAATCTGCGGAATAATCATATTGGCCTTAAATACTTTAATTGTATCACCTATTCCAAGCTTAAGGCTTTCCATTATGCTTATATTATGCACGCTTGCCCTTGAAACTTTAGTTCCTTCCAGTTCAACCGGTTCAAATATTGCCACAGGATTAATAAGTCCCGTTCTTGAAGCACTCCATTCTATCTCTTTTAATGTAGTTTCTGCGGTTTCATCTGTCCATTTGAATGCCATAGCATTTCTTGGAAACTTCGCTGTTCTTCCAAGCGATTCACCATAAGCAATATCATCATATATAATAACAAGTCCATCTGACGGAAAATCGTTATTAACAATTGTATGCTCAAACCAGTCAATTGCATCTAGTATATTATCTTTATCAACTTCCTTATATTCAACAACATCAAATCCCTGGCTTTTAAGCCATTCAAACTGGCATTTTCTTGAATTATTAAAATCTACTCCATCTGCTGATACAAGCGTAAATGCAAAGAAATTGACATTACGCTCTTTTGTTATCTTATTATTGAGCTGTCTTACTGAGCCACTGCAAAGATTTCTTGGATTTTTGTACTTGGCATCTGTTTCAGGAATTTCCTCATTAATTCTGTTAAAATCAGAATAAGTTATAATTGCTTCTCCTCTTAACACAAGTCTTCCCTTATAACTTATAGTTACAGGTATATTCTTAAACATTCTTGCATTGTTAGTAATAATTTCACCAATCTGTCCATTGCCTCTTGTTACCGCCTTTACAAGTTCTCCATTCTCATATGTAAGAACTATAGTAAGTCCATCAAGCTTCCACGATAACAATCCTTTCTGGTCTTTTAACCAGCTCCTTAAGCTTTCCCTGTCTTTGGTCTTATCAAGGCTTAACATTGGTGAGTCGTGTCGTTCCTTTGGAAGCTCACTTAATACTTCATATCCAACATTTACTGTAGGACTGTCCGAAAGCACACAGCCAGTTTCCTCTTCAAGCTTTTTAAGTTCATCATATAAAGCATCATATTCATAATTAGACATTATTTCCTGTCCCTCTGAATAATAGCTTTTTCCTGCCTTATTAAGAAGTGCAACAAGCTCCTTAATTCTATCTAACTTCTCCATATCTTAATATTCCTCCAGATTAACAATTAAATATACATACCTATAAACCTATTTCAAAGCTTCTCTTATCCAGCTATAGCAAAAAAGCAGCACTCACACCCTACAGGCTGTTATAAAGCTTTTCTTTCTCTGCACCCTCTACTACTCTGTATTCGCCGCAGGCAAGGTCACCCAGTTCAATATTCATAACCCGTATTCTTGTAAGCTTTTCAACCTTATATCCCAACTCCTGACACATTCTTCTTATCTGCCTGTTAAGCCCCTGTGTCAGTACAATTCTGAATGTATTGCTGTTTACTTTATATATTCTGCACTGTTTAGTCTTGACATTTAATTCTTTTAAATACACGCCAGCAGACATTTTATCAAGAAAATCTTTAGTTATATTCTTGTTAACTTTAACAATGTATTCTTTCTCGTGTCCATTAACTGAGCGTAATATCCTGTCAGTTATTTCACCATTATTTGTAAGAAGAATAAGTCCGTCCGACTCCTTATCAAGCCTTCCTATCGGATATATTCTTTCACTGTAGCCTATATAATCAACAATATTGTTATTTCCCTGCTTGTTAGTTGTTGTACATACAATGCCAACAGGCTTATTAAATGCTATAAGTATATCTTCTGGTTTATCATTAGAAATCTTACTGCCATCTATACATATAATATTATTATCATCAACCTGCTGCCCACATTCAGCAACGGCCCCGTCAACTGTTATCCTGCCTGCCTCTAAAAGCCTGTCAGCCTCACGCCTTGAACATACTCCCTTGGCACTTAAATATTTATTTATCCGCATATATATTATATATGTGCTCCTTTCAAAATTATCGCCTTCTGATTAAATATCAGAAGCCATAAACTTTATAGTGCCAGAAGGATAATTCCATTCTCTATATACCCACATATCATTATACATTTTTAAATATGCCATACATTGCATATTTTCATATATGTATTTATGTATTTTTCAATAAGAAAATATTATTTTATCCTTCAGGCACTCATATCATAATATCAAAAACAGACAACAAAATCAAAACATTTGCTTGTTTATAAAAAATAGTGTATTATTAATTATTATCAGCACATATAGCTCAGTTGGATAGAGCGTTCGCCTCCGGAGCGAAAGGTCGTGGGTTCGACTCCCATTGTGTGCATTTAAGAATATAGTTCTTCTGTATTTCTGTCATATTCATACACTGTATATGACAGAACTTCATCTTTTGAAACTCCCTCTGTATTAACATCTCTTACCATAGCCATCAGTTCCTCTTTATTAAACATTGTTGACTTTGGAAGAATAATAACTTCATGGATTGATGAAGGCAATATATACATATCACTCTCCAGCTTATCTGCAAGCTTCTTTAATACTCCCTCATACATAATGCCCGCCGCACCATTAATTCGGCTTTTATTAGTAAGTACATAAAGATTACTGCACCAAGGATCATCCAATGAATATCTTCCCTCTGCTGTATCAACATATTTTATAAGTTCTGACATTTCATATATCTTTACAGGAAGAAGCTTAGGTGTATTACTAACCGCTGTCCTGTACAGCTCATCTTCTTTTATGTGCCAGTTCTTTATATTGCTGTTATATATAAGAGCTGTTGCATTGCCATCCTCAATCTCCCCTAATATGCAGTAATATACCATTGCAAGGTCAAGTATTTTCTTGTGTGGCACAAGGCTTAGCAGCTTCCTGTTCGCATTGTAATTAATAAGCTTGTATACAATTTTATCTTTTATCCCCTCAAAACTCATAAGACTCTGCGTATCAACCGATAATCTGTCTTTATTCAGATAATACAACTCCTTAATTCCAGCAAATATACTGTCTATTGATTTACCATTAACATACTGCTCATAATAATCATTCAAATATATTGTTGGCGATATCACACTCCCCTTATTAAGTATAATAAGCCCGTCATATTCACAACCATTATTCTTTATAACGTGTGTTATATCAACAGTCCCACCTTCTCCTGCTACAGGTTCAGCTTTCTTCATAATAACTTTCTTAAAATCCTCAAAATTCATCATAGATATAGTATTGGTTTCTTTCATTTAATATATTCCTTTCGTAAAATAATAGTTATATTCCTGCGCAGTGAATATATACATAATTGGGAATTAACCGGGCAAGACCCACGCCCACGACATACCTTTTCAGGTACAATAACAATAGATTATATTCTATAAATGTATCACTATGAATTATCTATTGTATCATTAATAGATTATAGCTAAACGCTATGTACTCATATAAGATAACATCATATATAATATCTGTCAATATTTTATTGAAAGTGTTGTGATTTTTGTTATATTTGCACAAACAAATAAAAAAGCAGTAATCAATATGCCTAAATAATCTAAATATGAACTTTTTGCAAGCCATTTTCTGATTTAACGCATATCAATTACTGCTTTGTATTTATTAATTAGAATGAAGCAAGTACATCTAATATAAGCTCCCATGTACGTTGTACTGATGGTACATTAAGCTTTTCATTAAATGTATGAATATCAATAATATCTGGTCCGAATGATACACAGTCAAGTCCGTCAAGCTTATCTGCAAACATACCACACTCAACACCTGCGTGTATAGCCTGAATAACCGGTTCTTTTCCGTATAATTTTTTGAAAGAATCAGACATAATTTCTCTTAACATTGACTCTTTCCTGTATTCCCAGGCTGGATACTTTCCTGTGATAACATATTCACCACCAAGAAGCTCAACCATACTTGTAACCTTATCTATAAGGTATTCTTTCTCGCTCTCTACTGAGCTTCTAAGAAGATACGTAATTACAACCTTTCCATCTTCCATTCTTACAACACCCGCATTAATTGATGTCTGTACAAGTCCTTTAATGTCGTTGCTTAATTTAACAACACCATCCTGAATATGTGTAAGTGCAAGTACAACCTTATTAGTAGAACTGTAATCCATTGCCTGGACAGAAACTTTACTGCCTTGACTTACTTTAATAGACATATCCTTATCTGTAACACTATATTCATTAATTATAAGCTGTGCATACTTATTAAGCATTTCTACTACGCCAGCAGTATCACCATCTTCTACAACGATAACTGCTTCTGAACGTGGGGCAATTGAATTATCTTTCTCACCACCTGAGATAGTCCTGATATTATAGTTGTACTGCTTTGATAATTCAAAAAGAAGTCTGCCAAGAACAACATTGGCATTAGCTCTCTGGTATATAATATCAACACCAGAATGTCCGCTTGTAACTCCCGATACATTTATTGTGACTTCTGTTCCCGTAACTTCTGTATTTACTGCCGGATACTTAGATATAATAACAGCTCCACCTGCACAGCTTGATAAGAAGATACCTTCATCTTCTGAATCAATATTAAGCATTATTCTTCCCTTAATATCTGAACAATCCATAGCTTCTGCACCAAGCATACCTACTTCTTCATCTACCGTAAATATAGCTTCAATATCCGGATGTTTGATTGAGTCATCATCAAGAATTGCAAGTGCATATGCTACTGCTATTCCATCATCTCCACCAAGGCTTGTTCTGTCTGCCTTTATATAATCACCATCAACTAAAAGGTCAAGGCCTTCATTTTCCATATCTTTATCTTTGTCTGGTGTCTTAACAGCAACCATATCCATATGTCCCTGAATAATAACTGGTGCTCCTGTGCTTCCCTTAGTTGCTGGCTTTCTTATAACAACATTGAAATTCTCATCCTGTCTGTAATCAAGTCCTCTTTCCTTGGCAAAATCAACAAGATATCTGCTTATCTTCTCAACATTGCCTGAACCGTGTGGAATATTACATATATCCTCGAAAAATCTAAATACATTCTTTGGCTGTATATCTTCTAATACTCTATTCATATACTTATATCTCCTAGCCTTTATTTTATCGATTTATCAGTTTAACTGATTAACGTAATTATAATACAATCAAATCAGCCGTAATTCAAGTACAATTAATTAATCATTTTCTCACCCGATAAACATTTATTAAGAATATCCGCTAATGGCTCCATAGCATTTTTAACCTCTCCAACTGTATTAGTCTGTGCTCCTGCCTCTATTAACATTGACCTTCCTCTTTTGTGAAGGCAGTACCTGTATGCATTAACATATATATTTCTAAGATATCCCGGATAATAAGCCTCGCCTAACAACTGCATTTGCAGGCTCATAGCAAGATTATCGTCCCTGTAAGGATTATTAAGATATGCAATATCGCCATTTACCTTACTATAGCTAAGTCCATTAAAAAGCATAACCCTCGCCATATCTTTTCCGTCAATATTAGTAAGCAGATGTGTTGTATCTGCAACACCATCTCTGTGCAGATCAATAACAACTTCTATCGTAGGGTTGTCAGCAAGTATTTTCTCAATACCATTTTCTGCATATGTATATGCCTTGCTTCTGTCAAGTTTTCCGTCTACATAATCATACACACTCGTATCGTGTATGACATTATATCCATACTTATTGACAAGCAGTTCTGTGAGATAATCGCCAACTCCTATTATTGTCGTTGACACATCTCCCTCTACTGTATCTGTAAATCCCTCCTGTGAATGAGTATGGAAAATGAGTATCTGCGGCTTGCTGTTATCCTTGCTTATTGCAAGATTTTTCTCTATAAATTCTGCCGGCCGCAGTATACTGTCAGTCAGATCCGTTATTGATGTAACTGTATAAAAATGACTTCTCACAAAGTTATAATCTGTAAGCTGCGATTTATCATATACTGCACCGCTCACTGTATTTCTTGAAATAATATTCCGTATATCCGATTCGTTCAATTGCTGGCTGTTGTTAATATTACTGTTCTGCGTGGTATTTCCTGCAATTATACTCTCCTGCGGCTGTGTATCACCAGCATTGCCTGCATTATTATCTGTCTCATTTTTTGTACCGCTATTATCTTCACCATTGTTAAGACCATTTACCAGATTATCTGCTCCAGCATTAATACTTATAACACCACCTGCATCATTGTCTGCAAGCTTTATATAATCATCATTCTGGTTATTAATCACAGCATTGACAGGTACAACATTATTAACCAGCTGTGCCCATATATTATTATCCAGCAGTTGTGGCTTGTCATAAAACAGCATTGCAGGTGACATAAGCCTTAAACAGCCACTAATAAATGTATCCTCTATAAATGCTGTTACCTTCATATTCTTACCTATAAGTGCCAATACAATTACAATAATCACAATTGACAATAATGATGACAGCCTGTGCTTACGCTCCATGCTAATCCTCCATTCTTGTATACAACTTTACTGTACTTTTATATCGAATTTATATCTGATATTTAATTGTATTAATGCTTATTAAGAATATTACCTATTTTATTTAAAAATATCCATCAGCCAAAATATTGTATTTATAACTAATAATTTTACAGTCCGTTCAAAGCTTGTAATTATCCAGATATTCCAGCCTGCTCCAGGTTATTTATAGCTGATGATATTATCGCACTTATATTTTTAATGTCCTGATCTATCGCTTTAGGTGTGACATACATATCCTTCATATTATTGTCTATCCCTGAAAAAAATGCTGCTATCTCATCAGCACTGCAATCACCTATAAGAGGACTTACAAGGTCTGTTACTATTGTCAAAGCATCTATTACTGTTGGAACTCCAATTGCAAGAACTGGTATTCCTATATTCTCATAATTAATTCCAACTCTGTGATTGCCTACTCCTGATCCTGGATTAATGCCCATATCCGACAGCTGTATTGTAGTATTAAGCCTTTCTATATTTCTTGCTGCAAGTGCATCTATTGCAATAATAACTGACGGATTTATCTGCTTTGCAATTCCCTTAATTATATCCGCAGTTTCCATACCTGTATCCCCCATAACTCCCGGTATTATTGAACATACACACAGCCCCGTATCATCATTATCAATATGTCCATTAATATACAGGTTCTTTACAACAAGTGGTCCAAGCGAGTCCGATGTAATATCCCTGTTGCCAAGTCCTGCCACCAAAAGACTTATGTGTCTTTTGGAGCTTATATTTTTCCCACCTGGAAATGGTATTTTATTATCTTGTCTGCTGTTCTTTCCGTTATCTTTAACTTTTTTATTTTTTAACAGCTCACCTATAAGTTCGCTGATATAATTTTTCAGAATTTGGGTGACATTATTGTTATAATCTTCATTCATCTCATTTATCCTTCTTGCCTCTATCGTTATATAAGTGCCCATTGGCTTTCCAATCATTCTCTCACCTGCTTTATTAGTAACCTTCAGGCTTGTAACTTCTATCCCTGTATCCTTATCTTTCTGCTGATTTACAATAATGCCTTTTAACCTGCCGGCTTTTCTTGAAATCTCCTCATTTAATTCTACTGCAAGGTCTGTTCTAATATTATTCTGCATATCTTTAACTCCCATATAATGTTGTATACATATTTAATTCCATACTTTATATGACACCAAGAATCAAAAGGTATTTTGTCCCTGAATTATGACCCTTGCATCATTATTTTTATACGAAAAATCTCTATCATATTGATTTTTCACATCTTATTATTTATAATGTGCAGGAATATTTATTTAATAATAAATATTTTTGTGAATTAATGGTTGACATTATGGACTTTCTACTATAAGATATATGAGTATGTTTACATTAGATCGTCCGTGTCCGGCTTTAATGCGAAACAGATAACTAAGATTATATTAATATTTGGAGGTGTACGGATTGGCTAACATTAAATCTGCTAAGAAGAGAGTAATCACAAGTCAGGTAAGAGCTGATAGAAACAAGGCAATAAAGTCTAAGGTTAAGACTTATATCAAGAAGGTAGACGCTGCTGTTGCTGCTGGTGACAAGGCTGCTGCTGAAGCTGCTCTTCCTGTTGCTATAGCTGAGATATCTAAGGCTGCTTCTAAAGGAATCTTCCACAAGAACACAGCTGCTAGAAAAGTATCTCGTATTACTAAGGCTGTTAACACTTTAGCTTAATTATTTTATTTAACATAAAAGACTGGTGCATACCCTCGCACCAGTCTTTTTTATGTAATAGGAAATTCCCTATTATATTTTACGCTGAATATTTAATTATTATAAGCTCTACTCCGAGCTTATCCTGCAATCTTCCCTGCTTTACACGTTCTTCTATATCTGCACATTCATTTAATATATCTTTAACTGTATCTGTTGTAAAATATTTTGCCTGTGAAAGATATTTACCAGCAACAAATGGTGCAACCTTTATAGCCGAAGCTATCTCTTTGCTTGAAAGCCCCCTTGCCGAAAGCTCCTTTGCCTGCAATATTCCATTAAACTGCCTTACTATAAGATATAGTATTCTCATCGGAGGCTCTTTTAATGTAAGCAAATCATAATAAAGCGAAAGTGCTTTTTCTTTATTCTTATTGGCAACCGCCTCAAGCATATCGAATATATGGCTTACAGTCTGTGTTGAACATACCGCCTCAACATCCTGCGGCATAACCATCTTTTTATCACTGCAATAGCTTATAAGCTTGTCTATCTCATTTCTTATGAGCTCCATACTTGCACCAGTCTTATCAAGAAGAAGCTCACATGCTGCCTCACTTATTTTATAATCATTGGAAGCCATCATTCCTGCTATCCACCTTTTAAGCGTTGCTGGTGTCTGATACTGCATTTCACATACATATCCATTAGAACTTACAGCCTTATATACTTTATTTCTCTTATCAACGTCTTTTTCTATAAATATTAATATAAGATAATCCGGCAGTTCCTTAATATAGTCTGCCATTTTATCATTCGCCGTCTTAAAATACCCGCTGTCACTTACTATAACAAGTCGTCTTTCGCTAAAAAATGGTATTGTCTCACATATAGTAATTACATCTTCAGGCTTTGTATTATCTCCTTCAAAATAACTGTAATTAATAGTATCATCACCTATTATCGCCTGTTTCATTCTATCTTTATACTGCTTTTTAAGATATTCTTCCTCACCATATATAAGATATACTTTCTGATATTCGCCTTTTTTAATATTATCATTTAAAGTTTTCATAAGTATAATTGTACCATTTATACTGCATTATTGTAAATATTGATGAACGCTCATTTTGTATCCGTCTGTTCTAATTATTATCTCTCCTAATGTATTTGTAACATACACCTTGCAGTTATTGTCTTCTAACCTTTCAAGCGTTTCACTATGGGGATGCCCGTACCTGTTATTGATACCGCACGATATAAGTGCATACTGCGGCTTAATTGTCTTAAGCAGCTTATCACTTGTAGCATATTTAGAGCCGTGGTGTCCCACCTTTAGAACTGTTATATCAGAAAGCTCATCTTTAATATCTACATTAGCTGCTCTCTCTTTATTAATATCATTAATAAGGCAGTCCTCTGCCCTGCTTTCTGCATCACCAGTCATAAGCATTGAGAATTTTTTATAACTTATGCAATAAACAGCAGAATAATCGTTACTATCCTCATAGTCGTAACCAGCACAAGGATGTATACATTTAATATCCAGCTCTCCTACTGTAAATGTATATCCTCTTACGGCATAACATACATTTATGCCTGCTTTATCAGCCATATCCACAAGCTTCATATATGCCTCTATATTCTCTTTGCCTTTAATATCCGGCATAACAATACTCCCAATAGAAAATGTATCATTACACATCTTAATAAGCTCCATAACTGCACTTATATGGTCATTATCCGTATGGCTTATAAAAATGCAGTCTATATATTTACAGCCCATCGCACGCAATGCAGGATACACCCGGTACTGTCCTGCACTTTTAATATCCGTACTTCCACCATCAAACAAAAAATTATGTCTGCCCGAAGCACTTACATATATGCTGTCGCCCTGCCCTACATCTAACATATTAATCTGCAGCCCGTTATAAGGCTTGTAGTGCATATTAAGAACCAATACCACCAGCATAACAGCAATAATGTTGTTAATTGCTTTATTTACCAAGCTATGCATCTTGTAATAATTGTTAAAGTTATATTTAAAGGACGGCTTATTTATAATGATAAATATTATCATTAGCACGCTATATACTATAATTATTCCTGCTGGCGGCTGTCCTGTTATTATTCTGAACTGTCCCAACCTTGAATTACGTTCGCACACAAAGTCATAAAAATCAATAACATAATTACCTGCCCCAGCCGTAAAATACGCAAGCTTAAGCGATATAAAACCAGCAAATGCTGTAATAATTCCCGTTATCATCACCACTGGCATAAGTGGTATTACAATGCAGTTAATAAAAATACTTGTCATGAATACCGAATTATAACTATAAAGCACTGCTGGAAGTGTCGCTAATGTAACCGCAATACTACATAGCAATGCATTAATAATGTACACTATCGACTTTTTTACTATTTTGCCAGTATTGTCCATTCTGCTATTTATAGCTTTTTCATCAGGCATTAATACAGGATATAACTGTGATATACCTATAATCGCCAGAAATGACATTATATATGACATACTATAGACCGTATATGGATTACGCCCAAGTATTAATATTGAAGCAGCTGACAACCCTGTAAGAATATCAAATGTCCTGCCATATACATCTGCAATTATAATAAGCACCAGCATACATACCGCCCTTTTGGCAGATACCGTTTCTCCTGTCATAATAAGGTACATTATAATAACCGCGATTGATATTACAGAAGCTTTCATTATCCCTATATATTTTCTTATTAGCTTATATACAGCCATACCAACTAAAGATATGTGCAGACCGCTTATTGCAAGCAGATGTGCAATTCCATTTTTCTGGTATTCCTCTTTAGTCTTAATATCAAGCTCATATTTATCACCTAACACAATTGATGACATAAGCCCAGCTTTATCTTTATATACCTTTGCATATATACCCTTAATCTTTTGCTTAATTACATACAAAATATATCTAAGCCGGTTATTGTTACTCTCTGTAACTACAACCTTATCTGCATTGCATTTATATGGATAACCCAGCGAAATATAATACATATTAGCGTCAAAACTGCCATAATTTCTTGGCTTATCAAATTTCTTAACATCTCCAGTAACCCGCACTATGTCTCCTGCATTACATTTATTATCATCTGTGTATACAATAATTCCTGTATGAATGTCCGTATTATTAATATACAAAACATTATAACCATCCTTATTCTGCATATTATATATTGTGCCTGTAAATGTTATATCCTCATAACATTTTCCCAGTCTGTCACTTACTATGCCTGTTCTTATTATTGTCACTGGAAATATAAGAAATATAAGATAATAAAGACAGGAATTCTTATTGAATCTTACACATATGCGTAAAACTTCAAATGCCAGAATTCCAACCAATACTATTACAGGCACTGCACTCCAATGCAGCTTTTCCCTGTAACAATATGTAGATATTACTGCGGCTATAAGCTGAGTTACAGCCGCACTTAATAATGGTCTTTTCAAATAACTAACCTTTTGTTCCTTTCCGGAACGCTTATTCAACTATACCCGAATTAAATTTGTACAGCCTGTCAAGGCTTATACTATCCCTGAACGTATTCGTATAATCTCCGTTAATGAATATTTTAACAGACTCTATGCTGTCAAGGGCACATAATGAATTAACTATTGAATATATCTCAACATACGAACTCACATTAACAAGCTCGTCACGGAACTCCTCGCTAAGATTAACATAGCACACCTTTTCTACAACAGACACGCCAAGAAGCTTGACGTCCTTTGGCAGTGAAGTGTATGCTCCTGCGGCTGTAGGTCCGCTTATAAGCCTCTGCACAATCATTCTTTCTATTGGCATATTCTTATTATAAGCAAGCATTTCCTTGACTTTAACAAGCCTTGTACCTGTATAATCTGCATAATACAACTGTACATTACGCCAGTCCATTTCTCCAAATGCACTGTCTGATTCCGTAAAATCTGTCTTTTTTAATGCACCTATAACTGTACCGTCCTCATACAAAGCTTCCTTGCCATCAACATAAAAATGTACATACAATACATCATCTATCTGCGTAAGCATTTTTACTACCGCTGCCCTGAATAACAGTTCAACCTGCGTACTCATCTGCTTATATGAAGATGAATAATTAAGTGCAATTGCTTTTCCATCAAGCATAACATCTAACAACGTAACATTATCAGGCTTTATTATATACTCATTCTTATCAGCAGGCTTAACATTCATCTTATCAAGAAGCTGTCTTGCTGTATCTTCTATAGAAGTGTCAATGTCAATATTATAATTCTGTTCTATAAGCTTGTCCTTTGAACTGTTCGTATAATAAACCGTATACTGCCTGCCCCTGTTCTGTGAAGAACACGCCGTCAGCTCTACAGCCATACAACAGCATAATAATATAACCACCAGCTTATTAATCAATAGTCTAATTCTCATTCTTATCCTCATCATCTGACTCTACATAATTAAGCGGTATTCTGAAAGTAAATGTTGTTCCCATCCCCTCCTCACTATACAGCTTAATTGTTCCATGGTGCATTAATATAATATTCTTAACTATAGAAAGTCCAAGACCTGTTCCACCTGTCTGCCTTGACCTTGCCTTGTCAACCCTGTAAAATCTCTCAAAAACCCTGCTCTGGCTCTCTTTAGGTATTCCGATTCCAGAATCTTCAACCCTTACAAAAAAGAACTGATGATCTGCATTAAGTGAAACATGCACCCAGCCGTCCATATCATTATATTTGATAGCATTTTCAACAAGATTAGATATTACCTGTGTTATCTTAACCTCATCAATCTGTGCCACAACTGGTCTGAAACTCTCAAATAGCAATTCTATATTCTTCTTTTGTGCAAGTGGCTTTAACCGCTTTAACACAAGCTCTAACAGTTCATTAAGATTAACTGATGAAATATTAAGGGTAGCTGAAGCTCTATCAAGCCTTACCATACATAAAAGATCCTCAATAATCTTATTCTCCCTGTCAATTTCACTTACAATATCAACCATAAATTCCTTATATACTTCCACAGGAACATCTTCCTGCGTATTAAGCGAATCGGCAAGAACCTTAATTGAAGTTATAGGTGTCTTTAACTCGTGTGATACATTTGACACAAACTCAGACCTTGAATTATCAAGCTCACTGTTCTTGTCCATAATACTGTTAAAATGCTTTGCAAACTGTCTAAGTTCTGTAGAACCTTTAACGTCCATTCTCTTGTCTATATATCCAAAATCAACTTCTTCAACAATATGAAGTGCTTTCTTATACGGCTTAAAATAAAAATATGTCACAATAATCGAAACAACAAGAATAATAGTAATTATCACAAATTCAATAACCCATATCCTGTCAAAAGCATTCCCTGCTATCTGGCTTATATCTGATATATCAAGATTAACTACTAGAACAGCTATAAGCTGTCCCTCGCTGTTGTATACAGGAGAAGCTGCTTCTATATTGCCGGTCTTTTTGCTGTAATCAGTTATTGTCTTAGGACTATCATACACAGTTATAACCTTGGAATTAATCATAGTCTTTCCAGTGTCAACAGCATATGTATCCACGCTTATGTTATATTTCTTATCTACAAGCCTTATTCTTATTGCATTAAGCGATGAATAATTCATAAGATTTTCATACACCCCATCATTATGTGCTTCATCAATGCTTCCGTACTTCGTAAATTCAGCCGCAATAAGCACAGCCTCATTATTAACGTATGCTTTCCTTGCTTCAACAAGTGATGTCGTATATGAATATTTAACAGCCTTGACTGCTGAGATTGTCGATATAATAGACATTACTGCTATTATAAATACGAGTCTGAATCTTGTGCTTAAGAAAAAACTTAATATATCTGTTATTAATTTCTTATGATTCATCCTGGATTTAGCCGATTGTCCCCGCGTTCCTTTATTTATATTAAACATTAAAATAATAACCTACTCCCCACTTAGTATGAACATACTTAGGTTCACTTGAATTATCTTCTATCTTCTCTCTTAATCTTCTTATATGAACATCTACTGTACGTCCATCACCCGGGTAATCCGCTCCCCACACTGTCTTTAAAAGTACATCTCTGCTATATACTCTGTTAGGATTAAATGCAAGCAGCTCTAAAAGGTCAAATTCCTTAGCTGTAAGGTAAATCTCTTTGCCTCTGATAAAAAGACTTCTGCTGTCACAGTCAATTCTCATATCCCCGATATTTAATACATTACTCTTAGCCTGTTCTTTCTCAGGCTTATTATTTCTTCTTAAGATTGCTTTCATTCTTGCTTTAACTTCAAGAATATTAAATGGCTTTGTTATATAATCATCCGCACCATATTCAAGTCCCATAATCTTATCCATATCATCGCCCTTGGCCGTAAGCATAATTATAGGAACATTAGAGAACTCTCTTATCTGCTGGCATACCTCAAGTCCATTCATCTTAGGAAGCATTATATCCAGAAGTATTATATCGTAATCATTGTTCTTAGCCATATCAAGTGCTTCTTCACCATCATAGGCACAGTCAACCACACTGTAGTCCTGTATAAGGCTGAATTTAATTCCTTTAACAATCATCTTTTCATCATCAACAACTAATACTTTACCCGCCATCTTTAATAATTACTCCTTGTTCAAACACATATATAATCTTTTATCTTGTTAAATGCTGCATCTTTTATTCCTGATACATTCTTTATATCTTCTATCCTTTTAAAAGCACCATGCTTTTCCCTATAACTTATTATATCTAATGCCCTCGCCTCACCTATGCCGGATAACTGCATAAGTTCAGACTTGGAAGCTTTATTAATATCAATAAGATTACTACTGCCTGCTCCCCCTGTGTTACTACCATAACTTTCGCTATTACCGCCTGAATTCTCTGTATTACTGCCCGATATCCCCGTGGCATTGGGATTACAGCCGTTGTTTATTTCATCTGTCAGGCTTATATCATCGTAAGCATATGGGATATATATTTTATCTCCATCCTTTAACTGCATTGCAAGATTAACTCTGGTGCCGTCTGCCTCATCAATAAGACCTCCGCAAAGTTCCACCGCCTGATACAGTCTCATACCTGCACCACCACTGACAACTCCTGCATTAACAACTGCACCACATATATATACATATATCTTACTGTTATTCTCATCCAGTCCGTCATTGCCTGCTTCGTTACCATTAATACCATTACTATTGTTAATATCAGCAGCACCGCCGCTGGTAACTCCACCGATAATACTCTTGCTATCACTTTCCTTATCTGAAATATTATCTTTATTAATTATAACACTGCCATCTTCTTTGGTTGGGTTTATATAAAATATGCCTGCAATTATAATAATTAATACTAATACAGCTGTTTTAATAATATATCTACGCTTTTTATATAATTTAATTAAGTCCATGTATACTCCTTATATCTATAATACATTATTATAAGATATAAAGTTCCCTTCGCATACATTTTTATTGTACCTAATTAATATCCATATTACAAGCAAAACCTCAAATATTACTATATAAATTACTGTACAAATAATCATTATAATTACCGTATATCATTTACATAAAATACCGTTTTTGGTAAAATGTAAACATTATTATCCATAGGGGGAAGCAAATTTGAACCAACAGACTAAACATCGACACAAATTCAGTTTATTTGACGAACAGACAGGTAATATTCCGTGTGGAAATATCGTATATATAATTGCATTTTTTATTCCAGTTATAATATTTACAGCCTTGTATTTTGCAAGGGAAATATTTCCATTCGGCAATAACTGTTATCTGCGTTCTGATATGTATCACCAGTACGCTCCATTTTTCTCTGAGCTATGGTATAAAATCCGCAACGCAGAAAGCCTTACTTATAGCTGGGATATCGGTATGGGAACTAATTTCACATCTTTATATGCGTACTATCTGGCAAGCCCTGCTAACTGGATTATTGTATTATTCCCACAGAAATATATGATTGAGATTATGAATACTCTCATAATCCTTAAGTTATCTTTATCAAGCGTTTCTATGACCCACTATATAAGCAGGCATTTTTCCAACAAGAATATATGTATAGCTTTATTCGGGTTATTCTACGCATTTTCCGGATATGTAGCTGCTTATAGCTGGAACATTATGTGGCTTGACTGTCTTATACTTGTTCCTCTTATTATGCTTGGCCTTGAAAGACTTGTTAATGAAGATAAATGCTTTCTATACTGCATAAGTCTTGGATTATGTATATTCACTAACTACTATATTGCAATTATGGTATGTTTATCAGTTGTTCTTTATTTTATTGTGCTTGTAACTGCCTACAAAAAAGAACGTACTTTCAAGAATTATTTTAAGACATTTCTAAAATTTGCATTTTACTCACTGATTGCCGGTGGGCTTGCGGCATGCCTTTTACTGCCTGAGTTCTACACATTTTCTTTATCAGCTTCAAGTGACATTGCATTTCCTAAGAAATTAAGTCTTTATTTCAGCATATTAAATATGCTCACTAGACAATTAATAAATGTTCCTGTCCACCTTGGACTTGAACACTACCCTAACATATACTGCGGCGTTGCTGTATTCCTTCTTTATCCTCTCTATGTTATGGACAAAGACATCAATTTATGCGAAAAGATAGGCAAATCCGTATTACTGCTTGTCTTCCTTACAGCATTTAACCTTAATATACCTAATTTTATATGGCACGGATTTCATTATCCTAACAGCCTGCCTTGCAGACAATCATTTATATACATTTTCTTCCTGCTTACAATGTGTTATGAGGCATTAAGCCATATAAAGCGGATGACAAGCAGACAGTTAGGAATTGCCGTATGGATAAGCTTAGGACTTCTTGTGCTTATTGAACAGGTATTTGCAGTTGATGAAACTTATGATTTTAAGGCAATTTACTTAAGCGGTGCTTTTATTCTTGTGTATGCAGGACTTATGATTGTCTATAACAAGACCAACTGGAAGCTGCCTGTAACAGTATTTCTTGCATTTATAGTCTGTATAATAGAATGTACTATCAATATGGATTCAACAGGAATTGGAACTACTAACAGAACCTCTTATCTTTTAGATTATGATGCTATTAAATCTGTGACACAGACCGTAAGAGATGAAGATACATCATTTTACCGAATGGATAAGAAGTTTGGTGCGCGTTCAAAAAATGACGGAGCTTGGCATAATTACCACTCAATATCAACATTTTCATCAACTTCAAGTGCTGGAATGTCAGAATTGTTCGGAAAGCTTGGCTTTGAACATTCAATAAATGCCTATGGCTACAATGGTGCTACACTTGTTACAGAAAGCTTATTCTCGGTTAAATATACAATTACCAACCGTATACTTACAAGCAGTTCTCTTCGCGAGTATTACGTTGGAGATGACGGCGAATTCGTCTATGAGAATAAATATACACTTCCACTTGGATTTATAACCTATAATAATGCAGGCGAATGGAATCCATCAGAAGCCAATGGAACAGGAATTGAGAACCAGAACTCGCTTATACAGACACTTACAGGCATTGCCAATGTATTTACACTTACTTATGAAAATGCCACCGACTCAAGCTTTGAAGTTAAGCCTGTAAAAGCAGGACATCTGTATATGGTTGTAAGAAATACGACCTGCGACAACGTAACTGCCACTATTAACAATTCTGAATATACTTATTCAGGACTTAAAAATGGCAATCACATAATTGACCTAGGCTACGCCGTTCCAGCAGATACCGTTGTCATATCTGGCGATTCAGCAATGAATGCCAGCGTGTATACACTTGAAACTTCAAGATTTACAGAAGCTTACAATATATTAAATGGCAGTTCCCTTTCTATCACTTCATTTAAAGACACCAAGATAAAGGGAACTATAACAGCTAATAAAGCCGCAACCCTTATATTCTCCATTCCTTACGATAAAGGCTGGAAGGTATATATTGATGGCAGAAAAGTAGAGACCTCTGCCCTTTATGATGCTCTCTTAAGCGTACAGATAAGTGAGGGCAGCCACGAAATAACATTAAAATATACACCTGTGAACCTTATTAAGGGTTGCTTAATTACAGCATTATGTATTATTATATTAATCGGTATTTATATATTAAAGAAGAAAAATATAACAATAAATATATTAAAAACCGCCAGTACAAATAAAGCTGTTGAAGCTGATGATACTTACAACGCATTATCTGATGATTTAGCTGATAATACTCTCACAGATTTAGATGTTTCATCTGCTATGGATATAAATATCGTGGGTGATAATGATATAAATATGCTAGATAGTCTTGATGACTTCGACAATCTTGACAGTGATGAGATTAATTCATCAGAAGAATAATCAGGCATTCTATTAACAATTAATTATAAGCACTAACGAAGTGCAGGAAAGAGGTACAATATGAAACTTTGGGGCGGACGCTTCACTAAAGAAACTAATGAGCTTGTTAATAATTTTAACGCTTCTATCTCCTTTGACCAGAAGTTCTACAAGCAGGATATTCAGGGAAGCATTGCACACGCTACAATGCTTGCTGCTCAGGGTATTATCTCAGAAGATGAAGGAAAGCAGATTACTGACGGCTTAAAAGGTATTCTTTCTGACATAGAATCTGGAAAGCTTGAAATCACTGATGAATATGAAGATATTCACACATTTATGGAAGCTACTCTTATTGAGCGTATCGGTGATGCAGGAAAGAAGCTTCACACAGGCAGAAGCCGTAATGACCAGGTTGCACTTGATATGCGACTTTATACACGCGATGAAGTTAAAAATGTTGATGAAGAAGTAAGAGAACTTATGGAAGTTATCTTAAGAATAATCAAAGAAAATGTTGACACTTATATGCCAGGCTTTACTCATCTTCAGAAAGCACAGCCTGTAACTGTTGCTCATCATTTTTCTGCTTACTTTGAAATGTTCAGACGTGACAGAAGCCGACTTCACGATATATATAACAGAATGAACTACTGCCCTCTTGGTGCTGGTGCTCTTGCAGGAACTACATATCCCCTTAACAGAGAGATGACAGCCGAGCTTCTTGGATTTGCTGGTCCTACTCTTAATAGTATGGACTCTGTATCAGACAGAGATTATGTTATTGAATTCTTAAGTGCACTCTCTACTATTATGATGCATTTAAGCAGATTTTCTGAAGAAATATGTATATGGAATTCTAACGAATACAAATTCATCGAATTAGATGATGCTTTCAGTACAGGTTCAAGCATTATGCCACAGAAGAAGAACCCTGATATAGCTGAGCTTGTCCGTGGTAAGACTGGACGTGTATATGGCGCTCTTATGAGTATCCTCACAACTATGAAGGGAATTCCTCTTGCCTATAATAAAGATATGCAGGAAGATAAAGAGCTTACATTTGATGCTATAGATACTGTTAAGGGCTGTGTAAGCTTATTCAAGGGTATGATTGATACTATGAAATTCAATGATACACGTATGGAAGACTCAGCTAAAAAAGGCTTCACTAATGCTACTGATGCCGCTGACTACCTTGTTAAGAAAGGGGTTCCTTTCAGGGATGCACATGGTATTGTAGGACAGCTTGTTCTTATGTGTATTGACAAGGGTATTGCACTTGATGACCTTTCACTTGATGAATACAAGAAGATAAGCCCTGTATTTGAAGAAGATGTATACGAAGCTATCAGCTTAAAGACCTGCGTTGAAAAACGTCTTACTCTCGGAGCACCTGGCCCTGATGTTATGAATAAAGTTATCGGACTTTATGATGAATATATGAAGGACAACCAGAAATTATAAAATATACCACTATAAAATATACTCACTTAAAGCTTATTTAAAATAAAACATAAATAACTACAGTTCAGAATTAATAAACAAACATAATAATATAAAAAGCCCTGTCATTATTGGCATATATTGGGACTTCCAGTATATGCCAATAATGACAGGGTATTTTTAAATATTTTTAAAATGTGAATTTCTCAACCTTACCATCTTTACTATCATAAGTTGATGTAAGATAATCAAATCTATATCTTGCTTCACCGTGCATAGGAACAGTAAATGTCAAAGTCTTATCCCAATCCATTCCACGCCTTATCATCTTTTTCTTTTCTGAATGTAACAACAAATGCTCCTTTAATCTGCATAGATGTTGCCATATAATCATAAGTGACTAACTCCCAGCCGTCAGCTGCTCTCTCATTAATCAGATTGTCTAACATAGCAATATCATTAGCATCTGCCTTATCTGAAAGCCATTTAGTGCCAACCGTTAAAATCTCTGTTTTGTATGTATACATATACTCCTCCTTTATTAGATACTATCTTAACTTTATATATTATTATATTATATTATATTGATTTCTTTTTTACAATTTGTAATTTATAACCTAAAGCCTCAAGTATATGACTAAATGTGCGTATTGTTGGATTACTTTTCTTTTTCTCAATTCTGGAAATATCCTGCTGTTTGTTTCCTGTCAATGCAGCTAATTATTTTTGCGTAATATTTTCCTCTTACTTTATTAGAGCACAACATAAATGTTGTATTGTCAAATATAAAATTATATATTTTTATTCAATAATTACATCTGACCTTATTACACATTCATCTTCTCCCTTATAATTAAATGTCAGTTTAATACCACCTGACATTATCAAACTTCTTTACATTGAACATTTTAATATAATCAGATAAGTCTTATTATAGTCGCAAGTTAATTAAGTTACTGCTATGTAATATATTTGTAGTTCTGGCAGAGCATTTTAACAATTTAACAAAAAGCATTTAAATATAAAGAAATGAGGTTAATAATTATGACAACTACTTCTCAGTATGAATTAAACAAAGGACTTGCACAGATGTTAAAGGGCGGAGTTATTATGGACGTAACAACTCCTGAACAGGCTAAGATTGCTGAGGCGGCTGGTGCCTGTGCTGTTATGGCACTTGAAAGAATACCTGCTGACATCAGAGCCGCTGGCGGTGTATCACGTATGAGTGACCCTAAGATGATTAAAGGAATTCAGGAAGCTGTAAGTATCCCTGTTATGGCTAAGTGCCGTATCGGTCATTTTGTTGAAGCCCAGATTTTACAGGCTATTGAGATTGATTATATTGATGAATCAGAAGTACTTTCTCCTGCTGATGACATTTATCATATTGATAAGACACAGTTCAATGTACCATTTGTATGCGGTGCAAGGGACTTAGGCGAAGCTTTAAGAAGAATTAACGAAGGGGCTTCTATGATTAGAACTAAGGGTGAACCTGGTACTGGTGATGTTGTTCAGGCTGTACGCCATATGAGAAAAATGAATTCTGAAATCCGCAAGATTACATCTATGCAGAAAGATGAACTCTTTGAGGAAGCTAAGCAGTTACAGGTTCCTTACGACCTTGTACTTTATGTGCACGATAATGGAAAGCTTCCTGTTGTTAACTTTGCCGCTGGTGGTGTTGCAACCCCTGCTGATGCTGCTCTTATGATGCAGCTTGGTGCTGAGGGTGTGTTCGTAGGTTCTGGTATATTCAAGTCTGGTAATCCTGCAAAACGTGCTTCTGCTATCGTTCAGGCTGTTACTAACTATCAGGATGCAGCACTTATTGCCAAGTTATCAGAAGACCTTGGCGAAGCTATGGTAGGTATCAATCCTAGTGAAATACAGATAATTATGGAAGAACGTGGACGTTAATAATATAATCGCACATAGAAATGAGGCTTACTATGAAGATAGGTGTACTTGCTGTCCAAGGTGCTTTTATTGAACACGAGCATATGATTGAAGAAATCGGACATACAGCAATAGAAATAAGACAACGGGATGATTTAGAGGGATTAGACGGTCTGATACTGCCTGGCGGTGAAAGTACTGTTCAGGGACAGTTACTTAACAAGCTTGATATGATGAAGGACATTAAGAATATGATTAGTAATGGTCTTCCAACACTTGCAACCTGTGCTGGACTTATACTTCTCTCTGAACATATAGCAGACGATGACACAGTCCATATAGGAACGCTTCCTGTCACCATTAAACGTAACGCTTACGGAAGACAGCTTTCAAGCTTTGTAACTAACGCTGATATTAAGCATATCGGCAATTATCCTATGACATTTATAAGAGCACCTTATATCGAAAATGTCAGCGATGGTGTTGAAGTGCTTGCAAGTGTTGATAATCATATCGTTGCCGCTAAATACAATAATCAGATTGGACTTTCTTTCCACCCTGAATTAACAGGCGACACACGCATACACGAATATTTCTTATCAACTATAAAATAGCTCTATTCAAAAATAAAAATCAGGACAATGCAGCAGAATACGCCACGCTGTATTGTCCTGATTTTATTATGCTTATATAGCGTTGAAATGTTATTTATATACGATGAATAGCAAAATTATAATTTACACTCTGACTTTTATGCCTTTTGTGTCTCTATGTGCCATTTTCATCTTAGCAAAGTCTATCTTCTTTCCTTTATATTCCATCGTGAATTCCATTCCGTCATCCATAATGAATATATCTTCTATATAATCGTCTTTGCCAAGCTTAATACCTCTGACACCTACTGCACTCTTCTTCTTAACTGGTATTTCAGAAAGAGGGAACTTTAAGAACACACCATTAGCTGTCTGTACAATTACATTTTTATTACTTACAATTTCTTCAACTTCACTTCTGCTGCCATCAAGATTAAACTTAGAAAGCGTTTCAACCTGAACGTCAGCCTTTTCAATGCTTACTATCTTGTCATCATCCTGAAGCTTTGTCGAAGCTACCGTTCTCTTGGCTACATCAAATTCTGCCGTGTCAACTATCTTCATCATGCCCTGACTTGTAACAAAGAGCAGCTTCTGATTTTTGATAGTTTCATATGCACACAGGTATATAATAAGCTCACCGCTGCTGTCATAATTTCCAAGATTATCTATTGGAGTACCTTTGTCCCTGAACTTAGTGAGGAAAGGAATATCCTTTACTTTAATCTGGTGAAGCTGTCCGTTATCCGTAAATATACATATTTTATCAGTATTCATACAGGTAAATACATACTTAAAATCGTTGTAGATAGCTTCCTTATTACGTTCATAAGAAGCTGTATCTATAGTCTTTGCATAGCCAAATCTATCCATAATAAATACAACTTCCTGTGCTGGAACTTCTTTTTCAACAAATACTGCAACCTTTGCATCAGTTATTACGGTCTTTCGTTCAACACCATATTCCTTCTTAATTCTTACAAGGTCGTCCTTTATTACTTTTGCCATAGCCTTCTTACTGCCAAGTATCTTTTCATACTTTGCAATCTTTGAAAGACATTCGTCATATTCCTTCTGGAGTGCAAGTATCTCAAGACCTATAAGCTTGTACAGGCGCATTTCAAGTATGGCTGAAGCCTGCTTTTCTGTAAAATCAAGCTTAGCCGCCTGATTCTTAGAAGCTTCTGACTTGAATTTGATATTATCAACATTACCATTAATAAGGCAGTCTTTTGCCATTTTAAGATTAGAGCTTCCACGAAGAATTTCTATTATAAGATCGATTATATCGCAGGCTCTTATAAGTCCTTCTTTAATCTCCTTATTGGCAAGCTCCTTATTAAGAAGTGTTGTGTATTTTCTTGTATTTATCTCATACTGGAAGTCAATATGATGCTTTATTATCTGGCGTAACCCAAGAGTTTCCGGTCGGCCGTCAACTATAGCAAGCATATTTACACCAAATGTATCTTCAAGCTTAGTCTTCTTATATAAAAGGTTCTTAAGATTTTCAATATCTGTGTTCTTCTTTAATTCAAGAACTATTCTTATACCTTCTTTTGATGACTCATTTGACACATCAACAATATCAGTTGTCTTCTTGGTTTCAACCAAATCCACTATATCTGATATGAACTTTCCAATATTAGCACCTATCATTGTATAAGGAATTTCTGTTATTACAAGCCTGTCCTTCTCGCCTTTTCTTGCCGCTGGCTCATATACAACCTTTCCTCTTAACTTTATCTTTCCTGTACCAGTCTCATATATGCCTGCAAGCTCTGACTTATTAATAACAAGTCCACCTGTAGGAAAGTCAGGTCCGGGTATATACTGCATAAGCTCAGTTGTAGTTATATCTTCATTATCCATATATGCGCATACTGCATCGACAACTTCTGAAAGATTATGTGTTGGAATATTAGTTGTCATACCAACTGCGATACCGTCAGCACCATTTACCAACAGATTAGGTATTCTTACCGGAAGAACTGCTGGTTCTTTCTCTGTTTCATCAAAGTTAGGCACAAAATCAACTACATCTTTATCCAAGTCTGATAAATATACATCCTGTGTGAACTTCTTAAGCTTGGCTTCTGTATATCGCATAGCCGCAGCACCGTCACCTTCTATAGAACCAAAATTGCCGTGACCGTCAACAAGTGCCATTCCCTTTTTAAAATCCTGTGAAAGCACAACAAGTGTTTCATATATAGAACTGTCGCCGTGTGGATGATATTTACCCATTGCATCACCTACGATACGCGCTGACTTTCTATGAGGTTTATCATAATTTAAACCAAGCTGATCCATAGCATACAGCACTCTTCTTTGTACTGGCTTAAGTCCATCCCTTACATCCGGAAGTGCTCTTGCTGTTATAACACTCATTGAGTAATCTATATAGGACTTCTGCATCAGCTCAGAATATTCAGTTTTAATAATATTCTCTGCCATTATTATCTCCGTATAATACTTTTATTAATATATATCATAATACCAGGGTCAAAAGGTCTAAACCCATATGAGCTTGCTCATATGTGGGTGAATGACCTTGGGACCCGCCCCAATATGAGCATAAAAGTGGGATGATAGTCCCACGATATGCGAATATTGGGGAGGATTGTGGGAGTGCGTAGCACGGAACAATCCGTAGGTATCATAGTTGGGGGCTTTTAACCCCAACATCATATCATTTTTATGCATCAATCTCCGCTTCATTAGCGTGTGCATGTATAAATGCTCTTCTTGGTGGCACATCACTTCCCATAAGCATAGAAGTAACCTCTGTTGCCATTCTTGCATCCTCTATCTCTACCTGCTTTAATATTCTTGTCTCTGGATTAAGTGTAGTTTCCCATAACTGTTCAGGGTCCATCTCGCCAAGCCCCTTATATCTTTGCAGAGTAAATGTTCCACTTGCGTGAAGCTCTTTATACCTTTCCAGTGCTTTATCATCATAAAGATACTGTACTGTCCTGCTCTTATCTACCTTCGTCTTAGTTCCTTCTGCCTTCTTAGAAGCTTTGTCTGCCTTAGGTACTTTCTTAAGTTCAGCCCTGTAAAGCGGTGGTGTAGCTATGTACACATGTCCCTGATTAATAAGTTCAGGCATAAATCTATAGAAAAATGTAAGCAGAAGTGTATCAATATGTGCACCATCAACATCGGCATCTGTCATAATGATAATCTTATCGTATCTTAACTTGCTTATATCAAAATCATTGCCGTAACCTTCAAGGAAGCCACAGCCAAATGAGTTAATCATAGTCTTAATCTCGGCATTAGCAAGCACCTTATCAATAGAAGCCTTCTCTACATTAAGTATCTTACCTCTTATTGGAAGTATAGCCTGAGTACGTCTGTTTCTTGCTGTCTTGGCTGAACCACCCGCAGAATCTCCCTCGACTATAAACACCTCACATTCCTCTGACTTCTTGCTCTCACAGTTAGCAAGCTTACCATTGGAATCTATTGAGAACTTAGACTTAGATAAAAGATTAGTCTTCGTTCTCTCCTCTGCCTTTCTTATCTTTGCAGACTTTTCGGCACAGGCTATTACTGACTTTAACTGTTCAATATTTCTATCAAAATATAACTGTACCTCATCACTTGTAACCGCACTTACAACTGTTCCCGCATCCGGATTATCAAGCTTAGTCTTAGTCTGGCCTTCAAATCTTGGTGCAGGGTGCTTGATAGCCACAATTGCTGTCATACCATTTCTTACATCAAGACCGGTAAAGTTATTATCCTTTTCTTTAAGAACACCTAACTCCCTTGCATACTGATTAATAATCATAGTGAACTTAGACTTAAATCCTGTAATATGAGTTCCCCCCTCCTGAGTGTATATGTTATTACAAAAACCAAGAATATTTTCCTCAAACTCATTAACATACTGGAAAGCACACTCTACCTCTATGCCGTCTTCACTCTTCTTAAAATAGATAATATCCGTCACAGCTTCCTTGCCATTGTTAAGTTCCTTTACATATGCCTTGATACCATCTGGTTCTGAATATGTAATCTTTTCCTCGCTTCCACTTCTCTTATCCTCAAAATGTATTGTAAGTCCCGGATTAAGATAAGTTGTCTCGTGCATTCTGCTCTTTATTGCATCTGACTTAAATCTTGTCTTTTCAAATATCTCACCATCAGGAAGAAATGTTACTTTAGTTCCTGTATCATTCTTTCTGCATGTTCCCACTTTTTCAAGTGGTGCTACTGCCTTTCCTCTTTCATAACGCTGCCTGTATACACCACCATCAACCTTTATCTCTACTTCAAGCCAAACTGAGAGTGCATTAACTACTGACGCACCTACACCGTGAAGTCCGCCTGATATCTTATACCCGCCATCACCGAACTTACCACCTGCGTGAAGCACTGTAAATACTACCTCAACTGCAGGTATGCCTGCCTTTGGATGAATTCCTATAGGAATACCTCGTCCATTATCTATAATAGTAGCAGTTCCATCATTATTAAGGGTTACTGTAATCTCGCTACAGTAACCCGCAAGGTGTTCATCAACTGCATTATCAGCTATCTCATATATAAGGTGATTAAGTCCTTTAGTTCCAACACTTCCTATATACATTCCTGGTCTTTTTCTTACAGCTTCAAGACCTTCAAGAATTGATATACTATTTGCATCATATTTTGCTGCCATTATATTCTACACTCCTGTACTACTCTAATTAATTGTTATTGAATTAAATAAATCCTCAAATCTTACATTAAAAGATGGTGCAGAAGAAACTTTTAACTTATTCCATTCATCTTTGTTAATTTCAACATACTTTGAAGACTCATATTGTTCAAATTTATCATTAAATGCCTCTAACTTCTTCTTTTCAAGAATTGATGACTTATTAACCTCTGTCTTCGCTTTATCATTATCTGACGTACATCTTATTATATAAAATCTTCCGTCAGCTTCTACGATTCCGCTTGTCTGGCCTGTTGAAAGTGAATAAGCTGTATCTTCAAATGCTTTAGCCATCTCGCCTCTTCTAAGTTCATATTCATATTCGCCGTCAGCATTATATTTCTTGGCAATTGCAAAGAATGAATTGCCCTCATTTAATTCTGCATAAGCTTTGTCAATTTCTTCCTTTGAGTCTGTTACAATATATTGTATATTTATTACTCTTGCATCATCTGAACTCACTTCAATATCCATAAGTGAAGTTACATCATTGTAAAGCTTTGAAGCGATTGCAAATTCAGTAAACATCTGATTAACCTTATCCTCTGTGATATCATACTGGCTCTTCTGTTCTTCTGTAAGACCATCAAAATACTGTTCTGCTGCCTTAGCTGTTTCATTCTTTTCTTCTCTTCCAAGAACTACTCCTCTTTCTTTAGCCATAGAATTCATACATCTTACTCTTATAAGCTTTACTCTTATCTGTTCTTTTATATATTCCTCAAACGGCTGTCCGTCAATATCTTCTGTCCATATACTGCTTCCAAACATATCTTCATATTGTTTCTTAGCATCTGACATTAATACTTCTGCCTCAAATGTATAAGTCTTCTGTCCATCAACCTTCATAACAACAGATTTTCCCATACCAGTTGAAATATATAATAAATTACCATTAAAGAACTTCATAAATACTAATACCGCAGCCACAGCTACAATAATGATAAGTGCTGTTATTAATCTTTTCTTATTTCTTTTCATAACTTCTCCATTCTGGTTATTTGTGATAAGGTTCATTCTTCATAATTCTGTAGCTTCTATATATCTGTTCAAGAAGAATTACTCTCATAAGCTGATGTGGAAATGTCATAGGCGAAAAACTAAGCTTGAAATCAGCCCTGTCAAGAACCCTTTTATCAAGCCCTAATGAACCTCCTATAACAAAGACAATATCACTCTTTCCTGATATTCCAAGATTATCTATTTTCTGTGATAACTGTACAGAATCAAGCATTTTACCATCAATTGCCAGAGCTATCACATATGCTTCATCTTTTATGCACGAAAGAAGTCTTTCTCCCTCTTTAGCCTTTATTATATCATTAACAGTATCACTTGCATTATCAGGTGTCTTCTCATCTGCCACCTCTTTTACATCAAGCTTGCAGTATCTTGACAACCTTTTACTGTACTCATCTATTGCCTGACAATAGAACTTTTCCTTTACTTTGCCTACACAGCATATTGTTATTCTCATATCAGCCCAACTATGCCTCTACGAAGAAATATCCGCCGTTATTATCAAGCTTGAACACTTCAAGCTGTTCCTCAAGCTCTGCATCAGAAAGTTCTGATACATCCATTCCCTCATCGTCCATAATCTGTCTTAATTCTTTAATATTACTGCAATACTGTGCAAAGCATTCCTCAAGAAAATCTTCTGCCTCCTCTAAATCATATACAACCGGCTCATCAAAAAGCTTCTTCTGATCTCTTAAAAATACCTTTGCACATTCTTTCATATGTTTTTCCATAATAATACTCCTCATTTCTACAAACATTATCTTATATATTAAACTCTTTTCTTAGTGTGCCTTCAACCCATTCAGTTGTGTCATATGCATATTTCTTGATATCCTCACATGCTGTATCCATAACATACGCATATTTTACTGACTTAAGCATATCAATATCATTATAATTGTCGCCAAATGCCATACATTCATCTTCTGACAATCCAAAGTACTGCTGAAGCTGATGCATTGCTTTTCCTTTGGTAACGCTGCTCTCCATAAAATCAAGATATAAATCTCCTGAAACTGTAATTGAAGCTTTGCCATTCCATTTGCTAAAGAAATGTTCCTTGGAATTATCAATTCCGCTTAAATCACATACCGCAATCTTTAATATATCTTCATCTACATCTGTGAATTTATCAATAAGCGTAGTCTTATAATTAACAACCTTGGTCATTCTATAATGATATTCTTCTGTCTTAGGCTTGATATATGCTGTATGCTGGCCTGATATAAGCACCTCGCAATCAGGCTGTTCATATACATCTTCTATTATCTCAAGAGCAAGCTTTCTATCCATTGGTGTCTTGGCAATAACCTCACCCTTATATTCACATAATGCTCCATTCTCAGCAATGTATACAAGCTTATCGCTTACAGGCTCAAAAAGCCTTTTCAGGCTTACTATCTGTCTTCCGCTGGCAGGTGCAAAGTACATTCCTTTATTAACAAGCTGTTCAATCGCTTTAATTGTAGATGGTTCTACACTCTGGGCACCTTTTCTTAGTATTGTACCATCAAGATCACTTGCAATTAATTTAACCATAACTTTAACTCCTGATATACCCTTGCAACCGGAAGTCCGACAACATTATTATAGTCACCGTCTATCTTTCCAATAAATGCTGCAAATCTCCCCTGAATTCCGTAAGCCCCTGCTTTATCCATTGGCTCACCTGTACTTATATATTCTCTTATCTCATTATCACTAATATCATTACAGTATACATCTGTCTTTTCTGCAAAGTTACTTACAACATTATTATTCTTGATAAGTGTAACACCTGTATACACCTGATGACAATCACCAGCCAGTTCCTTAAGTATATCAAAAGCATTTCCCGTATCCTTAGGCTTTGTAAGAATATGTCCTTTATGGCTTACGATTGTATCTGCACCTATAACTACAACATCTTCATTCCTGTAATCGTCATCATCTTTTACCATATCCCATACAGCCTGTGCCTTAATCCTTGATAGATATTTCACATATTCATCTGGCTGTGTAATTAAAGTTGTCTCATCAACATCACTCGTAATTATATCAAATTCTATTCCTATCTGTTCCAGCAGTTCTTTGCGTCTTGGTGAACCAGATGCAAGAATAATCTTACTCATATATTCATTCCTTTCAGAATTAATTCATTAACTATAAGATTATAACAGCTGGTAAGTCAAAAATCCAGTTATTACTAAAAAAGAATATGAACTAAAAAAGAATATGCAAAGCACATTCCCTAACCGAGCACGACCGCTTGCGACAGACTACAGCTTCATATGGGTACATATCACCAGCACATAGTTCCTTTTATGTAATAGTAAATTCCGATAAAATTATCCATTACATAAAAAGGCTTCCTTTCTAAACAGAAGGAAATATTACTATATCTCCTGTCTGTTTAAAGGAAGCACATAATTATATCTCTGCAAATATGTTCATATACGCAGATACAATATTTATACTGATATTATTCTCTACTCAGCCATACTTCTGTTCATTGCTGATTCTACCGCATCAATTGAAGCTCTTATGATATCGTGGTCGATACCTATGCCAAAGTATTCTTTACCATCATCACCCTTAATTCCTACATATGCAATAGCACTTGAATCAGAACCCTGCTTTAATGAATGTTCCTCATAGCACATTACATCACAAGGCTTTCCAAAATGCTTTGAAAGTGCATTACTTACAGCATCAAGACGACCATTACCACCCGCTTCTACTACTGTTGTCTTTCCATCAGCCTCAATTGTAACTTCTGTCTGGATACCATCAATCTGCTTGAAATGGACTTCTGAAATCTTGAATACCGGTGTGAACTTCTTATAACGCCTCTCAAATATCTCAAGGACCTCATCTGCTGCAAGTTCCTTATGGTTAACATCCGATACATCTTTAACAGCATAACCAAGGTCTTCTCTCATAGCCTTTGGAATAATCATTCCATAATTATGCTCAAGAACATAAGCAACTCCGCCCTTACCTGACTGGCTGTTAATTCTGATTACGTCTGAGTCATATGTACGTCCAACATCTTCTGGATTAATTGGAAGATATGGAACTGTCCACTTAGATGGATCCTGTTCAATTCTATAGTGCATACCTTTAGATATGGCATCCTGATGTGAACCAGAGAATGCTGCAAATACAAGCTTACCACAATATGGGTGTCTGTCATCTATCTTCATCTGTGTAAGACGTTCAAACATCTCTGCAAGCTCTGGCATATTAGAAAAATCCAATTCCGGGTCAACGCCCTGTGCGTACATATTCATAGCAAGATTAACAATATCCACATTACCAGTTCTCTCACCATTGCCAAATAATGTACCTTCTATTCTGTCTGCACCTGCAAGCATACCAAGCTCTGCATCTGCAACGCCTGTTCCTCTGTCATTATGTGGATGAAGTGATACAACTACATTTTCTCGATTATGAAGATTCTTGCTCATATATTCAACCTGACTTGCAAATACATGTGGAAGTGACATCTCTACTGTAGCAGGAAGATTAATTATACACTTCTTATCAGGTGTTGGCTGCCATATATCTATAACTGCATTACACACTTCAAGTGCGTATTCTGGCTCTGTTCCTGTAAAGCTTTCAGGACTATATTCAAAAAGGAAATTACCGCCATCTGCTTCTGCAAGTTCTTTAAGAAGCTTAGCGCCCTCAATTGCAATCTGTTTGATTTCTTCTTTAGACTTTCTGAATACCTGCTCTCTTTGTGCAAGAGATGTCGAATTGTATACATGTACAATCGCTCTTGGTGCACCCTTTACAGCTTCAAAAGTCTTCTTAATAATATGCGGTCTTGCCTGTGTAAGCACCTGAATTGTAACATCATCAGGAATCATATTCTTCTCAATAAGTGTACGGCAAAGCTCATACTCTGTCTCTGATGCTGCCGGGAAACCAATCTCAATTTCCTTAAATCCAACCTTAATAAGCTTATTAAAGAATTCAAGCTTTTCATCAAGACTCATAGGCTCAACTAAAGCCTGATTACCATCTCTTAAATCCACTGAACACCATACTGGTGCTTTGTCAATATACTCCTTCTTTACCCAGTCGTTACACTCAACCGGTGGCATAAAATAACCTCTCTTATACTGTCTGTAATCAAACATTGCATTATCCTCCTGATATATTAATTATATTAGCATAATAAGTAAATTATACAAAAAAAATCTTTCATCTCCAAAGGCCTTAACCTCTAAGAGACGAAAGATATAATCTCACGCGTTACCACTCTTATTCGCAATTAATAATTGCGCTCTCACCGAATACGTGCATATTGCATTATATTCTGTCCACTATAACGGTTGGCTTCCGTCTACGTCTACTCTTATATCCTGCTGATATAATTTCGGGTAGCAGCTCCAAGGTGAGTTCAATAAGTTCCTTTCACTGTCTCGCACCTTCCGACAGTTCTCTGAAGCTGGTCCTTATCTAATATTCCTCTTCATTGCATTTACTTATTATCAATTATTGAAATGATAACGCATATAATTTAAAATGTCAATAGAATTTTCAATTATGTATTGCAATATTAAATGCAATATTAAATCAAATTATGTATTACAATATTAAGTCCAGTTATATATTTGAGCTATGTATTAAAATCATTTGAAGTTCTTAAGAAAACTTATATCTTCCTCTGATACTTCACCATTAGAATATCTCGCTTTCTCATAGTCATCTGTTATTCTTCGTGCTTTTGCTTCATCATCAGTTATCAGTTTGCTCGTAATCTCTTCCGGCATCATATGCGAATCAACTTTTGCACCTGCCAACTTAGACTTTGTGACAACCTTTTTGGACTTGGCATATTTCTTATAAAGCTTTCTGTACCGTATATTGGCTTTATCTTTAGTATCCTTAACCTTAACACTTTTCTTTACTTTATATTCCTTTTCCTCGTCATTATTAATATATTCCACTTCATCTTTATCATTATCTAATGACTTTCTGAACCTGGAAGCATATCTGACTATTGTCACTATTATTAATATAATCACTCCGATTATAAGGAATATTGCAACCACCTCCATAAGAGCATTACCAGCCGCATTATTAACCATAACATCCATCTCATCCTCTACTGGTTCAGGGGAAGTTGTCGTTTCTTCTATATAATCGTCCATTACTGTATCATCATCTCCGCGGAGCATTAATAACAGTTTTAATATCCATTTAATAATTGCAAGCAATGCCATTCCAATCATAGAGAATATATTGCCATATCTTCCGTGATAGAATATAAGCATGCCAAATACCAGAAGCAGTCCGAACACAATCATTATAAGCACATTAATTCCCATAATTCTTCTGGCCGGGAATTCTGATTTACCTTCATTAAATACGAACACCTCATACAGCCTGCTTACCTGATTATATACGAACTGGCATAATACAAACATAACAAATAAAAATGCCTGTATTTCCATAAGCACAGAATTACCTTCAATACCTCCTAATATATAAAAGCCTATCATAAATATTCCATATGCTATATGAAGCTTCTCACTCGCATTAACAGCAATCAGCATATCATCCTTGCTCTTACCAGTTTCATCATATATATTTTCCTGAACTCGCTCATATTGCTTCTTGTTTACATATAGATTCTTTAACCTTATTGAGTGTCCAGATATTGCCGCTGCGCATATCACATAACCTGCAAACTCCAGATCTGTGTCCGCAAGCAATGCCGCTATAACAACGAACACAAGATTAATCACCATAAATAATGGATAACTTTTAATATATTTTCTTGAAAAATATGTAACTATAGCTGGAATTATTACAATAAGGCTATAATATGCCTTAGATGTGTCATTACCGGCAATTCCTATATACACTCCCGCCGCCATTGATATGTACGCAACACACAATATAAGTATTTCCGTTATGATTTTACTATTTCTTAGATGTCTTATCTGCATCTTACTCTCCATTCCCACACTGCTTATACATTCTAATCAAGCTTTTCCAGATACAGGCTTCCATTGCCTGATACAACACACGGAACAATCCATATTTTATTCTGTTGTTTAGACATAAGTCTTTCTGCTGAAAGCTTTAATTTTCCGTGCTTGTTAGCTGATATAAGAACATACACCGAATCCTGCCTTTGGTTCTTATTATTATATTCCTGCATATTATCAAGAATAATGCTGAATTCCTGCATAGGAAGCTTCAGATCTATTCTTGCAAATGCCGTGTTGATACGTCCAAAATGTGACAGTCCGCTTCCAGCCTCTATCACTGTCTGCTCCTTAGTATCAATATCACAGCCATTAGATGTTACAGATACATTGATGCCCTTTCCTATAAGAAGCTGGGCCAGACCTGCCGCTATTGATATTGCCTGTTCAATAACATCTTCCTGCATAAGAACGCCCTCGCTTTCAAGATTAAGCAGGATACATACATTACGGCTCACTGTTTCATTATACTGATTAACCATAAGCTTTCCCGTTCTTGCACTGGCATTCCAATTAACATCCCTTATGCTGTCATAAGACTGGTAATCCCTTATTCCTGCAAATACGAACTTATCCTCTAACAGATATTTTCTTCTTTCAAGCTCACCTAAAATACTGTTATTGACCTGTAAAAGATTATTAACATTTTCTGGCTTGGGATATACTGTAATCATATGATTAACATTTTTATTATTAATCATAATATCGTTCATAAAAGCACCTGCAAATACAGTTTCAATGGCTTCTAATCTATATACACCCCTTCTGGCACACAATACATCTATCTTTCGTGTTACCCTCTGGTTAGAAAGAAGTGAAAATACATCGTTGCGGTAAGTCTTATCTGTAATTCTGGAATTATTATCCTCCTGCCCAAACACCAGATTCTTGTCTATGCTGAATTTAATATTAACACAAGGCAGTGGCATTCTCTTAGCATTAGTTACTGTCTCCACCATCTTGATAGTATCACCTTTTGTAGCTGTATTGCTGGAAAATGTAACATCAACCGATAAATTCCTGCTCCAGTTATCCCTGTAGGTAATCCTCAATATGTTATATACAATAACCACACCTATAAGCATTAATATTATATTCATCTATTGCTCCATTCCTCAGTAGGCACCTCTACCTGTGATAATGCCTCATTTATTGTCTGTTCCCTGTTCTCCTTAGCAACCATTCCTGTATTAAATACAAGTCTGTGTCCCCATACACATAAAGCAAGCTCTTTAATATCTGATGGAACAACATAATTACGTCCATTAACATAAGCATATGCTCTTGCTGCATTAACCATAGCTATTGAACCTCTTGGGCTTATTCCTATTGCAACACTTCCCATATTACGTGTAACTTCTGCAAGCTTTACAATATATTCTATAAGCGAAGGATGAATATATATATTCTTAACCTCATTCTTCATGGCTTTAATATCTTCTTTGGAACATACATTAGAAATATCTTCTATTGGATTATCCTTAAGAAAACGGTTAAGTATTGTAATCTCCTCTTCCTTATCCGGATATCCCATTTCAAGCTTCATAAGAAATCTGTCAAGCTGTGCTTCTGGAAGCGGATATGTTCCTGCTGTTTCTATTGGATTCTCTGTGGCTATTACAATAAATGGTTCATCTAACTGTAATGTATCACCATCTATAGTAACCTGATGTTCTTCCATACACTCAAGCAATGCTGACTGTGTTCTTGGTGTAGCCCTGTTAATTTCATCAGCAAGAATGATATTTGCAAATACAGGTCCTTTCTTTAATACAAAATCTTCACTTTTCTGGTTATATATATGTATTCCTGTTATATCTGATGGAAGCAGATCCGGTGTGAACTGCACTCTTCCAAAATCGCAGTCAATACTTTTTGCTAATGTCTTGGCAAGCATTGTCTTACCCATACCCGGAACATCTTCCAAAAGAATATGTCCACCTGCAAGTATGCTTGTAATTACTTTTTTTGTAACTTCCTCTTTACCGACTATAACCTTTGAAACATTATCTAATATGTCTGTTATCTGCATTTAATTACCCCGCCTTTTCTTTAATTATATATTCTGTGCCTTACCTCATTTCACATATTAATATAGTACCAAAAAACCACAGATGTATCAATAACATCTGCGGCTTTCTTGCATAAAATTTTACCAAATTTTATTATACTTATGCCTGTGGTTCTTCTCCCGGAAGCTCCTGATTAACATCAATTCCTCTTGGTGCAACAGGAGTTGAGAATACTATCTGTGTACTTGTCCTTCCGAACTTCTGTAACTGTCCGATAAATGTATCAAGCTCCATTGTACTTGGAAATACAACCTTAAGAAGCATTGAATAATTACCTGTAACACAGTTACATTCAACTACATTAGGGCAGGTTTTGATAAATGGATAGAACTCCGGCTTCTGTACAGGTGCAACCTCAAGATTAATAAATGCTGTTATATGATAGCCTAATTTAATCTGGTTAATCTTAACCCCATAGCCTTCTATTATTTCTTCTTTCTCAAGTCTTTCTATTCTTGCTGAAACTGCTGGTGATGATAAAAACACATTTTCAGCCAATGCCTTAAGTGGCATTCTCGCATTATTCTGAAGTAATGTAATTAATTTCTTATCAATTTTGTCCATAGTTGTCCTCCATTAATCTGTGGCATTGCTTTCTTAACATCAAAAAAGAGACAACCCGAGCTTTGTATGCCTGAATTGTCCCCTTTGACTTAACATATTAATTTATATGTAATATACACCTTTTTTTATAAATTGACAACCCCTGATTTTATGTTTTTTTATAGTTTTTTATTATTTTTCTTAACTTTTTATCGTGTGTCTTCTTAATTTTTCTATTATAATGTTTGCTTTTTATACTACTTATATGGTAAAGTTCTTATTGTATGTTAATGACTATATTTAATGGAGGCACTTATGTCAGATAATAAAGATTTTAATAACAACTCTGAATATTCAACAGTAACATTATCATTAGATGATGGCACTGAGTTAGAGTGTGCAATAATCCGTACTTTCCCAGCAGGAGATAAGAACTATATTGCACTTTTACCTATTGCAGATATTGATGAAGAAGAAAGTGAAGTATACTTATACAGATTTTCTCTTGACAGCAACAACGAGCCAGTTCTTGAAAATATCGACTCTGATGAAGAATATGAAATCGTATCAGATGCATTTGACGAAGAACTTGATGCTATGGAATATGAAGAACTCTACGAACAGGAAGACTCTGAGAACGAATAATCAACATAATGGTCATCTATCTCAGTAACAAATCTTGAAATGGTTGTATCCTTGTTATATCTGCTTTTAGCATATAACAGATACAACTTTTCTTTTGCCCTTGTCATCGCAACATACATAAGCCTTCTCTCCTCTTCTATCTCATAATCAAGCACAGCTTTATTATAAGGAATTATCCCCTCAACCACGTCCATAATAAATACCACTTTGTACTCAAGTCCTTTACAACTATGCATTGTATGAAAATGTACTGCATTATCGTTATCTTGCGGATAAGAATTTTTAGAAGCCTTTATATTCTCAACTAATGCTGCATTTTTAGAATTATTCATACTTATATTATTGTTATTAATATATTCCAGCCAGTTATCTATTGTGTCAAACTGCTTTGCCATTTCTTTGAATTCTTCAATCTTATCGTAAGCTTCTGTCCCGTTAATCCTATGCGTTAATATATATTCCTTATAATATTCTTCATAACCAATACCTTTAATTATATAATTAACCGCCGCATATGGCGACATATTTTTAATTATATTCATATCAAACTGCCAATCATTGATTATATTTATCATTTCAGCATTATTCTCATAAGACGCTCTTAGCTGTTCATAACTAAAAGGTTCTTTTATAAATGTCCTTTTTATATATCTTAATGGTTTATTGACAATCCTTAAGATATCCTCTCTTTTACATTTTCCCTTTGACACCTTAATATATGCAAGCATATCCTTAACAGCCCAGTAATCATATATATTCTCCTGTTTCATCACCGAAATGCAGGGAATTCCATCATCAATAAGTCTGGAATAATATATACCATTAATACTGTTGGTTCTTGATATAACAGCAATATCTGATGGTTCAATGCCATCTTCTATCAACTTCTTTATATTATCCGAAAGCATTTTCTTAAGACTATGTATATCTTTTGCTCCCTGTACCTGTATACATTCTCCTACCATACCTGCTGATTTGATATTTTTGTAATATCGTAGAGAATTATTACCAATAAGACTTCGTGCTGCTTTAACAATATTATCAGTACACCTGTAATTGACATTCAGATTTATTATTTTTGCATTACTATAATAATCTTTAAATGCAAGCATAATATCAGGCTTAGAGCCTCTAAATCCATATATACTCTGATCATCATCTCCAACAGCAAATATATTCGCACTATCCCCTGCAATCAATTTAATTGTGTCAAACTGCATTTTATTAATATCCTGAAATTCATCAATAAGAATATACTTGTATTTATCCTGCCACGCAGCTTTATAATCAGCCCTCTGTGTAAGAAGCTCATTGCACAGAACTACCATATCATCATAATCTATAAGCCTTCTTGATATAAGCATTTTCCCATATTCTTTATATATTATCCTGAATGTTTCGTAGGGACAGGCTGTACTGATATAATCATCTATATTAAGACAATCATTCTTTACCTTGCTTATCTGCGATAAAATGCTGTTTACCGTTTCATTTTCATCTGAATATTCAAGTTCAAAGCTTATAAGCTTGTCCCTGATAAAATTATATTGTAAATCTCTCGTAATAATGGAATTAACTGAATAATTATATGCGTGACGCAATATCGTAAAAAACACCGCATGAAATGTACCAAATGTAACTGGCACATTAAGACTTCCTTCTAAAGACATAAACCTTTCTTTCATAGACACCGCCGCCGCTTTGGTAAAAGTTATAACCAGTATTGATGACGGCTTGATATTATGCTTAATAATAAGGTTATATACTCTGTTAACTATAACTGTGGTCTTTCCCGAACCCGGACCTGCAATAACAAGTGCAGGTCCATCTTTAAAATGTATTGCTCTATTCTGTGCTTCACTTAAATGTATATCTGTTCTGCTAATGATTATCCACCTTTCTTAGAAGCTCATAATCTTATCCCCTGAATCATCTGTGTTCTCAATAGATAAAATCTCAATCCAATAGCTTATATTACTGTTGACGACCACTTCTACCCTATCTCCAGCCTTGTGTCCAAGTATTGCCTTGCCAAGAGGCGATTCAATACTTATAAGTCCTTCAAGAGAGTCACCTCTTACCGTTGTCACAAGCTTAATCTTCTCTGTAGAACCATCGTCCTCATATTTAACTTCAACTGTATTATTAACACCAGCCTCATCATCTGCCGACTCTTCTGATATTACCGTTGCTGTCTTAATCATTCGCTGAAGATATCTTATTCTGCTCTCATTCTGATTTTTGAACTTCTTGGCGGCATAATACTCAAAATTCTCACTCAAATCGCCCTGTGCCCTTGCTTCTTTAACATCATCAAGAGCTTTTTTCCTCACAATGTGAACCCTGTATTCGATCTCATCTTCCATTTTCTTGATGTCACTTGGAGTAAGTTCATTATTCATGATTACAACATCTCCTTAATATAAACATACCATTACTATAAAAAGGCTATTCATTGCTTGTCTGTTTAACATATAAAATAGCTTTCTTTACCGGTGGAAGCATAATTACAATTATTGTAATAATTCCTTCTGCACCTATGTATGCCGCATTATATGCTAACGAATATAATACAGCACTATTAAAGAATTCCGGTGTATACACCGCAAAGAATATCCAGCCTGATAAGAATGAGAAGAAGAATCTTCCAGCAATTCCTGCTATATAGCCTTTAACCAACCCATTCTTGGAATTAGCAAATATTCCTGATAATCCTAATGCACCAAATGCAAAGATATAGTCAAGAAACATCTGTGGCAGACTGATAATATATGGATTAACAATAAGCTGTAATACTCCATACGCTATTGAAGCTGTCATACCTGCACTTATTCCATACCAGTATCCTATAAGCACGATAAACAGCATACTAAAAAGTGTTACTGAACCTCCCATAGGCATCTTAAATATAGTAATAAACGAAGTTAGTGTAGCGAGCGCAATAGCCATAGCTGATGTCACAAGCCTCTTTACGCTGTGTGTCTTCTTATCCTTTACTATAAAACCAACAGCCAGCACAACAATAACTACTGCTATCAGCACTACATATCCCAGTGGTGTAAGATTATAACTTATACCATCCTCACTCACAATCTTTGTTGCAAGCACTTATATCAACCTCCCCAATATTAAATAATCATATATTCTTTTAGTATTATAACATATTATTAAATATATGCAATATTCCGGAATAAAAAGTCGCAGAATATGTTTTTATTGAAGTCTGGGGTATTAGCGGATTGTTCGGATTACATAGCAATGCAGCAATCCGAACACCGCAATAAGTGTTAAAATTTCTTTTAACCCTTACATCATTAATATTCTATCAGCTATTATAATCAATATATGATATCTTGTTTATTTATCATCTTTTTACCAGAATATTTTCCTATATGAATACTCACCTCTGTAATTGGAAGCATTGTAGTCCGGATACTTATATGGCTTGTAAGCATTTTCCATCGGCTCATCATCCTGCGTGTATATATACATATAATTATAATCCCACGTTACAATTTCATCTCTTGCATCACCTAAAAGATTAACCGCCTCCGTGCAAAGAGTTGGGTGTCCGTCATCAGGGAACTTTACAACCTGTATTCCATTACCATCTATCATTCCACCTCTCTTAACATCTGCATTAAGAAGTATGAAATCCTGTCCATCACCTGTCCAGTTAACCGGTGTAAGAAGATTACCATTAAGCTCATTCTCCATTTCCCACATATCATTGCCTTCACTGTCGTAGAAATATATAATGCCCTGATGTCCCCAGAAATTAACTACAGCCATCTCATATCCTTCTTTATCCGGACAGTAATTAGCAAGACTCACTCTCTGTGCGTGTCCAATTCCGTCCTGTTTTAAAATATTACCTTCAAAGTCACAAAGAATAAAACCTTGTGTACCTGCAACACACGCAAAGAATTTTTTCCCTTTATTAGGACCTGTTTCAAATCTTCCTGGTACAATTTCATCAATGTGGTCTACCTTAAACGGCATAGTCCACATTTTCTTTCCATTACAATCAAGCATATTATATCCAACCAGCAGTTCATCATAGCCATCACCATTAATGTCAATTGCAAATGGAAAATGTCCTGTATTCTTATCACTCTGAAAATGCCACATAACTTCAAGGTCATCATTTAACGCATATACCCTGCAATATCTGTCCTTAATAAGAATATCCCTTGGCTTGTCAAGTCCTCTGAAATTGCATATCCTCATTCCATCAGGGTTAATTCTGTCAAATGCATATTCTCCATCAGGAACACCTATAATTGTGCCATCTTCTTCCATTGTCGATAATGGTGTCTTTGCTCTTTTCTTAACATTTCCTGTCTTTCCGTCAAGTATAAGCACCTCGAAATTCTTGGCAGTTATAACCTCATCGTATCCATCACCATCAATATCATATATCTGCATTGGCATATCAGCAGATATATTTCCTATCTCCATATTATCTGTAGGTTCACCATACTGCCATAATATATTACCATCCAAATCCATAGCAGTAAGACAGCTTATAGTTCCATATGCATCTCTGTTGACTCTTTTCTGACACTGGGCAAGCACCATCTGATACTCTCCATTACCAAGCAGATGTCCGAAACGTACCTGTCTTCCTGTTCCACAGCCTTTAAGGTCTATTTTCTTAACAAGCTTCATATGAGGATACCTGCTCTGTGCTTCTTTGCACTTATTCTTATATGCTTCCCTGTCGGCTTTAATGCCTGCATCTGTATCCTCATCTACATTGACATTGATGTAGCCAAATGCCGCTGGTATAGTAGCCGTAATTGCTGCCTTTCCTCCCTGTACAGCATAAACTGTATCAATATCTATATATTTAGTGCCATTAACATAGCACTCAACATGACTGCCGTTAACACTTACATTTAATGTATATGTATCGTCACTATTATAATCAAATGCTTTACTTTCAAGCTCTTCAACATTTTCTTTATGGCGGTAAACAAGCTTTACCTGCTTATCTTCAAACATAAATACAAGCATATTAAGCGAATTCTGTGCACAGAAACCAATACCGGCATTTCCCCATTTAGTGTTAAACATTCTGACACTTGCCTCTATATCATAATCTTTCCAAAATCTGTCCCCTGTTTCAAGTGTCGGAAAAGTTCTATGTGGCTCTGTATTATGAAGTCTCATCTGCTCCATATAATGCTTCCCACAATACTCCGTAATAACCCACGAAGCACCTTGACCATTATATCTGTAATTGCACACAGGGTCATACCATTTTCCATAATACCCTGGATATTGCACAAAATGATACTCTCCCATTGCAGAATGATTCTTATCATATGGGAACTCTCCTATTGGAAAATTCTTAAAATCTTCTTTGAGCAAATATATACTCTTCATAACAATTCCTCCATTCATCTGATAAAAGCAGCACACATTCCATTATAAGCTGCTTATCACGCAAAAATATTTAGTTGTCGTTCAAGAAACTATTGTTAATATACTACATTTTCATTAGCAAGACAAGACATTTATTTAATAAAAAAGATGTGGACATTTAATCATTTATCGATGTCCACATCCCACAATGAATATCAAAAAGAGAGCCTTTAGATTTCTCTAAAAGCTCTCTAAACAGCATAAATGCTAGCTTTCTATTAGAACTTACCTTCATCAGCAGCCTGCTGTACAGAAACTGTGAACCCGCTATTTATCAGGGTTAAAGCCCTATTTGTAAGTTACCTGTTACTTACACACTAATTCTTGTATTATTGTACACTGTTTTTCACATATTTAGTTACTTGCTCTTTTTAAAAGTGCATCTTGAAGAACACGTGAAAAATTAATATTATTCTTTTCTCCATATGTGTTTAACCAAGCTGGTATGGTTATATTTTTTCTTACTGTTTTATCACCATACTTTTCAGCATAAGCATCCATATCTAATACAAGCATACTTACAAAGCTTTCTGGGTCTTCAAGTTTTATATTTTCCTTCCGTAATGATGGAGCTGGAATATTATTTCCTTCTTCTAATTCACCTAGTACCCAACCACTAGCCGCATCTACTCCCATTTCAATAGCATCTACTAAGTCTTTTCCTTCTGTAACACATCCTGGAAGGTCTGGAACTTCTACTGTGTAACCTTCTTTTTCTATACAAGGTGTAAAAACTGCTGGATATACTAGTTTCATAATTAACAACCTTCTTTCTATAATCTATATTCTCTAACCATTATTATAAGCTGTGCAGGACTATTTAAGTCCTGCCTGCTTAAGTACTGAGTTAGCCGTTCGTATATCGACATCTCCTCTATGGTTAGGTATCGTTACTTTTCCTGCTTTAGTTGGATGCTTATACTGCATATGCGAACCAACTTGCTTAACGAGATACCAACCGTCATTTCTTATAAGCTTATCAAGCTCTCTGACAGTCATCAACTCATCTCCTTCCTTGGTATCTTATCTATAATTATATTATACACATTATACGCATAATGTCAATATTTTATGCGCATAATGCGTGTGTTTTTATATGCCAGCAGGGAACTGATAGAAACAGAAATGGATGAGTAGGAGTTTCTACCTTATTTTATAGAATTCTTATCACATTATAATATTAAACTCTTTCAATGTTACGGATATTAATTGCACTTGTTACTGTATTACCAATACCAATTACTGCACGATCACCATTAATCTGAATAACATCATATTCATCATAGTAAAGGTTAAATGCTCGGTCAGTGTCATAATCGACATTAAGAATAACTCTTACTTTATCACCAACTTTTATATCTGCATTATCGCAGCCTTCATCATTTGAATTGTCGCTTGATATAATACAGCAATCGTTGACCCAACCTGTTCCATTATTTATTAAGTAAGGATTGACCGCCCAAGGAATAACCCTTGTAATTGTTCCACTATTAAATCCCTCTGATGGTGTAAGTCCGGATTCTGATGTTGATGAAGCATATATTGTATTATACTCAACGCAATCTCCAATCTGATACTGTAACTGCTCTGTATCAACTACATCAATTTCAGCATTATTATCTGAGATTGAATTATCATTGCCTTCAATGTCATCTCTGTGATCATATTCATTTGCTTTTATAAGTCTGTCAAAGACGTCATCACGCATAATGTCAAAATCTACCCTTGTCCCATCATTAAGATAATAATCACTGCTTTCCTGTGATATAGCAAATTTATCTTCACATATCTTTCCATCATTATTCCAATGAGCTTCCCAGATGAGGGCGCCGTGCTCTATAAGTTCATCTACATTCATATATTCATTGAGCCAGCTGTGGCTTCTGGATATTTTACTGGCATAATTTACCTCCATTTCTTTTTATTAACGTAATATATTCTGCTTCAACTTTATCATATCTTTCTCGTAAATACTTAATTTCTGCATAATCACTTATCTTACCCACATTATATTCATTTATACCAAGTGCGTCACTTGATATATAAATACACCTATATTAATAATTAAGAGGTTTACCTGCTTTTATCCATTCTTCAAATGTTATATCTTTAGGTAAAATTTTCCAATTCTGTAAAACTTTAAATGTTGTTCTATTATTTTTTTCTATTTCCTCATCAGTTCTCTTCGGTGGATTTATAAATCTCTCACGTTCTTCTTTTGTTAATTTTTGTTTTTCCTCCTCCGTAAAATTAACTTCACTAAGTTCCATCCTAAGTTTAAAACATTCTTCTGGAGAAAGTTCTTTTCCTCTTTGCATTTGCTCTGCTTCTGGTAGTAAAAGCCATTCTCTTGCTGTTAACTTCATTTAATCCGCCTCCTCTAAAAGAATATGCCAAATCTCCCCGACTAATATTTTTGAAATAACTTTAAATTTACTATTTCGCTCATAAAGGACTTCATTTTCATTTAAGCCAATAGAACTTATATCTCGCCCATTTTTTGTATTTTGTATATAAATTTTTATTTTTGCTAAATCATTATATCCTTCTGTCTTTGATGTACTCCAGTATTGTTTAATTGTTATTATTGTTCCTTCAACATATTCACTTACAAATTCTTTAATTCTATCTTGCTCATCCTTCCTGTCAGAAAAATCAACAGTTCTTATTAAATCCCCATTGAATTTTGATATTTTTGACAGTGCTGCATCTAAATTGTTTACAAGTTGTTTATGTTCTGATTTTAAATTTGATAAATCATTTGCATTTCTTAAAACATCATTTATAATATATGCTTCAAAGCTCTTATATTGTGTAACTGCTTGTAATTCTTTATCTGATAAATTCATTATATCATTCTTATGTAATTCCTCAATATGTTTTTCAGAACTACCATTAAATAATATACTTTGCTCCCACTGTTCCTTTCTAGCCGCATACATTTTCTGATTATCCGGGTCTAATGAGTACTTAGCCAACCTGTCAAACTTCTCAACCATCCTGCCTGCATATTGCTGCTTCTGATCCTGCTTGTAATCTTCATTGACCTTTTCTAACTCTTCCTTGGTAAACTTACTGTCTGGCTCTTCATCCAGCTCAGGGAAATATGTTGTATGTACGTCTTTGCAATTAGGTCGTCAAGGATGGTAAAGACCCGCTGCTATTGCCGAAGACATTAACGGATAATTACCATCACTTGCATCACCTCCACTCCACACATCATCTATCAGCACCTTTCCAACAAATGGAAGGCACTTAGGACAGGCATTAGCACGCTTATTCATAATAACTGTACTAATTCCCCAAGACTGTCTCATTTCTCCCTCTCCAGTTAGATATGCACGCTTGCTGGCTGTCTGAATAGCCATTCTGGCATAATCTTTTACTGTATGCCTGCTGCCATTCGCATATTCAATACAGTTAATACCAGCTTTAAGAAAATCTCTTGTAGCCATATCAACTGCTTTCTCATATGTTCCTGCACCCGTATTCGCATACACCTGAGCATTGAATATTATCTGCCGGTATTTATCCTCCGACATTCTTAACATAGAATGTTCAGCTCTAGTAAAATCCGCCTTTGTGGCTTTTATAAGTGCATCTAACTTCCTGGTATTTAATTTAAAAAAAGCACCCTCAGTGCCCTGTGACACTTTGGATGCTTTAAGCCCTTTTTTAATTGCCCTTAATATCTTCTGTTCCTGCTCTGTACCGCCTGCCTGCCTGGCAGCGTATATCATTGCATCTATCGAATCATTGATATTACTGAATGACTTTTTAAACTTCTTTTTGTTTTCAGCCTTATATCTCTCCAACGCCTTTATCTGTTCCACCTGCCATTGTGTCCAGTTAAATCCCTCTTTAGTCTCTTCTGCCCTGTGGCCGTCAAGATTCCGTATCATTGAAGCTATCAGCTCATCTTCTATAGCTCTAAAGGCTTTCTCTATGTCATAATCTGTGTTAAGTGCCATAAGTTACCTCACTTGTTATCAAAACCTGTGAAACTGTTATCAGCGCCATCAACTGTGAAGTCATCTGCCTGCATATTAAGTGCCGGCTCTTCCATATCAGATATACCCTGTTCAGCCTTAAGCCTTGCAATCTCTTCCTGCTTCCATTCATCATCCTTGGTATCTCCATACAGCTCATCAACAGATGCCTCTATGCTCATAATACCGCCCTGCTTAGCCTTGCTGACTGTCTCAACCTGGCTCTCAAAACTAGGATTCGCATACTCGCCAAATGTCACATCAATATCTATATCCTTAATTGGTGTCTTATGAAATGTATCCATAGCCTTAAATACTATATCTACAAGCTTTGGAAGCACCTTCTGCAACTGTCCTACAATGTTATTTCTGCTATATAATGTTGCTTTTTCCTTTTCTCTCTGTGCTTCCGCATTATCCAGCTTCTTAACATCTATACCCAGCGTTGATGGACTCATAATACCTTGTAAACAGAGATCTAATGCTGTTATATATGTTGCAAGGTAGCTTTCGTGGGGAATATTCCCCTGTACTAGGTCTATTTTATTAGTTTGTCCCTCTTTCATACTTGCCTCTGTACTTATATAAGCATTATCAAAGGCATTGGGCTTTAAAACCTTTCCTGTGTACGGATTTCTTGGGAGCATATTTTCTGGAATGTATTCCTTTGTTCTGTTTTTCCTTAAGGCATCCATCCACTGTGACCAAGCCTCATCTAGTGCATCAAAATTATCTATTTTGGCATCAAATATGCTCTTGCCTCTTCCTTTATATCTGGCTGATTTATAAAACATCATAGGAACTGCCATAATAAAATTGTCATTCCATACTACATCTGAAAGCCCTGCAAGCTCAGGCACTGTATCCAGAGGGCATTCCTTGTCTCCATTTACAAGCTTATATCTAACATATCCTATTCCATAATGCTCAAGAAGAACATTAAAATCAGCGAATTATCTTAACAAAGAAAAAGAATTATTCCAAAACCTAAAAAATAAAGTTTCTGCTGTCATAACCACTAATTATGATCAATTTCTGGAAAAGGAGATTTTTAATAATGATTACACTGTTTTCAGACACCAGTATGAATTATTTTCCGCTGACAGTTATAATTCAGCAGAAATTTATAAAATACATGGATGTGTCACTGATGCCGATTCTATCATTATTACTGAAAAAGACTATAAAGAATTTACTGATTCAAGAAAGCTAGTTATTGCTAAAATGCTTACTCTATTTTCTGAGTCACCAATAGTATTTTTAGGATATTCTTTCACCGATGAAAATATTCGTAACATTGTAGCAGATTTCTTATCTTGTCTTACAAATGAACAACTAGACAATATTGACGAACATTTTGCATTTATATCATTTAAAAAAGGGGAACGTAAATTAATTGAAACCAAAAATACTATTATTCTTCCTAACGGGCAAAAAATACCCGTTACTGAAATACAAACAGATAATTATCTAAAAGTATTTAGTACACTTAACAAAGTTGTTCCTGGAATATCTCCAATTAGAATTCGTGACACTAAGCGCATTGTTCGAAAAATTGTTGATGAAAACCTTGATTCAGCTAATGCAGAATCAATAATTGTTGGATTAGATGACCTTGATAATATGGATTTATCTTCAAAACCATTAGCTATTGCTGTCGGATACCGAGATAACATTCTAAACAAATACGGATATGGTCTAGTTGATACTGCACTTATATTTGAGGATATTATTTATGATAACAAAAATTTTTCTGCTAAAGAAATGTGTACTGTGCGATTCAAATCTATACCTTGCAATCTGCTTATGCCTGTATATAAATATATTAAAAAAGCAAATTACACATTAATACCAGATTCTCACTTAAAAGTATATGTAGATAAGCACAGCACAATTGATTTAATACTTGGCACATCTGTAAAGAAAACAATTAGCAAATTGCCACACTATACTAATTTTAATGAACTTAAGGCTGGCATTGAAGAACAAGAAGACATTAAGAAAGTTCCTGCTTTAATATTAGCCAATATAGATTTACTTGATATTAATACTATGCGTACTCTTTGCAAAGATATGTTTTTGAAATCAACACCTGAACTACTTAAAGATAACACTTACTTCAAACGATGTGTAATGTGTCTAGATTATTGGGAAAATTATCAATCTCAATTAAAAGAAGAATAGCTAGTGAACCTTTTTTGGTACACACCAAAAACATCACTAGCTAAACTCATAAAATATATACGAACATTTAAATATGTTCTTTACAACTAATCAATTCACAAGAATTTTTGGCCGTTAGGTAAACCCTATTATAGCATTAAATTCCATAACGTGAACCACAATCAAATAATAACATTATGGTTGTTGAATGTCAATTTTTTTTCACTTTTTTTACAACTTTTTAGTCGATAAAATATAACTTTTTTCTACATTTAATAATGTTAATAAAAACCCTTGTGCTACCAACACAAGAGCCTTTACCACGATACTTACATAAGTTAGCTGTGCCTATGATATAATACCGCCCTGAACAAGCTGTATTATATCATTCCTGACACCACTTTTGCAAGTAGGTGTTATTTTTATACTCTAATTTAACCAATTAATAAGTTACACCGGTGCAACTTCGATTAACGAAAGGAATGATAATATGAAATTAGCTAATGGAATGGGTAGCGTATATAAGCTATCTGGAAGAAGACGTAAACCATGGGTTGCTCGTAAAACAAAAGGCTGGGATATTGATGAAAAAACTGGAAAAACCAAACAGCTCTACATGACTATTGGATATTTTCCCACAAGACAGGAAGCTCTTACTGCTCTTATTAATTACAATGAAAATCCATATGATATAGAAATCAATAACATAACATTTGAAGAAGTATACGACAAATGGAGCTCTGAACATTTTTTAAAAATATCTCAAAGTGGTGTAAGAAGTTGGATAAGTGCTTTTAATCATTCCAAACCGCTTCACAAGATGCGTATGAAAGATATCCGGGCTAATCATCTTGAAGGAACAATACATAATGCTAATGTTGGTGAAGCTACCAAACAACGTATGAAAAGCTTATATAATCTTATGTATCGATATTGTCTGAAAAATGATATCGTTGATAAAGATTATGCAGCCCTTTGTGAAAGTGTATCACGTGGAGAAACCAAAATAAAGCGTGTACCATTCTCTGATGAGGAGATAATGAAGCTGTGGGATAACATAACATATCCATTCACTGATATGGTTTTAATAGGCATATACAGCGGTTGGAGGCCTCAGGAGCTGGCTATTCTTAAGATAGCTGATATAGATTTAGATAACTGGTCCTTCACCGGCGGTCTGAAAACCGATGCTGGCCGTAATCGTACTATACCTATTCATCCAGCCATCCAGAAGCTTGTTAAACAGAATTATGATAAAGCCATACAAATGCATAGTGCTTATCTGTTTAATGATCAAAATGGACAACAAGGTACGTATCTTACTTATGACAAATATCGTAGTCGCTTTAATAAAGTTATGATGAAGCTTAACCTGAAGCATAAACCACATGATACAAGACATACATTTATCAATGCTGCTAAAGCAGCTAATATGAACGAATATGTATTAAAGATAATCGTTGGCCACGTTATAGAAGATGTTACAGAAGCTGTATATACCCACAGAACTGTAGATCAACTTCGTGAAGAACTTATTAAAATCGACCTTCCTAATCCATAATATAATATCAAAACAACAGACTGCTGATTATCACATACTGCAGTCTGTTGTTTGTTAGTTATGTGTTAGTTACGTCTGTTAGTTACCTGTTAGTTACTTGTTAGTTACGTCTATAAATTCACGTTATTTTGTACATTTTCAAAACATTTTTATTTTAATTGTATATAATGCAAAAACCGCCGCAATCCCAGTGATTACGGCGGTTTAACGCATTTATCTTATTAAATTAATTAGAACTTACCTTCATCAGCAGCCTGCTGTACAGAAACAGCAACAGCAACTGTAGCACCAACCATTGGGTTGTTACCCATACCGATAAGACCCATCATTTCTACATGGGCAGGAACTGAAGATGAACCAGCGAACTGTGCATCTGAGTGCATACGTCCCATAGTATCTGTCATACCATAAGAAGCAGGACCTGCTGCCATATTATCTGGATGAAGTGTACGACCTGTACCACCACCTGAAGCTACTGAGAAGTACTTCTTGCCAGCTTCAAGTCTTTCTTTCTTGTATGTACCTGCAACTGGGTGCTGGAATCTTGTAGGGTTAGTTGAGTTACCTGTGATAGAGATATCAACATTCTCCTTCCACATAATTGCAACACCTTCTGTTACATCGTTAGCACCGTAGCAGTTAACCTTAGAACGAAGTCCGTCAGAATATGCGATTCTTTCGATTTCCTTAACTTCGCCTGTAGCATAATCCATCTCTGTCTCAACGAATGTGAATCCGTTAATTCTTGAGATAATCTTAGCAGCATCCTTACCAAGACCGTTAAGAATAACTCTAAGAGGTTTCTGTCTAACCTTGTTAGCCTTCTCTGCGATACCAATAGCACCTTCAGCAGCAGCGAATGATTCGTGACCTGCTAAGAAAGCGAAACATTCTGTATCTTCTTCAAGAAGCATCTTACCAAGGTTACCATGTCCAAGACCAACCTTTCTCTGGTCAGCAACTGAACCTGGAATACAGAATGCCTGAAGACCTTCACCGATAGCTGCAGCAGCTTCTGAAGCCTTTCTGGCACCCTTCTTGATTGCGATAGCTGCACCTACGATATAAGCCCAGCAAGCGTTCTCGAAACAGATAGGCTGAATGCCCTTTACCATGTTGTATACATCTAAACCAGCATCTTTAGTAATCTTCTCAGCTTCTTCTATAGATGAGATACCATAGCTGTTAAGTACAGCGTTGATCTGGTCAATTCTTCTCTCATATGATTCAAATAATGCCATTATATTCGTCCTCCTTACTTAACCTCTTCATCTGTTCTAGGATCAATAATCTTAACTGCATCAGCAACACGGCCATACTGTCCAGCTGCCTTCTCATATGCTGTGTTAGGATCATCACCCTTCTTAATGAAGTCTGTCATCTTACCAAGGTTAACGAACTTATAACCAATAATCTGATCATCCTTATCAAGAGCGATACCTGTTACATATCCCTCTGCCATCTCTAAGTAACGTGGTCCCTTTGCAAGAGTACCATACATAGTACCAACCTGTGAACGAAGTCCCTTACCAAGATCCTCAAGACCAGCACCAACTGCTAAACCGCCTTCTGAGAAAGCACTCTGTGTTCTGCCATATACAATCTGTAAGAATAATTCTCTCATAGCTGTATTAATAGCATCACATACTAAGTCTGTATTTAAAGCTTCCATAACTGTTAAGCCTGGTAAGATTTCAGCGGCCATAGCTGCTGAATGTGTCATACCTGAACATCCGATTGTTTCAACTAAAGCTTCCTGAATAATACCTTCCTTAACATTTAATGTAAGCTTACATGCACCCTGCTGAGGAGCACACCAGCCAACACCATGTGTAAAACCTGAAATATTCTTAACTTCCTTATTCTGTACCCACTTTCCTTCTGTAGGAACTGGAGCAGCGCCATGATGAACGCCCTGTGCTACTGGACACATGTTTTCAACTTCCTGTGTATAAATCATCTTATTACTCCTTTCGTTATATAAGGGATCCGGACATAACCGAACCCCTTTATCCTTGCATTATTTTCTCACATCATACTGCGTAAGTCAATTATGATTGTGTAAAAAATATCAAAATTTATCGGAAAATGTAATTAAAGCTCAAATCTGTTAATTGCTTCTGTTAAATGAGTAGCAATTTCATCAAGTTCAACTGTAAACTGGTTAAGTGTATGCATAGTTGCATTAACTTCTTCTGCCGATGCAGATACTTCTTCTGAAGCAGCTGCTGTTTCTGTAGATACAGAAGCTACGTCTTCCATACTCTTAACAACATTTTCACGGCTTGCATCCATCTGCTCATTAAGAGAGGCTATATTATCAAGACCTTCCTTTAATGCATTGACAGCATCTGATATATGTCCAAATAATTCTTTGGCATCATTAATTGACTTATTCTGTTCATCAATTATATCAACGCTTTCATCCATAGTCTTTTCTGCAACTACTGATTTAGCACTTATTTCCTTAACAATCTGCTTAATCTCATCTGTAGATGACTGTGACTGTTCTGCAAGCTTTCTGATCTCGTCAGCAACTACTGCAAAACCTCTTCCACTCTCACCTGCTCTTGCAGCTTCAATACTTGCATTAAGAGAAAGTAAGTTAGTCTGTTCTGTGATCTCAGTAATAGCATCTGATATGAAATTAATCTTATTGATACTTTCAATCATCTCATTAACTACGTTCTTAGAAAATCTTGAATTATCCTTTGACTTTTCGCCCTTTTCAATAAGATCATCAACAATTGTAAGACCCTGATCACTAAGCTGCTTAGTTTCAACTGACATATCATTAATATCGCTTACATAAGCCTTTGTTTCGTGAAGCTTAGAAGCAAGTAATTCAACCTCAGAAGTTGCCTTCTGTGTACTCTCTGCCTGTCCTGAAGCTCCGATTGATACGCTCTGGATAGCCTCTGATACCTGATTCACTGTCTCTGTTGTTGATTCACTTACATTTGAAATCTTCTGTGAAGCAGTTATAAGTACACCAGACTTTTCTTCAACACCCTTAATAAGTGATGATATCTGGTCTGCCATAACATTGTAGTTAGCCTCTGCCTGACCAAGCTCATTCTTGCTCTTTACATTAATTCTATATGTAAGCTTACCATTAGCCATCATATCCATAGCACTATTAAGTGTCTTAAGTTCCTTAGTAACCGCTCTTGTTATAATTAAAGCTATAACAATACCAATTATAATTGCAATAATAGCAAGTTCAATTGTTGTCTGTGCAATCTTATTAACAACTGCCTGTGTCTCTGATTCACCGATAAATCCCATAAGTGTCCAGCCTGTAACAGCATCCTTTGAAGTTACAATATGTACTGACTCACCATTAATCTTTTCATCGAAAGAAAATGTTGTGTCATACTTGTCTTCCGAAAGATTCTTAATTGTATTCCAGCACTCAAGTGATGTTACATTATTCTGGACATTAGTATTCTTATCATTATCTACAAGAATCTTTCCATCTTTATTAACAAGTATTACATATCCTGTATTAAGAAGTCCTATATTTCTTACATAATCCTCAACTTCTGAGAAATCAATATTAAGACCTACGGCACCATAGTTAGAACCATCTGTATATTTAATCTCCTGTGAAACTGTAAATATAGTCTTTCCTGATGATGAATCAACATATGGATCTGAGAACTGTGAATATATAGTATTTCTTGCCTTAGAACCTATAGCTGCCTGATACCAGCTCTTGCTTGTATCGTTAACGCCTCTTGTAAGACCTCCCTTATTAGATGCCTTACCTGTCTCTGGGTTAATCTCTGCCCATCCATCAACTCTTAAACCTGTCTTAGTTGTAAAGAAAGCTAGCTGTGCTCCATTAGTCACCCTAACAGATGCAACTAACGAATCTTTTATTGCCTTAACATTATCATCAAGATTTCCCTGATCTTCCAAATGCTTAATCTCATTCTTACGTGTAAGAAGGTCGACTGGCTGTGACAAAGTCTTTAAATATGTTGTAAATCCCTCTTGAACATTATCTAATGTCTGCTCACTTGTCACTTCTGTGTTTGCATTTATCGATGTCTTAGTTATCCTGATAGAACCAAGCGATACAAGAATTATTGCAACGCATACTGCAACGGCAAACGATAATACCAATTGGAAACCAATTCCCTTAAAAGCTTTCATATCTTTACCTCACCTTATTTTTTTATTATTTTATAAATGTTCACATTGTGTTCACATTTATACTTTTGACATAATAACATATACTCTTAATATTTTTCAACCACTTCTGCCCTATTTTTATAGATTGAACCCGATTTAATACAACCTCTGACACTTGAAAGCGGATATATATTACTATTCCTTCCAATTATAGTACCTGGATTAAGCACACTACCACATCCAATCTCAACGTTATCACCAAGAAATGCTCCTATTTTCTTAATTCCAGTGTCTATATTTCCGTCTGGTCCTTTTATTGTAATAAGCTTCTTGTCAGACTTTACATTAGATGTAATTGAACCTGCACCCATATGTGCCTTATAGCCCAATATTGAATCTCCCACATAATTATAATGAGGAACCTGCACATTATCGAATAATATGACATTTTTTAACTCTGTTGAATTACCAACAACTGCATTTTCTCCAACAACAGCCTTTCCTCTTATAAATGCACAATGCCTTACTTCTGCACCTTTGCATATAATAGCAGGACCTGCTATATAAGCCGAGTCAAATACTGTTGCTTCCTTATGTATCCATATGTTATCACCTCTCTTGTAATATTCCTTTTGCGGAAGTGAATTACCAAGTTCAACAATATAATCACCAATCTTTGATAATACCTCCCAGGGATACACAGCACCTTCGAATATTCCTGTGGCTATAGTCTTATCAAGACTAAATAACTCTTTGATTGTAATCTGTTCGTTCATAACTTTCCTCCTTATTTATAATTAATTGCAGTTTCATTAAATAATGTAACAAGCTGTGCCTGATTACGCAGGTCTTTAACCGCTAATGTTCTTCTTCCAACAAAGCCTGACAGCTTCTGCATATATTCGTCGGCAGTTATGCTTCCCTCAGCAACATATGTAAGCCCCTTTTCCCAGCTTGCTGTAAGTTCAGGATTTAACAACTGCTTAATAGAATTATCGACAACATCGTATATTATTTCACCAAGCAAAGTTGGTGTTATAATCTGGGTCTTTGTATTAGTGAAAATGTATTTGTTGGCATTAAGCTTTTTAAGTATCTCCGCTCTTGTCGCACTCGTACCAATTCCACTTCCCTTTATCTGCGCCCTTAATTCTTCATCTTCTATTAACTGCCCTGCATTTTCCATAGCAAGAATAATTGAACCCGAATTGTAACGCTTAGGTGGCGATGTTTCACCTTCCTTTATATTAAATTCCTTAAATGATATCGGCGAACCCTTTTTTAAGCTTTTAAGACTTTCTATCAGTGATGTATCTGCATTTTCCTGCTCATCCTGATTTTTATCTGTATCTGCCATCTTATTCCTTCCGAATGAATTCTTCGCAACCTTAAGGTAGCCCTCATCTACAAGAACTTTAAATGTAGCATAAAGCTGTTCATCTTTTACAACTGAGGTAATGCTCACCTTCTGGTATATAGCCGCTGGATAGAATATGCTAAGAAATCTTCTGACAATTATCTCATATGTCTTCTGTGCAGTTGATGATAGCGATGACAAACTTCCAAATCCCTGTCCTGTAGGAATAATAGCATAATGGTCAGTTATTGCTTTATCATTGCAATACCTCGTCTTCTCTATTCCTTTGTACATATTACTATCTAATATCTGCTGTGCATACTCTCTGGCTGGTGCATAATTTCTTAGGCCTCCTATATTCTTGTATATTTCCTTACAGACAGCAGTTGATAGCACTCTCGCATCTGTTCTTGGATATGTAACAAGCTTTTTTTCATATAACTCCTGAATTATATTAAGTGTCTGGTCAGGACTTATCTTGAATAATTTACTACATTCGTTCTGTATTTCTGCAAGATTATACAATAACGGAGGATTTTTTGTTTCCTTTTTCCTTGAAGCTTCCTTTACAACGCCCTCTGCAGGGAGTGGTTCTGATAAAATATCCACAAGCTCCCTTGCTTTATCCTTATCCTTAAACCCATTATCCTTATATAGATATGGTGTATTATAATATCTGCTTGCCTCACACACTCTCCACTCGGCGTCAAATGTATGCTCATTAATATCCGCTGTTCCTATAACCCTGTAGAATGGTGTCTTGACAAAGCTTCTTATCTCTCTTTCCCTTCTTACAACCATTCCCAGAACACAGGTCATAACACGCCCAACAGACACAACTGCCCTGTCAAGATGAAGATAATTGGCAATATTTCTTCCATATTTTAATGTAAGAACCCTCGAAAAATTGATACCCATAAGATAATCTTCTTTTGCTCTTAAGTATGCAGCATCACTTAGATTATCATATTCTGATATATCTTTAGCGGTATTAATACCTTTAAGAATCTCTTCTTCTGTCTGGGAATCAATCCATACCCGCCTTTCCTGCTTGTCCTTTACCTTGGCTTCCTGCCTTACAAGCCTGTATATATATTCTCCCTCACGTCCCGAATCGGTACATACATATATTGTATCTACATCAGCTCTGTTTAAAATGCCTTTTACTATATCAAACTGCTTCTGAACAGCTGGAATAACTTCATATTTAAAAGTCTGTGGAATAAATGGAAGTGTATCAAAACTCCACCTTTTCAATTTCTCATCATAGGCATCCGGATAACTCATTGTAACAAGATGTCCAACACACCATGTAACTATATGATTATCCGCCTCAAGATAACCATCTTTTCTTTTAAAATCCGTATGCAGTGCCTTGGCAAATTCCTGCGCAACACTCGGTTTTTCCGCTATATATACGGATTTTCCCATATCATCACTCCATTCTTTATACTATTTTTCACTATCTGACAGATAGATTTTTGATATTAACGCTATCATTTATAAACCATAGCTATTTCGACTCATCTAAAGTCTTAAAAAATGCTGGTATATATTCTTTCATATAATAATCAGCTTCTTTTATCTTCATATCCCTAATAGAATTATATATTGTCTTTTCTGCCTCAAGAAAATCGCAATTCCCCATTTTCTTTTCCTCTATACACTTTATATAAGCTGAAATTCTGTCAGCTGCTTTAACATACTCCCATAATCCTGCTTCATTTTCTGTTTCTAAAAGAAGCCCTTCATATCTTGCCCTTAGAACTTCTGGAAGTCCTGATAACATCTGCTCATTAGCCACCTGCTCGACTTCTTTATACGCATTTCTTATATATGGACTGTAATACTTAACAGGCGTTGGCATATCCCCTGTAATTATCTCTGTCACGTCATGATACATTCCAAGTACCGCAAGACGTTCTGCATTAATATCCCCGCCGAACACTTCATTATTAATAACACCAAGTGCATGTGCAATAAACGCAACTTCAAGACTATGCTCGGACAAGTTCTCATTGCGTGTATTTCTCATAAGCCCCCATCTGTTGATATATTTCATTCTTGACAGCATTGCGTAAAAATAATTATTCTTCATATTCCATACATCTCCACGCTTCCATATATTTATAATATTATAAGATATATTGTAAGTTTTTGCAAATTCCGTATAGTTTTACAAATAAATAAGGAAGATAATCAGGCTCAACGCCTTTTCATCTTCCTTATATATTTATTAATCTTAATAACTATTAATTGATGGCTCACACTAAACCGCCTGCCAATATTATAGCTATTATATACTAATTATTCTGATATCTTATTTAGCTGTAATGTAACCCTGAGCCTTAAGAAGTTCTGCGCATAATACAGCTCCACCTGCTGCTCCTCTTAATGTATTATGTGAAAGACCTACAAACTTGTAATCAAATACACTGTCTTCTCTTAATCTGCCGAGTGAAATTCCCATTCCATGCTCGTAATTAACATCAAGCTTAACCTGTGGACGGTCATCTTCTTCAAGATACTGGATAAACTGCTTTGGTGCTGATGGAAGATCAAGCTCCTGTGGTGCTCCCTTGAAGTTTCTCCATTTTTCGATAATCTGTTCCTTAGTAGGCTTCTTACCAAAGTTAACAAATACTGCCGCTGTATGTCCATCAAGAACTGGAACTCTTAAGCACTGGCAAGTAATAACTGGCTCAGCAGCAGGAACGATTTCACCATTCTCAACTGTACCAAGAATTCTAAGAGGTTCTTTCTCTGACTTTTCTTCTTCTCCACCGATATATGGAATTATATTTTCAACCATCTCAGGCCACTGTTCAAATGTCTTACCAGCTCCGGAAATAGCCTGATATGTAGTAGCTACAACAAGCTTTGGCTCGAATTCCTTAAGAGCTGCTAATGCTGGTGCATAACTCTGAATTGAGCAGTTAGGCTTTACAGCTATAAATCCTCTTGTAGTTCCAAGTCTCTTCTTCTGTGCCTCTATAACCTTAGTATGTTCTGGGTTAACCTCTGGAAGAATCATAGGAACATCTGGTGTCCAACGATTAGCACTATTGTTAGATACAACCGGAACTTCTGCCTTTGCATATCTTTCTTCTAATGCCTTAATCTCTGCTTTTGGCATATTAACTGCACAGAATACGAAATCAACCTTAGATACTATCTCATCAAAGTCTTTATCCATATCATATACAGGCATCTTCTTAACGAATTCTGGCATTGCTGTCTGCATCTTCCAGCGTCCCTCAACAGCATCTTCGTAAAGCTTTCCTGCTGAACGTCCACTTGCTGCAACTAACACTACATCAAACCAAGGATGATTTTCAAGTAATGTTATAAATCTCTGACCTACCATGCCTGTACCACCAAGGATACCAACTCTTAACTTCTCGCTCATTATAGTCCTCCAATTATTGTTATTCTAATTGCCTGAAAACAATTTGCGCGTTTTGTCTTTCTGTGACGTACATTTGTTTTTCATTGCTTTGACAATACTATCATAACTGTAATTATATTGCAAGGGCTTTTTAATGATAAATTGTATAAAAATCAATATTCAAATATATACCTGTCATATCCGTTAATTATAGTTGTGTTATTATACTGCTCCTCTCTTTGGAATTCCCTTGAATAATTCAAATGTACATGCCCGTGTATGAAATATTTGGGACTGTATTTGTCAAGTATATCAACAAATGCTTCAAACCCCTTATGTGGATTATCCTCACCATCACCAAGCCCTGCCGCCGGAGAATGTGTAAGCAGTATATCAATGCCTTTCTTTACCTTTATCTTAGGCCACATCATAGCAGCCCTTTTCTTCATCTGATTCTGTGTATACTGGTTAATACCCTTCTTGTATCTGATTGAACCGCCAAGTCCCATAATTCTTATTCCATTGTATACATATATCTTATCTTCTATACATATACAGCCTTCTGGCTCTTTATCTGCATAGCCATCATCGTGATTGCCTCGCACATATAATATAGGCACTTTAGAAAATGAAGCAAGAAATGACAGATAATCTGCTTTTAAATCTCCACAAGACAATATAAGGTCTATTCCTTCAAGCTTCTCTTTTTCAAAATAATCCCACAGGTACTTTGACTCAACATCAGCTAATACTAGTATCTTCATAACCTTTTAACTTTCCTCACTAATCGTTCACATCTATAATTCCCTGATTGATAACAAGCATTTTTGAATTATCATCAAGTTCTTCATATTCTGGTACTCTGCCAACAACATTATCAAGAAGCCAATCCATTTCAATAATCTCATCAGGATCAAGTTCTTCGTCTGGCTTATTGTGCACCTTTCCATCCTGATCCTTTAATTCACCCGTAAATGGCTTGAACTCACCTTTTACTATTGCTTCCCTTATAAGCGATGTAACCTTTTTCGTTTCATCAGGAACTGCACCGCCATATATTATGTCAATTGCACCAGCAGACATACCCCACCAGTAATTAAGTGCTGATACCTTATCTCCTTCTTCTTCCTTCTTCCACGAACCACTTAATATGCTCTGTATAAGCTTCTCGTAGAACACACCCCAGTGCCATACAGGCATTGCCAGATGCTTTACCATACCTGAGTCCGTTACATAAAGACCGAACTTTCTTGATGTCTTCTTAGGTGTTATCATATCCTGATCTGAAATACAGTTAATACCCTGTTCTGCAAATCTTGCTTCTATGTCATTGTCTTTAATGCCACTCCATTCAACATATACCTTAACATCAGGATTTACCGCCCTTGCCCCCATAGCAAAAGCATTAACATTAGCCATAACACCATACAACGGACAGCTTGCAACATAACCAATCTTGTCACTCTTTGCCATAACCCCAGCTATAACCCCCGTCAGATACTTAGCCTCATACATTCTTGCATAATAAGTTCTTATATACTTATGCGATATATTAAGCGAACAGTTAAGTATCTTAGCCTTTGGATGTGCTATTGCCTGTTTAAGACTTGCATACATCATAGATGGCGATGTTACAAATATAAGATCCGTATTATCATCAATAAGCCTCTGGATGGCATTATAATCATCTTCCTTTGGTCTTACATTAGTAATACTGACTGTTTCTATCTGGCTTCCAAAGGTTTCATCAATATACTGTCTTCCCAATTCGTGGGCATAACACCACTCAGATGTCTGTGGTGTATTCTCGTATATAAATCCAACCTTAAGCCTTTTATTAGCCTCTCCTCCTGACCTTGGGAGAAGATAACTTAATATATTCTTCTTGGCTGGCTGTGTTGTAACCGGATCCATTCTTAAATCTACTTCGCTGTTATCTGATAATAATTCAAATTCAGCCCAGGTCTTAGCTACATTTTTATCCATCTGCTCCGGTGTCATATGGCGTACTGTATCATATCCGTGAATATGAATAAATCTTAAAAAAGCATCTCCAACTGGATAATCAAATCTGTCACCGCCTCTTGATTCATAAGCTGTTCTAAAGTTAAGATAACTTGATACCAAATCCCTCTTGTCATCTTCATCCATTGGCTGTCCCGGAGTAATTCCAACAAGCTCCATAAATGTTATGAAGCTGCCCTCTTTGCTGAAATAGATATCATTAATCTTGGTAGATTTATAAAAATCCATAAATTCATAATATATCTTAACATCAGGATTGTCAGACTTCCTAGGCACTTTACGGATAACCTGTGCATTTACCGTCACCGCATTAAAATATTTAAGAACACTAACTCTCTTGTTACCCTCAAGAACGTAGAATTTATTCATATATTCATATACTTTAATAGGGTCTCTTATTCCCTCATTAACCTGACTGTCACTAAGTGATGCCCATTTAGCTGAGAACTCACTTCCCCATTCAAGAATAGGCATCCAGTTATCTGCAAATGCATTAGTTCTGCCTGCTGTACATGTACCAACAACAAGCCTTAAAGGTATCTGGTCTATTCCAAGACTTACTTCTGAATCTATCTGTTCTTCATCCATCATACTTTCCATAACTGGAAGATATGGATATTTACCCTTATTGACACACGCATTATATTCTCTTTTTCCAAGCTTAAGAGCACTCATATAATCCTGTACTGACATATTAATCCTCCATTCTTACATTACAACACACTTGCAATAACCTTAGTAAGTGTCATTATATAGTTCTTGTCTGATTCATTCCATCGAAAACCTTTATTGAATGTATCATACGATGCAATTATATTATCTCCTGCCTGATTGGTAAAGTAACTATATATCATTCCACCGATATTACTTTGAATTGTTTCATCATACAGCTTCTTGTTAAATGACTCTATATTCGATGTGTACACAATTGTCATATAGTGGTTCTTATCAAACATTCCTAAGAATTCTTTAGTATTAACTATATCATTAATGTCTGGAAGCTTCACATAATTACCATAATATTCAATAAGCCTGCCAGTTGTTCCATTATATATCCTTATGCCATCAATCTCAAATGCTTTACAGGCTCTCTGTAATACATTATCAAGTACACTGCTTCCATTCTTTATAAGATTAATAGACATATCAGCAACTTCCTGTGCCAGTGTTTCACCTTTTTTAATAGGTGCCATAGAAAATCCTTTTCTTCCCATATCATCAAGGAAATCGCCGTGTTTCTGTGCATCATATATAATATATCTGTTCTTTCCTTTATTCTTGGCAATATAAAGGCATTTATCAGCCTTATTAAATAATGAGTCATAATCACTTCCATTGTCTGGATATTTACATACACCCATAGAAAGAGTAACATCACAGCTGTTCTCTCCCTGACCTAACTCTGCCCTTACTTTCTGCTTGATAAATGTAAGTATAGAACGCAGCTGGCTTTCCTTAGTTATCCAATTCGTAAATATAAAGAATTCATCTCCGCCAAATCTTCCAACAATACCTCTTCCATTAAGTGCGCTGTTAATAATAGCGGCAACTTTTAATATAACTTTATCCCCATACAGATGCCCATATGTATCGTTGACATTTTTAAAATTATCTATATCTATCATAGCCATATAATGTATATCTTTATTAGTTGCAATTGAGTCCTGCACATATTCCTTGCAGGCTCTTTTATTAAGAAGCCCTGTAAAGAAATCCTTCCCCTCCTGTGTGGCATAATAACTGACCTCATTCTGCTTATCAATTGACTTGATAATCCCAATTACAACCCTGTCTCTGTTATTCTTATATGTAAGCTTACAATCAATGTTATATACAACAAGCTTGGACATATCTGTAATAAGCGGTCCTGTAATCTCACCATTAAACCCCTCATTAGCATTACGGACTTTATTAACAAAATCTGTAAAATCCTGCTTTTGTCTTGCATTATTTAGATATTCCATATACACCTTTTCGAATTTATCCAGTGTCATCTTGCATATTATCGTTGCCTTGAAGCTTCTGTATATATATAGGGAAAACATATCTGTTACGGTATCATAATCAAACATATAATCATTATACATTGACAAATATGTCCTGTATTTGTTCACATCATTATGAAGCCTTGTATATTTCTTCTCCATCATAAAAATGTTAACTACATTCATATCTATAACCGCCTCTTCATTAATGATATTCCCATGATTGGCAAGGCTCATATGAACAAGAAAATACTGTCCGTCACCACCTTTTATACACGTTATAATTCTCTGGGACTGACCTGATTCTTTCAGACTCTCACATACATTTTTAAATTCACCCACATAATCAGGATGTATCATCTCTGTGATAATAATATTAACAAGCTTTCCTGCATAATTATAAAAATAGTCATCTGCAAAAAGCACAAGATATGAAGAATTAAATGATGCCATACAATACATCATTGATGATTTGTTATTATAAATATCCTCTGATATTAACATATGTCCCCCATCCGTAAATTCCTATAAAACCACTGCACCCTATAGAAATCCACCTCTTTATACAACCTAAGACCATACAGCATATAAACCATACAATCCTGATATAAATATTGTATTAAATCCGCTAATATTATATTAGTAATTTTGCACTCTATTTATATGAATAATAGCACGTTTTTTATTACTTGTAAACTAATTGTGTATTTATTAACATACATTTCAATTACAATTTGCATATGCCTTTAGAGCGTCGTATTATAATTCTTGTTACCAATATAGACATATAAAATGTATAGAAATGAGGATTTTATGAATAATTTACCTAAAGACCCGGTTATGCTTCTTAGCTTTGTTAACATGCAGTTAAGGGATAATTACAGCTCACTCACAGAATTATGTAAGACTTATATGGTTGACGAGAGCAGTATCACAGACAAACTCACCGCTATCAATTATGTATACAATCCTAAGACTAACCAATTTGTATAATTATTAAAAAAGCTATATGAAGGCTATAACAAATGTCCGATTTATTCAAAACATTTATTACAACCTTACATATAGCTTTCTTTAAGTATATATATTAAATATACCGCTTTAAGTTACCTAATGAAGTAAATTATGATTTCATATCTTTAGCAACTAAAGTACCATTTTCACAATCTATAAGAATCTTGTCCCCTGTCGATACATCGCCGGCAAGTATAAGCTTAGCGGCAAGTGTCTCAACGCTCTTCTGGACATATCTCTTAAGAGGTCTTGCACCATACATTGGGTCAAAACCATGGTCAACGATATAATCTTTAGCTGTATCAGATAATACAACCTTAAGTTCCTTATCTTCGAGTCTTCTGTTGACATCATTAATAAGAAGGTTAATAATACTTCCTATATTATCCTTATTAAGAGGTTTGAACATAATAATCTCATCAAGACGGTTCAGGAATTCTGGTCTGAAGCTGTTACGCAGATCTCCCATAACAAGTTCCTCAACCCCCTCTTTAATATTACCATTCTCATCAATTCCATCAAGAAGGTAGGTTGAACCGATATTACTTGTAAGAATTATGATCGTATTCTTAAAATCTACTGTCCTACCTTGTGAATCTGTTATACGTCCATCATCGAGAACCTGAAGAAGCACATTAAATACATCAGGGTGGGCTTTTTCAACCTCATCAAACAATACTACTGAATATGGTTTCCTGCGGACTGCCTCTGTAAGCTGTCCACCTTCATCATATCCTACATATCCTGGAGGAGCTCCGATAAGTCTGGATACTGAATATTTCTCCATATACTCCGACATATCAAGCCTTATTATATTATTCTCATCATCAAACAGACTCTCTGCAAGTGTCTTTGCAAGCTCTGTCTTACCTACACCAGTTGGTCCTAAGAATAAGAATGAGCCAATTGGCTTGCTTGGATCTTTAATACCAGCTTTAGACCTGATAATAGCTTCTGTAACCTTGGTTACAGCCTCGTCCTGTCCAACAACTCTCTTATGAAGAGTTTCATCAAGATTAAGTGTCTTCTGCCTTTCTGACTCACTTAACTTGGCCACTGGAATACCTGTCCATCTTGATATAATCTTAGCTATTTCTTCTTCTGTCACATTCTCGTGTACTAAAGAATCATCGCTTCCATCTTTCTTGGCCTTGGCTTCTGCTTCTTCAATCTGCTTTTCTATCTGTGGCAGCCTGCCATACTGAAGCTCTGCTGCTTTCTCAAGATTGTATTCTCTCTTTGCCTGTGCAATCTGGTTATTAACATTTTCAAGTTCTTCTTTTAACTTGCTGATATTATCAACCTTTGTCTTGTCAGAATCCCATTTAGCCTTCTGTATGCCAAATTCTTCCTTAAGTTCTGATAACTCTTTTCTTAAAGCTTCAAGCCTTTCCTTACTAAGATTATCAGTTTCCTTCTTTAAGGCTGCCTCCTCAATTTCAAGCTGCATAATCTTACGCTGCATTTCATCAAGTTCTGCCGGCATTGAATCAAGTTCTGTCTTAATCATTGCACACGCTTCATCTACAAGATCAATTGCCTTATCTGGAAGAAATCTGTCTGTTATATATCTGTCTGATAACACAGCCGCACTTACCAAGGCACCATCATTAATCTTAACACCATGGAATACTTCGTATCTGTCCTTAAGTCCCCTTAATATAGATATTGTATCTTCAACTGTCGGCTCATCAACCATTACAGGCTGGAAACGACGTTCAAGTGCTGGATCTTTTTCAATATACTGTCTGTGTTCATCAAGTGTTGTCGCACCTATACAATGCAGCTCACCTCTTGCAAGCATTGGCTTAAGCATATTACCAGCATCCATAGAACCCTCTGTCTTACCTGCACCTACAATTGTGTGAATTTCATCAATAAATAATATAATCTGACCTTCTGACTTTTTAACCTCATCAAGCACAGCTTTTAATCTTTCCTCAAATTCACCTCTGTATTTAGCACCAGCCACAAGTGCACCCATATCAAGAGCAAATAACTTCTTGTCTTTAAGGCTCTCTGGCACATCACCTTTTACAATTCTTTGTGCAAGTCCTTCAACAACTGCTGTCTTACCTACACCTGGTTCACCGATAAGAACCGGATTGTTCTTAGTCTTTCTTGAAAGAATTCTTATTACATTCCTTATTTCCTGATCTCGTCCGATTACTGGATCAAGCTTGCCGTCGGCTGCTCTTTGTACCAGATCCGTAGCGTACTTATTGAGTGTATCGTAAGTTGCCTCTGGATTGTCTGATGTAACTGTCTGGTTGCCTCTTACAGTAGCAAGTACTGAAAGAAAGCTCTCCCTGTTAATTCCATATGTCTTAAAGAGCTGCTTTATTGCTCTGTTAGGTGCTGCTATAAGTGCAAGCATCAAATGCTCAACTGACACATAAGAGTCGCCCATTCTCTTGGCTTCATCTTCTGCATTGACAAGTACCTTATTAAGGTCATTGCTTATATATAACTTAACATCACCTGATACCTTATTCTTCTGATTAAGAAGTTGTTCAATATTCTTTAAGAAAATATCTTTATCAATATTCATCTTCTCTATAAGGTTAGCTATAAGACTATCTTCAATAGTCATAAGACTATAAAGAAAATGTTCCTGGTCAATCTCCTGATTACCATAATCATAAGCTATCTTCTCGCAGTTATTAATCGCTTCGATTGATTTCTGTGTAAACTTCTGAATGTTCATACAATTCACCTCTTTCTTAACCCCAATTATTGTTCCCTTGGAAATAAAGATTATCAGATAACACTTTAAAGACCAATTGTAATTCTTTGAACAATTTTTCATTACTTTTCTTCTAAAATGCTCTTTTCTCATTTCCTATTACAGGTTATATCACTTGTTGTTAGCACTGTCAACAGGTGAGTGCTAATTATTTTATAAAAAATATATAAACCCTGCGTTTTTTATAACGCAGGGTCTTTTACTCCATTAGCCTCAAATGCCTTAGCTCTGTCTATACACGTTCCACACACGCCGCAAGGCTTATCTGCTCCTTCATAACAGCTCCATGTATATTCATAAGGGACTTTTAAATCAAGTCCGATTTTTACAACTTGTGATTTTGTCTTATTAATAAATGGAGCTTCTATCTTTAATTGCTTACCACTTCCAAGATATATCGCTTCATTCATTGCCTTGTTAAATTCATCACTACAATCAGGATATGCACTTCCTGCCGCGTCATCACTGTGTGCCCCATAATATATAACCTCACACCCTTTAGAAAGTGCTATGCTTGCCGCACTTGAAAGGAACAAGCCATTGCGAAACGGAACATAAGTTGACACAGGACTTCCGTTAGTCTTTTTAATCTGTTCTGCATAAGACTCCTCTGGTATCTCTTTATCAGAATGTGCAAGCAATGAACAATCACTGTACTGGAATATCTTTTCAAGATCCAATGATATATGCTCAACACCATAATATTCAGTTACCTTATCAGCTGACTCAATTTCCTTTGTGTGCCTTTGTCCATAATATATTGACAGTGCCACAACATTTTCTGCACCATACTTATCGACTGCTATTCCAAGGCACGTTGTACTATCAACGCCACCACTGCATAAAACCATTGCTTTCATTAGAAAACCTCCCTCTTAATGTCTGTGTATATGTTTTTGTGTTGGTCTTTTTTATTCCTCTTGCTGTCATACAACTGTGACAGCCCTCTATGAATACAGCAACATCTTCTGAACCTGTTACTTTACATATTATATCTGCTATGTCTGAACCTATGCGTTCCTGTAACTGCAATCTCTTTCCTACCATATCAGCTATTCTAGCTATCTTGCTAAGACCTATAACCCTGCCTTTAGGAACATATGCTACTGTCACTTTCATATCGTACATAAGTGCAATATGATGTTCGCAATAGCTGAATATATCTATATCTTTTACAACTACCATATCACCGTATCTTGATGTGCCCTCGTCATCCACATCTTCTGCAAATGTCTTATCAAACATAGCCGCTATCTCATCATTGGAATACTTCATTCCTTCAAAGACTTCTTCATACATTCTTGCTACTCTGTCAGGTGTTTCTTTCAGTCCTTCCCTGTCCGGGTCATCTCCTAATGCCTCAAGAATTCCTCTTATATGAAATCTTATAGCTTCTGTATCTATCTGTTTCAATTTATACTCCTTTCTTATCTGGCGACCAGATGAATTTGTGGAGCTGGAGCTGTACTCTTGCCCCATTAATCAAATTATTCTTCATAAAATCCACGATTGTTACAGGTTCAATCTTTCCAAATACAGGACTAAAATATACATAGCATTTTTCTGCAAGATTATATTGTCTTATTATTTCTAATGCTCTCTTTAAATCTTCTTCACTGCTTACAACGAATTTAACAGTGTCCTGACTTTGAAGGTTGTTAAAATTATCAAGCTTCATATATTGTTCCATATTGCTTCCAGCAAGCTTGTAATCTGCTGTCATTGATAATCTTCCCATTTCATTGTTAACCTTATCATAAATGTCGTTTATGACCTGACCATTCATAGCTGTAGTAAGGTTATCCTTAACATTTTCTCTTACCTTATTAATATCAACGCTTCCATTGGTTTCTATCTCAACATTTCTGCCACTAATCAGCAGCTGTGCTATAAGCTCGTCTATCCCTGCCTGAATAAGCGGCTCTCCACCTGTAAGTGTTACATTGTCAATCTTGGCATCTTCCACTGCCTTAACAATATCAGACACACTCATCTTAACTGCCTTTGCATTAACATCATTTGCCCATCTGGTATCACAATAACTGCAATCAAGATTACAACCTCTGAACCTTACAAATACAGCAAGTTCTCCTGCTCTTACACCTTCTCCGTTAATGCTAGCAAAATGTTCTACGACATTAAATATCTGTTCGCTCATATGTTCCTCATTTCTGTGTACATTATATTTATGTATATATCCAATCCTATTTCTATATACATTACATTTATGTATATACTTCCAATCCTATTTCTATGTACATTGCATTTATGTATATACTTCTAATCCTGTGTATATGATGCGGCATTATTCGGTGTCTCATAAACAGTTATCTGTTTCACCTTGTATCCCCTGCCGCTCATTTTATCATAAAAATATTTCGCCATATTCTCTGCTGTTGGTCTGAAAGCAAACTGTATTATCCTGAAATTCTCATCCTGTAAAGCCTTCAGTGTTGTTTCCTTTAAACTGCCAGTTTCTATAATAAGGCAATGGTCTAAGTAATCTACGATTTCCTTTAAATCTTTCTTTAAATCTCCAAAGTCAACATACATTCCTCTGTTCTGTCCTGTTGTTTCAAGTTCATCACTTGATACCTCTGCTACAACTCTCCAGCGGTGTCCGTGTATGTTACTGCATTTGCCCTCATAGCCGTATAAGAAATGTGCGGCATCGAAGCTGTGTTCTGTTTTTAATGTGTACATATCTGCTCCTTAGATTTTCTATCAAAATTTCCTATTAAATAAAATGGCGTGCCAGTTACCTCACAACTGACACGCCATTTTAATGGTTCTATCTGATCACAACGCATATTATCATACATTGCATATTATACAGATTTTAAGTTTTGAAGCCCTGGTTTTATTTTAAGACAGGATGGTACTAACGAACTGTCTTTTATTATTCATACGAAAGAATAACAGAATTATTATCTGTTGTCAACATTTTATAAATCTCTTAACATATCTGTCTTCTTCATAACTGGTCTTAAGGCAATATAAAGTATTGAAGCTACAATTACTGCTATAATAGCATTAACTGTTGTTGTTATCGCACCAATCTTTGCAAGTGCCTTAGCTAAATCCTGAGGTACTCCAAGAAGATATGTCTTGTAGAAATAACCAACCACCGGGTCTGCCACAATATTGAAAGCCATACCACATATACTTGAAACTATTGTTGCTACAGTAATATACTTAGCAGAATGCTCCTTTGATATCTTGAATAACTTATGTGCTACAAATCCTACAATAAGACCAATGCATAATTTTAATATAAATGTCTTAGGTGCACTTGTAACATAGGCTGTTGTAAGATCACTTATTGTCATACCCACAGCTCCTGCAAGACCGCCCCATGTACCGCCTATAAGTAATGCTGCAAGAACGCAGAATACATTACCAAAATGAAACATAGTTCTCTCTGTTCCTACCGGAATATCAATCTTAATAAATGTTGCACCAACATAACATAATGCTGCACAAAGTGCTGCCTGTGCTATAACTTTGGCATCAACCGGCTTTTTCTCTGACTTGCAGAATGTATTATATAAGCCCGAGATTAATACTACTGCACCAATTATTGTGACGAGTAATGAAAATGCATATGCTTTATTACCCTTTACAACATATGTATTAACACAAAGCACAATACCGATAATCATAATAACTGCACCGATAACAGCCTGAATAATACTTTTTGATTTTTCTTTCATAAAGTCCTCCAATCTGGTATGCAATATATATTAATCTGCATACGAGTCATTAGTAATAATTAACAGCTAAAACATACATATCTTGTATGTATTAATTGTTATTATGAAAGAATAATCTTTTATAGGCATTATTAAAAGTGTCAATTTAATATTAATTTATAAGGTCAGTTACTGATACTCCCTTACTAAGAACATTGGCTTTATAGCCATTATCTCATCATATTCTTCCTGTTCAACTGCAACGCTTGAATTAAGTGCCTTTAAATCGCTCTTTAATACTTCAAGTGCTTCATCTGCTTTCACCGCTCTGCCTTCCTCAATAATATCAATCATTCTCTTAAGAACAACTGGATGAGCATACCACGCTGGAATTGGGAAGTCTGGATAATTGTGTATATATTCTTCCATATCCTCAACCGCACTCATAAGGTGGCTCTCTATGTATTTCTTATTATTCTTCGCTGTTGGAAGTACATTGGCACTTGAAAAAAGGAATATTGCCGCAAGTCCAAATAATAAGAAATATACAGCAAAACCGGCGTGTGTTATAAGAGCAAATATTCCATATATAAGAGCTGCTGCCCCAAGAAGTGTTATACTGAGTGCAACCCATTTGTAAGCAGGATTGCTTCTGTCATATACTCTCTTTCTCTTAGCTCCTGCACTTAACTGTATGCTTAACTCCTCCTTACGGTTAAGATATTCCATACAGTTATTAAGCACTGCTACATTTGCCTTAGCTTCTTTACTGATTGCTACTGCTTTCTTCTGTTCTTTAAGTCTTTCTTTTTGTTTAAGACGTTTCTCAGCTTCTTCACTGTGAAGTCTTATATACGGGTGTGTCTGTTTAATATATGCAAGAAGAGAATCTACATTTTCTTCAAACTTGAAATTACACTGCTTCTCTTCTCCGTTATCATACTCAACAACAAGATAAGGAATTGTTGCAAATAATCCTTTGCCAGTAAATCCTCCTTTACTCATAGCAACTCTCTTAAATATTCTTTTAACATTGGACAGTGGAATATAATATCTCCTGTCAAAATAAAAGCTATTAAGATATATAGCCTTTTCGCCAACACCACAGGGACCAAACTTTCTGCAATTCTTTCTGTCTTTTACAAGCTCTTCCTTGCTAAGTGTTGTTCTGGATAAACAATGCGGCTTAAAAAGCATAGCAATCAACTCCTTTTCAACAATATCATTATAATTATGATACAAATACATTATAATACAATTCATATTTAATAATAATTCACTTCATCTTCTGCACTCATATCATAATATATAAAAGGAGGGAATATATCCTGAGGACTTCCCTCCTTTTATTCTAATAAGCTAACCTGCTTCATATGGCTGCTTATCATTATATTCTATTACTACTGTTATGTATTAAGCAGCTTCCTTTGTATGCTTTCTTGTTGCATACATAAATATTCCAAAGAATATTGCGGCAATTATAATACCGGCTGGGTAAGCTACCTTTGTACCAAGGTTAAGACACTCTTTTGCATAGAAGAAATATGTCATTGAAACAGCACTCATAAATGTTGCAGGAACTGCTGTAATCCAGTAATTCTTCTTTTCCTTGAATAAGAACATACTAGCTGTCCAGAGAACTATCATAGCAAGTGTCTGGTTAGTCCAGCTGAAGTATCTCCATATAATTGTGTAATCAAGGTGTCCAACAAATGCACCAACTGCAAGTAATGGAACACAAAGCATAAGTCTCTTAGCGTACTTACCCTGATCAATCTTGAACCAGTCTGCAAGTACAAGTCTTGCACTTCTGAAAGCTGTATCACCAGATGTGATAGGGCATACAATAACACCTATCATAGCAAGTGCAACACCAACACCACCCATTGTCTTTGAGCATACATCATATATAGCTGCTGACTGTCCATTGGCAAGTATTGCACTTAAGCCTGTGCTTAAACCATCTGTTACTTCATAGATTGAACAGCCTGCTGCTGCCCATATTAAAGCGATAATACCTTCGGCAACCATTGCACCATAGAATACGAAATGTCCCTGCTTCTCTGACTTCATACAACGAGCCATAAGAGGTGACTGTGTTGCGTGGAAACCTGATATAGCACCACAGGCAACTGTTATGAACATTACACTCCATATTGGAGTTGCCTTAGGATGCATATTAGTGAAGTGTGACCATATCTCTGGTATCTGGTACTGTGAGTGAGTAAATATACCAAGTGCAACACCAAGTGCCATAATGATAAGACATATACCAAATAATGGATAAATACGTCCGATAATCTTATCAATTGAAATAAATGTTGCAATGAAATAGTATGCAAGAATTATCCATAACCAGAATTCTGTACTGGTAACAATTCCTGATACGTTACCATTCTTGAAAAGAGTTACAATAAGTCCAGCAGGACCTACTGCGAATACTGTACCAACCATAACAAGAAGTACAACACTGAATACTCTCATTACATTCTTCATAAATCCGCCAAGGTATATACCACATACCTCTGAGATTGATGCACCATCATTACGTTCTGATAACATACCTGAGAAATAATCGTGTACACCACCAGCGAAGATAGTACCAAATGTAATCCATAAGAATACAACCGGGCCCCATAAAGCACCCTGCATAGCTCCGAATATTGGTCCTAAACCTGCAATATTCAAAAGCTGTACTAAAAACAGTTTCCATTGTGGCATTACTACATAGTCAACGCCATCATTAATCTTAACTGCTGGAGTTTCTCTGTCGTCTGGTGCAAATGTATTCTCTACAACTTTACCATACACAAAGTAACCGCCAATTAAAAGAAACAAGCAAATGAAAAAACTAATCATAACCTTGTCCTCCTTTACTTTAGAATAAAATATTTAACTTATCACAGTACTGTTCCGTTAGCTTTATTATAGTATAATTAATAAAAATTTCAACTTTGAAAATAAAAAAAATGTGCCAAAAAAGCCTGGCACATTTTAGTATTTATTAACAAATTTTATTTATTTTTTATATTTCTTTTTGAATAACATTGACAAATCATCGTTTGTGTATCTCAACATCAGCTATTCATAATCATCATCTGCATTCTGTTTTCAACGTTAGCATAGCTTGTATCAGGGTCAAGATCAAGAGGCAGAATTGTAACATTTGGGTAGTCTTCTTTTATTCTCTTTATTACCCCTCTTCCGCATATATGATTAGGCAGACAGCCAAAAGGCTGTAATATAATAAATGACTTTACGCCTTCCTTAGCATAATGTACAATCTCTGCTGCCATAAGCCAGCCCTCACCACAGCTTAGGGTTTCAGGAATTATATTTTTAACTCCCTGATACATATCCCTTGGTCTTAATGCCTTTTTGTACAAAGGATGAAGAACAGCCGTCTTCTCCAACGACTTCTGGACGTGGTCAAACAGCCAGTCAACAGCAAATGGATATGGGAATATATTTGCATTATAATCCTTTATCTCAGCCATAGATGCAAGAAAATCTTTTCTTAGCTGGTCTGTTATTCTTGGGAATATAGTTTCCATTCCATTTTCTTCCATATATCTTTCAATATTAAAGTTAGAGCCTGAATGATATGTAACAAGCAGTTCTCCTGTTATGAATACTTTAGGCTTTAAATGGCTTCTGTCATAAGGTATCGCCGCCATATCCTTCATTCCCTGTTCAAATGCTTTTCTTGCACTTCCAATTCCAGATTTAATAGCCTTGGCAAGATTATCAACACACTGCTGGTATACCCTGTCTGTTTCGCCTTTATTAATCTCATAAGGACGTGTCTTTCTGCATACATCAGTAAGCATATCAAGCATCATAAATGACCATACAGCCTCTAATACCGCACTAACTCCAAGTAAGAATACACCTGGGTGATTTCTTTTAGTATCATTAACATCAGTTGTAAGAATTGGCACATTACTAAAGCCTGCAGAATCAAGTCCTTTTCTAAGAAGTCCTGCGTAATGTGACATACGACAGTCACACTGGAATTTAACCATTCCAACGGCAACCTCGTCCTGATTATAACCGCCGCGTTTTAATTCACCTATAAGCTCTCCTATAACCATCTGGGCTGGGAAACATATATCATTATGTACATATTTCTTTCCAAGCTTAATCTGCTCTGTTGAACCTATTGGTATTCTCTTAACTTTGAAATTCTCTTTTTCCAATATACCCTCAAGAATTTTAGAAACCTCAACTGATATATTAGGCACAAGAATAGTTCTTATCTTCTTATCTTTCCTATAGAACTTGGCAGGACTTGGCTCTTTAAGCTCCTCATACATATGCTTCTTTATGAATTCTTCATCTTTAATCCCACGTCTTATCTGTACAGACTTTATAAACGACTGTATTCTTATTCCAAGTGCTCCTGTCGCATCACTTTCATCAACTTTTAGAATAAGGGGCGGCTTATGTCCGCTCTCATTCATTATTCTTATAATCTCATCTGAAAGTATTGCATCATGTCCACAGCCAAAACTTACAATCTGCACATATTCAAGCTCTGGTGTCTTAGCTGCTATCATCGCCGCTGACAACATTCTTGTATGGAAATTATTGGTTATCTCTGCCCTTGTATTAGAAAGCACCTGCTCATTAAGCTTGTCAAGACCATCAACAGGAATAACAGCAATTCCTTTCTTTGCAAGCATTTTCGATATATTCTTGCTTACAAATGGGTCTGTATGATATGGTCTTCCTGCAAGCACAACAGCAAATGTATTATTCTTCTTAGCATTATCAATAGCCATATTGCTAAGTCTTATAAGTTCACCCTTAAATCCATTTCTTGCATCTGCTGCCTGTCTATAAGCTTCCTCTGCCTCACTCTTTGATACTGAAAGTTCATTGACAGCATATTCTATTATCTGGTGTCTTCTGTCTTTCTTTGAGAACCAGTGGAATATAGGTGTATCAAACTTAACCCCGTACTGTTTCTCTGGGTTCTGTGAGTTTCTTACAACCATAGGATATCCCATAACAACAGAACACACATAAGGACTCAGCTTATCAGTTCCTTCTGGTGGCATATGCATAACATATGGCATAAATATTCTATCAACATTCTGGCTGGCAAGATCCTCTATATGTCCGTGGACAAGCTTTGCCGGAAAACATATTGTATCTGAAGCTACATATTTAAGCCCTTTCTCATACATTTTCCTGTTGCTTTTATGAGAAAGCTTGACATTATAACCCAATGCCTTAAAAAATGTTGTCCAGAACGGCATACTGTCAAAGAATTCAAGCACTCTTGGTATTCCGATTGTTATATCCTTGTGCTTTGAAACTTCTTTGTAATCATACGCCTTAAATAGCATTTTCTCACGCATTGCAAACACATCGAGCACGGCGTTCTCTTTGCTGTTTTCTTTAGTATCCTCAAGTACCGCCGCTGTTTCATCAAGTATAAGTCCATTTTCACACCTATTGCCTGTAACCCATCTGCCGCCGTCAGGGAATGTAAGAACATTTCTTAAGCAGTGATTGCCGCAATGCTCACAACGTACTCCCGATTGTGTTGTGTATTCAAATTTCTTCACAGCCTCAAAGCCTATAAATGATGAGCTTTCACCATTCGCATAGCCTTCTTCTTTTATATGTTTCTTGGCTGCAAGTGCCGCACCAAGTGCTCCCATCTCACCTGGGAATGGTGCGAGAGTAACATTCATATCAAGATATTCTTCTATGGCACGAAGAACAGCCCTGTTTCTAAAAGTTCCCCCCTGAACTACTACTTTTTCACCAAGCTCTTTTGTATTGGCAACTCGCACAACCTTAGTGAACACATTTTCAATAATCGAACGGCACAGACCTGCCATAATATCATCAGGGTTCTTGCCATCTCTCTGTTCATTAATTATTGTACTGTTCATAAATACTGTGCATCTGCTTCCTAAATGTGCTGGACTAACTGAGCTGAATGCCCTTTTAGCAATATCCTTAACATCTATGTTTAGATTGGATGCAAAGTTCTCAAGGAATGACCCACAGCCTGATGAACAGGCCTCATTGAGCATAATATTAGTTATTACGCCGTCATTAAGCCATATTGCTTTCATATCCTGACCGCCAATATCCAGCACAAATGTTGTATCAGGATAGAACTTCTGACAACCTGTCGTGTGTGCGACAGTTTCTACTGTATGGTAATCAGCCCTGAATGCCTTGGCAAGAAGATGTTCTCCATAACCTGTTGTTCCCATTCCCCTGCACACAAGCTTAATTCCTTTATCAGCATATTTATCATATATCTTTGTTATACCCTCTTTAACCACTTTTATAGGGTCACCGTGGTTATTAGCGTAAAATGTATCTATAACTTTTTCTTCTTCATCTATAAGCACGAATTTAGATGTTGTACTGCCTGAGTCAATTCCAAGATATACATTCAGTACACCATTCTTAATATGTGGCTCACTCAGCTTATAAAGCTCTTTATCGTGTCTTTGGGTAAACTCTTTATAATCTGCCTCATCTGCAAAGAATGGCTTGCTGACTGCTTTATGCTCTTTTATTAAAGACCTGTCAAAAGTATCAATTCTATTAATAAGCTCGTCAATAGTGACATATGTATCATCATCAAATAAATTATCTATCGCAACTGCTGTTCCATATGCAACTATTGTTTCTGCATGTTGTGGAACTATATAATCCTTATCTGATAGTCCAAGCCTTTCTGCAAATACCCTTATAAGTGTAGAATTAAATGTAAGAGGTCCTCCCTCGAATATTATAGGTGCTTTTAACTCAAGTCCCTGTGACAATCCACCTATTGTCTGCTTGGCTATGGCGTGAAATGTTGACAAAGCAATATCAGCCCTGTCAGCTCCCTGTATTAATAATGGCTGTATATCTGTCTTTGCAAATACACCACATCTTCCTGATATGTCATATACAGTTGTACCTTTTGCCGCAAGGCTCTCAAATTCTTCTGTCTTAACGCCAAGCAGTGTTGCTATCTCGTCTATAAATGCACCCGTTCCGCCTGCACAGCTTCCATTCATACGCATATCAGATGTCATAAGCCTGCCTGTATTATCATCAAAATAAAAGAAGATTACCTTAGCATCCTGTCCACCAAGTTCAATCGCTGTTCGTATATCCGGATACAGTCTTTGTACTGCCGCCGCATTAGCAACAACTTCCTGAATATAATGTATTCCCAATGCCCTGCTCACCGGCTTTCCACCTGAACCGCATACTGCTGCCTTAAAGTTTTTCCCACTAAGGAGCTCCTTTACCTCACTAAGAAGAGTTCTTGCTGTGTCAATCTGCCTTGCGTTATGTCTTACATATTTGGAATACACAACATCATTGGTATTAATATCTGTTATTACAAGCTTAACTGTTGTTGAACCTACATCTATTCCTACCCTTATATCACTATTATCTGATAATCTGTTCTTTACAAGTTCTTCCATCTTCATTGCCTTACCTTTATATATACTTATATATTTATATATATCATTTACATTTCATCAAGTGTAGTAATAATATCCTGCACATTCTCAACTATGTAATCTGCTCCTGCATTCTCAAGCTCATTTTCTTCAGCAAATCCATATCTGACACCGATAGACTCTATTCCGCAGTTCTTAGCTCCAAGAATATCATCTTTTCTGTCACCAATCATAATTGAATCAGCCTTGATATCATTTAAAATATCTGCTGTATCTGATACATTTGTTGTATCCGAAGCATTAGTAATATCCGCGTTATCAGCTTTATTTAGCTTTATAATCTGGTTAAATACCTCATTAATCACATCATCCTTATGTCTTCTTGCACCGCCCTCTAATTCACTTCCTACAGCTATATCAAAATATTGCTCTATATCAAAATACTTAAGTATCGTAGGAACATATATTTCAGGCTTACATGTTGCAAGTGCTGTTATGTAACCTTCTTTCTTTAAACTGCTTAACAGTTCTTTTATTCCATCAAATAATCTGTTCTCATATATTCCTGTATCTTTATATCTTTCCCTGTAATAATTAACCGCCTTTAACGCATCCTCTCTACTTAAGCCGTGAAATTTAGCAAAGCTTTCATCAAGCGGAGGTCCTATATATCTTTTAAGCACTGCCTCGTCATTCTCTGTTATCCCAAGCTTATCAAGTGCATACTGCACACTCTTTGTTATTCCCTCACTTGAATCTGTAAGTGTTCCGTCCAAATCAAATAAAATATATTTCTTTCTCATAGATTATCCTTTCAATTCTTTATATGTTATACAAATACAAAAGAGGTGCACCTTTTACGTCCACCTCTTTTGATAATCAATTATACTATTTTAAATTAATTTGACAACTCTGATTTGTCATTGTTTATAGTAATATTAGAAACTCCGTCTACACCATCAACAGATATATTTCTGTCTGTCTTTGCCTGTATTGTATTAGCTTTCATAACATCTGTTATATCAAAGCCTGTTGTTTCTTTAATAGATTCTATTGTCTTTGCAAGCACCGATGGAACATAACCGCCCATCTGTCCTACACCAGAGCCATTAGAACTATCTGTGCTGTCAATAATTGTAACCTTATCTATGCTCTGAAGCGGCTTAGCTACCTGTTCTGCCATCTGTGGAAGTACCTTTACAAGCATTTCCATCATAGCTGCCTGACCGTACTTCTCATAAGCTTCTGCCTTCTTCTCCATGGCTTCAGCTTCTGCTATACCTTTGGCTTTAGTTGCCTCAGCCTCTGCTATACCTGTCTTAGCAATAGCGTCTGCTTCTGCTTGTGCCTTAATTGCAATCGCTTCTGCTTCTGCCTGTGCTTCAACTTTCTTGGACTCAGCTCTCGCCTGTGCCTGTGCAATCTGACGGTACTTTTCTGCATCTGCATCTGCCATCTGTTTTGCCTTCTCAGCATTAGCTGGTTCAACTATAGTAACCCTTAAACTCTCTTTAGTTCTTTCAGCCTGCTTCTGTGCAAGTTCTATATTCTTCTGCTCTGATGCAATCTGAACCTGAATCTGTGCTTCTGCAATCTCTTTTTGTCTTTGCTGTTTAAGAAGCTCTGCATCCATCTGTGCCTGTATTACATCTTTCTGTGTAATATTAGACTGGATATCGTGTGCTAATTCTGCTTTAGCCTGTGCTGTCTGCTGTTCCTGCATATAATTGGCTTCAAGGACTGCCTTATCCTTAGCCGCCTGAGCTATATCTGCCTCTGCCTTTAACTTGGCTGACTCACCTTCCTGACGTGCCTGTGAAGTCTTAATCTGCATATCTCTTGCAGCTTCTGCCTTCTGGATTTCAGCATCTTTCTTTCTCTGGGCAATCATACCATCACCAAGTGCCTTGATATATCCGTTCTCATCAGATATATCTGTGATAGTGAAGTTCTTAACCTCAAGACCCATATTGCCAAGCTCTGTACCTACAACTTCCTGTACCCTTGAAGAGAATTCTTCTCTCTTCTGATAAAGCTCCTCAACTGTCATAGTTGCAATAATCTCTCGAAGCTTACCTTCAAGAACTGCTATTGCTGTACCCTGAATGTTATCAATAATCTCTTTCTCGTTACGTCCCGTAAACTGTTCAATTGCTGTAAGAATACTGTTCTTTTCATTTCTTACTTTGATAACCGCTGTTGTAATTACACTAATTGGTACACCCTGGCTTGAAAGACTGCTTCGTGTCGCAACACTGAGCGGTATATTTCCAAGCGAAATATAATCAATTCTTTCAAATACTGGAATTACAAGTCCACCACCACCGGTGATGACCCTTTTCTTCATACCAGTTACAACTCCTGCCTTGTCCTGTGGTACTTTTTTCCACATTCTAAGTACAACTGTGAGAATTAATACAATTCCCAGTACTGCAGCTACAATGCCAAATAGACTTGACTCTGTGCCATATCCCATATAAACCTCCATTCTGCCATTCCGGCTTCTGGCTTATCTGCCAGAATATTTATCTTCAAGACGTGATGTGCTCTCTACTATTATATAATCACCATCAAATCTTAAGATATTAACTTCTTTATCCTGCTTAATAGGCTCACCATCTTCTGCCTTGGCAGGATATGTGACATTTGAGCCTGTGCTTAATAATATGCTCACAGCCCCGACACCACCTTTGGGAATTGCATTACTCACTGTTCCCCTGCTTAACAATATTTCACTCTTCTCTGCGGCAAAATTCTCAACCTTTTTCAGTCTTTTAATAATTGACTGTAATATAACAGCACATATGTAGCCTGCCACAATGCCAATCACAATAAGAGCCGGTTCAGAAAGCTTTCCATTAAATATCATTCCTGTACAACCAAATACTAACGCCCATAAACACAGGCTGTTAATTGAAAATGGCAGAAAATCAAGAACCATATCAGAGCCGAATTCTAACTGAAATATATCTATTGATATAAAATCAACAAATCCATCAAACAAATTAAGCACTATACTACAAAATGGAATAAGAATTCCAATTATAATACACGCTATACATATCGTATTAAACATAGAACCTCCCCTCATATAAGGTCAATCCAATCATCTGATTACAACAGTATTTCTTAAATGCAAGGATATTACACCTTTTACATTGTCTTATATTTTATATTGTCTTACGCATATTCAATTTAATTAAAATCTAATATACTTAATCAAAATCTGATATACTTAACTAAAATCTGTTATATATATCCACCTGCATACTGTCAGTTATATTAGAAATATATTCTGAATATTTGTTGTTAAGTACATTTGACGCAATTGTTTCATCTGATGAACCATCATATGACTTATTAATAAAATACAGTACATAATAACAGCCTGATGATGAATTCTCTATAACTGTTACATCTCCAGCCTTTCTGTCATCTGAAAGAAGCCAGTCTGATGTTCCTGTGTCCATATTAGAACTTACTACCTTGCTAAAGAGCGAACCATTGATGTCATCATATTTAGTGTCACCATCATCTGCATATCTCTTACATAAATCATTAAATGCCTGCTCGCTCACAGCTCCTGCCGCAAACTCATCTGCCTTTGCCTTGGCTGCCTGCATCTCACCGTCAGTTGTATCTACAGCTTTTATTGTAAATTCACGATAATCAACCTGATCATATGTATCCTTATGTTCTTCATAATACTGCTTAACTTCATCATCTGTAGCCTTTAAGCTGTCTGTAAGTTCTGTTCTATAAGCATCTGCCTTAAGATATTCCATTAAATAGCTCTTTATATTCTTCTTGGTAGCATAATTACCAAAGTTCTGCTTATAATATGCCTTTTCATCTAATGATGCGGCGGCAGCGGCACTTTCTGCCTGTTCTACAAGCTTGTTGTAATCCTCATCTGCTGTTGTGTATTCGTAATTATTGTCAGCAGCATCCTTTAATAATGCCTTAGTTTCCTTAATTGTATTAACTGCATTATCCGCAAAATAAGCATACCAGGTTCCACCTGTCTGTGAATTAGTCTGTGACTTATCATTCTCAGAGCTTTTATATCCCATATAAGAGAAATAGTCTGCCATTGTCGTATTTCCGTAAAATGTCTGTGATAACAGTGCATTTTTAGAAATATTATAATACATATCAAATTCTATCTGGCTTATATTCTCTGAATCAACTTTTATAAACTTGTTATGTATTCTTGAATATCTTGTTCCCAATGTTATTACTAAAGCTAATACTATTCCAGCAAGAACGCCAATTCCTACAACCTTAAATATAAAGCTTTCTCTTTCCTGTTTTCTTTGTTCAGCCTTTCTTTTAGCCATCTTCTTATCGTATTTTGTAACTATCTTCTGTGTGCTGTCATTCTTTGTATTGTTATTGCCAGCCATTTTTAATCCTCCTGATTATTTGATTATTAATATTTATATATATTATTAAATATTATTCAAAGCCATTAGCTTCTTTAATTCTGTCAAGCTTTTCCATCCATACAGCAGGACTTGCATCACTTGGCATTCTTAAATCCCCTCTTGGAGATACTGCAACCGAACCCACCTTTGGTCCGTCTGGCAGGCAGGAACGCTTGAACTGCTGTGCAAAAAATCTCCAGGTAAATGTTCTTAACCATTTGTAGATTACAGCAGGGCTATAATCATTTGCAAATGCAATATTAGCTATTCTGAATAACTTTTCTGGTCCGACTCCAAACCTTAACATATGATACATAAAAAAATCGTGAAGTTCGTATGGACCTACAAGATCTTCTGTCTTCTGATGTATTGTTCCATCTTCATTAGGTGGAAGAAGCTCTGGACTTACAGGTGTATCTAATACATCAATAAGCACCTCTGATAATTCTTTATTAGCACAGGTATCAGCATAATATCTTACAAGATGTCTTACAAGTGTCTTTGGAACAGAAGCATTAACTCCATACATTGACATATGGTCGCCGTTGTAAGTTGCCCAGCCTAATGCAAGCTCTGACATATCACCTGTTCCTATTACCATTCCGTTAGTCTGGTTGGCAATATCCATAAGAATCTGTGTTCTCTCTCTTGCCTGTCCATTCTCATATGTTACATTATGAACATCTTCATTATGTCCGATATCTTCAAAATGCTGTCTTACAGACTTCTTTATATTAATCTCTCTTAATGTACAGCCAAGCTTTTCTGTCATCTTAACTGCATTATTATATGTTCTGTCAGTTGTTCCAAAGCAAGGCATCGTAATACAGTTAATGCCATTTCTGTCAAGATTAAGAATATCAAATGCCCTTACAGTTACAAGAAGTGCAAGTGTTGAATCAAGTCCCCCTGATATTCCTATAACTGCACTCTTACAGTTAGTATGCTCTAACCTCTTTTTAAGTCCATATGTCTGTATGTCAAGTATTTCCTCACATCTTGCATCTCTTTCCTTCTTATCATCTGGAACAAATGGTGCTTTATCAAAATATCTTTTTAATTCCAAAGTACGTTTTTTTAATTCAGGGCAGGTAACATATTTATATGCTTCCTTCATATTTTCATCTACATTCACATCAAATGTAGACATTCTTCTTCTTTCCGAACATATTCTGTCAACATCAATATCCGCATACACTGCTTCATTGGTGAACTTCTTAGCCTCTGCAAGCACTGTGCCATTCTCGCATATTAGATTATGTGCACCGAATACTATATCCTGTGTCGACTCTCCATCACCTGCTGTTGAATAAATGTATCCGCATACAAGTCTTGCCGACTGTCCTTTAACAAGCTCCCTTCTGTAAGCTGACTTTCCTATAGTCTCATTGCTTGCAGAAAGATTGACAATAATTGTCGCTCCGTTAAGTGCGTGTCTTATGCTTGGTGGTGCTGGTGTCCACAAATCTTCACATATCTCAATTGCAAGTTTAACTTTATTACTGCTTCCAAACTGACATATCAGGCTTCCACCAAAATCAACATCTTCTCCATCTATATTAACAGACACATTGCCCTTAAAGCCTTCTTTAAATTGTCTTCTCTCGTAGAATTCCGCATAATTAGGTATATTCATCTTAGGCACAAGTCCAATAATATGTCCATTCATAAGCACTGCCGCCACATTATAAAGCTTTCCCATATACATATATGGAAGTCCGACAACAACAGCCATTCCTTCATACTGTCCGGTATATTTCTTTAAATCAATCAATGAATTATATGCTTCATCTATCAATGTATCCTGTAAGAACAAATCATTGCAAGTATATCCTGTAATACACAATTCAGGAAAGCCTACAATTGCAGCTTTATTATCATATGCTTTAGTGATAAGTTCTTTAATCTGCTCTGTATTATAACGGCAATCTGCAACCTTTATCTTGGGTGTCATTGCCGCAGCTCTTATATATCCATCCTTCACTGGTATAATTCTCCCTTATACAATTTTTAATTAGTATATCAAAACTAACAACTATTTACAACGCAAAAAAGTCCAGAGACCGACATTTATAATGCTGATTACACGTCTGCTGGACTTTTTGACACCGTATTTATTATTCGTGGAATGCTGATGAAATCTCTGTTGCGATTTCCTTCATTCCATTTTCTGCTGTTGACATCATCTCTTTTGCACCAGTTGCCGCTTCTGTCATCATCTCTTTTGCTCCTGTGGCTGCTTCTGTCATAAGATTTTCTACTGTACTCTTGTTATTATTTCCTGAACCAGAATTACTCCCGCTTTCAGAGTCATTCTTTGCTCCACAGCCAACAAGAACTGCCATAACTGTAACCATCATAGCTCCGATAATGAACCATTTTAACTTAGACATAAATCCTCCATTCTTATGCCTGCCGCATAATATTATATTTATGAAATAAACCAATATAAGCGTATACAGCCATTGATAATGGTATCATTAATAATGGTATATACGCTTATATTCATATAATATTATGTCCCTGTTAAAATCTATTATTCATCATCAGGCTTTTAACTGATGACTTAAATACTTGTATAACACAACTGTTATAACGCCGTCAATAACAGCTTTAATCACATTAAATGGTGCAACCGCCAATGCGACAAATGAGAATACATCTTTAATTGAAGCATTAACCTTTGTTCCCATAGCAATCAATGTATCCATAGGAAGACCGTAAAGTTCTGAATACTTAGGAAGCAGATACCACGCATTAAGTGCCATACCAGCTATTACAAGTATTATTCCACCTATTGCAAGTGATACTACAGCCATCTTTCTTGTCTTTTTAATGTGATAAATTATAGAAGCCGGCACAACATACATACAGCCAAGTATGAAGTTAGCAAAATCGCCAACAAATGCTGTTGTAGTTCCTTTCATACAGAAATGAAGTATTACCTTAACTGCTTCTATAACGACTCCTGCACAAGGTCCAAGCATAAATGAACCTATAAGCACAGGCACTTCGCTGAAATCAATCTTATAAAAGCCCGGAGCTATAATTGGAATAGGAAAATCAAAGTACATAAGAATAACTGCTATTGCTGACAGCATAGCCATAATAACTGTTTTATTAACTTTCGTATTCTTTGAAGCGAATTTAACTCCGTTTCTTTTCTCAATAAGCACTTCACTTGCCCTTGCAATCACAAATACTATAATCATAAGAAGAAGTGATATACCTACAAATTCAATATTCTTACGAATGACATCTAGTAAGTTACTCATTATTGTTCTCCACTCTTAAATAATATTTACACATATACCAACAGTTATTTAAGATCCGAAATATTACCTACACTTACACGTAATACTCTGTGTCCTTCAAGAAGCTTATTCTCTATTCTTATGAATACAACAACTCTTATCTTCTTACCTGTCTTAGTCTGAAAATAATGCTCATAGCAGGCATATCTCTGATCAATAAATGTCTCTCGAAGCTCTGTTATTATGCCCTCATAGTCAATATCCGGCACAATATCCTTGAACACAAGACCATTTTTCATATCTTCTTCTGTGTAGCCAAGCATTTTAACAAAACCTTCATCAATCTCAATTATCTTGCCACTTCTCATCTCCATAGCAAAACGTGTAAATGGGAGTTTTCTCATTAAATTATCTGCCATAACTTTTGTCCTCCATAATTATATATTCTGGTCTATTGCTTTTATGTATTTCCAGCTGGGTATTGCATTAATCTTTCCCAGCAGAAAACACATATAACTTTAACTATCAGCTATTTAGAAAGTGTTGCAAGTCTTTCTTCAACCTGTGCAAGCATATTAGAATATTTCTCTAATTTAGCTTTTTCTTCATCTATCTTAGCCTGTGGTGCTTTAGATGTGAACTTCTCATTATTAAGCATACCATTGCAACGGCTGATTTCCTTATGAAGCTTATCTTCTTCTTTCTTTAATCTCTCGATTTCCTTATCAATATCAACAAGCTCTGCAAATGGAATATAGATAACTGCATCTGGAATAACTGTTGATACTGCATCTTCTGGAATACCAGACTTATCAGACTGGATTACAACTTCACTCGCATAACCTAATGTCGCAAAGAATACTTTACCATTAGCGAATATATTTCTAACATTCTCATTCTCTGAAACAATATATACAAGTGCTTTACGACTTGGTGCAACATTCATTTCAGCTCTTAAATTTCTTATATTGCGGACTGCTGTCTTAATTGTTTCGATGGCATTTTCATCTTGTGAATAGTTATTATCTTCTGTGTATACAGGCCATGAACTTATCATAATAGACTCTTCCTCATCCTGAATATTACAGAATATTTCTTCAGTAATAAATGGCATATATGGATGAAGAAGCTTAAGTGCATCTATAAGAACCTTCTTTAATGTCCATATAGCTGCTGTCTTAGTTGTATCCTCGTCATTGTAAAGACGTGGTTTAACCATCTCTATATACCAGTCACAGAATTCTTCCCAGATAAAGTCGTTAAGCTTGGCAACTGCTATACCAAGGTCGTACTTTTCCATATTATCTGTAACTTCTTTAATAAGTGAATTCATCTTTGATAATATCCACTTATCAGCCGCTGTAAGATTAGCCGGCTTCTCATCTGTAGCCTTTATCTTGTTATCCGGGTCATTCATCATTATGAATCTTGAAGCATTCCATACCTTATTAGCAAAGTTACGGCTTGCCTCAACTCTTTCCCAGTAGAAACGCATATCATTACCAGGTGCATTACCCGTGATAAGTGTATATCTTAAAGCATCTGCACCGTACTTATCAATAACTTCAAGTGGGTCTATACCATTTCCAAGTGACTTACTCATCTTACGTCCCTGTGAATCTCTTACAAGTCCGTGGAATAATACCTTGCCAAATGGCTTCTTACCCATCTGCTCATATCCTGAGAATATCATTCTGATAACCCAGAAGAATATAATGTCATATCCTGTTACAAGTACATCTGTAGGATAGAAGTAATCAAGCTCAGGTGTATTATCCGGCCAGCCAAGTGTTGAGAAAGGCCAGAGTGCTGATGAAAACCAAGTATCAAGTGTATCTGGATCCTGTTCCATATTAGAGCTTTTACACTTAGGACATGTACATACCTTATCCTTAGATACTACCATCTCACCACAATCCTTACAGTAGTAAGCAGGTATTCTGTGTCCCCACCATAACTGTCTTGATATACACCAGTCTCTTATGTTATCAGTCCAGTTAAAATATGTCTTATCCATAGAAGCTGGAACAAGTTCAATATCACCATTCTTAACGCCTTCAACTGCTGGCTTGATAAGCTCATCCATCTTAACGAACCACTGCTGTTTAATCATAGGCTCAACTGTTGTCTTACATCTATCGTGTGTACCAACATTATGAACGTGGTCTTCAACCTTAACCAAAAGTCCCTGTGCATCAAGGTCAGCTACCATAGCTTTTCTTGCTTCGTATCTGTCCATACCGGCATACTTTCCGCCAAGATTGTTAATTGTAGCATCATCATTAAGTATGTTAATCTCTGGAAGGTTATGTCTTTTACCAACCTCAAAATCGTTAGGATCGTGAGCCGGAGTAATCTTAACAACACCAGTTCCGAATTCCTTATCAACATAGCTGTCTGCGATAACAGGTATCTTTCTATCTGTAAGTGGAAGGTATACTTCCTTTCCAATAAGATCTGTATATCTTTCATCATCCGGATTAACAGCAAGTGCCGAATCACCAAGAAGTGTCTCTGGACGAGTAGTAGCTATCTCTACATATCTTCCTTCTTCACCAACTACAGGATAATTGATATGCCAGAAATGTCCTGCCTGCTCCTCGTGTTCAACCTCTGCATCTGATATAGATGTGTTACATACAGGACACCAGTTTACAATTCTTGAGCCCTTGTATATAAGACCTTTTTCATATAACTTGCAGAATACTTCAAGAACTGCCTTAGAACAGCCATCATCCATTGTAAATCTTTCTCTGTCCCAGTCACAAGACGAACCAATCTTCTTTAACTGGCTTGTGATAGTTCCGCCATATTCTTTCTTCCATTCCCATGTTCTTTTAAGAAAGCCTTCTCTTCCAAGCTCGTGCTTGTCAATCCCTTCTTCTTTTAAGGCATTGGTTACCTTTACTTCTGTCGAAATACTTGCGTGGTCAGTTCCTGGCACCCATAATGCTTCATATCCCTGCATTCTCTTAAAACGAATAATAATATCCTGCATTGTATTATCAAGTGCGTGACCCATATGCAGCTTTCCTGTAATATTAGGTGGTGGCATTACAATAGTAAATGGTTTCTTATCCCTGTTTACTTCTGCGTGAAAATATTTCTTATCGAGCCACTTCTGGTACAATCTGTCCTCTATCTCTGAGGGATTGTAGTTCTTTTCCAATTCCTTACTCATAGTAGTAATCCTTTCTATATCCTAAGAAAATAATCTATTTAACCGATATAAATTCCGCCATTAATCAGCATAACATATCTTATTATAGCATAATATATTATTTTCTTATAATCTCAATCTGTTTAATCATAATATTACCAGCTAAAAATGTCAACACGCCTCTATTTCTTTGATGTTAAATTCACTTCCCTGCAAAAGATATGTATGTGTACTTCCACATTCAGGACATATCTTTCCATATTTTACCGTTTCATATTCAGCCTTGCAGTCCTCACAGTAAGTAACTGCATTTATCTTCTCTATAACAAGCTCAGAATTCTTTAATAAATCTTCCTTCTTTACCGCCCATTTCCAGCAGTCTGTAAGGTATGAGTCTATTACGGTGGATACTTCGCCAAGTTCTAATACAACTTTAGTTATCTCGGATATTTCATTATTCGCGGCTACTTCTTTTAAATCGTCTATTATGTGAAATACTACGCCTAATTCGTGCATTGAGGTGATTGCTCCTTTCTCTGTGATTTTTCTATCTATACCATAATACACTATAGGATAGAAATAGAACAACCACAATACAATCGCTGCCAAAAGCCGCAAAGGCTGTACAGCCTGATTATATTGCAGTTGTTCTTATCTACATAGGAAATTATCCTTATCTGTTATCCAGCTATAAGGTTGTTTATTTCTTCTTAAACTTAATCTTTATAGCCTGCTTAGCTCCATAAGGAAGTATATACTTAAGCTTGTCTTCACTCTTTCTCATTGTACTACATTCTGGTAAATCCCTGTTAAGGTGTATTGCATCGAATTCACACTTAGTTGTGCATATACCACAGCCAATACATTTGTTAGGGTCTACTACAGAAGCACCACAGCCTAAACATCTTGCTGTCTCTGCTTTAACCTGTTCTTCTGTAAATGTAAGCTTAGCATCTCTGAATGACTTCTTATGGTCAAATGAATTATCTGTTCCAGGTATCTGTCTTGAAGAATTATCATAGCTTTCTACCTTGATGTTATTCTTGTCAAGTTCTATGAAATCCCTTCTGTTACGTCCTATTGTAAGTGAGCTGTGTGGCTGTACATATCTGTGGATTGATATAGCAGCTTCTTTACCAGCCGCAATTGCATCAATAGCAAATCTTGGTCCTGTGTATACATCTCCACCGATAAATACATCTGGATCTGTTGTCTGGTATGTAAGCTTGTCAGCTTTAACTCTTACGCCATCTATCTCAACCTTTGTGCCTTTTAATAAATCGCCCCAGATTGTTGTCTGGCCTATACTTAAGAATACGTGACTGCACTTAACTGTCTTAGTATCATTCTCATCATACTGAGGGTTAAATCTTCCATCTGCATCCTTAACTGATGTACATCTCTTAAGGACAATTCCTGTAACCTTTCCATTTTCTGTAAGGATTTCCTTAGGACCCCAGCCACAGTCAAGCTTAACGCCTTCTTCTACAGCCTCTTCTATTTCTTCTTCTGAAGCTGGCATATTAGCTCTGTCCTCAAGACAGAACATAGATACATTGTAATCACCAACTCTTGTGCTTGTTCTTGCAACGTCAATAGCAACATTACCACCACCGATTACAACAACATCACCTTCAAGTGGGAATTCGTGTGTGCTTCCAGCCTCTTTTAAGAAGTCAACTGCTGACATAACGCCCTTGGCATCTTCGCCTGCAACTCCTGCTTTTCTTGAACCCTGACAGCCTATTGCTATATAAAATGCTTTATAACCCTGCTTCTTTAATTCATCAATAGTGATGTCCTTACCAACTTCAACACCTGTCTTAATGTCAACGCCCATCTGTCGCATAACATCTATCTCAGCCTCAACAACATCTTTTTCAAGCTTAAATGATGGAATACCATATACAAGCATACCACCAGCCTTCTTATTCTTCTCAAATACAGTTGGCTTGTAACCCTTCTGTGCAAGATAGAATGCACACGAAAGTCCGGCAGGACCACCACCAATAATAGCAATCTTCTCATCAAAATATCCCTTAGTTGCCGGAACTACTGGTTCTGGTATATAACGTGTATCTGCCTTTAAATCCTGCATTGCAATAAACTTCTTAACTTCATCTATTGCAATAGCTTCATCTATTGTTCCTCTTGTACAGGCATCCTCACATCTTCTGTTACATACATGTCCACATACTGCTGGGAATGGATTATCCTTCTTAATAAGTGCAAGTGCATCCTTGTATCTTCCCTGAGCTGCCATCTTAAGGTAACCCTGAACAGCTATATGTGCTGGACAGGCTGTCTTACAAGGTGCTGTACCTGTATCATAACAATTGATACGGTTCTTATCCCTGTAATCTTCTGTCCACATATGTGGTCCCCACTTCTGCTCTGATGGAAGTGGCATTTTAGGATACTTAATCTCGCTTCCGTCCTTAGTACATAACTTCTGTCCAAGCTTTACAGCTCCTGCCGGACAGTATTCAACACACTTGCCACAGGCTACACAGTTCTCTTTAGTTACCTTGGCAACATATGCCGAACGTGACATATTAGGTGTGTTAAATAACTGCGATGTTCTAAGTGCATAACAGACATTAACATTACAGTTACATATAGCAAATATCTTGTCCTGTCCGTCAATATTAGTAATCTGGTGAACAAAACCATTGTCTTCAGCCTTCTTGAATATCTCAAGTGCTTCTTCCTTAGTGATATAATGACCGCCCTTGCCTGTTTCAACAACATAATCAGCCATATCACCAACAGCTATACACCAATCCTCTGGATCATCTGCACAGCCTTCATCATAAGTCTTTCTTGACTTACGGCATGAACATGGGCTTGCTGCATATTTGCCATCATACTTATCAAGCCAGTATGATATCTTCTCTAAAGATATTGCCTCGTTATTCATATCAATAGCTTTCTCTACCGGAATAACGTGCATACCAATTCCTGCACCCCCTGGTGGCACCATAGGAGTAATCTTTTCCAATGGAAGACGGCTCATTCTCTCAAAAAAACGTCCCATCTCTGGATGTTCTTCAAGAACTGTGGAATTCATATTAGTAAATTCAGCACTTCCTGGTACGAACATTGGAAGAACATACTGCTTCTCGTGCTGTGGGTTTTCCCAGTTATATTCCAAAAGACCATTAAAAGACATCTGCTCAAGCTGCTTTTCAAGTTCTTTCTCGTCCATTCCTGTAATCTGCACCATCTGCTTAAGTGTCTTAGGCTTACGGACACCCATTTTTAATGCTATATTGGCCTGTTCATCTGTACATATTGGTGCAAGTCCCCAGTATTCCGGACTATCTGCTGTTAATTTCTCAAAGCCAAGCTTAATTGGCACTCTGTCTGTTATCATCTTGCCAAGCTTAAGTATTGGCTCTCTTACCGGAAGTTCCGGATGAGGATTTTTAAATTCTTCTTTACCCATAAATTGTCCTTTCCACCTTATAAAGGCTTTTATCTTCGTTGCTCACGTTAAATAATTATGCTTACTGTGGTTACGCTTCTTTCCATTCCATAACCTGGTTCTTTAACCAGTCTGTCCATTCTAATATTCCTTCACCCGTCTTGGCACTAACAGGTATCACCTTAGCATCAGGATTTCTTCTTCTGATATATTCCCTGCACTGTTCAATATCAAAATCAAAATATTCCATAACATCAATCTTATTGATAAGCACAACATCACACACTGAAAACATAAGGGGATATTTAAGTGGTTTATCATCACCCTCTGGCACTGAAAGAATCATAACATTCTTTACTGCACCTGTATCAAACTCCGCCGGACAGACAAGATTTCCGACATTCTCAAGAACTACCAGATCAATATCACTATCGTCAAGCTCATCAATTCCCTGTCTTGTCATATCAGCATCAAGATGACACATTCCACCAGTATGAAGCTGTATTGCTTTAGCACCTGTCTCAGCAATTGTTATTGCATCAACATCTGAATCAATATCAGCCTCCATAACGCCTATTCTTAAGTCATCTTTCAACTGTTCAATCGTTCTTGTAAGAGTTGTTGTCTTTCCTGCCCCCGGTGATGACATAAGATTTAAAAGAAATACACCTTTATCTTTTAAATCTTTTCTTAAAAGAGCGGCACGTTCATCGTTGCTTTCAAACACGCTTTTTTTCACTTCAATAACCCTAACGTCCTTCACTGCTAACCTCCCTGATTTAATATGAGCTAATAAAGCTGTTCACATATGCCAAGCCATAACAATAGCTTATTACATACTATGTGAATATTTAATTGTCAATAAAAGTCTGACTAAATTATGCCGTAATCAGTCCCTGCTTTTATGCGTATTGCACTATGATAGCAATATGTTAAAAAAATGTCAATTATCAATTCACGAAATCAAACTTTATCATAATAATATTATTATATATGTTTTAAAATAAAAAAGCCAGTGTTATTGATAAAATGCAATCATTGAACGTTACCATTAATTACATTTATCTAAAACACTGGATAAAATATATTATTTAATCAAACAGGATTTCTCTGATTAAAATCAAAGCACTGACAGATAATTGTCCATCTGCTCTGACATTGCAGTGTAGTCCTCATTCATAGCCGCTGCTATCTCTCCGTAAAGAAGCTTTCTTGCTGTTGCAAGCATACGGTTATCTGCCGACTTCATTCTCCTTAACTCCTTTGCTCTGTCATTCTTTATGTTAAACAAAGCTCTTACAAGGTGCATAAGCTGTATAACGTCCTGTGATTTAACCATCTCGTCATACCTGGATGGGTGAATCTTTTCATTGAGTGCCTCATCCTTCTTACAATTCTTAGCACGGTCAATAAGCTTGATACAGGTATCCTTGCCAATTATGCTCCTAATCATAACTTTGTTATTCTCAACTGGCGAATATATAATACCTTTAGTGTCATATACAGGCTGAAGAAAATAATAATCTTTGTCAATTCCCTTTATAGGTGGTCTGCCTATCTGTTCAATCTCACATACACCTACAACTCCATAAACAACTTTTTCATTAACTTCAAACATATAACTCCTCATTTCTGTGTACTTTACTTTACCAACTTGGGTATTATTATACATCAATTCGACAATTTTTTCAAAATGTTTTCTTTTAAAATTCTTTATAAAGAACAAAAAAGAACTGTGGCATCATACATACACCACAGTCCTTTAAAATTATGTATCAATTGGAATTAATAGAGATTAACACGTCCTGCAACATTGCCGTTAGCAACATAGTAACATGCATTATCTTCTGGCTTTAAGTACATTTTCAGTTCCTTAATCTCTACATTCTGTTCCTTAGCATCTTCAACTATTCTTGCAACAAGAGTTTCCTCATCAACCTGTTTATTAGCATACTGGAAGAATAACTCCTTATCAAAAGTATTCTTAGCTGCCTTAGTTGTCTTTCTAGTGGCTGGCTTCTTTGCCTTTACTTCCTTAACAGCCTTAGCTGCTGTCTTAGTTGTCTTAGCTGCTGCTTTAGAAGCTGTCTTTTTAACTGCTGCCTTCTTAGCTGTGACTGCTGTCTTAACTTCTGCCTCTACACTCTTAGCTGTTGCCTTTACATCAGCTTCAACCTTCTTGGCTGCTTCCTTAGTTTCCCCGGCTGCCTTCTTTACTGTCTCAACAGTCTTAGCTGCTTCTTTCTTAGTTTCCTTAACAGTTTCTTTTGCTGCTGCCTTTGCAGGTGTCTTTCTTGTAGTGGTCTTCTTAACATCTGCACTCTTTGCTGTCTTAACTTCTGTCTTAGCCTCGTTACCAAAAATGTCCTTAGTTTCCATGATCAAATCCTCCATAAATTAATCATTACAAGTTAAAAAGTTCCTAATTGCATCGGTGGCATTACTCTCATCACTGCCAGTAGCTGTAACTTTAACCTCGATGCCTTCCTTTAATCCAAATGCCATAATCCCCATAAGACTTTTTGCATTAATGTTTTTTCCTTCGCCCTCAATCTCAATATGACTGTCAAACTTACATGCTATCTGAACTAATTCAGCTATTGGATTCTTATGTGCTTTGTTAATGTCTGCAACCTTAACCAATTCTGTCATCGTTAACATCCACCTATCCTTCATAAATTAATTACATTTGTAGAATATACCTCATATACCCTAATAAGTCAAGACCTGCTTAAATATTCTTATCGTTGTATCCCATATGATATAGTTCATTCATCTGCTCATCAAACTTATCTGTAACCTCATAATCAGACGTTATTGCAATTAACTGCTGTATCTTCTTATCGTCAGTCTGGATAGCTGAAATACCACTTATAACCTTATCATACACGCTTTTTAATTCAGTTATTGTGCCTTCTGGTTCAACACCCTCCTGACTTGTTAAAATACCAAGTGCATACGCACATTCATAATTTCCTGTCATTCTGGCATTATCATATCTGCATTTTGTCTGTATCGCTGTTCTTACAAGACTAACAACCATATTTACTCATTCATCTCCTTCTTGAAAGAGCTTATATATTCTTTGATAACATTTTCATCATAATTATTCTCTTTCATAAGAGTGATAAAATGTGAACCAACAATTGCACCATCAATAATATCCTCAAGTGGCTCTACGTCCCCGGCTGTTCTTATTCCAAATCCCATCATAACCGGAACAGGGCTGTTCTTCTTAACTTCCAAAAGATACTCTCTTATCTGCTTATGGAAATTAGCACCATTACCTGTAACACCCATCTGTGATACACAGTATACAAAGCCTCTTGCATTATTAACAATCATAGGTATACGCTGCTTAGATACCGGTGATACGAGCTGTATAAGAATTGGTGCAGCTTCATTTTCTGCAAGCACTGCATTAATCTCTTTCTGCTCCTCATATGGAAGGTCTGGTATAATAAGACCGTCCACTCCGCACTCTGCACACATTTCGACAAATTCTTCAAGTCCGTAATGGTAAACTGTATTATAGTACATCATAAACACTACAGGTGTAGTAAGTCCTTCTTTTCTTACCTCTTTCATAAGTGTAAATATCTTTGTTAAGGTTGCACCCTTCTGTATTGCTTCATAAGATGCTGCCTGAATAACCGGTCCGTCTGCTACAGGGTCAGAAAATGGTATTCCAAGCTCCATAACATCTATGCCTGCCTCCTGCTGTGCGAACATAATCTTCTTAGTTGTTTCCATATCTGGAAGCCCTGCTGTTGTATATGTGATAAATGCCTTTCTTCCTTCATTCTTTAAGGCTGTCATTTTTTCTTCTATTCTATTCATTATTTATTAGTCTCCTCTCCATTAAGATATTTCTTTACTGTGTGAACGTCCTTATCGCCACGTCCTGAAAGACACATTACTATAATCTTTCCCTTGTATTCTCCCTGTGCCATTTTAAATACGTGGGCAAGTGCGTGGGCACTCTCTATTGCTGGAATAATACCTTCCATCCGGCAGAGTTCCATTAACGCATCCATACACTCAGCATCTGTAATTGATACATATTCTGCTCTTCCTGAGTCTCTTAAATATGCATGTTCCGGACCTACACCAGGATAATCAAGGCCTGCTGATATACTGTGTGCAAGCTTGATATTACCAGCCTCATCCTGTAATAAATATGACTTCATTCCATGAAGAACGCCCGGTTCTCCAAGTGCCATAGCAGAGGCGTGATTTCCTGTATCTATTCCAAGTCCACCTGCCTCAACACCGATAAGCTTTACATCTTTATCATCTATAAAATCAGCAAACATTCCTATTGAATTAGAACCGCCGCCAACACAAGCAACTACTGCATCAGGAAGTCGCCCTTCCTTTTCTAATATCTGCCTTCTTGCCTCTGTTGATATTATTCTTTGGAACTCTTTAACCATTTTAGGATATGGATGAGGACCTACTGCTGAACCGATTATATAAAATGTATCCTCCGCTCTCTCAGCCCACGTTCTTATAGCTTCGTTAGTTGCATCCTTAAGTGTTGCACTTCCTGTCGTTACTGCCTGAACCTTTGCACCAAGCATTTCCATTCTGAATACATTAAGTGACTGCCTTTCTATATCTTCAGCACCCATATATACTGTACATTCCATTCCAAAAAGTGCTGCTCCTGTAGCTGTTGCAACGCCGTGCTGTCCAGCACCTGTCTCAGCTATAACCTTAGTCTTTCCCATTCTCTTAGCAAGAAGTATCTGACCTATAACATTGTTAATCTTATGTGCTCCTGTATGGTTTAAATCTTCTCTTTTAAGATATATCTTAGCACCATACTTCTCGCTTATTCTCTCTGCATAATATAAAGGTGTTTCTCTTCCTACATACTCTTTAAGATAGTACATATATTCTTTTATGAACTGAGGATCTTTAATAGCCTCATCAAATGCCTTCTCTAACTCATTAAGTGTATTCATTAATGATTCAGACACATACTGTCCGCCAAACTCTCCATAATATCTGTTATCCTGCATAATTATTCCTCTTTTCCTTTAATTAAATATTACACCCAGCAAGCTTTGATAAGCTTTTCTGGCTTTATACCATAAATCTACACTGTTAATTATTAACAGCATTTATAAATGCCTTGACTTTACTTTCATCTTTGCCTTTAATAAGCACATCTTCATATTCAACACCAGAGCTTATATCGACAACATCAGGCTGTACGCATTTAACTGCCGCCGCAACATTGCCACTGTTAAGACCTCCTGCAAGAAATAACTTCTTTTCTGTTATCTCAAGCTCTTTAATACTGTTCCAGTCAAACGTCTTACCCGAACCCGGAACACCTGCATCAAGCAGTATTCCTGCAACTTTATCAAGCTTCTGACTTTTTTCAACCTGTTCCTTAACTGTATTAATTATGTCGTCAGTTTTATCTGCATTATTGTTATCTGATATATTAACTGCCCTTATAATCGGAATTGTGTCTGCCTCATATACAGCCTTTTCAAGTGTGCCGTGAATTTGAATATAATCAAAACCTGCTTCCTGTATTTTATACAACTGTTCCACTGTTGGTGACACTGTAACAGCTACAGCTTTTATGTCTGATTTTTTCAATATATCAACTATTATCTTAGCTTCTTTTATCGTTACATCTCTTTTGCTCTTTGGATAAAATACAACAACACCGCCATAATCAGCACCATATTTTATAAGAAGTCCCGCGTCTGCTTCACTTGTAAGCCCGCATATCTTCACTTCAACAGGAGAAGCTATTTTTTTGCCTTTAAAAGCTCCTTATCGTATGTATCTTTAAATTCTCTTATAAGCTCTTTAGGATTAAGTGCTTCCATAAGCACTGTTCCGCAAAGCAACGCATCTGCCCTGCTGTCAGCAAGCGGCTTAACATCTTCACTGCCTTCCACTCCGCTCTCAGATACAAGAATCTTTCCTTCTTCTCTCATCTTAGGTGTCACCATATCTGAAAGCTTCTTAGTTGTATTAAGATTAACTTCAAATGTCTTTAAATTACGGTTATTAATTCCAATAATCTTAACGTCAAGATTTATCATACGCTGCATTTCTTCCGCATCGTGAACTTCACACATCACATCAAGTCCAAGACTGTATGCCAGATCATATAACTTCTTGAATGTCTTATCATCAAGTATTGCGGCTATCAAAAGAATTGCATCTGCACCTATAACTTTAGCTTCATATACCTGGTATTCATCAATTATAAAATCTTTTCTTATAATCGGAAGATTAGTCAGGCTTCTGATCTGCTTAAGATATTCTGTGCTTCCATTAAAATGATCTTCCTCTGTAAGACACGATATAGCATCTGCACTCTCACTATATTGTCTTATTCTTTCAGTCAGGTCTATCTTATTATCCATCTTTCCGTGGCTTGGAGAAGCCTTTTTAAACTCTCCTATTATTGATAAACCCTGCTTTCTTAAGGCATCATAAAAACTTATGCTCTGTCTTTTTAAATTAAGTGCTTCCTGCTTCATATCCTCTTCACTTATAGCATTTTTATGTTCTACAAGTCTTTTCTTCTTATCTTCTACAATAACGTCAAGAATCATATTATCTCCATTTCTACACATTTATTAGTCAGATATTGCCATTAACAAAATTCTCTATCATTCTTTTTCCGTGTTCAGTATATATTGATTCAGGGTGGAACTGTAAACCGACAACCGGATATTTCCTATGCTTAACTGCCATAATCTCTCCGTCATCAGTTCTTGCAATTACCTCAAGCTCATCTGGAAGTGTACCCTCTATAATCGCAAGTGAATGATATCTTGCAACATTTACAGGTGATGGAATCCCTTCAAATATACTGCTTCCATTATGAATAACCTCTGACTGCTTGCCGTGCATTAACTGCCTGGCATATGAAACTGTTGCACCAAATGCAACACCTATGCTCTGATGTCCAAGGCATATGCCAAGTATAGGTTTCTTACCTGTAAAATGCTTTATCACCTCAACACTTATGCCTGCCTCTAAAGGGCTCTTAGGTCCGGGAGATATAACTATTGACTCTGGATCTAACGCCTCTATCTCCTCTATTGTTATCTTGTCATTTCTTACTACCTTTATATCATTGTTAAATATACCTATAAACTGATAAAGATTATATGTAAATGAATCGTAATTATCAATTAAAAGAATCATAACTGTTCCTCCTTAACAAGTGTCTTGGCAAGTGCCATAACTTTATTACAGCACTCCATATATTCAAGCTCTGGCTTAGAGTCTGCTACAATTCCAGCTCCTGCCTGAAGATATACATAGTCACCTTTCTTTATCATAGTTCTTATTGTAATACAGAAATTCATATTACCGCCAAAATCAAGGTAACCTGTTGCTCCTCCATAAAGACCTCGTCTTACAGTTTCCAATTCATCTATAATCTCCATAGCCCTTATCTTAGGTGCTCCGCTTAATGTACCTGCTGGAAGGAATGATGATACAAGGTCAAGAGGATGATATTCTCCATTTCTTCTTCCCTCTACCAACGATACTATATGCATTACGTGTGAGTATCTCTGCACATTCATAAACTTTGAAACTCTCACTGAACCTAACTCACTTATCTTACCACAGTCATTTCTTGCAAGATCAACAAGCATTACATGTTCTGCTCTTTCCTTCTCATCACTAAGAAGCTCATCTTCTAATGCTATATCTTCCTCCTTAGTTCTCCCACGTCTTCTTGTTCCAGCTATAGGACAGGTATATACTTTAGAATCTGTCTGCTTTACTATCATCTCTGGTGAGCTTCCTATTATTTCAAAATCCCCAAAATTATAATAATAAAGGTATGGTGATGGGTTAAGCTTTCTTAACTTCTCGTAAAGATTAAAACCTGTCTGTTTTGTCTTGACTGTCCATCTCTGTGATAATACTGTCTGGAAAATGTGTCCTTCTTTTATATAATTCTTAATCTTCTCAACCTTCTGGCTGTATTCATCTATCGTGTCCGATTTTTTCACAATCTGGCCATCAAGCTCCATATCAATCTCTTCGTTATGATATTTACCAACGCCTTCTCTTGCTGTCTTTATAAGTTCACAAGCTTCCTTTAATGCTCTTGCTCTGCCTTCTTTGCTATCTTCATCAAGAACTACTGCTGTAAATGTTTCAGCCTCGTGGTCGATTGCTATGAACTTTGAAGCTAACATAAGCTGTATTGTTTCTATGCCTATCTCATCTTCATTATCATCTGGGAGATTCTCTGTATATCTTATATAATCATATCCAAGACTTCCAACAAGTCCTCCCATGAATTCAAGTTCTTCTGCATCTTTTATTATTTCAAATTCATCGAAATATTCCTTTAATCTTACAAGCGGATTACCTTTTCTTACTTCCCTGCTTCCGTCTGATTTAGTAATTACAAGACTGTCCTTATCTGACTGGATAACCTCCTGTGGGTCAACTCCCATAAATGTGTATCTGCCATTTTCCTTATCATTACTCTCCATAAGAAAGCCCTTCTTTTCTCTTCCAAGCCCCTTATAAAGCTCAATAGCTGATTCATTAACAATACTTACTGTCTTTTTGTATGCTTTTAATCTTCTCATACACCAATCCTCACTTCTTATTAATCTTCCTGTCAGATATCAGACTTTTTCTTATCGCTTATAACTTATTATGTAAACAGATATTCCTATCACACAAAAAAGTCCCCGACAGGACATTCCTGTCAGGGACGATAAATCTCGTGGTGCCACCCTTATTCACAAGTACATTCAACTACATATCATAATATATTATATCACTTATGCTGTGCATATTATATACACATCAAATGCTTTACAAGCCTTTAAGTGAAACCGAATAATTCATATTACTATTATATGTATATACAGCATATATGGCAATCATATACAGTGTTATAATTATAATATAACTATAAGCTGTTATACATATAATGTTATTAAAATATACTTATCTCATTATCGGATACTATTATATCCTCCCTCTATAACGTGAGGACACGTCACAGACTACTAGGCTGTTATGCTGTTAATCTGTGCATCTCCCAAGCCCATTCCTTTATGACTCCCATACCGGCTTTCCATCACCGCCAGCTCTCTGTAATGTTCCTTCATAAAGTACTATCTTGTTCGCAGACTTTAGTGTATTAAAATGTTGAAGTTATGATAGCACTAACTAACCAATACGTCAACCCCAAAAATTAAATTTTCCACTACATTAATTTCTCAACTACATCAAATTTTTCCACTACATCAATTTCTCAACTACATCAATTTCTCAACTACATCAATTTCTCCAACTGACATTTCTGTATCATTATCTTCTTTTTCTTCCCAGCCCTGTGCATTTTTATTTTTATTATTAGCTGCCTTTTCCTTTGCCTCTTTCTCTGTATTAGGAAGTGCTTTATACTCGTCAGACTTTCTGAACTCCTTATATACATCATCATATGCTGCCATAATTTCTTTCCTGGCTGGGTCATCCTCACTTATTCTTGACATAGCCTGTGTATATATGTCTGCCGCTTTTTCCTTTGACGTAGCACTTTTAAGTTGTTTCTTTAACGACTCTCTTAATACCTGAACCTTTGCCGCCTTGGCATAAGTCACAGGGTCATTCTTTCTTAAATACTGCATTTCATCTGCACTAAGCTTCTTACCTGACTCTAACTTACGGTACAGCTTCTGTACGAATTTCTTTTTTTCTTCTTCACTCATTCCGGTTGTCGGGTCAAATATAGAATCAACCGCTTCCTTTAACTGCAAACCTATTGATAATGTATCAATCTTAGCACTCTCATCCTCATTTTCATTTTCGGTGTCATCTTTTCTGTACTTTTTAAAAAGATTATTGATAAGTCTTGTAGTTTTATTAGTGCTTTTGGCTTTATTATTGTTGTACAATGCCATACGGCAGCTATTTACTGCTGAGTTAATCTGTTTATCTTGTGTATTCATACTTACCTCCCTGGACATTCAAAAAAAAGATGGCACTGATAAAAAGTGCCATCCGTAGCGTATATTTAACATCCGTGTTATTATATATTTCATTGGTCAGCCGTATAAGCTTTCGGCTTATTATTTACGAATAATATATCGTACAAAATATATAATACCTTAATATTAATACATAAAATAATTATAGCAGAATTTTTTTAAATATAGTCTTTAGCCACTCAAGATTACTTTTCAGGTAATATAATTACAAAAGGATATCTTTAAGCTCTTTAAAGCTGTCTATTACCCCAACATATAAAGAAGGTTCAACTTCACCAAAACCATACTCGGCATATATAAAGTCTATTTCAGCTTCCCTTGCCGCACTGGCATCACCTGCTGTATCACCGACATATACCGGATTGCTAAGATTATTTCTTTCTATAAGTGTTCTGTTGCTTACTGCCTTTGGTGCTCTTGTTCTGCCCCAGCACTCTGTATCACTAAAATATTTTTCAAGCTTATGTGCCTTTATAAATGCTTCAATATATCCGTCCTGACAGTTGCTTACTATATACAATGGATATTTTGTCTTAAGCTCTTTAAGTGTTGCCTCAAGCCCTGGAAATAACACTCCACCCATCTTTTCAAGATATCCATTTTCAAATTCGCACAGCTCGTCCATAAGTGCATTTCTTACTTCTTCCTTCTCATCAGGAAACAGCTTTGCCGCAATATCATACATAGGAAGTCCCATACACTGTCCCAGTTCTTCTATTGTTATAGGCTCTCTTACTATCTCTTTATGTCTGTCTAATATAATATTCCACGCTTCACATATAGGCTTTGATGAGTTCCATAATGTTCCGTCAAGGTCAAATATTATGCTGTCATACTTGTTTTTTAAATCCATATTCTTCTCCATTTTAATCATCATTTCTGTTCCTGCTTTGTGCACATAACGATTTTAATTCATAAGCTTAATTCATAAATTACGCATTTTCAAGACATCTGTCTAACTCTGCAAGTACTCCTTCAAGCTGTTGTTCATTAGTTATATCATATACAATAGAAAAACAATCCTTTGCAAGTGCATATTCCTTATCCTGAAGCATTAACTCTCCAACCCTGTATACAATACCGATCGTCTTGGAGTCCGGGCCCGGCTCAACATTTTCTTTATCAAACATTGCCTGCATTGTGCGGATATCATATTCTTTATCATCCTTAGTTACGCCCTTATCTTTGGCTTCCTTAAGTGCATTTTCTATATAATTAAGCTCTGAATCTGCATTATCTGTGTGGTAATAGATATTACTGTATGTGTAGCACGCCTTTGCCATATCTGTGTTGTATGATGAAAGATAATAAAAGCCCATATTTCTGTAATACCTTGCCATAGTTGCCCTTGTACAGCAAAATCTATATGCCTGCTTAGTGACATCAAGGTATCTTGACATCATATTAAGGTATTTGTAACATTCTGCAAGCCCAAGATATGAATCCAAATCAACCGGATTCCAGCATAGTGCTTTCTTATAGGCGTCTTCTGCCCTCTTGTACTTTTGAAGCTTCACGCATAAATCAGCATAAGTCCTGTAATATTCTGCAATTGGAAGCTCTGGCATAAGTATTTCTTCCTGTGGCTCAAAATAGCACGCATATATATAATATTCCATAATATGATTAGTACACAGCCATATTTTATCCGTACCTTCTGACTTTCTTACATTAAGATCATTATCCAGCATACCAGCTTTTCTTTTATCTTCGTATTCAAGCTCTATGACATCTAACACCTTCATAAGTATATCTGCCGCTTTATCATAATCTCCTGAATTAAATACTTCCTCATAATCTCCATACTGGCTCTTTAATTCATTAAGCTTTGTGTAATCCATTTTAACTTTTTCCTTTCCGGATATTATAACTTTTAGTATCTTTTCTTGTAATTCTGGCTTTTTTCTTTTCTAGATATTCTGCCACAAGGATTGCTATGCTTCTTTCCGGTACATAGACGCTTCTTGCTTCTTTATCAATAAATGCTTTATCCTGCCCATCATTCGTGGCTGCTATTATCTTAAAGCTGCTTCCCTCAACCTTTGGCAGGGCAAGATTGTGCTTTTCCCAATGCATATTATAGGCTATGTATATAAGGCTTCTTGACTTATCATCTGCGTAGGAATTGCAATACATAATTCCTATCTGCCTGCAATAATTCTCCATATCAGCATACCACGCATTGCTTCCGTGATATGACATATCCGGATAGCCTAATGATTTGGAGTCACTTAATGAAAGATTTTCCCTGCTGTGAAGAATACCATATTTCTTTCTTAAGCCAATAAGCTTCTTAGTCCATTCCAATATCTGCATTGAATCATTGCTTGTTCTCCAGTTCACCCACGAAAGCTCACTATCTATGCAATAAGGGTTATTATTTCCCTGCTGGGTGTTCATAAATTCATCTCCCGCAAGAATAAGCGGCGTACCCTGCGATAATATAACCATAACAAGAGCATTTTTAATCTGCTTAATTCTTAACTGTCTTACCTTAAGCTTTCTCGTACTGCCTTCTTCGCCGCAATTCCAGCTGAAATTATAATTCTCACCATCTCTATTATTCTCGCCATTAAGCTCGTTATGCTTGCGGTCGTAGCTCACCAGATCATACAGTGTAAAGCCATTATTACTTGCCACATAATTGATAACCGCAGCATTATATGGATTAGCACCTGCCATATTAATAAATGGCCTTAACATATCCTCATCACCTTTTAAATAACGCCTTATCGTATTCTGTGCATCATTATTACAGCTTGCCATATGCTTATATGTACCCCTGTCTGAATTCCAGCCGACAGTAATTATCTTTGTATCTGCAAGCTGTGGATCTGCTGCCAGCACATTTAGGGAATGTTCATCACAGTACAGGTGCACTCCGTCTATATGGTATTCCCTTACCCAGTACCTCACGCATTCAAGAATATATGCCGTTTTAACACCGTCAAAGAAGAATTCCATCACAACTTCAATTCCGTTATTATGCAGGCATTTTACCATATTCTTGAATTCTGTCGTGTAATCATTATATTTACCTGCCTTTTCACTAATATTATCCTCTGCTGGTATACTGTAAGATGCCTTAGGTGCATAATAAAATGCCTTGGTATAGCCCCAGCAGTTAAGCTTTTCTGCCTTTTTAGTAACAGTATTATTATAAATGCTTCCTTTTATCACACCATATCTTAAATATTCACTGCTGTCTATGAATTGAGGAAATCTGTATGCCTCATCAAATTCGTATGCCGGCATAAATTCAAGCGTAGTAATACCAAGTTCTTTAAGATATGGTATTTTCTCTACAATCCCCCTGAATGTCCCCTTTGCCTTTACCTTTGATGACCTGCTTTTTGTAAATCCACGCACATTAAGCTTATAAAAAACACAGTCATTATATGGCAGATGCAGTGGCACATCACCTTCCCAATTAAAGCTTTCAAGCTTTACCGGACTTAAATGTAATGTATTTTCTTGCTCAACTCCAAATACTTCACAGCCTGTAACCGCCTTGGCATAAGGATCAACAATATATTCATCATCAGCCTTATAACAATACAGCATTCTCTCTATATTATCATCACACACACATACAGAATGTACTGTCCCCATTCTTTTTTTTAACGGAATTTCCTCTTTTAATTCAAGAGTATCCCTATCAAAAAAGCATAGTTTTATATCCGTATCCGTACTACAATCATAAGCAAAATTATATCCATTTTCTATCCTGTTACACCCCATAATACAAGGGTTACCACTCTCACATCGCATAATATGCCTCCATTTCAACTGTCTTATACTTTATCATAATAATCCAGTATAATCAAATTCTGGAATAAAGCTTTCATCTGCTGTACCGCCCTCTTGTATAAAGCCGTTGACAACACCTAATTCAATGGCATAATCTACAACCTCATCATATTCTTTCTTAGTGACCCTCCTGTTAAGATTATCGTATTCCTTAATTCTGTTTATCGGTGTGTACTGGTTCATAATGCTTATGTATATGTCATCTTTATATGTATCATACAGGTACTTGATTACAGCCTTGGAGTCTTTCACACACGCAGGCAGAAGAAGATGTCTTACTATGACACCTCTCTTCATAATCTGCTCTTCAACATACCCCTCTTTTACGAGTTCATCTTCTGCTGTAAAGAATACCGGCTTACCTGTCTGTCTTATCATTTCTTCTAATGCTTTCTTCGCAGTTTCTGTATAATCAGCAGCATATGAATACTGCTGTGAAAGCCTGATGTCCATATATTTAAAATCCGGCAGATATACATCCACTATGCCGTCTAACATTCTTAATGTTTCAACATTTTCATATGCACTTGTATTGTATACAACCGGTATTCTAAGTCCTTTATTTCTTGCCTTTTCTATTGCCTTTATTATTGGAATTGTAAAATGTGTTGGCGTTACAAGATTAATATTATCAGCCTTATTATCCTGCAGACGAAGCATAACATCGCTCAGCTCATCTACAGATAATTCCTTTCCAACCTTTGCAGAAGCTATATCGTGATTCTGACAGAATACACATCTTAATGTACAGCCCGAAAAGAATATAGCACCACTTCCACGCTCTCCTGATATGCAGGGTTCTTCCCACATATGAAGTGCAGCCCTTGCCGCCATAATTTTATCATTCATAAGACAATAACCTTTATTATGTGTTCTGTCAATATTACAACGCCTTGGGCATATATTACATTTGTTATCTGGCTGTGTGCTTTGTGTCATCATAATCCTCATTTCTGCATATGTTTACTATTCTGCATATCTTTATTGTTCTTCTATTTATTCTTCTGTATATGTTCATTGTCTTCTATTATTGTTCCGCATATGTTGATTGCCTTTTATTTACTCTCCTTTGTTCATAAGCTCTTTTATCTTATTGAATGCGTGGCTTATTCCGCCTACTTCATTAATAAGCCCGGCTTTCACTGCATCTTCTCCTACAAGAATTGTTCCTAAATCCTTTGTAAGCATTTCTGTATTCATCATCATATTCTCTACTTCTTTTTCTTTTGTGTCGCTTTTTCTTGCAATAAATGAGACAATTCTTTTCTGTATGCGTTCAAAATAATCATAAGTCTGTCTTGCACCTATTATATTTCCATTCATTCTCACCGGATGTACTATCATTGTAGCTGTTGGAACAATAAATGAATAATCTGTGCTTACAGCAAGAGGAACACCTATACTGTGGGAATCTCCTATAACAAGAGATACCGTTGGCTTGTGCATTGACGCAATCATTTCGGACAATGCAAGCCCTGCACTTACATCTCCTCCGACCGTATTCATTAAAAATAATACTCCACCTATTGCATCATCATTTTCCACCGCAGCAAGCTGTGGAAGCAGATGTTCATACTTGGTTGTCTTGCTTGCAGCTGGAAGATTATCGTGTCCTTCTATCTCACCTATTATTGTAATTAGCTTAATCTTCTTTCCATTTTTATCCTCAAGCACAACCTGTCCATCTTTATTATCACTATCTTCACTCATATATGTGCTGACTCCTTTACAATATTCCTGACCTTTCATAAAAATCCTGGCCTGTACAATACTATGTCAGCACACCCCAGAACACTTCTGTTAAAGAATGTACTGACTTATCATCTTATAATATTGCCAATATTGTAAATATTATGCCAAATATTCTGTATCCTCAAATATTTATTTTATAATTATCTGGAACCGGTCTATCTTCCTGCCTATAATGCCTGCATAACCGTCCTGTCCATTGTCTGTTTCATTGTCTGTCTGATAAGAATAATAATCCATATTCTTTCTGCTTACCCTGTAATACGCATAATGATATCTTCCGTCTTTTAATGTTGCATATGGTGTCGCTTCATTTATAAGCAATGATGCCGGTGTATAATAATACACTTCAACCGCCTCAATCTCAGCTCCATTTCCTGCATAACCATTATAATAATCATTAATATCTGAATTCCTGCTGTCAACATATGAAAGCCACCTGCCACCGGCATATACTCTGTATACAGCATAACCTTTATCAGTTGATAAGGTTATTCCAGTTATTCCAGTCCCCTGTATTCCTGCATAATCTTCATCATTAACTACCTCAGGAAGCCAGTAACTGCCTCTAATCTGTGCCCTGTAGATTACATTTACATTGGTATCAACATTTACTGCTTCAATTGCAGAACTTCCAGCAGCTTTATCTATACGTTCTATATTCTCTCCGTTATCGTCTGTATCTGGTCTATCTTTAAATGGTGAGCTGTAATCTGCATAAAATATATTGCCATCAAATTCGTGCCCATCTATTAAGTATGCTCCAAACTGCCACATCATACAATCCATACCAGGTTCTTCTATACCCCAGTGTGCAAGCCACATATTAAAACCTCTGGTATTCGCAAGCCGCTCCAAATTCAGTACATTTTTATAATAATTATAGTTAGCATATACGCCTGTCTTATAGCCTTCTTTATCCATAGCTTCAATAAATTGTATACAAAAATCCGTTAAAAGCTCACCATCTTTGTATACATCAAGTCCATTACTCTCCTTGTATCCGTCTGCATCTTCCATATCAAACCATACGCCACGGACAGGACTTCGCCCCTGCAACATTCTTAGTGTATGATTAATCTCCGATGTCACTTCATCACTTGTAAGTGCATAACTGTATATATACACACCATAAGGTATTCCAAGCCGCTCACATTCATTCATATTACGGATTGCCTGCTTATCATCTTGTCCTTCAATATCATTACCATAACCAATTCTTATTATGACACCTTCTATATGCTCCTCTATCCTGTTCCAGTCTATCAGACCATCGTGACTGCTTACATCTATCACAACTGCACTTACATTAAACACGCTTATGGTAATCATTATTATACTAAGAACAAGCGATACAACAATAGCTGTTAAATGTGCACTTCTGCCCTGTGCTTTATTATTGTCCTTCTTGCTATGTGTAAATTGGGGACTTTTTATCATAAGACATACCACCTCCTTTATATACATATAAAGGATATACCTTGTGTAAGAATACATCTTTAAGCAAGATATATCCTTAATATATGTTATTCTAAAAGGAAGGCTTCGTGCCTGTTAATCAGTCTATATATTCTCTGTTAATTCCACTCTTCATCTCAAGCAGCTTCTCAAATACTTCTTTATTATCAAGTACAATTATACACAGCTTATCTCTTGCTCTTGTAACCCCCTGATACAGAAGCTTTTCTAATATATCATCATTATTGTCTTCTACATCAGCAACTAATTCCCCGTACTCGTTATAACGGAATTTGCCATCTATAACTGTAAGCACCTTATCGAATTCTTTTCCTATATAACGGTAGGCATTGAACTGCCTTGTCTTATATCTTTCATTCATATCTTTATATGACTTCTCATAATCTATGTAAATGTACTGCTTTGCCCTGTAATATGCTTTAAGCTTTTTAAATTCATTAATACTGTTAGCATAGGCAATTGTTACACAATCATACTCATAGCCCCTGCCGTGCTTGGTAAGGTCAAATAAATTACGCACAAATTCCGCAAGTTCTGGATTGGTTCTTATCTTATCTGAAAGAAAATATTTTTCTTCTGATAATTGTTCTATCCTTTTGTCCATTGCCCTTAACTGTTCATGTCTTGATAATACCTGATCACAGTCATAGAACATAATAATCCTGCCGGCATTACATTCCTTAAGCCACTCAAACTGGTCATCGTGCATTCGCTGTGTTTCATCTACAAGCACATAATCATAATCTTTGATATTGTCTTCATTAACAAATTCTTTAGAGGTTATTATTGTAGTGTTACTAATGGTATTCTGCAATATATCTATATTAGGTGTCCTTCTGCCAAAATGTATTATACATTTAGATAGTTCTTTTGGAAGCTTACGCACTGTATCATACAGAAGAAGTGTCTTTCCTGTTCCAGCTTCACCCTTTATTGAATAATATCTGACTTCTCTATTATTAATAAGGCTGTTAAGGAACTTCCTGCTCATAGCCTCCTGCTGATTCGTAAGAAAATACTGGTGTCTTGCAAATCTTTCTGGTGAATTAACTGGCGATATAAGATAGTCTTTAGCTTTGAACAGACTTTCAATATTGTATTTCATACACTTCTTTATCATTCTTATATCAGTCACAAGCTCTGTAAAATCAGCCATGACAAGTGTATATGTATCATCACATAGTTCTAATCTATATAATGTATTGGTATTTAGAATAAATGTATACGAATATATATTAGTAGTTACTGGACTAAGGTAATATCTGTTTCTTACAAGCTGCTGCTTTATTCTATCCTCTCCTACATCTTCACTTTTAAGTTCTATATTAAGAATACTTTTTCTGTTAGATGAAATCCTTAATAAATCAAATTCCTTGCTTATATGTGCAATCGTATATGAATAGAAATAGTTATCCAGATCCTCTAACCTTGCACCAGCTTTAATCAATTCCCTTACAAGAATAATAAGCGACTCTTTCTCTCTTATCCTTGTCCTCTGAAAATCTTTTCTCCCCGACAAAATATATTCATACTCAGCAAAATCCTCATTATCACTAACTCTTGTGAGATTATAAATATTAATCGAGTTCATACACTCACCTGCCTTTATAGTAAAATAGAGCATACTATACTTTATAATATGTATGCTCTATCAACTCCGGCACATAGTATATATTAACACTCTCCAATATCCAATAATTATATAACTATCGCGATATTGTAATAGCAATATTAATATTAACACTATATTACGCCGCTATATATTCTACTGTCTGTATCCGTTAGGATTATGGCTCTGCCAGTTCCAACTGTCTTTACACATATCTTCAAGTGTCTTCTTAGCTTCCCAGCCTAGAACCTTAGCCGCTTTAGAGGCATCAGCCCACGAATCAGGTAAATCTCCCGGTCTTCTGTCACCAATCACATAATTAATCTTAACACCTGTTGAACTTTCAAACGCATTAACTATCTCAAGTACACTGTAAGGAGTTCCCGTTCCTAAGTTAAATATCTCAACACCCTTATGTGACTGTGCATATTCAACAGCCTTAAGATGTCCGCAGGCAAGGTCCACAACGTGTATATAATCTCTTCTACAAGTACCGTCTGGTGTATCGTAATCTCCGCCAAATATTGTAAGCTGCTCTCTTCTTCCTGCCGCAACCTGTGATACATAAGGCATAAGATTATTAGGAATTCCCTGTGGGTCTTCTCCAATCTTACCTGATGGATGTGCTCCAATTGGATTGAAATAACGAAGAAGTATAACTGTAAGCTCTGAATCTGCATTAGCACAATCTGTAAGAATCTGCTCCATCATAGCCTTAGTCCATCCATATGGATTAGAGCATGCACCTCTTGGCATAGTTTCAACATATGGAGGCTTCTGTTCTCCATATACTGTCGCTGAAGATGAGAATACAATCTTCTTAACTCCTGCTTCTTTCATACACTCAAGAAGTGTAAGTGTTGTATCAATATTGTTACGGTAATACTTGGCTGGAAGTCTTGTTGACTCACCAACTGCCTTAAGTCCAGCAAAATGTATTACACAATCAATCTTATTATCAGCAAATATCTTAGTCATAGCTTCTTTGTCTTTAACATCAGCCTCATAAGATACAATACTTTTTCCAGTTATCTCTTCCACTCTCTTTATAGATTCAGGACAACTGTTACTGTAATCATCAACTATAACAACATCATGTCCTGCATTAAGTAATTCAACTGCTGTATGTGAACCTATATATCCAGCTCCACCTGCTAATAAAACAACCATATGTACCTCCCAATCTTTCTTTGTAATTATTATAACATACCTAAGCCAGTAATCAATGTCAAGAAACAACTATATATGTATTTTTTACTGTTTCTAATGCTTCTTTAAATATCTTTCTTTGAAGCAGCCTTGTATTATCCTCAAACTGCTCTTTCAGTTCATCTGCCTTATTAATATCTCCCAGCCTGACATACATATTATAATCAACTGCAATATTATAACATTCTACAAACGTATAATAATCCTTCTCATCTTCAGATATACTTTTACCAATCCCCTTATTATAATTAACCTTCTTAGAAAGTCCCGCATAATCTTTTTCTATAAAATCATTAAACAGACTCTCTTCTTCATATCCGGCATATCTTCCCTTGACTCTATATATCTCGGCTGCTGTATCTGCTATCGGAGCAATGGATATTATGAGCAATATTGCAGATATAATATATAACAACACAAATGGATTAAACTTTTTCTTTCGCATTATCCGTATATCCTCCTTGTTAGAAGTGTAAGCACCTCTGTCTGATTCATATCCGGCAATTTCGCAATATCGTCATCTGTGAAATCGCAGTAAGCTTTGATAAATAAGTGCGCCTTATCAAGTATATTCTCTGCATAAGACTGACTTTCTTTACTTCTGCTCGTATCAAAAGAAACCAGCCTGTTCATGGTGTCCTCTAAATCCACTATTGATCTTGCAGCTCTGTTAAGACTATCGTCCCACGAATAAGATGATGAATCGCCTTCTGCTTCTTTTATCCCACATATTGCCCTTCTTATTTCAAGATAATCATATAAAATGCTATAGAAGCTGCTCCAGCCATATTTATAATCATCTGTTATAATAATACGGTCTGCCGTTTCATACAGCTCATAAAGTGTTCCATAATCTTCATTATCAAGCAGCTCTCTAAGCTGTATCTGAATTTCATCATTATGTTCTTTGTTATACTTTTTGTTGGAATTCTCCGCCAATCTATATCCCAGCATTGAATTATTAGCTATAAGAGCTGCTGCAAGAACTATTGCAGATAACATAACAACCGCAATTGGTGTTATATTCTTCACAAACCACTTACTATTGCTTATTACTTTGCTTCTGGTTCTATTAAACTTCTTGTCATAGTTCTCCATATCATTGACATGCTTTAAAGCCTGCTCATTAGGAGAACCACAATTAGGACAGAACTTTTGATTAAGCTGAAGCGGCGCACCACAATTATTACATTTCATCTTCTACTCCATTCTTCATAATACTTATCTTCATATGATTGTCCAAGCTTATAATCATAATAACCATCTGGATATAATTCATCTATCTGCTGCCTTATATCATCTTCTGATAATCCAGCATAATTAACCAGGTAGTCTCTGGCATTCTCTACCCACATATCTATTATCTGTCTGTCCTCTTTAGAACAAGTCATATAATTTCTATTAGCATATGAGCCTTTATTTTCTTTCATATTTACAAGGTCAAGAGCATGCCTATAGCCATTCTTAAACTGGTATTCCATTACCTCTGCTTTATCCTGTCCTTTAACATTCTCGTATACCTTTGAAAAAGCATCATAATACCAGTCATATAGCTGTATAAAATTATAATGTTCCCAGCTTGCCATAAGGCTTGTATTCCCATCATAATTTCTTATTATATCTCTGGCTTCTGAATATCTTTGAAGTGTATACAATTCATCAAGTTTAGCAGAATTGTCATCGTACCAATCCATAGCTTTATGAATCTCATTACGTTCTTTTCTTGAATCGTTATACTGCTTATAATCAAAACGTCCTATAGCTACTCCTATTACTAAAGCAGCAGCCGTTCCAATCAATACATATCCTATACTTTTGGCTATGCTTAATAAAGCATATCTTCTTACATTCTTATCAAGATTATCCATATCACTGTTAATCTTATATAAGTCGTTCATATACTTCTTCTCTGAAGCCTCGTACTGCATAGCACCACAATACGGACACTTAATATCCTTACTGCTAATATCTGCTCCACAATTACTGCATATCATACATATCCCCCTTATATTAGAATAATGTCAGCTGGGTGTAGGTTAATTCTGAATTAATATTCTGTATAAATTCTTCTAATTGCTGTCTATCAGATAAAATATTTACATTTTTATTCTGCTCTAAATATTCATTACCAGATGAAAACTTCACAAGTCTATGACTATAACATGCTATTCTCTTAAATTGTTCCTCCGCATACTTAACCGTATGCATTGTTCCACTATTCATCTCTGCCTCAACAACTAATACACCCTGACATATTCCACTTTGCAATCTATCTCTTTTTACATATTGGTATTTGTTTAGTGGTGTTCCAACATTATATTCGCTTATAAGACATCCGCCATTCTGAACTATCCTATCTGCTAAACTTCGATTAGACTTGGGCTGTATATTATCTAAACCACACGGCAATAAAACAATACATCTACCCCCATTATCTAAAGCACCTCTTAAAGCTTCTGTATCGCACCCTAATGCCAGACCATTCACAACATTTATATTATTTTTTGCAAGAAATGCACCTGTTTCATATGCAATTTTCAATCCATTTTCTGAGGCTTTTCTAGTTCCAATTACTGCAATATTTTTATATTTATTAATACATTCTATTGCACCACTATAATATAATATTGATGGTTTATCGTTAATATTTTTTAAATGCAGGGGGTATTTATCACTTTCTATTGTACAATTCTCTATAATCATATATTCTATACTGCCTTTCCCAATGCAAACATTTTAACTGTCTTTGCACCTTTTTTCATCAATATTTCCCTACAGGCATATAATGAATTTCCTGTTGTTGTGACATCATCCATAAGCAGTATTATGTCTCCATTAATATCAATACTATCTAATGTTGATATTGTCTTCATATGTACTTGTCTGTCTCGGCAGCCACCATATGCAAGTTTATCAATACTCTTTGTTCTTTGCAAATAATATACTTTATTCTTTCTTCCATCAGCTGCCAGCATTTCACCTAACATACCTATTCCACTTTCCTTCTTATCTGCATCACTGGATGGAACTACACATATGGTTACATCTTTACATATCTCTTCATTAATCAAATTATAGAAATACTTCACCGCCGACTGCTTTCCTTCTTTCAAATCAAGTATTCTGCCACTAAAAACATCAAAGTACGGATTCTTAATTCTGAGTTCCTTATTTTGCCAATATTTATGATAATTACTATATACTATTATATCATCTATTGCATCCCATTCTTTATTAACAAATATCATATGCCGTCCTCCAAATTCATAGCAAACTTACCAAACAATATATTTTATATTTATAATATATCAGCTTTTTATGCATTTGTCAAACAAACGTTCTTTATATTTGTATCAGCTTAACATAATAAATGAGGCCTCCCTATTATACGGAAGCCTCATTTATTATATGTACAGATAGAAACCTTTTAAAATTCTATTCCATTAACCTTTAGTAATTCTCTTGCGCTTTCAAGTGAATCCTTACCTGTCTTATTCTTAATAGGTGCAAATTCGTAATTACGTTCAACTTCATATGGAACACAATTGTCCATCATCTCAACCATATCAAGAACAAGCTTTTCAAACTTATAGCCATTAGGTGTTTCTGGCTTAACAAGGTTATCATTCTCATCTATATAAGGTATCTTTTTTTCTACTATATGTAATGGAAGCTTTCTGTTAGCTATCTCAACAAGCTTGTTAAAGCTGAATAAATAATTAAGAATAACTCCAAATCCATATGTAAGCTCACCATCTTCTCTTCTCATATTGGCAAGTTCTTCTGACATCTCATAATACTCAATAATTGAAGGGTGTCCGTTTACCTTACACATTACACCTACCTTCTCGTCTGGTGCACATTTTCTAACAACCTTTGAACCACAATCTGTACCTGAAAGTATTGTTGCACCTACAAATGATGGGTCTGCAATTCGCTGTAAAATATTATCTACTGCAAATACATTTACCAATTCAATGCCCTTGCTTTCCATATCCTTATCAAGTCCTGCATCAATAAGTGATGTAAACCAGCCGCCATTGCCATTAGGTGACATTGCAAGACTGTCAGTGCTTTCCATATAAAGCTTACCATTATAATCAACAGATGGTGCCATACTCTGAATAAAGAACTTAACATAGTCTTTATCATATCCAAAGAAGTTGTGTTCTTCAAAAAATGCTACTGTATCATTATTGTTCTTATCACTTGTCATAATATAAAGCGGCACATATGCACCTGATTGGTTAACTACATCTAATAAGTTATTAATCAACTGCTCGAAAAGGAATAAATCCTTATTAATACCTACATTAAGGGTTCCCTTTGGCTTATCAAGTCCAAGTCTTGTACCCTGTCCACCTGCAAGTAATACTGCGGCAACCTTGCCAGCTTTGATAGCCTCTATGCCTTTAGCAGTATATTTATCCTTATTAGCTTTAATATCCTTTATCTCAACAGCTTCCAAAGGCTCTACTTTTCTATCAGATGAATTATCCTCTGCTTTGTGATTAATGCTTTCAACAACACTCCAGTCTATGCTTGCAACCTGTGCAATAAGCTTCTTAGCTGAAACTTCATCAAGAGCCTCAAGTCTTTTAATTACATGCTCCTGATTGTGTTCTTTTAACGCATTAATTGCTTCCTGCTTATTCATTGTAATTCTCCTCATATATTATCAAATGTTATTCTTGTTGATTATACAACTTTTTATAACGTAAAGCAAATAAACATTAAATCCTGTATGCCCATCCATTTACAATGTTATATCTTACACCACTGTATACATATGAACCATTCTTTGAGAAGTCAACTTTTCCATTCTCTATATAGAATTCTCCATTCTCATTGCTGGCTATTCCTGTAAAGTTAAAATTGACCTTACCATTCTCTATTCGCCACCAGCCATTTTCATTCTCGGCTATTCCTGTGTAATCAAAGTTGACCCTGCCACCTTCTATCTTCCACCAGCCATTTTCATTCTCGGCTACTCCAGTGTAATCAAAGTTAACTTTGCCTCCTTCTATTCGCCACCAGCCATTCTCATTCTCGGCTACTCCTGTATAATCAAAGTTGACTTTGCCCCCTTCGATTTTCCACCAGCCGTTTTCATTCTCAGCTATTCCGTTATAATCGAAGTTAACTTTGCCGCCCTCAATTCGCCACCAGCCATTCTCGTTCTCGGCTACTCCAGTGTAATCGAAATTGACTTTACCATTCTCTATTCGCCACCAGCCATTTTCATTAGGTCTTATACCTGTATAGTCATATCTTACTTTTCCATTTTCTACATATAACCAGTCTTTTCCATCATATGTAACATTAGTATATGAAGTATCTACTACTCCGTTTATTACATAATAATTATTCCCTGCATAGCTTACAAAGCCTGTATATGTCTTATCTGCCTGTCCATTAGCAAAATATGTAAGCGTTCCATTAACATCTCTTAAACCAGTGTATGTATCTTTCTGCTTTACTGTTACTGTGCAGCTCGCACTCTTTCCATTGCTGCTGGTAGCTGTGATTACTGCTGTTCCTGCTTTTTTTGCTGTCACTTTTCCTGCACTATCTACTGATGCCACAGCTGTATTACTACTACTCCACTTTACTGTCTTATCTAATGTTGTATTAGAAGGACTAATTGTTGCTGTTAATGTCGCACTTTCCCCTTCTGTTAATGACATAGTATCCTTATTAACATGTATACTTTCAATAGGCACATTAGTATCAGCTTCTTTAGCATTAGATGTAAATGCTTTTATACAAAAATTATTAGGAGAGTATTTATATACATTTCCTTCTTTATAAAAACTCTTTCCATCAAACTGACTAACTCTCCTGTCCCATATTATAGTTTCGAGTTTTTCTCCTGTAGCCATACTTGTAGCATCTTCTCTATCAAGCGCTGCCTTATCTGTCGTTACAACAACTGAATATGTTGTTCCCGGAGCAAGCTTAATTGGATTACTCAACTCTATTGTATATATACCAGCATATTGTGTATAACCAGTAGTCGTTGCTGTAACCTGTTTAGTTCCACTAAGTGGATTATTAAGATTGGTCAGATTAGTATAAATATCAACAGTATATTTTACATCTGCTGCCTGTGACATTGATACAGATACAGCCTTTAATACTTCATAATCAATTCCAGATTTTTTCTGTGTTGTAAATACATTAGCTCCAGATAATACATTAGATGATCTATAAGTCTCAATGCCTCCATCCAGCTGATAATTATTGTCAAAGCCATCATTTGCAACAAAATCAAATACCCATGCTGTATTCTCTAAAGAAAACGTATCATATGACATCCAGAAATAATCACAGTAAGAACCCCAGCTATTCCTTATAAGCCATGCTCCATCATTCGAAGGTTTAAGTCCCTCGAAATTATCTTTGGAAAAATTATCATTCCATCCAACTATCATAACAGCATGACCACCACCTGCCCGAGCTGTGTCATAATAAGTATAACAGTCACTCTTTCTACTCCATGACATATTATAATCTGAATGATAATACATAACACCTACAGCACCATGCTCCATAATTGCTTCTTTAACACCTGATGTATTCTCTTTAATATTAATCTGATATACATTGTGAAGGTGGGCATCTTTATAACTATATGCGAACTCACCACTAAGCCCTTGTTTTATTGTGTCGTTCGCTTTGCTGTAAGGAACTGTATTCTCTGTTGCTCCTATCCATTGAGCCAGTCTTCTTGATGAATACTGATAATTGCCGCCTCTATTAAGATATGAATAATCTGAATTTTCATTATAATATTTAGCTGTATCCCCCACTGTTCCACCAAGTGGGTCAGTTACAGAATTGTATGTATAATATGCCAATGCCAATTCGCTTAAATCTATATTCTTATCAGCTGCTCCATCATTAATCAGATCGAATTCTGCAAGTCCCAGACTTGAGAATGCCCAACAAGTTCCATATGGATTCTGATTACGATTGTCAGGATATTTGCTTTTAATATCTGCAACACTTGACGGATAGCTGGCAGGCAATTCGCTTAACATTCCTGCCATACCATAGTCTTCATATACAGGAGTATTGCCATCAAGTTCACTTGCTACATACCCTGGAACAAATTGGAATTTCTCCACTGATGAACTATTATTATCATCTCCAGCTGCCCAGGATGTATAACCAAATGAGCTTATGGCAAGTACAGTACCCAATACCACTGCTAATAGTTTCTTAATTCTCATACTTATACCTCGTTTTCTTCTGTTTTTCACCTAACTTGAATAACTTTCATTAAATATATCGACTTGTATACACACTTTCATAACACACATTGATTAATTAAATCTCATAAAAATAAGGTTAACAATCAACTGTCAACCTTATTTATTATATAAAATACAATATATTATAATTATGCTCTATATGCCCAGCCATTTATAATATTATATCTTACACCATTGTATACATATGAGCCATTATTATCTGTTGTTAATGCTATGTCATAAGAATCATCGGCTGAATAGTGTATATTCTGCCATTTACTGCCATTCCACTTATCAACCCTTACATAATTAGCATAATGACGTGTTGACACAGCTAACTCCTGTACTCCGCTGCCCGACACCTGTTGTGCCGGTGTGATGCTTACTGTCCCAAATATAAGCATAATACTTAGTGCTGTTGAACAATTCTTTTAATATTGCTATCAGCCATATAATTCCTCCGTTTCTATTTTTTAATTTTCATATAATTTTCTTATGTAACAATATTAATTTCCACCAAATTTTATTAAATCAATATCTTTATGTAAAATTCTTATACTTTTATTCACGTATACAGGTAAGTCTAATCTTATATACAGTATATTATATACGAGAGTATAAGTAAACAAAAAAATGGTCTATGTACTGACTTTTAATAACCAGCATTTCCACTAAATATTCAGTAAAAATGCTGATTATTAAAAATAAGTTAACATAAACCAGTTTATAATCTATTTATTCAAAATTCTTTTATCTTGTTCCATATGCAATATTAACATCACAACCACCTGCTATACCAGGAACATTTGCTGTACTTGTATACTGCCATATTCTATATTTATAACCTATATCAGGAACATCATCACCATCAGCCCATAATCTGCCTGTTTCATAATAATCATTCCAGTACCATGCAAGCCATATATCATAGTTTGATGATAACTTATCTGTATCAACATAGTTAAGATAATCATACTTGTTAATGTATATCATTGGGTCATACCCCCTGCTCTTAACAGTATCACAAAATGCTATGCTCATAGCAGTACGAAGCTCACTATTGCTGCGTAAATCTTCTGTTCTATAACCTGATGTTGTCTCCCAGTCAAATACAACAGGATATGTAATATTATAACCTGCAATTAAATCGCAAATATAGTTAGCTTCTTCAACAGCTTCTTCAACTGACATAGATTGTGAAAAGAAATATGCTCCAACCTGCATTCCAGCTGCAAGTGCTCCCTGTATGTTCTCCTCATAATATGAATCAGTGTATAAGTTACCATCAGCACCTGTAGATCTTCCTGCAACCTTAACCATAGCGAACTTATAACCTGCATTAGCTACTTCTGCCCAGTTAATTACACCTTCGCTATTATCATTATTGTGGTGTGACACATCTACCCCCATAATCTTTTCAGATATATTGTCTTTAGATACAACCCAGCCTTCTCTTACACTATACATATAATCATCCTGATTAATTGTTCCTGTATAACTAAAATCAACCTTGCCATCTTTTATAAAGAACTCACCATTCTCATTCGCTGCAATACCTGTAAATTTAAAATTGACTATACCTGACTCTATTCTCCACCAGCCATTGATATTCTCTCTTATTCCTGTGTAATCATATCTGACTTTGCTGTTCTCTATATATACCCAGTCAGCACCATCTTGTATTACATCTGTATAATCAAAATTAACTCGTCCATTTACTATATAAAAGCGGCCATTTTCATTATCTGCCAATCCATTATAATTAAAATTAACCTTACCGCCTTCTATTCGCCACCAGCCATTCTCATTCTCAGCTATTCCTGTATAACTATAATCGACTTTGCCGTTATTAATATATAACCATTCGCCATTATTATCTTCTATACTGTTATAATCATATCTGACTTTGCTCTCTATGAGATAAACTAAATCATTGCCATCCTGCATAAATCCAGTATAATCAAAATTAACCCTGCCATCTTCTATATAAAAACGACCATTTTCATTATCTGCCAATCCTGTATAATCAAAATTGACTACTCCATTCTCAACTCTCCACCAGCCATTTTCATTCTCTGCTATTCCTGTATAACTATAATCAACTACTCCATTTTTTATGTATAACCATTCATTATAATACTGTTTTATTCCTGTGTAATCATATCTGACTTTACTATTTTCTACATATACAAGATTTCCTCCATCCTGTATTATTCCTGTAAAATCAAAATTAACCTTGCCATCTTCTATATAAAAGCGGCCATTCTCATTGTCTGCTAAACCAGTATAATTAAAATTAACTACACCATTCTCTATTCTCCACCAGCCATTACAATTATCTCTTATGCCAGTGTAATCATACTGAACAACGCCATTCTTAACGTATACCCATTCATTCCCCTGCTCTATAATGTCTGAATTTTCATCATATGCAAAAGCATTGATATTACATAACAACATTAAACCACAGGCAAGCCCTACACCAATTAATAATTTTTTCAAAATAAAACCTCCTTAGCAAAAATATATATAGTATTTAACAACCCTTAAAACAAAAATTTATACAACCATCTTTTTTATAAATGGAATCTTTTTTATGATTATTGTTAATACAATACATATAAATGTAATAATTATCGTTTTTAAACTATTGGCTATAGTAGAATAATATTCAATCCCTATACCAGAATATAAATACTTATCAAACACAGCTAATATTATATAATGCATATAATAAATTCCCATCGTTGATTGTCCTATTAATTTACCAAGCCCTAGCTTTATATCACAATAGAAATCGAAGCAAAGATAAAGTCCTACCGACATTATTAATGTTGATATTCTATTATAACCATTGGAAATATAAATATTATTCCACCTAAACGAACCAGTTTCCTTATACTTAACAATAAATAACAACATAAATCCAATAACAAATAATATTATTGGCATATTCTTTTTAATTTTAATATGTATCATTTCCCTATATTCTAAAAGAAAAGCACCTAGAACAAAATAGAAAATCATATACGGATAATTTAAATACGGTGTCAGGTAAGCAGCATCATATATAGAAAAATTAATATAATGTGTTACAATCATATTCATTGTTGGAATAAATATACCTGAAACTCCCGTTACCACCATTATGTTAAGCATATATTTTTTTCCACCATTCATTAATAAGAACCATATGACAGGATATATCATATATGTAACCAGATAGGCCTTCATATACCAAAACACGTCCATATTAATTCCATTAACATCCGACATAAAGAATATTCCTGCTATTATATCTTTACCTGTATATATATTTCCATTCATTACAATATAAATTAGAATATATACTATTCTCCATAAAATTATAACAACATATAACGTAATTAATCTTTTTATATATTTCTTCCAATCAAAATCAGACTTCTTCCTGCACAACAATCCCCCTGTAATCATCATAAAGCAAGGTACTGCTGCCCACGCTAATGTCATAATAGCATTACCAACTACTGAACTACCTGATAATAACGTATAATGGCAAAATACAACTAATAATATGCAGATTCCTTTTAAATTATCCATATATAGCAGTCTGCTATTCATATCCACCTCCAAATTATAGAACGTATTTAAACATTTGACAACCTAGTATTCTTAAATATTCTTTATCTAATGCTTAATGAGAAATATATATCGGGCAACATATTTATTTCTGCTCAACACCCCTACAATAACAGCAGATAGTACTATTGTTATAATTGTTAAAAATGCTGTTTCTAATGAAAGGCTTGCAAATATTTGTCCCATATATTTTATTTTAGTCATAATGACTATAATATGTACAAAATATATACCCATACTTATTCTACTTATATAAGTAAATATATTAGATATCCTCTCATTTATAACATTATCATCAATCCTTGTAAATAAAGTAAATAAACAAGCAGTGCATATTAATAAAAACGGAAAATCGTACCACACTTTATATATATAATGTGATTTATCACTTAATGAATACACTTCAAAACACAGGATTACACCATAACTCAATATAGCTGTTAAAATTAAATGCCAATTTCTTATCTTTTTTATTTTTACCTGATTATCATATATGTAATATCCAACCAGTAAATATAATCCATAGATTGCTCCCATATATGGTATGCTCATTTCGGAGCCGAAAGTCTGTCCATTATTAGAAATTCTGGCTATCACATTTAACAGCGGCTCTATATAACAGAAAATGAATGTAGCTGTCATAATAGGTAAAATTGATTTAAAAGAAAATGTTTTTACAATTTTAGCCAAAAATGGAACACCAATATATATTCCAATTATCATAGGCATATACCACATATTAGTCATTGATGAATTTTTAAATAACAATAATTCTTTTATAAAATCTACAAAATTAAATACCTGCTTTAATACAAATACTTCATATATTTTATATATAATAAGCCAGACTTCATTAACCGCAATTAAAGGCAGCAAATTTTTTTTATAGAACTTAAATATATCTTCATCTTTTTCTATTACTTTCCTAAGCAGTAATACACCTGAAAGATATAAAAATATTGAAACTCCAAACCTGCCAATTGTAAATGTACCCATCATAAATATTCTAGATGTAATTTTTAAATTTTTAAGAACTACCATGTCATTAAAATATGTCATTTCACTACAATGACATAAAATCACACATAGTATCGCAAATGTCCTAGCTATATCCAACTTTACAATTCTATTTTTCATTCACAATGTAACCATTACTTTCCAAAAATACTCTCACACTTATCAAGTACAGAGGCAATTGTAGCATCCATATCATAGTACTTATATTCGCCAAGTCTTCCACCGAATATAACCTTATCCTCGGCATTCGCAAGCTTCTTATATTCCTCGTATAGCTTTCCGTTCTTCTCATCATTTACTGGGTAATAAGGTTCATCACCCGGCTTCCACTCTGATGAATATTCACGGCTTATAATAGTCTTAGGCAGGTCATTGCCATTTTCATCTTTACCAAACTCAAACCACTTATGCTCAATAATACGTGTCCAAGGAGTCTCTCTATCTGTATAATTAACAGCAGCATTTCCCTGGAAATTAGGCTTGTCAAGTGTCTCATTTTCAAATCTTACTGAGCGATACTCAAGTGTTCCAAGCTTATAATCAAAATAAGCATCAATAGGACCTGTGTATACAACCTTGTCTGCAAGTGCATCAAGTTCTTCCTTATGCTCAAGATAATCTGTATTTAATCTTACTTCAATGCCATCAAGTATATTCTCAACCATCTTTGTATATCCCCCCATTGGAATTCCCTGATATAAAGCATTAAAATAATTGTTATCAAATGTAAGTCTTACTGGAAGTCTTTTAATAATAAATGCTGGTAAATCCTTGCAGTCCCTTCCCCACTGCTTCTCTGTATAACCCTTTACAAGTTTTTCATATATGTCACGGCCAACAAGTGATATAGCCTGTTCTTCAAGATTCTTAGGCTCGCCTGTTATCTCTTTCTTCTGCTCTTCAATCTTTGCAGCAGCTTCCTCAGGAGTAACAACGCCCCACATTTTATTGAATGTGTACATATTAAAAGGCATTGAATATAATTCACCCTTATAATTAGCTACCGGGCTGTTAGTAAATCTGTTAAATTCAGCAAACTGTGTGATATATTCCCACACCTTCTTATTATTGGTATGGAATATATGTGCACCATACTTATGTACATTAATGCCTTCCTGCTTCTCTGTATAGATATTACCTGCTATATTAGGTCTTTTATCTACTACAAGCACTGACTTTCCTGCCTTCTTTGCCTCGTGGGCGAATATTGCTCCATATAAACCAGAACCAACTACTAAATAATCGTACATTACATTTTCCTCTTTTCTATTATATATTTTTTTAATTTTGATTTTGCTAATAAATTTTTAAAATAATTAACATTGATCAGTTTTCTTTCCTATTTTACAAAATATCTTATTCAAATTCTCACTAACAACTTCTTCTTTCATAATATAAAGCATAACAACATACACACCAAAAAATAACACTGCTGATACTACAAGTTTTATAAACACTCCTGATATAAAATGCTTTACAGCTAATGCTACAACTGTTGATATTGCTAATGCAATTATAATCTTAAAATAACTTTGATTAGAATACAGATACTTTACATCTTTCTTAAGATATACCATTTGTACAATAAGAACAACCAATTCTGCAACCAGTGTTCCAATAGCAGCACCAGATGAATCTAAAAATGGAATAAATATTGCATTAAGTATCAAATCAACTATTGCTCCTGCAAAAGTTGATATCATAACAGCATTTTCCTTTCCCATAGGAATAAGCATCTGTATACCCATAATATTAGTTAAACCGATAAATAAAAGCGTTGGCATAACTATAATCATAGGAACTACTGCTCCGCCAAATGCTTCTCCTGACAGGAAAAGCACGCCTTCTCTTGCAAATATCATAAAATATATCATCATAGATGTTGCCGCAAGCAGAACAAATTTGATTGCTTTCTTGGAAAGCTTATAGAACTCGTCCCACATTTCCTGCTGTATATAATAGGAAGCTCTTGGCATAAGCACCGTTCCTAATGATGTTACAATACTCACAAGAATATTCTTTATCTTTGTTGCGGCATTGTAATATCCAACTTCAACATCATCTTTCATAAATCCAAGCATTACATTATCCAAATTAGTGTATATTGTTGTCGCACAGGATATTATAAAAAATGTAAATACCGGCTTGAAATGCTTTTTAAAATTAAGATTAGTTACTTTCTTTGTTCCTATTATTTTCCTCAACCTGATAAAATTAAACACATTAGATGCCGAAGCTGCAAATATAGAAATCCCTCCATATATAACATAATCATCAACATTTCTTACTAATACAAACATTGCAATAAGTGCAATAAACTTAAATATTATTGAACGTATTGTTATATATGTATACTGCTCAAGTGCTTTATACAGCCACTCAACACCTATTGTATTAAAGAATATCAGTGTACTTGTTATAAGAAACAGCTTTCTGTCGGCTCTTAACCTTGGCACACTTGCTAATGCAATAAAGAATACTACATACGCCAGAATACTCATAACAACATTAATTATGAATAATTCATACACCGTCTTTTTTAACTTTTCTTCATCATCTCTTACAACCGCACAAGCCCTTATACCATAAGTTGGAATACCAAGCTGTGATATCATAACAAAATACGTTACTACCGAATTGGCAAATGAAACCCTGCCTGTTCCAGCCGGAAGCAGAACTCTTGACACATACGGAAATGTAATAAGTGGAAACAAAAAGCTGGACATCGTAAGTATCGCATTCATTATAAAATTTAGTTTTAATGATTTCTGTTTATTTTTCATAATGCTCACCTATTTTCTTTAAATACAGGTCTTTATTTCAGATACATATAATTCTGATAATTCTGATGAACATTTCTTAACATCATATTTATTATCCAGCACTACATTGTTTCTATCTGTCTGCTTCATATGAATTGTATCTATTTCTTTACTCCATATTGATGCATCCTGCTTTAAATCCATACGCTCAAATAATTCTGATATCTGTGCTGTCTTAGGAACACCTAAAGAACATAAACTGTATAAGCCGCTTGCCTGTGCTTCCAATACCGATATTCCAAGTCCCTCATATAATGATGGAAATACGAATATATCCATTGCCTGAAGTAATCTGTTAATATCAGCTCTCGCACCTGTGAAAATAACTTTCTCACTTATTCCATATTCATCAGCCTTACTTTTAAGCTTTTCCTCATCTTCGCCCTCTCCTACAATTAACAGCTTTGTATCAGGGTTAAGCTTTATATATTCCTTAAAAATATCTAATAAAAAGCTCTGGTTTTTTTGAGGGCAAAGTCTCCCTGTATTACCAATAACAAAAGCTTCCCCTAATCTTAATTCCTGTCTTGCCTGTTGTCTTACATTAATATCAAAAGCATAATTATCATAATCAATGCAGTTAGAAATCAAGCCATAATTATTTTTTCCAAATAAATAGTCACCTGCCTGATTAGAACAAGCTACATTACAGTTAGCATAGTCTTTTCCCCAGAATATTAATGGTATATTTCTAATTGCGTGTGATAACTGATCTGCCGCCTTATTCTGGTGGCTATGTAAAATTCTTACAGGGACTCCATATTTCTCAGCATATTTAAGATAAATAAATGCAGCATTTGCCATATTACAATGTACAATATGATACTTTTTACTCTTAATTATCCTGATATATTCATTCTTTATCTGTTTTAAAGTCTTTAAACCAAATGGAGGCATTTTATATATATTTCCACCAAGTGATTTAACTTCATCAGCATATGAATTATCTCCTATATTATGAACAAGAAAATCGAATTGGAACTTATCCTTATCTATATTTCTATAATAATTCATTATAAAGGATTCCATTCCTCCACACACATTCAATCCCGGAAGAATCATTAATACATTTATCTTCCCGTCTGTACATTTTTCTTCTATAGCTGGCTTTTCTATAACAGCAAGCTTTGACTTGTATAATATAAAATATAGAATTGTAAATATAACAAAATTAGTTATAAACGTAATCTGAAATACTGTCGTGTAGAAATAACTATCAATACAGTGCATATAAACACAATATGCTAAATACATATATACAACCGTAATCAATTCATTAAATTTCATATTTGGTTTGTATTTATGTATATAATATCCTACAGCAAATACAGCAGCCATTATTCCATTCAGTACAATTATTCCTATCCAGCCAAAATCATGATGCCATCTTCGATATGCTGTATACACATTTCCAATCATTGAATCATAGTAATATCTGAAACTTAAGTGTGCCGTCTGTTTCTCTGCAATATTAGTATGTGTTATCTTATACTTATCTAATGACTGTAATAAAGTATAAAACGTTTCATTACCAACTATATCTGACTTTTCACCTTCTATTGGAAATATTACATAATGATTTAAACATTCTATAGAACCACCAGCATAAGTTGTTACATATTTAAACAAATTCTTATCATTAGATCTTCCTATTAAAGAAGCACTCAAATAGAAAAGGACCATTCCAACTACACCTACTGCTACAATTATTCCAATATTTTTAAATGCAATTCTGCTTTTCCAGTTCTTCTTCTGGCTCCATAAAATTATTGCTATTGTAACCGCTCCAACGCACATACTTAATATGGAAATTCTGCTTGAACATATCAATTCTTTTATTATATATAATAAACACGGAATTAAATAATATAACTTGGTTACTATAATTCTCTTTTTTTCTTTTCTGTCAGAATATACAACATATTTAACATAAGCTATAATACAGTAATATGATGATAATTCTAACAATTTAAACATCAGGCTCAAATAATGTGGCAGTGACGCATCATTACTATATGAAGTGTGTGCTTTAAATAAAGCCTGTGCCTGTGTGAATGAATTATATGTTCCAAAAGCATCAGCAATCTTTAATACATTATATATTGTCAATGCTATAACAACTATAGAATATACAATTAACAGTGCCATAATATATTTATTAATTGCAGCAAACTCTTCATTCTTATGTTCAACTGTACATTTAGATCTGAATAATTTCTCAACTAACCATACAACAGCAACAAACTCAATCGTTCCTATAAATAATATTAAAAATGTCTTATTAGCCAAATGTATATTCCACTCTTTAACATTACACATAGTACAAAAAGAACTTATAAAATACATAAAACAATATATAAATGCTGGATTTGCAATTTCTCCCTTAAATAACTTGTATGTTAAGATAGTCATAATCAGGAAAAAAAGAACCAGAATATAAATCATAAAAATATCTCCTTTACACTATAATACCGCATTAATCTTCTTCACTACATCTAACAAATACTCACCATTTCTAAGCTTCCCAGAAATCTTTCTAGCATTCTCTACCATTTCATAATATTGCTGTTCGCTTAATTCATCAAAAGCGTTAGAAAAATCATCAATTGAGTTAACAACAATTCCTACATTATTATCTTTAACAAACTGAGCCTCTGCCGCCTCACTCCATATTACCACAGGCAGACCTGACACAAGATATAAAGATAGCTTATGAGGATTATTATACCTCAGATAATCTCCTGTATTTCCTGTACAGCCGTCAATACCCTCTCCGTCCCATACAAGACCAAACCCTTCATTTAACTTAGATGGTATCTCATCAGCCGGAAATGCTCCCTTATAATCAATTGATTTAGAATTTAAAATATCTTTATTAAAATTAAGACCATATAAATTAACTTTAACTGATTTGTCTAAATCATTAAGACCTTTTATGTACTTACACTTATTAGTATCAAGATTTCCTGCTATATTTAATGTCTTTGAGTATTTAATCTCCTTATCAGAAGGATTACTTTCTGTCAGATAATCAAATATCCTAAGATTATATATCCTGCTCTTATCAACACCTTTGCTTACTAAATACTGCACCATACTTTCATTATGAGATACAACATAATCAGCTATCCCATACATTGTATTATCCATATATTCAAAATCTGCCGCTGATTCTGGAAACATCTTTCTTAATGAATCCAGATCGTGAATAATAAACGCCAGCTTTATATTTCTTGTCTGTCTTGCTTTCTTTAATATATCTATATATTTCTTATTAAGGTAAATTGGATGTGGAACAAACAGTAACGAACCTTTAGGTATTCTGTTAATCTTGTTTAACTCAAGATAATTATTAATCTTCTTAATATATTTATTACCCTGCTTTTTAATCTTTAAATAGTATGGCTTTACTCCATTATTATCAAGAATCTGATTACAGTCATTAACTGCCTTTGAACTTGCATTTTTTGATTCGTCAATCTGTATTTTTATGTAATACTTATCACTCATTAGCATATCCTCTTTCATTTAATCTTCAATAAAATGCTTAAATTTGTCACCTTCAACCTCGATATCATAGCCTGCCTGTGAAACTTTAATACTGCTTTGTTCGTAATCTACAGCTTTATTCATCTGCGCCTCAATAGCTTCTACCCATCGGTCAACAGGCTCATCAAGTCCTACAAATTCAACATTTCCAGTAACATTTACAATATCAGGCACAACATTCTTAGAAGTAACACAAGGAAGTCCCGCCGCCTGTGCTTCTATAAGAACAATTCCTAACCCCTCAAATCTTGAAGGAAGCACAAATACATCCATTGCCTGCATTATTTCATTGACATCACTTCTTATGCCCAAAAACATAACATTTTCTTCAAGCTTTAACTTGTTAACCTTATCCTTTATTGCCGCTTCTTCAACACCCTGTCCAACAAGAAGCAGTCTGCTGTCAGAATATTTCTTATGAAATGAATTATATATATCAATAAGCAGTTCGTGATTTTTCTGATATTGAAATCTTCCTACGTGTCCTACAACTATATCATTATTCCCAATGCCAAGTTCTGTTCTTACTTTATCTCTTATCTTTGTATTTCTGCAATATTTCTTAACTTCTATGGCATTATTAATTATTCTATAATTATCACTTTCTAATATTGACTTTTTGTAGAAGAATTCTCCTGCTAATTCTGAACACGCCCAATAATCTGTTGCATATCTGTCTATATTATTCTTCCAGTAATTGTGTACTAATTCATAAAATTTTCTTTTCTTTCCTGTATGCATTAACTGATTATTATGCGCATGGATAATTCTTTTCTTTATTCCTGCTTTTTTTGCCTGTTTCATTATATAACCACAATTAGCCAAATCACAACAGTTAAACCATATTGCACTATATATTCCCCTGTTTTGTTCAAAAAAAGTCTTTATTTCTTTTTTATACTTAAATGGCTGTCTAAACTGTGCGCTTTTTATAAAAATAATATTACTATTATGTTCTCTGTAATATTCTTCATCATAGCATATATCCGTAAATACCATTAAATCAAACTGCACGTCATCTTTAACAGTTTCATAATATCTTTTAATAACAGTTTCAACACCACCCGGATTATCACTTTGTCCAATCACTAATATTCTCATTATTGTTGCTCCCTTAAGTATGATATAAACTTACCCGTCTCCGTACTTATATCAAATCCAGCATCTATTACTAACTGTGTATATTTATTTCTATCATCACTTTTCTTATTATCATATATAATCTGTGCCCATTTTTTGTCGCCATCATCTAAGGATATAAATTCAATATTACCTGTTACATCTGACTCTTTTGTTATTACATCTTTAGATACATAACAAGGAAGACCTGCTGACTGTGCTTCTACTAATACTAATGGTAATCCTTCAAAATGTGATGGCAATACAAAAATATCCATAGCCTGAAGCAGTTTATTAACATCTGAACGGACTCCCATAAACATTACATTCTCGGTCATTCCCAAATCTGCAACCTTCTGTCTGATTGCTTCCTCGCCTTCGCCCTGACCTACTAACATTAATACAGCCTTATTATCAAGCTTTAAATATTCATTAAAAACATCAACAAGGAATTCGTGATTTTTCTGATACTGAAACCTTCCTACATGCCCTATAACATACTTATCTTCCAGCTTATATTCTTTTCTAATCTCATTTCTAACAGCTTCATCAAAAGCATAATCTTTAGTCTGGATAGCATTGTTAATTATATGATGTTTTGGTGAGTTAATTATATTCTCATTATAAAAATACTCTGATGCCACCATTGAACAGCTCCAATAATCAGTTGCATATTGGCTGAGTCTTGTCTTATTAAGATAGTGGAATATTCCTCTTAACTTTGAAGTTTCATTGCCAGAATTATGTGCATGGATAATTCTTTTCTTAATTCCATATTTTTTAGCATATACAAGGTAATCAATATTAGTTAATGTACAAGTATTATACCAGAACACATCATATTCACCTTTATGTGCTTTAAAGAAATCATCAAGTGCTTTCTTATATGCTTTATAGTCTTTGCTTTTCTGTGGTATTGTGTATATCTTAGACCCCTTAGCTGTAACTTCATCTGCATACACCATATTTTCCCAATTACATAAAAAATCAAACTGGACATCACTCCAATCTATATTTCTATAATAATTCATTACACAGCTTTCCATTCCTCCTGGATTATCTGTCATTCCAAATACTAATACCTTTATGCTCATTAAACTATTCCTTTCAATCTGTCATAACTTTTGCACTTTAAAATAATCCCTCATAGTAAATTTGACTATTAAGGGATTATCATAAACTCTATAACTTTTTAAAAACTTCCGCTGTACTTCTTCTTTAAGAATTTAGCGGCAAGAAACGACCTTACTTTCTTGATTTTATTAATTTTTTCAGTATACATAAATGGTACTTCTTTGTAATTTAAACCATTCTTATTCATCCAGACATCAAAAAGAAGCTCACTTAATCTGCCTGGATATCTAGCCTGAAATGCATCATATTCTTTATCGCCAAGTCTTTTTTCCACTTCAAATAAAATATCAAATAACCATTTGCAATAATTATTAACATTTTCTCTGCTCATAATAAACATATTAAATGCATGCATATATGTCTTTTTCATATTAGCATCAAATGTTGCAAGATATTCCGGATATAACTCAGCTATAACTTCTCTTGTACAATCTAATGTTTCTATATGATGAGTGTGTTCATAATGGCTGTAGATTGTTTCAATCATATAATTTCTCTTCTTTGGCACTATTACATCACACTTATCTAACAGGTTAGAAGCTTCCTCATATGACAATATATTATCCATTATATTGTCTGACTTCTTCTTTCCTTTGAAGTGTCTTCTATAATGTGCAAGACCAATATAATCAGCATCAAGATTCTTCCACGCCCAATACAGACCAGTAAGCTCGCAATACATAGAATTCTTAGATGATATGTTATCACCTGTATTATCTTTGGTATAACCTATATCCTTCTTTCCTTCTGCACCAACCTGAACTGGTACATACATTTTATCCTTAGGCATTTCATACTTCTTATGAGCAGCCACTATTACCTTTATATCTTTTCCCATCATATTCCTCTCTGATTATGTTCCGTGATTCGTAAATACAGTTGCAACTGTCTTGAATAAAATCTTGATATCAAGAAGTATGCTCCAGTTATCGATATACTCCAAATCCATCTTTACAACTTCATCAAAGTCCATAACACTATTTCGTCCATATGCCTGCCACATTCCTGTAATACCTGGCTTCATAGACAGTCTTCTCTTGTGGTGTCCTTTATACTGCTTAAACTCCCCCACCGTAGGTGGTCTTGTTCCGACAAGGCTCATATCTCCCTTTAACACATTAATAAACTGAGGAAGCTCGTCTATACTTGTCTTTCTTATGAACTTACCAACCTTGGTAATTCTAGGGTCATCCTTCATCTTGAACATAAGACCATTCATCTCATTCTGTGCCATAAGTTCTTTCTTACGTTCCTCGGCATCAATATACATTGAACGGAACTTATAAATATAGAAATAACGTCCATTCTTTCCTACACGCTTCTGCTTAAAGAATAATGGACCTTTTGACTCAATCTTAATAGCTGGTGCAACAAATATCATCGCAATTGTCATAAATACAAGACCCACGATAGCTCCAACTATGTCAATACATCTCTTTACGAATAAAGACTTCCAGCTATATATCCTGTTAGCAAATGTAATAACTGGAATACTTCCAAGATAACCAAGCTTCGCATCGAAATCCCTGTATACATCTAATACTTCAATCTTAAGATGTACAGTAACACCCATATCCTCAAGTTCCATAACCATAGGCTTGATACGTTCTCTTATGCGATCTGTAACATCTATGTAGACTTCATCAACGATTTCATTCTTAATAAACTTCATCATAGTATGGATATCTGCGACAACAGGAACTCCATTGATATCCTGACCTGTCATATTCTCATCCATAATTACAATTCCGTCTATCTTTCTTAACCAGTCGTCCTTCTCATCAATCTTTGAAAGTGTATTCTTAGCCCTGTCCTTAACTGTAACCATTATGACACGGCTTGACCTCTTGCTTTCGTTATGTGATTTAAGATATGCCTTAACAAGCAGTCTTGATACATACATAATAACTATTGCAACGATAACTGTAACAATATATATGCCTCTCTGGATGCCTTCTGCATCTCTTCTTAATAATTCATAGACAGCGAGTATAGCAGCAAACAGTGCACTCTTGCATACTACAGACCTGAATTCTTCAAAATAACCTCTGCTTATAAAATCATTCTTGACATTATAAAATACTGCTGTAATAACTGTCGCAACCAGTATTGATACGCAGTTATTATTAAGTTCACTAAAAATCTGTCTGTTATTCATTCCCCAATATAACCCCAGCCAGATTATTCCTGCAACATAATACGATAACACTATCGCTATTGCATCTGTAAAAAATATAAGTATATTCTGTATACTTTCCTTAGTTCTGTTAATATTCGTCATAAGCCCCCTGATAGTATATTATTATTTATGCAATCTGAATAATTATACTATATTCGACATAATTGTCAATAATGTAAAAATCCGTCCCACTCTATTATGTGGAACGGATATAGTTCATTTTATTCCACTGTAACTGATTTAGCAAGATTTCTTGGCTTATCTACATCAAGTCCCTTAGCTACACTTACATAATATCCAAGTAACTGAAGTGGCACAACAGCAAGTGATGCTGCAAAATGTTCATCTATCTTTGGAATGTATACAGTAAATTCAACTGTATCCTCAACTTCATATTTTCCATATGTAGTAAGTCCCATAAGATATGCACCACGGCTCTTGCACTCAACCATATTGCTTATCGTCTTCTCATAAAGCTCACTCTGTGTAAGCACACCAATAACAAGAATATTATCTTCAATAAGACTTATAGTTCCGTGCTTTAATTCACCAGCGGCATACGCTTCTGAATGAATATAAGATATCTCCTTAAGCTTAAGGCTTCCTTCAAGACTGACTGCGTAATCAATTCCTCTTCCTATAAAGAATATATCCTTTGAATTGGCAACCTTTGCGGCAAACCACTGAATTCTTTCCTTATCTTCAAGAATCTTCTCAATCTTATCAGGTATAGTCTTAAGTTCTTCTAAATATGTGCTGTACACATCATCTGTTATCTCACCTCTTACTCTGGCAAACTGAATTGCAAGGCAGTAAGCGGCTATAAGCTGTGTACTGTAAGCCTTAGTTGTAGCAACTGAAATCTCCGGACCGGCAAGTGTATAGAATACATTATCTGCTTCTCTTGCAATTGAACTTCCAACTACATTGACAATGCCAAGTGTCCTAAGTCCCTTATCCTTAGCAAGCCTTAATGCCGCAAGACTGTCTGCTGTTTCACCTGACTGGCTTATAACAATCACAAGTCCATCAGGATCTAACAAAGGCTTTCTGTATCTGAACTCAGAAGCGAGTTCTACTCTTACCGGTATCTTAGCCAGATCTTCCATAACATACTGTGCAACTACGCCAACGTGATATGCCGAACCACAGGCTACGATATATATCTGTGAAATCTTCTTAATCTCTTCATCTGAAAGCTCTACTGCTGATAAATCAAGCTTCCCGTCCTTTAATACAGAATTAAGTGTATCAGCAATTGCCTTTGGCTGTTCGTGGATTTCTTTCATCATAAAATGCTCATATCCACCCTTTTCTGCTGCCTCAGCATCCCATTTAATCTCTACAAGCTCTTTTTCTATCTCATCACCATCAAGGTTATAAAATGTTATATTACCATCTGCAAGACGTCCAATCTCCATATTGCCAATATAATATACATTTCTTGTATAATTAAGTATAGCCGGTACATCAGAGCCAACATAGCAGTTGCCATCACTGACACCAAGTATCATTGGGCTGTCTTTTCTTGCTACATATATTTCATTAGGATATTCCTTGAACATAATCGCAAATGCGTAAGAACCACGGATACGAACCATAGCATGGTTAATAGCATCTACAGGTGTATGCTCATATTTCTTATAATAATAATCTATAAGCTTAATAGCCACTTCTGTATCTGTTGATGAATAGAACTCGTATCCATTCTTAACAAGCTTATCCTTTAATTCCTGATAATTCTCAATAATTCCATTATGTACGCCAACAACATTATAATCATCTGATATATGAGGATGTGCATTATTCTCAGAAGGCTCACCATGTGTTGCCCATCTTGTATGTCCAATACCGCAAGTCCCTTTAATGGCAAGACCATTATTAGTCTTTTCCTCTAATGCCTTAAGCCTTCCCTTCGCCTTAACAACCTCAACCGGACTTTCGCCGTCACGAACTGCAATACCTGCCGAATCGTACCCTCTATATTCAAGCTTTGCAAGACCGTTAAGAAGTATTGGTGCTGCCTGTTCATTACCTACATATCCAACTATTCCACACATAGATATATTCCTCTCTTTTAAAAATTCATATCACTTTATAATATATTATTCCGTTCCTAATTACAAGAGTATAGAATATTTATTTTAAGTCCATATTTCAATTTCAGCTTAACTTCTCCTTTTCACGTCCACTGTGTGTTATGACTATATTTCACCCTGCATCAACTCTTATTATTAATCCCTATTATTAACTTTTATACTAATCCTTATTATTAACTCTTCCTATTAATTACTTTTCAAACGCCACAATAGCAGTTATATCATTATAACCAAGCTGCTGCATTTTCTTCTGAAGCTTATTGATTGCCTCATCAAATTGTGAAAAAGCATTATATGTATCATTAAAATACTGCATTGCCTTTTCTTTATCTCCATCTTCATTAGCATGCCATGAAAGCTCTGCATAATGATGCAAATCATTATGTGCCTTTACAAGCTGCTTGAATTCAGAACTATTTACAATCTTATCATCCTTTAACTGTGCAATCCATTTACCAAGTTTACAGCGTGATGGATCATCTACCTGCTTCTTTAAAAGATGTTCAAATCCTACGATATTGTTATATACTCTCCATGTAAGAATATAATGATCCACTTCAAACACTCTCATCCAATCCTGCTGTGTAATCTTAGAACAGCCTCTTACAAGGTCACTTCTTGTCTTATCAAGATATCTGCCCACCTTGAATACCCTCTGTCCTGACTTAAGGCAGTCATCAGACAGTATGCTGTAGCTCTGTGAAATATTCTCTATCTGCTTAGAAAATGACTTTGTAACACCTGTCTGTGTATCTATGTCATTAAAGACACTGTCAACCTTCTCACTTATGTCATCAATCTGGCTGTTCATCTGCTGCATAACTTCAAGTGACTTCTCTACCTTTTCATTACCTTCACCAAGGCTTATAGTAGTCTCATCCATTGCTTTTGCAAGCTCATCTATATTATCTCTTAATTCTTTAACATACTTGACTATACTTCCAGCAGACTCTGCTGTATTATTAGATAATAATCTTACCTGATCAGCAACAACGGCAAAGCCTCTTCCTGCTTCTCCGGCTCTTGCAGCTTCAACAGAAGCATTTAAAGCCAAAAGATTACTCTGGTTAGATACCTTCTTAACAAGGTCTACAATCGCTTCAATCTTACCAATCTTACCCTTAAAATCCTGAACTTTATTATTGATAGACTGAATCTTCTTAGATGACGCATTAACGGCTTTGATACTATCGTTCATATCTACCGTTACATTATGAGACACTGATATTATATCGTGGGCATTATCACGGATATGTCCCATAGCCATAGAAATGTTCTCTATAGAACTCTCAAGATGCTGGCTGGCATTCTCCATATGCTGTATCGACTTAGTCTGTGTTTCTACCTGATTAAGTGTATCTTTAATCAAAGTATTATCGCCAAGAATCTCCATAGTTTCATTAAGTCGCATAACAACTGGATTATTAACCTGCTTAACCGCTTTAAGCATTGAATTAAGCTTATCTGCATACAACGGATTATTAAAATCCGTCGCATCTATCTCATTAAAATCACCTGAGGCTATATTGTCAATTGCCTCAATCATTCGCCTGACATCACCTTCTGGCAATAAGTTCTCTTCTGTCTTTTTTCTAAACATATACTTTCATTCTCCTATATACGCACAACAACGGGTTATAAAATACAACTCCCATTTCCCAGCAACAGACATACTACTACAGTCCTGATTAACGCAGAACAAGCTATAAATATCTGTAAAACATCGTATCTTCGAACCATTTATTAAATTATTCAAGTCTATATAACACCGATATTGTAATAATATCATAATTCAAGTATATTTACTATACAAAAATAAAAATTTGTCTGATATTTTTGTATAATGTATGATTAACTAGGTACTTCACTTACTATCAGATTGTGTAAAATCCATAAATGGAATATTTAATACTGAATACTGAGAACTATTAGTCAAGTTAGCGACTATAGGTCTTATATACGATAACAATACAGAAGCACCATTAACTTTTAATAATTCCTTAACTTTAGCTATATCTATAGTATCTCTCCATCTGAATTTAGCACTCATTACTATATCAATATTGAATGGCTGATTATCTTCACTGCTTCCTACTATAACATTTAAAGACACTTTCGCTGTATTTTCTTCATGCATTTCAACACTTGTTTGAGATTCTATATCAATCCCTTCAAATTTATCGCTATCAAATTTATTATTAGTAATTCTTTCTAATCCACTCCAGACTTTCCCTATTACCTATATCATATCTCTTACCAGGCATTTCATACGCATAAACTTCACGTTTCTTGCAGAACCATTCAATAAATCCACCCGGTGCATCAAGATTAATCTCCTCATCATTGACGCAATCAACAATAACCGGTAAATCCTCTTTGCCATAAATATAAAATGGTGGCACAGCCCAGTTGCTCTTTGGTTCTTTAGGCTTTTCTTCCATTGAAATAACCTTATCAGAAGAATCAACTTCAACAACGCCTGTTCGCTGTAACTTTTCTAACGATGGCTCATAATGTCTCATTATGCAGGTTGCATTTTTCTCTTTGTAGAAATCAAGAAATCCTTTAATAGAAAAATCCAAAAGGTTGTCACCCGCAAGAACAAGGACTCCATCTTCGCACACATTTTTATCTGCACCTGCCAAATTACATTCATTTATTGCAAATGCTATATCCTTAACTGCACCTAACCTATTATCATTGTCTGTTGAGCCGTCATCTAAGATTGTAAGTTTCATTCCACTTAATCTATTCTTTGCCTTATCTGCCCATTCAGTAAATATATCATAGAACTTATGATTAGACACAACTATAACCTCATCGACCATATTGGTAGATTGAACATCTTCTAACAACCAATCTAATATGCTTTTACCCTTAACTTCCAATAAAGGCTTTGGAAAATTCTCTGTTAATGGATATAATCTTGTTGCATAACCTGCTGCTAATACTATACATTTCATATATAATTCCTCTTCTATACTGTGTAATCTTTATAACTTAATTCCATCTGCTGTATTAACGAAATAAATAGCAAAATCCTTCTCTAAATTAGGATGCCTCTTTATATACTCTTTTCTTACCTTATCAGCAATCTCTTCTTTCTTATCTGGATTAATAAGAGCAATACTTGAACCATTAAAGCCTGCACCAGAAAATCTTCCGCCATATATTCCATCTGTATTTTCAAATATATCCTGTAAATCTCTCAGATTATCAGAGCCCGTTTCATAAAGCTCTATTGAACTTCTTCCAGACTGGAACATAAGCTGTCCGAATTCTTCAATATCACCTTTCTTCCAGGCCTTAATTCCATCTTTTACTCTCTGTCTTTCACCATAAAAATGTTCTGCTCTTTTCCTCCAGTTCTCTGGAAGCCTGTCCTTGTACTGCAAATAGACACCAATAGGTACATTTCTTAAATATGTATCTTTATAATTACCATAATCCATACCTGCATAAGCCTGTAACGCATACGCCGCTGCCTTGCACTCATCAACTCTGGTATTATACGCAGAACCAGCAAGCTGTCTTTCTTTTCCGCCAAATACAATCATAATCTCAAATGGATTCATATTGGAACTTACCGGTATAATCTCATTGGAATCATCCAGTGTATCAAGAAATAACAGACCATTTTTCCTGCAATACACCTCACAGCTCTGGTCAAGCTTGCCGACATTGACTCCTATATAATTACGCTCCGCCCATATAGCATTGCTTATAATCTCTGGTCTTGTAATCTGAATATCATTAGCTATGCATACCGCATTAAGATATGTAAGAATAACTGCCGCTGAAGATGATAATCCTCCAACTGGCAGTGTTCCTTCTATAACACCTTTGATGCCTCTCCTTAATTCATATTTTCTTGAAAGAGCAACAATCGCAGCTTTAAGGAAATCCCCCCAAAGCATCTCTCGTTCTAACTCATCTTCAAGCGTGAACATTATATGCCCTGGATAATTCTTGCTGATAAGGTCAAATGTTCCATCTTCTGTTATGTCAAATTCCAAATTAACCCCTCTGTCAATTGCAAAACCTGTAACCTGTCCAAGCTGGTGGTCTACATGTGCACCTAAGGGGCATACTCTGTATGGGGTGAAAATTGTGTGTTTCATCGTTGGTCTCCTTGTTTTATTCATAACTGTAATTTGTGCAATGTATATAACACATTTTCCGCAATATATTACTCCTTTATCTATATAATAATCCTCATTCTTCCAATTTTCTATAAAATCCTATACTCCAACAGTAATATTTAAGCTCCTCATTATTTTTCTCACTCCTTTCCTTTATTAGATTTCGGTCTTATGCATATCATATCTTGTTGTATTAAGAATCCTTATCATAATTTTATAATAAATACACTGTAAAAATATAACATTATAATTTATCAAGAATATATGAATAAACATTCATTATTTTAAATCTATTATATAACATATAATCTCATCATCTAAGGCTTCATTATTTTTCAATAATTGGAGGTGATTTTAAATCTATATAATAGTACTCTCCCTCGTATTTATTTTTAAATTTATAATTGTATGTTATTATATGATATATATTATCTTCATCAATTTCATATGATACGACTAAAATTTTATCATCAATTTTAGACAAGATAATATAGTCCGTGTCTTCAATATTAACAAATTCATATGTCTTTTTCTCTTTGTTTATAGGAATAATTTCATAAAAAAATCCAAGCACAAAAATAATTATTGTAATAGTAGTAATAATTGCAGATATTCTAGGATATTTTTGAGTTTTACTAAAAACTACAAATACAGATAGCGTTCCACATATAAAAGCAATAACCATTAAAGCCCCAATTATAATATCTATTATCAAATCACCTTTCTCAATATAATTCCCACAAAATTTCAAACATAACATAACACAATACATTCCAGTAATTAAACCAGTTCCAAATTTATATAACCAATCACATATATAATCAATTTTTGATAGTTTATTACTTTTTTGAAAAAAATATACATATGCAAACATTGCAATTACAATAACTGTGGCTATTATAACTAGTATATTATGGTCCGAATTGTAACTAAAATAATTTGCTGGTATTCCATACAATTTCTCACAATTAAATTTATAAAAAACATTTTGTATAAAATAAAAAGCAGCATATATAGCTGTAATAGTAACTATCGATTTTGATAAAAAATTGGCATCATTTAAATACTTCTTAATTTTTTCCAAAAATGTATTATTTTTCTCTATGCTCTCTGCTTCTTTCGCATTATTTATTTCCTGCAATCCATTATTCTTATCCATATTAATCACCTTATTTAACGTTTAACAATTATTTTTTCATCACTTCTACAAATTGGATTTAGACACATTATCACTGTTAACGGATCAATATTGTATTCAGTTGCAATAATATGTGCATCTACCATTACTGAGATTTCCCATGCAGCATCAATTTCACCTTTAGGAATTCTCATTCGTCGTTTCTGGTCATAATCATCAAATGTTTTCTTAATGTTTACTCTCTGTGTTGCATTTAATAAATTAAACTGTTTTAATGCTACAATAGGCATAATCCTACTTTTAGCAAATATATTCGATATAGCTACCCATTTCATAAAATCTGCTTGGGATTTTAACACCATTTTATTTTTCATAACAATTCTCCCAAAATGCTTTCACAGATAAAAATTCAATTTTTCCTTGAACATTAAGCTCTGGAAGTAACTCTTTAATCTTATCACATTCACTCTCATCAAAATAATAATAAACACATTTATCAATATCAGAGTCATTTACAGATTCAAATATATGAAAGTCATTCCAGGGAGATAATCCCAATATTTGTAATGTGCCTGTAATATTTTTAAATATATCAAAATGATAATTATCAGAAAAAGTCAATGAAGGATTGACCGCTTTAAGTTGAATTGCATAACCCATATTTGCAGTAAGCTTATTTGCTTCAATTGTCCAGCTATCAACTTCCTGTTTAATTTTAGGGTCATTATTATAAGCCATTGCCATTTTCTCAACAACACTATTTGCTTGCGATATTTGTTTGATTTGTAATTCTTTGTACGCACCACTATGTGTTGTAAGTGCATTTGAATACAGATAAAAATAATTTTCATCTATCTCTATTTCTTTTATTGGTGCATCTGGAAGCTGATTTCTAAATGAATTCAAAAGATATACATCGCTTTTCTTATCAAACTGTCCATGTATATGATATACTTGTTTTTGAGTTGCTAATTCAACATTTAAATCATAATTCGTAGTAAATATATTATCAAATCCTATTAAATAATCAATAAATTTTCTAGGATATTCCTGATATAACGTATTAATTTTCCCATCATTATAGATTGCATACAAATATGCAATTCTCATAGCTTCTCGAATATAATATTGTTTAGGATTTTGAGTATTAGTTTTATGACATACTAAATCATGAATTAAATAATAGTCTTCAAATCCAATATCTGTTATTCGTAATATATTAATTTTATCTTTATATCTTCTTTTGAAAGATTTCAAAGACTCAACTTCTGCGAAACAATTTGTATAACTATCGTATTTATCCTCTAATATATCTCTTGCTTCTAAAAATAATTGTCCAATATAATTTTTTAGTAAATATGGAAAATTCACAATAATATGAGAAGGAAAATCCTCTCTATCACAATTTTTTAAAATCCTCAACACCAGTTGCTGTGTAGTATAATCTTTCTTATTAAATTGAATGTTAATTCCATTTCCAACAAGTAAATTATTCATATATCCTTAATTCCCCTCCACTACAAGTATATTAACTCTATTTCTTCTCCCTAAAAATTATATTATGTTTATAATTAATCGCTTATCAACAATCAAAATTCCCTTTATTGCATCATCTTATATCAATTATATATTACGATTTTCTCCATCGCAAGTCTTAACAATAGCAATTAACTATGTACTACTACAAATTATATTACACATCCTCATAATGTTAAAAGCAAAAAAGTAGGATATATTCGAAAATACTCCAACCCATGTACCTACAAACGCCCCGAAAAATTTGATATAACCATAATAATCCAGTTGCACAAGTTGTACGATTTTAACAAATTGTACAATTCGTACAATTATCACAAATTTTTCAGGAGGTTATAATTATTGAACGCTAGGGAGCTGGAAACACAGCACAATCTTAAAAAGTGGGCAGCAATAATAAAGGAATGTCGTTCAAGCGGCATGAAGATACTTCAATGGCTTGAGATAAACAACATATCAAAAGACCAGTATTACTACTGGCAGAGAAAGCTCAAAGAAACATGTATTGATACACTTGAAAAACAGGCAGCTACATTTGTGGAACTTCCTGTAACTAAAGAAGTCCCGGCATCAACAGAATTAACTATTACACATACTATATGTGAAAACAAAAATGATGGCTGTTCTTTTAAAGATAATACAATAGCTGCTGTAATAAAAACCAATGGAGTTACATTTGAAATCACTAATACTGCTACACCTGATTTTATAAAAAATCTTATAGAGGCATTTAATCATGCTTAATATTGCAGCCGGTTTTAAACGCATATTTATAGCAGCCGGCTACACGGATTTACGGAGAGGAATAGACGGACTTGCAGGAATCGTACAGTATCAGTTTGAACAGTTAATGAAAGGCTTTGAGATTATAGCAAAACGCCCGATTAAGCCACAGGATAATCCTGGAACACTAATGTAAACATTGTGAAGAAAGTAGATTTTTTATAATATAAAAAGTTTTCAAAACTATAATCGTGACAGCAAATATATGGATTATCCACTAAATACAGGACATAAAAGCATTAATGACTCGCTATGTCCTACCTTATGTGGATAATAGTTCTAAAGCACCAGAAATACTGGCTTTTTAGAAGCGTTATCCACCATCATAATGACGAATCAGACAAATGCCATAAGTGGCACAATAACACGATTTCTGCTATACTTAATGCCATAAAAAGGAGTAAGCGGTTATGGAGATTAAGTATACAGAGGAAGAATTAAACAGCATAGATAAGTCACTTTTTATCAAGATGTTTCTTAATCTGCAGAACCAGATGGAAACTCTTACAGTAGAAACAAAAGCACTGAATGATAAGATGCAGCAAATGATGGAACAGCTGGTACTTGCCAATAATAACAGGTTTGGAAGAAAGACTGAAAAAATGTCTGATACAAACCAGATATGTTTTATGGAAGTAGATGGAAAGATAGTATTCTTTAATGAAGCGGAAGCAGTGTCTGATCTTGATGCAAATGAGCCGGAAGAACTGGCAATAAATGCCATATATGGAAAGAAGACATCTGGTAAACGTGCCGTGGATATGAAAGACTTCCTGTTGAGCGGATCGATCATTATATGACAGAAGAAGAATTAAAAGAAGAATTCGGTGGAAAGGGATGGAAACAGCTTCCGGATACAGTTGTTAAAAGGTATCACTTTACACCGGCTAAGATAACAGTTGATGATCACCATATAGGTGTATATGCTTGTAAACAAAGACGGCAGACCAGCCGGTTCCAAGAGCTTTATGTGGGTATA